>Ga0209062_1002513_pt1 | contig 24346 bp, 20 predicted proteins | sample Coa_R2_2_FD_187158 | JGI IMG/M metagenome (GOLD analysis project Ga0209062, IMG submission 187158) | Surface soil microbial communities from Centralia Pennsylvania, which are recovering from an underground coalmine fire - Coalmine... | ecosystem: Environmental > Terrestrial > Soil > Unclassified... | reverse complement strand
CTGAAAATACAACACTTATGAAATTCCTCCCTTGCAGGCTCGGGACCTCGATGAGATTCCTCGGAATAAGAAAATGCGAGAGTTTTGCAGCGACTTGCCGGGCTACGAGGCGCGTGTGAGGAGATAATAAAACGCCAGCCGGTCCTTGCCCGGCTCAAGATACCCTTCCAGCGCCTTATGCACCAGGGAATTATTCAGCCAGGCGGGTGCGGACGGTGACACCCATTTACCAATCATCGTCTGATTATCAATCATGCGGATCTCATCGTGGAATCTTGTGAAATCCACCAACTCTACAAACTCATCCGTGAACTGCACCTGCATGCTTCCGGAAAGAATCCCGAACTGGTAATGTCCGACCACGCCATTCGAGGCAGGCAAGAACTTCAGCTGGAAAGCTACGGGATTTAACTGATTCAACAAACTGACATCCGGTCTTGTAAGGAAGATTAGGTGGCCTTCCCAGGCGCCGGTAATTTCGTTCGGCGAAGGCACATGAACGTGATCACCGTTAAAAATGGCCTGATGGTCAGGCACTGACATCTTTTCAAAGGGATAATTGTTGCGAGCCATGACAAACGTAGCGAACTCGATGCCGTTCGGGAATTCCCCAAGATGCATCACGCCGATGCAGTTATCCTTGTCGATGGCTTTGATCGTATCGTAGACCTTACGGTAAGGCTCATTCTGATAGGTCAGCAGCAGGATGTCGTCGCCGGCACGGAAATACCTGCGATTGTCATCCGGATACTTGAGCTGCTTCACAAGAGGCTTGCCAGGCAGGCAATGAAGCTCATAATTCACGACATAGCCGACGGCTCCGCCATCCTGAATGGAATCGAACCGTTTCCAGAAGCTGCCGCCGGTATAAACTGAGGCCGTTTGCAATGCGCCTTCTCCCAACGCTGTGTTGCGAATGCGCTCCTCCCAGCCGAGGAGTGAATCTTTGGCAAAAGATCCTTTCCAGAAGGAATCGCGCCAGATGCGCCGGCTGGCGTAATCAATGGTTACCCCACCGTGGTTCAGGAGCGTTTCAAGCGGAAGAGTCGGCGTTTCGCGCAGAATCTGCTGCAATTCGGCTGTGGGCCGTGTGCTGAACTCATCCGCTGCTGTTGCTCCCCGTAAGACTTCTTCCCGCACTTCATCAGCGGTCATATCCGCAGCCACGCTGAAGGGCTCGTACTCGCGGATGACAAATTGGTTTGTGAAAGCCAGAAAGCGCAGGCGCGCCTGGGCTTTGAGCCACGAACTCTCCGTTCCCGTCACCTGAAATGATTTAAGAAAGTCGGCAAAGCTCTCAACGGCCGGCAGGTCCTCGAAGGTTTTGAACTTCAGCAGCGCCATGCCTAACTCCTTGCCGGATTCTGTTTCCGTCAGGTGGCAGTAAGCTGTGGTGTAATCATGAAGAATTTCGCGCACCCCGGCCATGGGCTGAAGCGGATCGCGCTCCATATACTTGCGTGCGAAAAAAAGATAGTCCTTCTTTTGCGAGTCCTGAAAATAAATGTGATAGAGAATTTCGGCTTCCTGGGTCTCCGGATTCATCCGCAGATAATTAAACCGGCTGCGGAGAGAATCGACAACGAAAGTAGCCTCTCCCTGCCCCTGGAAGTCGCCGAAATGAATCGTGCCGCTCAGTCCGGCTTCATGCTCCGGACTCATCAGAAATTCATTGACATCCCGGATGGTGACGCGCATCTGAAAATAACAGTCCACCGCCCCCGCTGGCTTGCCGAAAGCCGGCAGGCGGGCTTCGATTTCGTGGTCGTCCCGGCGGTTGAAGGGCATCGAGACGCCGGGGAAGTAATAGCCTACCATCCGCTCATCGAAGGTCATGCTGAGTCCATCCGGCAGTTGAATATCGAGAAGCGGCTCAAGGAAGCCGGAGGCGGGCATATCCTCCGCCTTGCTGCGGGTCAGGGTGTAATAGAACGAGATTTGTTCTGTTCCGCTCGGCGCGGCGTCAAGATGAAAGAGCCCCAGCGACTCGGGACCGAAAAGTTCACCAAGGAGCGAAGGGGCATGAGCGGTGTAACGCCCCACCATAAAGTCCGGCGCAACACAACGAATCTCATCATGAAAGGGCGTGAAATCGTAGAGCTGGAAATGATCTTTGCCGAAAACCGGCTCGACAAGCCCTTCAAAAAGGCCAAGAAAGCGATAGCGAGCTTCCAGCCTCCCGTCAGGCTTCAAATCAAACCTGAGCCAGGCAACCACGCCCGTATCCATCGCATTGGCAACGGCTCTCATTTCCCAAACACCGGCAAGCTGAGAGGGCGTGGCCGCAGGCGAGCGCTGAAAAAGAGCTTGATGATCGGAGGCCGTCATATCCTTAAGGGCGTAGACGCGCGTCATCGGGAACGTGAACATCCGCGCGCCATGCGGATACTCCCCAATGTAGACCCGACCGATCAGTAAATCGTGATTGATCACCTTGAAGATATCGTAAAACGCCGACCAGGGAGCTCCTGTGTATCGAAGCAGAATATACTTGCCCTCTTCGAGCGTCCCGGTAGGCTTTTCGAGTGTGATTTCCTCCAAAGTATTGGCTACGTTAATGTGACCATCCGAGTCGCTGGTGACGCCGGAAATGCCGGAGGCTCCCCGCGTGAACTTCTTTTTAAAACCTTCTCGAAGGGCCGTCGAAATACGGTTTAGCACGTGTCCCCTGGGGAAAAAACCCTTCCAGGCCGTGTCATTGCGGATCAGCCCTTTCTCAAGATCGACAGACCATTCGCCGGTATTGACCATCGTATCGATGCTCTGCGTTTCGACGCGCGTGAAGATGCGCTCAAGGTCTGCTTCATCATCGTTTGCTGCTTCGAGTGGGTCGATAAAATGGACGCTTACGGAAGCAGGGAGTGCCGGATAAGGCTCACCTTGAAAGTTGCGGATCATTTTTTCAGCAATTCGCTCGGAGAGCGCCGAGATGGTGAGCAACGGGTTCACTCCCAAAGCGCAAGGGATAAGTGACCCGTCGGCGACAAAGAGGCCATCGTGCACTGAGCCTTTTCCGTCAAAGACCCGCCCGAAGGGATCGACGGCGCCCTGAAGATAATCTTCGCCCAGCGGTAATCCTCCCAGGGGGTGAGCAGTAATCAACCGATGCAGATTCAGAAAATGCCACCAGGGGTTTTCGATGAACGCGGCCTCCAACGCTCGCGCATGGCGGCGAAGCTCTTCATTAATCAATGTGAAAATGGGTTCGTTCCCGGCATCATCCCAGTCGATTTCGAGCCTCCCATGCGGGTCCAAAAGATTGGTATTTAAACGCATGGTTCCTTTGGCATTGTCCTCAGAGACCACCAGGTAGAACATTGTATGATTCATGGCATTGTCGGGCTGGTAAGGATCGAAGGGATTATCTTTCGCGCGGCGGGCTTTTTCCTCAGATTCGTGACCTGCCACGGTAGGCTGGCCGCCCATCGCGCCAAAAGCGACCATCGCCGCACTGATATAGGCGCTGGGGAAGGATAGATCCTCAATCGTCATGCGACGGCCTATGGGGAGGTCTTTGTTATAACGGATGCCGCCCACAATCGTCGGCCCAGGCGCATAAGGTCGCCAGGGGCTGTCCGGATGATTACCGAAGCCCAACACATTGGTCCGATATTCGCCGTTGAAAGCAATGCCAAAAAAGTCTCCGTTTCCATTGAAGTGTGTTCCCGCCATCGGAGAAAGCGAAAGGCCATGGACCTCAGAACGCAGCAGGATTTCCGGGCTCCCCAGCGAGCCCGCCGCCAGAATCACGCATCCGGCATCCAGAGTGAACGACTCGGGGAACAAGCGCTCGTGCCGCCTGCCATGAATTCTCCAACCGCCATCGGGTAGCTTTTCCAGCCAATCCACCTGCGTTTGGGTGAAGATGTCCGTCCCGTTGGCATGGGCCATCGGAAGATAATTCATATAAAGCGTATTCTTGGCGCCCACATTGCAGCCCGTGATGCAATCGCCGCAATCGATGCATGGTTTCTGCGGTACACCGTAAGGATTCAATCCGTCGATATCGAAATTAACGTTGATGTTGAGGCCGAAAGCTTCCAGGCCGATTTCTTTTGCCCGCCGTTCGAGCGCCTGCACTTTCAAGAGTTCCTTGGCGCGCGGATGAGGTCGTGAGGCAAGCACTTTTAAAGCCGTATCGTAATAAGGCTGGAGCGCGGGGCGATTGATGCTGCGTGGCCAACTGGACTGAAGGAAGACATCGTCATCCGGAATGATCGCCACGTTGGCGTTGACGAGCGATGTCCCACCCAGCCCACAGCCCTTCATGACGGCGATTTCCTCAAAGACTGGAAAATCATAAAGCCCGGTGGGATTTGTCACCGTGTTGCGCACCTGCTCCACAGCTTTCGGCAGACTATCCGGGAATTGGCCGACCGGCCATTCCTTTCCTCGTTCCAGCAGACATACGGATTTCTTGGGATTAACGGGCGCACCGGAAATTCTCGCCGCCGTGATTGCGCCGCCGTATCCCGAGCCGACAATCACCACATCGTATTTTGTCTTTCGCTGATTCCAATCCTTTGCCAGCATAGATGCCTCCTTGATGCACAGACCACGACCATGGACAAGCCTCACAGACAGTGCGTGGTACGACTGTTATAAAGGCAAAAAGGCCTGCGGGCCACCTTCCCAGGAGTTCTCGATGCCTTTTCCCATGCGCTGGTCAGTCTGATTTATGGGATGGTCTCCTGAAAAAGCGGCATATTTTCGTCGCTGTCCTGGAAATAATAAACCTTTGCCGAGGGGCCGTCTAAGTCCATCACAACGTAACCGTGATTGTAAAGGCCGCCGGTCGCGCCCAACATAAGGCTCTTGCCGTTTTCATCCGTTCTTTTGACCGGAACGTTCGCAAATCTCGGTTGTGAAGCAATCTCGTCAATTCCCACCGGAAACGCGGCATGGCCGATGCACCGCCCGCGTTCAAGACCCATATAAGGCTCGTAAATCACAAAATTATGCTCATGTCCCCAAAGCCAGAGTGCAATGTGAGGGAAGAAGCTGGAAACCTGCGGATAGAGTCGCAGGTTGACCTCATGACCGTCGATCGCATCGTTAGCGGTAAAAGGCTGATGATGAGAAAGAAGGATTGTTCGGCGATTGCCAGCTCGATTGATTTTATCCTGATGCCATTCAAGCTCGGTCGCTTCCAGATATGTTGCCGCAGTTCCTGCCGCGGTGGGGTTGGAATCGTGCAGCCCGGTATCCATGGCTAGAAATTGCCAATACTCGTTCCGCAAGCAGAAATAGCTGGCAGGCTGCCCCAGCCGATCAATGAGGTTGTAATAGGCGGCGCCTCCGGAGTACATATCGTGGTTACCAGCCAGCGTGAAGGTGGGAATACCACGATTCGGCAGATCTAAAATCTGTGTCCAGGGGTCGTAGAAGTACGTCTCCACTTCAAAATCGGTTCCGGAATAATAGATGTCTCCCAGATGAATCACCACATCCGGCGTCTTCGCGGCGATTTGTTGCAGCACTTTCCGGGCGGCAGCCTGGCCAGTGCCCCAGTCACCCAGGATGGCCACTCGCGCCTTGGGCGGCAGCTTGCCCTCAATGACAAAATCATCCAGAGTCTGATGAACTCGATAAGGTACTTTCTTGCACTGGGCAACGAAATACTCCGCATATTTTTCGGCTGCTTCGGCATAAAGCGGATCGCAGTCCGTGAATTTGCCAAGTTCGTCCCGATAGCGCTGGCAGTTCTGCTGGTTGCCCGTCAGAATTGCTTGAGCCAATTTCATCGCAACGACTGAACAATAACTCAGCGTGTGCGCCACCCCGCCTGCTGGTGGCGGCCCAGCCGTCAGTTCTGAAAGAGATTTGCCGCTATCGATGGCAGCGCAATAGGAAGCGGCTTCCTGTACCGAGGGATGGGAAGCATCCGGGCGCGTGCCCGCCGTTGCGGGGTCCTGGGGGGCGGTAGAAGTCTTCTGCGCCGCCAATTTTTTCACCAGGACCTCATCCACCGCAGATTGCCAGATCGAGAGTTTCGGGTTATGAAATTGCCGGATGCGCATAACCAGCCTCAGCCTGTTTTTTTGGAAAAACTGCCCTGTGACTACGGCAGGGCTGAATGACCGCATTATGCACGAATCCGGTCAGCAAATGCTATGGATTTTTGAAAGGAAAGGAAGACGTGCGGAAGGGAAGTGATTTGACGCGTCACCGGCAGATCTCTGCCTTGGCACTGAAACGGTCGTTTCCGCGCTGGCGGAAATCCGGCCTGTTAAGGCCCACGCGCTGCCAGTGACACTACATCAGAGATCAGGGGTGAAAGGCATTAGACATCCTCAACTACCAACTGAGCGGCCAGGGGATGGGAATGGCCAGGAACATCAGGAGCGCGCCAATCAGCGCCATATTCTTCATAAAGTTGATCATTTCCATGGTGCGAGTCTGTGGGTCTGACACTTTCCAGAAAGCATGGATCTGAACAGATACACCCAGCAGAAAGATGATGAGCAGGATGATGCCGATGTGGGGAGAAACCCCCAGAAGCATGCTCAGCCCGCCCAGGAGGAGCAGGATTCCGGTCCCGGCCACCGCGGCCTTGGGGGCCGGCGTACCCTTGCTTTTGGCGAATTCGCTCATGTAATTCAAATTCCTGAAGTGATTGACCCCTGCGGAGATAAAATATCCACCCACGATAATTCGACCGATGAGAAACGCGATATTCATGGTTTTCCTCCTTGTCGATCGTTTGTCATCCTGAGCGCAAGGAAGATCTCTCGGCATTTTCTCAATGAAATGCTGAGATTCTCCACTTCCGCTGGCCGTGACGGGCGAAAGGCTGCAATCATACGGCAGAGCCCGTCGAGATTTCTAATGCACCGGAACGCGACCCTTTTGCGGCCTCATCTTCTTCATCAGAAACATCAGCGGAATCATCGCCAGGCAAGCCATGGATAGCAGCCAGAAGACATCAACGAAGGAAAGCATTGCGGCCTGACGCACGAGTTGATTGTAAAGCAGGGCATGGGCCTGCTCGAGAGCCTGTGTCGCGCTGGAGCCGGCTGATTCGAGCATCCGGGCGGCTCCATTCAGCATGGACTCGTAGGTGTGATTGTAAGGTGTGAGATGCGCGACCAGGATATCCTGATGCACCTGGGCACGGCGGGCCTGAAGAGTGGTCACCAGAGAGATGCCCACGCTGCCTCCGATATTCCGCGCCACGTTGATGATTCCTGTCGCGTTATTGGTCTTCTCCCGCGGGACGAAGGCGAAGGCCATCACATTGATCGGGACAAAGAGAAATCCCAGACCAAAACGCGAGATGCACCAGATGAGCACCAACGTCCAGAAGCTGACGGTCAGATTGATGTGCGCCAGCTCAAACATGCCGGTCGCAAGCACAATCAGCCCCCAAACCACCAGCCATCTGGCCTCAAAGCGGCTGAGCAGCCAGCCGACCAGGGGCATGGTAAACATGGTCAGCACGGCGCCCGGCGAAAGCACCAGGCCGCTCCATTCCGCCGTGTAGCCCATGAGGGTCTGGACGAGGATCGGCAGCAGCACGGTGGTTCCATAGAGCACCACGCCCAGAGCAAACATGGTGAAGGTGGAAACTGAAAAATTCTTGTCCTTCAGTAATCGCAGATCGATGATGGGCTCCTTCTGCTTCAGTTCCCAGATCACCACGCCCACCAAACCACCGATCGCCAAAAGGGCGCACGCCACAATAAAATGAGAGCCAAACCAGTCGTCGCGCTGGCCCTTGTCAAGCATCACCTGAAGGAAGCCCAGCCCCACGCTGAGCAGGCCGAGACCAACGAAATCAATCTTGAGTCCGTCCTTCAGGCCTTTGCGAATGAGGTAAGGAGGATCCTTGATCAGCGTCGAAGTCATCAGCAGTGCGAGAATGCCGACGGGAATGTTGATGAAGAAGATCCAACGCCAGGAATAGTTATCGGTGATCCATCCGCCGAGCGTCGGGCCGATGATGGGGGCTACGACCACACCCATACCGTAAACGGCCATCGCCATGCCCTGCTGTTCCTGCTCGAAGCTTTCCACGAGAATCGCTTGCGAAACCGGCTGCAAACCGCCGCCGCCGGCCCCCTGCATCACGCGCAGGATCACGAGCGCTCCCAGATTCGGGGCGAGGCCGCAAAGAAATGAACTGACCGTGAAGATGGCCACGCAGGCCATATAAAAGCGCTTGCGGCCAAAGAGCGTGGAAAACCACCCGGTCAAAGGCAGCACAATAGCGTTCGAGACCAGATAGGAGGTGAGCACCCAGGTGCTTTCATCCACGCTTGCCGAAAGGCTGCCGGCAATGTGGGGCAGGGCGACGTTGGCAATGCTGGTGTCCAGCACTTCCATGAAAGTCGCGAGCATCACTGTGCAGGCGATGATCCAGGGATTCACATCGGGTTTCCAAGCCGTTCGGGCTGTTGCTGCCTGTCCGTTCAAGTTAGTCTCACCGATTGAGGATTACCCCTTATCCTGAAAACGCGGGGCGTTCCGGCTCCCGCGTTGCTGGAGGGGGGAGCAAGGGGTGGTCCGCCGCCGCAGCAAAAACCGCCGCTTCCTCAAAGCGTTTCCGGTTGCCGCTTCATCTCATCCAGCAACGCGATTTCGTGCAGGATCATTCGCACGACCACATCATCCCCCACCTTGGAGTTGATCATCAGATGATAGAGGTGCCGCGTGGGCCATTCTTTGCCATAGTATTTCTTCACAAAAGTGGCGCGCTCCCGATCAATTTCTGAAATCAGTTCAATAGCCTCGCTCTCGCTCTTGCCGAGGGCCTTAACGCGGCGGAGTTTTTCTTCGAGAGGGGCAAAAATAAAAACACTGAAAACATCCGGGCGATCACGGAGAAAATAAGGCGCGCCCCTTCCCACGATGACGCAGTTTCCCACGGACGCTGCCCGCTCCATCACACGTTGCATGAGTTCGACCATGCGATCCGCATCCAGCCCCTCAAGGCCACTCACAGGGAGACTCCGTTCAAAACTGCCGCGCGCGAAAACCTTGGCGAGACGGTAGAACAAAGCGTCAACGCGTTCCTCGCGGCGCGTGACCTCCGTCTGATCCACCTGCGCCATCCGGGCTATCTCCTGAGTAAGCGCCTGATCCCACAGTCTCCAGCCCAGGCGTGTCGCTAACTTCTGCGCGATTGCGGCGCCCCCGCTGCCGTATTCCCGCTCGATGGCAACAATGCGAATCAAGAAATTATCCCTCTCCCTCGACAATCATCAGGACGTGGCGCGGTGCACTTCAGACGCGGCCGCTCGCCGACCACAGGGAGCAGGTGCCCCCCGCTTTTCGGAGCGGACAGTACGCGCCCCCAGGCGGTTTTTAACGAAATTGAACACCGGTCAGTTCACCTTGACCTTCGGCTCAACCGACATTCCCACCCGCAGCAGATGCTGCGGATCTTGGCCGGGATCGATCGCAATGCGCACCGGCACTCGCTGCACAACTTTCACGTAGTTTCCGGTTGCGTTCTCCGGCGGAAGCAGGCTGAACTGAACCCCGGTGGCGCCGGCAATGCCCACGACGTGTCCGTTGTAATCGCGTCCATACGCATCCACGTGGATTTTCACTGGCTGTCCCACGCGCATGTGTCGTAATTGTGTCTCCTTGAAGTTCGCCGTCACCCAGATATCCTCGGTGGGAACAATGGCCATGAGCGCCTGCCCGGGCTGGATGTTCTGCCCTGCCACCACCGTGCGGTTGCCGACAATGCCGCTGATGGGGGCGACGATGGTGGTGAACTGGAGATTGAGCTCAGCCTGGTGCAACGCTGCCTCCGCGGCCTGCACGGAAGATGCCGCCGCTTCCGCGCGCGCCCGGATCACGCGCAGTTGTTGGGGGCGCGTTTGCGCGTAATGCAGCTCCGCATTGGCCTGCGCCAGACGGCTGCGGGCTTGTGCAACCTGTTGCTCGGCTGCGGCGGCACTTGCCTGGGCAGCAGCCACCGTCGCCGCGCTGGTCTTGGCGGCTGCGACCGCGTCATCGTATTGCTGGCGCGAGATTTCGTTCTTGCCGACAAGCTGCGCGTAGCGCTTCAAATCCGATTGGGCTTTCACATTGTTGGCTTCGGCCTCTTCAAGCTTGGCCTCTGCGGCCTGAAACTGCCTTTCCGCTGCCGCAATTCCGGCTTGGGCGCTGTCCACGTCTGCCTGAGCTGAGCGTACCTGGCTCAGGGTATTGATAGAAGTGATGGGAACACCGACGCGGGCCGCCTGTGCCGTGGCCTGGGCATCGGCCAACTGAGCCTTGGCCCGATCGACAGCGACCTGGTAGAGTGTCGGGTCAAGTTGAACCAACACGGTTCCCTTTTCGACGTATTGGGTGTTATCGACCGTGACTTTGATCACGTGCCCGGCAATGCGTGAACTGATCGGATGAATATGACCGTCAATCTCAGCGTCATCGGTTGAGACCCACGCCGCATAGTGTCGCCAGACCAGGATCGAGCTGACGATCAGGATCAGCACCACAAGGACAATGGGCCACTTTCGTCGAGGCGCCGGTGCCAGTGTCCCCTGGTCCTTGTGACCCGAAGCTCGTTCCTTCTCTCCGGAAATACCGCCGTTTTCGTCGTTCGGAGATGCCAGACCAGTCTGTAAGATTCCTTCTTGTTCCCACTCTGTCTTCTGCGCCATGATTTATTTTCCTCCCAAATACTGCAAAACGGCCTGCTCCGCAATCCCAACCGCGCGAGCCAGGGCCACCTTGGCCAGATTGTGCTGATAGAGGCTTGAAATGTACGCCTCATCGGCGTTCGCCACGGCTTCCTGTGCCTCAACCACCTCAATATTGTCGGTCACTCCTGCCGCAAAGCGATCACGGGCTTGACTCAGGGTCCGGTCAGCCAGCGCTACATTGCTGCGGGCAACATTGACCTGATCCGCGGCAGTTCTGAGGTTCATCATTGCCGTACGCACGTCATAATCGATCTGCGCCCTCAGATTCTCCAACTGTTCCTGGCGTTGTTTAAGCTCGGCATCAGCCTGAATCAGTTCTCCATGAACCTTTCCTCCCTGAAAAATGGGGATATTCAAGGTTCCCGCGACCGTAAAAGTCTCATGGGAATTGCCCGGGCTAAGACCGATGTCTCCGAAGTTGCCATTAAAGCTGAGGGAGGGATAACGCTCGGCGGCCACTGCCCGACGACGGGCTTCCGCAGCCCTCACCTGAGCCAGCGCGGCTTTATAGTCCGGCCGGTTGTTGTAAGCATCCGTGAGCGCTTTCTCCAGGCTTAGGCCCTCCAGAGGCTCATAGGGAGTTTTCGTAGCCAGCGTAAACGGCTGGTCCGTGGGGAGACCGATGACGCGGGCAAGATTCAGCTTTTCGGTAGCATAATCGTTCCTCGCCGCAATCAGCCGCTGTTGCCGCGACTTCAGCTCGACCTGGGCGCGCAACATATCAATTTCGGGGCTTAAGCCGGCGTGGAAGCGGTCCACGGCCTGCTGATAAAGGGCCTGGGCAGTTTTCACTTCGGCCTCGGCTGATTGCACTCTCGCCGCGCCCGCATTAGCAAGTAGATAGGCGTTGCCCACCACTAAAACCACCATGTTGCGCGCATCCTGGTAACTGTAGCGCGCCGCGCGAACATCCTCGGAAGCCGCCCGTTCTTTACGCAACGATTGAAGATCGAGAATCGGTGTGGTCAAATAAGCGCGCGCATCAAAGGTGTTGAACGGCCCCACAATGACTGGAAAGCCGGGAAACTTATTGGCCGGAAAACCGAGCGCTTCAAGGTTAATTTCCTGGCGGGCCTCCCCCGTGCTGGTTGTCAGGTGCGGCAACAGCTTGCTCAGAGCCTGCCAACGCTGGCCGCGCGCTCCTTCAGTCGTCTGCTCGCTGAGGAGAATACCCAGGTTGTAGCGCAGGCCACGCTCCAGCGCGTCCTTGAGCGTAATTGACAGCACCTGCGATGTAGCTTTGCCGGCTGGAACGCTGCCAAGAAATGGACTCTGCGCGGAGCTGGCTCCGCCTAGCTGATTGGTGGAAGCAAGGTTTGTCTCGTAGCTTAATGTTCCAGGCGCTCCCACCGGAGCTTGCGCAAATGCCAAACCGCTGAAACTGATGAAACTGAGAATGAGGACTGTTCGGATAAGATCTTGAAGCAATTCAACTTTATGAGCTTTGGCTCTCATTGCGCTTTGATCCTTCCACTTTCTACAAAGAATCGGATGCTTCGTTATCCCCCTTCGGGATGAAAACGGCTTTCTGAGAAACACGGGTCTTTGATGCCGGGGCCGCTCGATGTACCGTGCAATCCATCAGAAGAAGGTACGGTCTCAGACCCGTTGTAACCGCAGCTTTGCGCAGCTCTTCCGTGATTCCTTATCCTTAATGGATGTCAGGGAGCTCGTTTTCGGCACAAGCGGCTTTCTCAATCCGCTCAATGATGCTCCTGGTTAGGACGCCGGAGGCTTGTAAGAGCACCCCCTTCTGATGCATTCGACTTAACAACTTTTGCCCTTCAGCATCCACATACGTCACGTCGCTTAAGTCCACTTTCACACACCTTCCGCCGCAGTCCATCGTCGCCGCGTGCCAACTTCGCTCAAGCTCCGGAACCCAGGGGCCAGTAAGCTTACCCTCAAGTTTAAATGTCGTGGTCCCTTCTGCACTTTCGACAGTGATCTTAAGCACAGCCGATTCCCTCCAATTCAGAACCTTTGGCAGGTTGCTGAAAAATGATTCCAAGCACTATCATTCCGACCCAGGGCGAAGCGATGAGCAGGAGTCCCGCTCTGTTAATCAATGACCTGCGAGACTTTTTGTCACTTTCGGCTCCTCGGATTGACGGGCAACGGGGGCCCTTCTCAACCCTTGGGAGGGCATTTTGGAGGCCAAAGTAAGCAAGAAAACCATACTTCGATTAAGTGCTTTAAGAAAAAGAGGTTGGAGCGATTTCAGAAAAGTGAGGAGGCTATCTTTGGCGCTATTGTTCGCCAGCATTTCGGCGTGTGCCGATATTTCGGCACCGCTGTTGTCATGCAACCATGTTGCAATTAAGGTAGCCCTGATGCGATGGTCGCTGTGAAGGATTCATGTTTGTTGAAATTTGATCGCTTCTTAATTCCCCTTTTGAATTGGATATTTCTCAGCAACCCAGTCATGAGCAAAATCACGTTCGATATAGAGGATTTGGAGGCGTGTGAGGCCCGCTTCGCGCAAAACTTCAAATGCTGGCCGGACATTCGGGCAGCGATCGAACGGGCAGCAGCCGCAGTACATCACAACGGGAGTGCCTTTGGGGATCGATCGGGCCCATTTCCGAAGTTTCGCCATGCCGGCCGGCTCACGCGCCGGGCCTTCGTAAACCGCGCCCGGAATATGCGCGCCTTCGTACAGAAATTTGAAGCCCACGCAGACAATCACAGGCTTCAAGCCGCGCGGATGGGCCAGCTCCTGCATTAACTCCTGCGGAGTGATGAGTTGTGAAGGTCGCCACGGGCCTTTAGCCCCGGGTGAGGTCACGCTTGCCGCCCAGACTTGAACGGACGCAAAAAGACCCACGCATACTGCCCCTAAGATCGCTTGCTGGCAAATCCTTCTCAAATACATCCCCGAAACGCTCATGATCACAAGCTCCCTCGTCAAATTTTCCGCTTCACTATTCGCTGATAGTTTCTTGGATCAACGGCTTTTGCCACCCACCACAACGGTTCTCAACTTCCGCGGCAATGGCGAGCACCGTTTCTTCTTCGTATGGCCTGCCGATCACCTGCACTCCAATCGGCATCCCTTCCGGCGAGCGTCCCACCGGCACAACCGCCGCCGGATTACCCAGAATATTGAACACCTGGGTATAGCTCATGGCCGTCAGATAATTCACCTTCTGTCCCTCCACCTTCCATTCCCGTTCACCGTGACGAAAAGCGGGCACGGAGCAAACTGGGGAGAGAAGAACGGGATATTTTTCTATCTGCTTCAGGAATCGAATGCGAAGTTCGTCGCGCTCAATCCACGTCCACATCAGATCGCTCAACGTAAGGGGCGGCTCCGCTGCGACGAAACCACGAAACTCCTTGAAAAGCGGGCTTAACTGCTCTTCATGTCCTTCGACTATCGGGTTCAGTATCCAGCCGCCTGCCCGTCCAAAAATATTCCACCACAATTGTCGGGCGCGCTCCAAGCCTTCGGGTCGGAATGGCTCAACCACAAAACGGTCTTGGGCAAGCGCCTCCGCAGCCTGACGTACGGCCGCGCGTGTTTCGGACGTTACAGGGGCGCAGCCATTTTCGTCAAACCAGCCCACGCGGATTTTGCGCGTCTCCGCCGCGCGCAATTTCCGCGAGATCAGGGGCGCCGAGGATGGATCCCCTCCATCATATCCCGCCATCACTTCAAAAAGCAGTCTGAGGTCCCGAACCGTCCGGGCCATGGGGCCGACCACACCGATCAGCGCAAAAGGTCCGAGCGAGGCAGGGAAGTGTCCAGTCGCTGGGATTCTGCCGGGCGTTGGTTTCAGCCCGCAAATGCCGGTGTAATGTGCGGGAATGCGAATGGAGCCGCCGCCATCGCTCCCCACGCCGCCCGCCGAAAGTCCTGCCGTGATGGCGGCAGATTCACCACCGCTCGACCCTCCCGGAGTGCGATTCAAGTCCCAGGGATTGTTGGTACGACCGTAAAGCAGATTATCTGTTTCGTAGGCCATCAAGAATTCAGGAGCATTGGTGCTACCGAGCAAAATGGCTCCGGCGCGCTTAAGCCGCTCAACCAACGGTGCGTCTCGAGACCCTCGCAGGCCCGCTCGCAGGCGCGTCCCAGCCTCCCAGGGCCATCCGGCCACTTCCACCGAACTTTTAATAGTGAGGGGAACGCCGTGCAACGGGCCCAGCGGCTGGCCTTTCATCACAGCGCGCTCGGCCTCCCGAGCAGCTTTGAGAGCGCCTTCACCATCAACATAAATCAGCGCAGTGAGACGTGAATTCAGCTTTTCAATTTGGTCAAGATGCGCACGGACGACCTCTTGTGGAGAAAGTTTGCGTCGGCGAATCCGCGCCGCAATTTCCGTCGCCGAGAGAAAACATAATTCGTTCATCTGAGATTTCTCAATGCGGATGGTTCTCTGTGGCGATAAGTTCCGCTGTAGAGGCGCTATCTTGGCGCCGTCCGCCCGGACCCGGATGATCCCTTTCGCAGGAATTGCCAGATCATCGGCGCGCGACGCCGGGTGCGAGTGTCGCGTATCATCTGTCTTTTAAGTCTCATGAAGTCTTCCGGCCGGTCCACATCTTCCAAAGGTTCGAGCAGAGAGCAGGCCAGGCCCGCAGTGATGAGGTTCCGCAAGGTGTCATCAAATGCGCGCGCGCTGCCCCAACGGATATTGCGCAGCAGACCTTTCCCTAATGGCTTGCCCGCTCCTCTCCGCAGCCCGATCAGATAATAGCCCCCGTCAGGGCAAGAGCCCAGCACCGCGTCGCACCAGCGCAATTCCTCGATCGCGCGGCGAAGAATTTGCCGGTTCAGTTGCGGTGAGTCTGTGCCAATGATCAAAGCACGCCTATGCCGCCGCAAGAGAAGGTGAAAGGCACTCTCCAGCCGCTTGCCCAAATCGCCTTCGCACTGCTGAAGGAACACAAATTGGGAAAGTTCCGAAAATTTCCGCTCTCCGGCCTCCGTGAAATCAAACCCGGAGTCGGTCATCATCAAATAGAGAGCCAGCTTACCGCCTAGCGGTGCCACTTTACGCAATGTGTCGATAAGCAGTGCACGCTGAAACTCGGCTGCGCCCTGGGCCCCCAGCAAAGGAATCAGCCGCGTTTTGCACCGTCCGGCGAGCGGCGTGCGCGCAAAAACCGCCAGTGCGGCGTCGCATGTGCTGACAAGAGGGATAGTTTTGGAAGAGAGCGGCGGCAAAAAGAATTATCCAAAGCGGCTTTCTCTGACCCAAGGCGTCCGAGCTTTGAGTTGGGTGTCGAGCGGCACTCAAAAGGTTTTCATCCGAGGGACGCCCGGCAGGGCGTCAAATCAGATGAACATCTCTTCGTCCTGGGTGGCTTCACGAACGGTTGACGGCTGGCGGCGCGACAGGAGAAAGTCGAAAGCACACTGGATTCCTTTCGTAATCGCTGAAATCTCCTGAAAGGGCACAATGACGCTGCGTTGCACGACGCTGGCCGTCGAATCCACTTTTTCGACAACGTTGGAAATTAACTGATCAATCCGTTGCATCTGCTGGCGGGTTCTTTCAATCATCTCGGCGAGCACATCATCCACTGAGCTTGTTCGCTCACGAATGATGCGGCTCACCTCCGCCACATTGAGCGTCACAGCCTTGATCTGCTCGCGGGACTCAGCAAATGGAGCTGCCACTGCTTGGACCGTGGCTTCCAGGCGCTGTCTCACATCACGGGTCGTTTCGCTCACTTCTCCCTGAATTCGGCGCGCCACCAGATACAAACCCAGCAGAATGAGCATCTGAAGCACAATGGCAACTGCAGCGATCACCACGAACACGGCGATAAGAGTTCCGTGGTCCATAATCTCCTTCCTTCCATGAGCGGAGTCCCGCCACCCGCACTAGGGAGTCTGAGTTTTGGCCTTCTCCTCGTGATAGGCCTGCTTGCCGGCCTCAAGGGCTGCGGAAAGCTGTTCCTTCTGTTGCGCCACCATATCCTTAGCCTTTTCAACAAACTGCTCCGCCTGTTCGCGCATTTCCTTGCTCTTGGCCGCGACGTACTCTTTGCCTTGTGTTGCCTTGGCGCCAATCAGACCTCGGGTCTCCTCGCCCGTCCGCGGAGCAAAGAGCAGCGCCAAAGCCGCTCCGAACCCAATGCCCGCCAAAAAATAAGTGAATTTTGAAGCACCGCTTTCATGCTCTCCCATCGTCGACCTCCTGGAATACTGTCAGTGTCGGAATTACCCTTTTCTTGCTCTTACGTGGCTCGTTTTCGCCGAGCAATTCAGGTGAAGCACGCAGGATTGAAGTTTCTCATGGTGAACTGAAATCACAGCACGAACTAAGGAATTAAGCTCTCTTTAGAGCTGCCTTGCCTTTGACCTCGTGCAGCGTTTGCCCCATTGTCATATGCTCCACGCTCTCAAACTCTTCAGGATCAAAAAGAGAAGGCCGCTCCGTCACGCCTAGGATTCCGAATCCAACCCGATGCGTGAGGCAATTTCCTTACCCTTGTCTTGCAGGTCTTCAAGCTTTCTACGAGCTTCGGTCACGGCATCTTCCGCCTTCCGCCGCAACTCCCTCTTTTTGGTAGCCACATATTCGCGACCTTCGTCCGCTTTGCGGCTGATAATTTCGCGCGTTTCTTCACCACTGCGGGGGGCAAAAAGCAGAGCCACAATGGCTCCAATCCCTAACCCGGCGAGAAAATATGCCACGGAACTACCTGCACATTGTCTAGCCATTTAAACCCTCTCTTTCTCCCCTCAGAAATTAATTATGCTCGCTGGCCTTATAAAGTCAATTAGGAAATAACTGTAAACGCTAGCATTAATAAATAGTCTGGCTAGACTTCTTATTAATATCATCGACAAGTTTTGTCTATTCAGCACGGATAAGATTATCTTGAGCCAGATACTCGTGGATTGTTTTGGCTTGAGATGCCGTTACGACTTGCCCCAGTTCTTCAGCTGAAAGCTTTCGGATGGCTTCTACACTCCCGAAATGAGATAATAGCTTGCGTGCTGTCTTTTCGCCTACGCCTGGAATCCTTACCAGTTCGGTGGCAATTTCTCGCGCTGAGCGCCGCGCACGATGGAAGGAAACCGCAAATCGATGCGCCTCATCCCGGATTTGCTGGATTAAAAGGAGTGCGGGTGAATGCCGGTCCAGGATGACAGGTTCATCCTCTTTGCCTAGGGCGTACAGAATCTCTTCCTTCTTGGCAATGCTGGCCAAGGGCTGATTAATCACCTGCAACGCATCCAGGGCCTCGGCCGCCGCATGAAGCTGGCCGATTCCGCCATCAATCAGAATCAGGTCAGGGAACTTCCTTTTCTCTTCGATCAGCCGGCGATAGCGCCTGCCCACCACCTCCCGCATGCTGGCGAAGTCATCATTCTGAGGCACGCTTTTCACAATGAACTTGCGGTAGTCAGACTTTTTCATGGTTCCGTCTTCCCATACCACCATCGATGCCACAATATCACTCCCCTGGATGTGCGAGACGTCAAACGCTTCGATGCGCCGCGGCGGCCTCGGAAGGTCGAGCGCTTCCGCCAGGTTTTGAAGCATTTCGTGAACCGCAGGTTTCAGAATCCGGAATCGGCGGTCGAAAGAGTGGCGCGCATTTCTGGCCACCAGTTCCATCATAGACCGCTTGGAACCTGCCTGAGGAATGAAGATACGCACAGGCGCCCCGCACTTTTCGGAGAGCATCTCTTCAAGCGTCGAGCGATCCTCAAAGTCCACCGGAATGTGAATTTCGCGTGGCAAGTGTTGCTGGTCGAGATAAAGCTGTTTCAGAAGCGATGAGAAAAATTCCGACGCGTTGAAGTCTCCGACATCTTCCCAGAAGAACTCGCGCCGGTCCACCACACGCCCGCCGCGCAGGTGAAAGAGATTCACAGCCACGAGCGGGCCTTCCTGATGAAATCCGAAGATATCGGCATCCTGGCTGCTCAGGGCGGCCATCTTCTGGCGTTCGCGAACCTCTTCCACCACGCGGATCTGGTCGCGCAGACGCGCGGCCTCTTCAAAGCGCTGTTCCTCGGAAGCCCGGGTCATGCGCTGGTGCAGGCTACGCACCAGGTCGCCTGCCCGGCCTTCCAGCAGCAGGCGTACCTGCGCGACGCGATCGGAATATTGTTCCGGCGTCGTCAGCCCCTGAACGCATGGGCCGAGGCAGCGCTTGATATAGTATTGAAGGCAGGGGCGGGGATGAAAACGGGTGAGGTCGACGTAGCAGGAGGGTATCTGAAAGCAGCGGTGGATCAGGTCCACCAGGCGATAGGCCAGGTTGGCGGGCAGGTATGGGCCAAAATAGAGCGAGCCATCCGGCTTGACCCGCCGCGTCACATACACGCGGGGAAAGCGCTCGCCGACGGTGAACTTGATGTAAGGATAGGTTTTGTCATCGCGCAGCAGCACGTTATACCGGGGCTTGAACTGCTTGATGAGGTTGTTTTCCAGCGCCATGGCCTCTTTCTCGTTATCGACGAGAATCCATTCCAGGTCATGGGCCGCCTCGAGCATCCGCTCGCCTTTTTCATCCAGCAGGCGCGACCCCTGAAAATAAGAGCGGACGCGATGACGCAATGACTTCGCCTTGCCCACATAAATGGGGTGTCCGTCTTCATCCTTGAAGAGGTACACTCCAGGATGAAGGGGAAGCGATTCTGCCTTCTCGAGAAGCGTCGGATTCACGGAATCGAAAGCCTCACTGGATTCATTATGCGTTAGGCAGGCGCAGTTTTCCAGAAATGGGCTCGCGCTGCACTGAATGCGCCTCCCTCTCGGTGGTGGTCGTTGAAACTTTGAGACCCGCGCCAGGAGCGACAGGGAATTCCCCTGACTGCCGGCAGGATGCCGATGTTATAGACGCGAGTCCGACTCAATTCCGTAATTTTCGGTGAACGCGTGAAATCCCGCCCCCAATATGAGATCAACCTCTGTGGTCGTAAGGTACGCCTGGGCGCTCGCACCATCTTGATGGGGGTCCTCAACATCACTCCCGACTCCTTTTCCGATGGTGGCCTCTACTTTGATCGCGACCTCGCCGTCCATCATGCTTTGGAGATGGTGTGCCAGGGGGCAGACTGGATCGACGTGGGCGGTGAATCCACACGGCCAGGCGCAAAACCCGTGACTGAGGAAGAGGAACTCCGACGCGTCCTGCCCGTTATTGCGGAGATTCGCAAGCGACTGCCTGAATTGCCCATTTCCATCGATACCACAAAAGCAGCAGTGGCCGAGCAGGCTATTCGTGCCGGCGCGAACCTGATCAACGATATCAGCGGCCTGCGATTTGATGAAGGAATCGCGGATGTGGCCCGACGCTATCGTACCCCCTTGGTGCTGATGCATCTTCGTGGCCGCCCGGCTACCATGCAGCAGAGGCCCTTCGCGCGGTTGATTCAGCGGTCACTGACCGTGGGGTTGAAATGGTCAGTTCACCGCGCCTTAACCCTCGGCGTCCGACGCTCACAGTTGATCATTGATCCGGGCCTGGGCTTCGGCAAGACTCGGCGACAGAACTATGAGATTCTGGCTCATCTTGCTCGCTTGCAGCGTTTTCGGCTGCCCATTCTGGTGGGCGCTTCGCGCAAATCCTTCGTGCAGGCCATCGTGGCAGGAGAAGGTTTAGAGATGACTCAAACGGCGGGTGAAAAGTATTGGAAGCTGACTGCGAAATCTCATCGTGGTTTGCGCGCTTCATATCAGCCGCGAGCTACGGATCGCCCGAATGGAGATTTTCCCGCCGAACTTCAGTATGGTGATGCTGCGGCCGTAACCGCGGCAATTCTGGGCGGCGCCCATATTGTCCGTGTCCACGATGTAGCGGCCATTCGGCCCGCAGCACGGATTGCCGATGCCATTCTCGCCGCCGCATTGGCTAACCATCTTGATGATTAACAGCTCCGGTTATACCTTCGCGGATCACAATCTCGCAGCTGATTGATATCATCGATTGCACGGATTAGTGTAAACAGCATCAAAGGGTTCCGTTCCCGGCGCGGGGATGCTCGATATTTGCTGAATGCAACTTCACTGAGTCGAATATCTCCGTTGGTTTGGTATTTTGACCTGATGCCAGTCTTTGGATGATCCGTGTGGCACTGCGTGAATCAAACGTTCATGAAACTTATCGTGATAGGAAAGGTCACGCCGAGAAAAGCAATTGCTGCTACGGGAATGGCAGTCTGGGCCATTTGCTACGGGCTCGGTAGCCACAAATCAATGCGATTGGCGATCATGGGGAGGAAGTGACGATGCAAGTATCTGCGGAGGCACGATGGTTCTGGCCGGGCGAACCACCGCGGGGGTTTGAGAAGTGGTTTTACAATAGGGAAAAGCACCCCTGCCCGTTCGGAGGCGGAGAACTGCGGTTGGACACCTACCTCCTCGATCGAGGTCAAGGTGAAATAGGGGTGAAGCGCCGCGGTGGGAGGAAAGGCGTCGAGATCAAAGGCTTGGTTGCTCTCAGCAAGGAAAGACTTCACTCAGGCCCGTTTGAAGGACCCATCGAAATCTGGACCAACTGGACGAGTGAAGCGCTGGAACTGCCTGCAGAATCGGTCATTGGTGCGGAAAAACGTCGCTGGCTCCGCAAGTTTGATACGTCTGGGACTTCGCCGGAGGAAATTCCCCTCAATGCACTCGAACAGCCGATCGGGAAACGCCCCCCTTCCGGAACGGGGATGCAACGTAGAACCGACGCAGGTGAGCCTTCTTCAGGACGGACGAATCTGGTGGACCTTTGGGTTCGAGGCTTTTGGGAGCCTCGAGAGTGTTGAGATCTCCTTATGGGTAGTGTCCACGACGCTGGTCTTGCGACGAACGCCTGCGCTTGGGAATGCATTGGCAGCCAGCTATCCGGCATGGCTTCGGGAGCACGCACACAAGTGAAGCATGCGGAATCAGAGCATGGAGGGGGCCGTATCCTCATGCTGGGTACCCGGACGGGGCAAGCAGTTGGCCACCGGCGAGGTCCGGAGCAAGACTCCCCTTGTGAATCATTCCAAGACGCTGCCTGTCAGGAGTGAGGCACTCTCCCGCCCCTGTTCAGTCAAGGTCACGGGCCGTTCAAAGATAATGGTCATTTCGGTATATTGGGGAAGAATTACGTCGCGCCCGCGCCGTGTCACCAGGAATAAGCCGGTAGCACAACCTGCAACGATCCGCGCCAGACCCGCCGTAGAAGCGTCCGTCGCTGAAGCGATAACCGCTTCAAGAATCAGTTGAAGCGAATCGTCCGTCAGCTTGGCGATTCCAGCTGCTGTGCCAAAATTGATCAATGTCCACGCGGTGCCTTCCCTTCCTCCGGTCAATTCTCCTTCAGGCCCCAGTCTCACGCGAGCTTTTTGCTTCAGTTCAGCTCCGGCAAGTGAGACCACAACAGAACTTGTGCTGCCCGAAGGGAGCGTTAGCTCAGTGAACGCCATACGAAGCGAGCCCGGGCGGCTGAGCCATCGCGGAGGCCGCTGCATCTCTACCTTTCCCTGAAACAAAGTGCCCTCAGGAAGAACGATCTTTGAATTCTGGCGTACAGGCTCAAGAAGACGAGCGCTGAAGGTATCTCCGGCATGATTTCCTGAAGCGCTCACCGAGCGAAGGAGAATAACTCGCGCTTGGGTTCCTGCCGGAATCTGGCGCTGTTGCATGGCTACCGCTGGGTGCGAGGGGACCGCGGCTGTCGCGAAGAGGGCAGCGGGCTGAAGCTCAGCGTGAAGGATTAAGGTGACGTTTGGGTCTGCCCTTTTCCATTCCCGCGTCCGGCTTTTCTCTTCAGGTTTGAGATGCAGATAGATTTGGACGAGGTGGCCTGCGGAAAGGAGAGAAACGCGCAACGGAGTCTCCGCTCTATGGGCGGAAGAAACATACGCTGTTCGGAAAGTGGGATAGGAGGTATGAGACGGGATAAGAGCGCTGACGACCCACGGCCAGTAACCGCGCCTGGCGGTTCGGACGCGGCGGAGCCCGCTCACGATCATTCGGATGCTATCGCCAGCTGAAAAAATTTTTCGGTCGCCCGAGTATACGTGATGCGCTAGCGTGCCTTGAAGAACATCACCAGGCCTGAGCGCAGAGAGTTGGACGTGCCTGTCGACGTTGACTTCCAGATAGACTCCGCCTGAATTCCGGGCCATGTTTGCTTGCGCCGGGACGTCACGGCGAGGATTTGCAGCCAGTGCGAGGGGGACTATGGCAAGCAGACCCAACAGGATCAGCACCGCCCTGGGCGATTCAAGAGTGCGCCTAGGATGGCTTCGGTTCTCGATCCCGCTTTTCAACGATCGTATCGCGTGAAAATGGCCGGTAGAGATCAACATATTGTCGGGTCCTATTATCGCGCATCATTCTAATTCAACTGCATTTCCGTGCGCCAGATTTCTTCGACCAGATCCCGGTAACCGCTGTGAAAGACGGTAAACCATTGAATGTCTGCGGCCGCTTTCGGGTGGATAATGAAAGAGGGAGTCGTGCGTCGTTGCAATGGTTCAGAACTATGAACTCAATGAGGCAACCATCATCTCGCGATCAGCGGAGGTCATGCAGACTTGACTTTCAAGTCTGTGGCGTGTGGCTCTATGTGAAATTTGCGTTCCTCGCTTCTCTGGTTCCTTTCTTGCAGCCATCAATACTGACGGGGGTAGCCGCTGCAATGCATGATTAATCCATCTTCAAACGGCCGCGGCGCTATTTTCGGGGGATAATAGAAGCTGCGCTGAGAGACGCGTTTCGTTGATTCAAAATCGCAAGGCAAAGGAGGCCGCAACGATGTATGCCATCACGGGAGCGACGGGAAACACAGGGAAAGTGATTGCAGAAAGACTCCTCGCACGCGGAGAGAAAGTGCGCGCGATTGGACGCGACGCCGACCGGCTTGCGTCGCTGGTTCAGAAAGGCGCTGAAGCTTTTGTCGCTGATGTCACCGACTCGAGCGCAATGGCCCGGGCGTTTGCGGGCACCAAAGCAGCTTACGTTATGATCCCGCCCAACCTCACCGCGCCGGACGTGGGCGCTTACCAGGAGCAGGTGAGCGAGGCGCTTGCTCGGGCCCTGGAAAAAGCCGGAGTGGAGTACGCCGTCCTGCTCAGCAGCGTTGGGGCTGATAAAGCGGAGAGAACGGGCCCAGTGGTGGGCTTGCACCACTTTGAACAGAAATTGAACGGCATCGCCAAGTTGAAGGCGCTCTTCCTGCGCGCAGGTTATTTTATGGAGAATCTGCTGCCGCAGGTGAATATAATCAAGAGTTTTGGCATGATGGCAGGTCCGGTGCGCGCCGACCTCAAGCTTCCCTTCATCGCCACGCGAGATATCGGCGCATTTGCTGCAGAAATGCTACTGACGCTGAACTTCAGTGGAAAACAAACGCGAGAACTTCTGGGCCAGCGCGATGTGAGTTACAACGAAACGGCGGCCGTGGTGGGTAAGGCCATTGGCAAATCTGATCTGGTGTATTCGCAACTGCCGCCTTCGCAACTTAAACCGGCGCTCGTCCAGATGGGCATGTCCGCAAGCATGGCCGATCTGCTTCTCGAAATGGCGGAAGCGCTGAATTCCGGTTATATGAAGGCGCTTGAGCCACGCTCGGCGGAGAATACGACGCCCACTTCCATAGAGCAGTTCGTGGCAGAAGAGTTTGTGCCACGCTTTACAGGAAGGTCTGCCAGTGCGTAACGTCCAGCGCCCACTTGCTTTTGAGCCGGCGGTTTTTGCAAAACGCCGGTGGAAAATGGGGGCTAAACG
>Ga0209062_1002511_pt1 | contig 24361 bp, 25 predicted proteins | sample Coa_R2_2_FD_187158 | JGI IMG/M metagenome (GOLD analysis project Ga0209062, IMG submission 187158) | Surface soil microbial communities from Centralia Pennsylvania, which are recovering from an underground coalmine fire - Coalmine... | ecosystem: Environmental > Terrestrial > Soil > Unclassified... | reverse complement strand
GGTCAGAGTGGTATCCTTCTCTTTTCGGTTGGCTGCCCGATCCTGTCCTGCGGCGAACGATCTGAAGAATGGATTTTCCGGTCTCAAATCAATTCAGCACGTGCCGCCTGTCAGCTCAGAATCCCGATCTATTCCGCACCTTTGTGCAAGATTATTCCGATATTGTGAAGCTTGCCGTTCAGCAGACGGTATCCGGTACCGATCGCCGTGTATTCCCCAGGGTCAGAGCACTGGCCCGGCAAGCGGGTGAGTCTGATGCCCTTCCCCAGGACTTGATCGCCGTGCACCTTTCGGCGCTCGCGATCCTCATAAAAACGCAACCCCAGGCGATGGCCAAGGCGTGCATCCGGCATGCCCGGCTGTTGCTGGTAAAGATGGTCGGGGAACTCGCGATTTATTATCGCGAACAGATGAAGAAGGGAACTGCCCGTTGACCCAGCCCAGTTCAAGCGATTTCTCCGGAAAGGTGCTGCTGCGGTTATTCGTGACGGGCAGTTCGCAGCGATCCTTACGGGCCATTGAGGCCGTGCAAAATATGTGTAGAACATTTCTGGCCAATTCCGTAGAAGTGGAAATCGTGGATGTCCTCACGAAACCGGATCAGGCGGAGGTCGATAAGATCCTCGCCACTCCAACCCTGATCCGCCAGATCCCGGGCCCGCCGCGGCGCCTCGTCGGAGATCTCGGCGAGCCCCGGAGAGTGATCGAACTGCTCGGGCTACAGGATCACATCCGGCAGGGAGGTTCTTAAAGATGAGCTCTTCACGAGAACTCAGCCGGTGCCGGACTCACATTCCGGGATTCGACCTCATCAGCAACGGCGGTCTGCCGGCCGGCCGCACCACGCTGGTCAGCGGCGGCCCCGGGAGCGCGAAAACCATCTTCGCCGCCCAGTTTCTGGTGGAAGGCATCAAGGCCGGCGAGCCGGGTTGTTTTGTCACCTTTGAGGAGCAGCCGGCAGATATCCGGAAGAACCTCTGTTCCTTCGGGTGGGACATCGAGAAATGGGAGAGCGAGAATCAGTGGATCTTTGTCGATGGCTCCCTCCATCCCAAAGACGAGCCGGTGACGGTCGGCGATTACGATCTCGGCGGGCTGATCTCGCGGGTCCAGCACGCCGTGTCCAAGATTGGCGCGCGCCGGCTCTCGCTCGATTCGATCGGCGCGATCCTGGTGCAGTTCGGCATGCCCGCAGTCATCCGCCGGGAACTCTACCGGGTTGCCTGGCAACTGCGGGACATGGGCGTGACATCGATTATCACCGCCGAACATGTCGGGCAGACCGAGGCGCCGGTCGAGGAATACGTTACCGACAACGTAATCATCCTGCGCAACACGCTCGAAGAGGAAAAACGGCGGCGAACCCTGGAAATCCTGAAGTTCCGCGGAGCATCGCACCTCAAGGGCGAGTTCCCGTTTACCATCTCGGAGGATCAGGGGATCATCCTGTTGCCTCTTTCCTCCATCGAGCTGCGCCAAAAGTCCTCCGACAAGCGGATTACTTCCGGCATCGCGGAGCTGGACACCATGTGCGACGGCGGCTTCTACCGCGACTCGGTCGTATTGGTTTCCGGCGCAACCGGAACCGGCAAGACCCTCACCGCGACGCAATTCCTGGCAGCTTTGGGCGAAGAGGAACGCGGCCTGCTCTTTGCCTTCGAAGAGAGCAGGGATCAGTTGTACCGCAACGCGCTGGGCTGGGGCGTCGACTTTCCCTCTCTCGAACGGGGCGGACGGCTACGGATCGTCTCGGAATACCCGGAAGTCGCCGCCCTCGAAGATCACCTGCTGCGCATCAAGAAACATATCGAGGAGTTCAAGCCGACCCGCGTGGCGGTAGACAGCCTTTCGGCGCTCGAGCGCATCTCCACGCTGCGCACTTTCCGCGAATTCGTCCTCGCCCTGACTTCGTATCTGAAAGACAAGCAAATTGCGGGCGTGTTCACATCCACCACGCCCTCCTTGCTCGGCGGATCGACAGTCACCGAGGCGCACATCTCCAGCGTGACCGATTCCATCATTCTTCTCCGCTACGTGGAGGTGTTCGGAGAGATGCGCCGGGGCATTACCGTGCTCAAAATGCGCGGGTCGCAGCACGATCGAAACATTCGCGAATACGTGATCGATGCTCACGGCATGCATGTGGGCGAGCCGTTCCGCGGTGTTTCCGGCATTCTCTCCGGAAACTTCACGCATTCGAGTAATTCCGAGTTGCAGACGCTCCAGAGTATGTTCGATCGGGCGGATGGAGAAGAGGCCTGAAAGCGTCCGGCTACCCGATCAGCTTCTGCACCGCCGGCAGCAGCCGCTCCGGGTCGACCGGCTTGGGGAAGGCGAAATCCGCGCCCAGAATCGAGGCGGCTTTGAGAAATTCGCCGCCGAACGCGCCGGAAATGGCAATGATCCGCACCCCGCCGAACCGGCTGCGCAGCAGCTTGACGACTTCCAGCCCGTCGCGCTGCGGCATGACCAGATCGGTGATCACCAGGTGAACGGCCTCGCGCTCGATGCGCGCCAGCCCTTCTTCGCCGTCCGCGGCGAACAGCACGTCGTAGCCGGCACGGGTCAGCACGCGGCCGAGAAACTCGCGCACGCCGGAATCGTCATCGACGACCAGAACGCGCGGGCGGCAGCCCGGTTGATCGAGGACCTCCCGTACCCTGGTGGCCAGGTCCGAGGACGTGAAAGGCTTTTCCAGGCAAGGAGCCGAATCGTCCGCCGCGTCCGTTCCGCGGCCCGAAAGATACAGCACCTTGAGGCGCGGGCGGAGAGCCTGGATGCGCGCGGCGAATTCGCGGGCTGGTGCGCCGGAAATGACCGTATTGCAGACCAGCAGATGGATCGGACCGGGGTGGCGCCGCGCCGCGTCGAGCGCGGCCGGTCCATCGCCGGCTTCGAGGACCTCGTAGCCGAGGCGGCGCAGGATTCCCATGGTGAGCCGCCGCACCTCGGGGTCGCGCTCCACCAGCAGCACCGTTTCCGGCGGGCCCGCTTCTGCGGGCCCGGGCGAGGCGGTTTGCGCCACGGATTCCGGTAGCGCTGTGCGGCCGGCCGGTTCGCTTTGCGATAGCGGGTCCGCGGCGCGCGGCAGGTAGATGCGAAACGTGGAGCCGGAGCCGGGCTCGCTGATGGCGCGGATGAATCCGCCCGCTTGCTTGACCACGCCATACACCGTGGACAGCCCGAGGCCGGCGCCGCTGCCCGCCGGTTTGGTGCTGAAAAACGGCTCGAAGATGCGCGCCAGCGTCTCGCGGTCCATGCCTTCGCCCGTGTCGCTGACCGAGAGGAGCACATAGCGCCCGGCCGGCGCTTCGCTGCCCGGTTCGCCGGCCGCAGCCGAAGCGGCCTCTGGTCCGCCGGCAATGTCGGTGTTCGCCGTGTGGAAAATCAGTTTGCCTCCACGCGGCATCGCGTCCCGGGCATTGACCGAGAGGTTCATGAGGAGCTGATGCATCTGGCCGGGGTCTGCCTCGATGGCGCCCAGCTCCGGCGTGAGGTCTGTGACGATCTCGATTCCTTCCCCGAGCAGATGGCCGAGCTCGCGGCAGTGCTCCCGGATCACGGCGTTGAGATCGATCCGGCGCGGCTCGGAGATCTGCCGGCGGCTGAGGGCCAGCAGGTGGCGCGTCAGAAGCGCGGCGCGCGCCGCGGCGGCGCGGATCTCGCCGATTTCGACCGTCAGCGGGTCGTCCGGCGCGAGCTCGGCCAGCAGCATCTCGCAGTAGCCGCTGATGACGGTCAGATGGTTGTTGAAATCGTGGGCCACGCCGCCGGCCAGCCGCCCGATGCCTTCCATCTTCTCCGCATGCCGCAGGCGCTGCTCGAGGCGGATCCGCTCCTGCTCCGATTGCAGCTCCTGCGTGCGATCGCGCATGAGGAACAGGACCGCGGGCTGGCCATCGTAAACCACGGTTGCGGGGTAGACCTCGACCGGCACCGGTTCCCCATCGAGCCGGAGGAAGCGCCGTTGGGCGGGTGGCGCCGTCTTGCCGGAGAGCAGCTCCCGCGAGCCATCGCGAACCGCCGCGCGGTCCTCCGGATGGACGCGGTCGAGGAGGGGCGCGCCGATGAGCTGGCGTGGGGATTCGGCGCCGAAAAGCCGTGCCGCCGCCGGGTTGAGATAGCGGAATTCCAGGCCGCTCTCCACAAAAATGCCGAACGGAGCGTGCTCCACCACCTGGCGAAAGCGCTGTTCGCTCTGCCGCAGCGCCTCCTCTGCTTCGATGCGCGCCGTGATGTCCTCCACCGCGCCGATCAGGTATAGCGGATCGCCGGCCGCTGACCGCACCAGGGAAACCGTCAGATGGACCCGGATGACCGAGCCGTCCTTGCGGATATAGCGCTTCTGGTATTCGACCGTGGAGCATTCACCGCTGTAGAGCGGCGCAGACATCCGGCGCTCGTGCTCATGATCGTCGGGGTGGGTCAGCTCGGCCACGGTGAGCTGGGATAGTTCCTCGGCCGTGTAGCCGGTGATCGCGCAGTAGCGCTGGTTGACGCGCATGAACCGTCCGTCCAGCGTCACCTGAGTCATTCCGGCAGAAACTTGTTCGAAGGCGGTGCGGAAGCGGGTGTCCGCCGCTTCGGCCGCTTCCAGGGCACGAGCCAGCGCGGCCGCTGCCGCCTCTCGCGCCCGCGTGAGCTCGGCCGTGAGCCGTTCCTCGCGTTCGCGCGCCTCCCCCAGGAGTCGCGTCTCCTCCGCCTTGCGCGCCGCGGATTCCGCATCGCTCCGGGTGCGGGCAATCGCATACGCCCCCAGCCCGGCCAGAGCCACCAGGCCGCCTTGAATCAGCCCCGCCACGGCCAGCCCCGATCCGATCCAGGCGCACGCGCCCGCAAATCCGGCAACGGCGCCGAACCAAAGAACATAGAGATGGAGAGGCCGGGCTCGGGCAGGCATCGGCATCAGGAATCCGCAGCGTAACAGAAAAGTTCCACTGGATTCTATATGGAAACCGCTGAAACGGACTATAACGGAAGTAAGCGTTCGGGGGCGTCCGGCGGCCCGGCGGAAGTCACTTTTCGAGCGTTTTTGCGCGCGTTTCGGCGCGTTTTGCCTCGAGCTCCCGGTGCAGTTTGTGGAGCAAGGCCGCGTAGTTGTGCAAGGTGAACGCGAGCATGTCGGTGGCGGGGAGGCGCTCGGCTAATGTCACTGCCTGCTTGTAGTAGCGCTCAGCCGCGGCGTTGCGGCCTTCGCCTTCGAGATCCATGGCGAGATTATTCAAAGCGGCAACGGTTACGGATTCGTGAGTGGCGAGCGAGCGGCGGTAGAGCGGCTCGGCCTCGGCGAACTTCTCCTGCGATGCCAGAGTAACGGCCAGATTGTCGAGCGCGGTGGCCGTCTGCTGGCTATCGCGGCCGGTGGCGGCTTCCCAAATGGCCAGCGAGCGGCGGTAGAGCGGCTCGGCCTCGGCGTAGCGCTTTTCGAGATCGTAGAGCATCGCGAGCCGGTCCAGGCGCGGCGCTACATCCGGATGGCGCGGTCCCGAGGCGATCTCCTGGATCGAAAGCGCGCGGCGCAGCGGCGCTTCGGCCGCCTCGTAATTCTTCTGCTCGATCCAGACCGTAGCGAGCGAATCGAGGAGCGGAATCAGCGCCGGCGCGTCCCGGCCCTCGGATTTCTGGGTCAGCTCCAGGGCGCGGCGCAGGTTGGGCTCGGCCACGGCGAAGCGCTTCTGCCCGATGTAAAACGCGGCCAGATCGGCGTAATCGCGGGCCAGATCGGGCGAATCGGGCATGGCGTCGAGACGGATCGCGATGGCGCGCAAGTACTGCTTCTCGGCGTCGGCGGGGCGGCCGGTCGCGCCATAGAGCGCGGCGAGAAGCTTCAAATCGGGCAGCAGCGCCGGGCTGGCGGGGCCGTCCGATTTTTCCAGCATCTCGAGATCGCGCAGGTACAGCTTTTCGGCATCGGCCGCGCGGCCTTCGGCGCCGTACAGCGCGGCCAGCGCGCGCAGATCGGCGGAAAGCCCGGCGGAAACATTCGCGTCTCCCGCGGGCCGTGCCTTTTCGCCCGCCGCCAGTACACCGGCGAGCAGCGGCTCGGCTTCGGCGTATCTGCCCTGTGCAATCAGCGCGGCGGCGCGGGCGCGCAGGGCGGCCGGATCTTCCGCCGCCCAGGCGGCAGCCAGAGCCAACAGCGCGAGGAAAAACAGCCTCATAGCGCCATGCCGGGATACCGCGCCCGCATCCATTCCACGAACTCCCGCGGCGCGGACATGGTCGAGAGGCGGCCCTGGCGCACCAGCGCCCAATCGCCGAACCGGCCGGAATGCTTGATTTCGGCCAGCGTCGCGGGCGGGTCGAGCCGCGCCGTGAATTCGAGATCGACCACGGCGGATTTCGGGTTCTTCGGATCGTCGCGCGGCTCGGATCGGACCGTGGCGAGGCCGACCACCCCGGAGACACCTCCGCTGTGATAGACGAAGACGCGGTCGCCGGGACGCATTTCGCGGATCGCGCGGACGGCCTGCGGGTTGGTGACCCCGTCCCAGGCGGTGCGGCGGTCGCGCTCCAGGTCGTCGATGGAATACGTTTCGGGATCGGTCTTCGCCAGGAAGTAGTTCATTAGCTATATACTGTACCCGCTCCGGCGGGCCGGCTGGTACACTAGCGCTTGCATGGCGCTTGCGATCAGCGAGACGGAGGCCGGTCCTGAAACGGTAGTAGTGGCCTTGGCGGGAAAACTGATGCTGGGTCCGGAGGGCGAGGAGATTCCCTCGATGGTGGACCGCTTCCTGCGGGAAGGGAAGAAGACGATCATCTTCGACCTCTCGGGGTTGACGATGATCGATAGCACCGGCATCGGCCGTTTCATCGCCAGCTACAACAAGATCGCCGCGGCCGGCGGCGAGATGCGAATGGCGGGCGCCACCGGCCACTTATTCCAGTCCTTTCACATCAGCCTGCTGGACCAGGTGTTTCCGTTCTATCCGACGGTCGAAGAGGCGCAGGCCGGTTAGCGCGCTCCATTTCACCGCAGAGACGCGGAGGACGCAGAGGAATCACGGAGAAAACACATTCTGTTCTCCGCGTAATCTCTGCGTCCTGTGCGCCTCCGCGGTGAGGTTTTTGATTCCGAGGGCTATCCCCGCACGATCCGCCCGCCGATGTACTTGAAGTGCACCGGATCGTGCAGGATATCGGGGCGGCGCAGGCCGGCCAGGCGCGCCAGAGCATCGAGCGTGACCCGGCGCCGGCGGATGTGCGCATTGCGCGGCAGCACCACGGTGGCATCGAAGGCCAGGCCGCGCGTGTGATCCGACGAAGATACGGGCCGCTGCGATTCCAGCAGATGATGGCGCAGGAATTCGTCGTGCACCTGGGCCTTGAGCACCTGGCAGCCGGCCATCTGATTGTTGCGGAGCTGCATCCACTTGTCCCAGACCTGCTGCAGGTGGAGCTGGTAGGCAGGCGGGCGGTAGGCCGATTTCAGCTCGATCGAGCCGCCCAGTGAAAGCACCAGGCTCCGGAAACGCACGAGAGCGCGCGCCATGCCGCTGGTGAGATCGTGGGTGTCGAGAGTCTGTTCTTCATTGAACGAAGCCGCAACGGGATCCGTAATCGGAGGGAGCGGCATGACCGGGCAAGCCGCCTCGGGTGGAGCGGACCGCGAAAAGAACCGCGAGAAGAGGTTCGTGTTCGCCTGCGTCACCGGGGCAGTCTGGGCCGGGGCGTTCGGGGCGGGGGGTGCCGCGGGGCGGGGAGAGGGCGGCATCGGAGCGCTGAACTCGGGGCGGAATTCCTGCGCAAACCAATGAAAAATAGGAAGGTTGGCGAGAGTTTCCACCCAGGAGGCAGGCGCCTCGGCGGCGGCTGCGGTCGACGGTTTCGCGTTCTCGGCCGGATTCTGGGCGAACAGCGCAACCCCGCACGCGGCGAGACACAAAGAGAGATGCAGGAAGGGCTTTCTCGGTAGCAAAGCTCGAGGTCTCCCGAGGTTGAAATTTTTGTTTCGTTACGTTTGACGCGCCCGGTGGGGAGCGCGTTCAGAAAAAAGTGGGGGTAGGGGAGGCATACCGCGTTTGGGGTAGGGCGGGGGGGACCGGGTTGGCCGCCGGTCCCCTCCGGGTGGATCACGGTTACTCGGCGTCCTGGGCGGCGAACCCGGTGTGGTTGGGCAGCCAGAGCTGCTCGAAGCGCGATCCGTCGGCCCGGCGCTCCAGGATCACGCTGGCGTTGCCGTTGGTTTCCGGGCCGTCTTCATAAAGGCGGTTCACCAGCACGTTGCTCGTCTCGCCGTCCGCCGCGGTGACCGAGAGAACCACGGCGTCGCCGGCGCCCCGCACAATGTGAATCGTGCAGTTGCCCGCAGGCAGCGTGCGGCTGCCGACCGTCACCGGAGTGTCGAAGCGGACCGAAACCGTGTCGATGATCCCCGAGGCGCTGAGAGAACCGCAAACCGCCAGGGCTGCGGCGCAAATGATCGTAAAAATCTTCATGTTCGTATCTCCTTTTTCGATGACTGCGACTTGCTCGTCCGCAGCTTCCATAGGGAGAAGCGAAACGGCCGGCCTTGCGGTTACGACGGTCTGGAAGGCTTTACAAAGGCTTTACAGACGGCGCCAATGATTTAGCAGGACGAAAAAGTAGCCGCAGCGAGCCGGCATCCCGGCCCTGCCGGCGCATGGCGGATAATGAGAGTTTCCATGGTGGATCGATCGCAGAGCGAGTGGCTGGCGGCGGCCCGCGCGGCCATGCGGATCGAGGCGAAAGCGCTCGAAACCGCCGCGGAGCGGCTGGACGGCAATCTCATCCGCGCCGTCGAGCTGATCCTCGGCTCCGGCAAGGTGGTGGTGACGGGCATCGGCAAGTCCGGGCACATCGCGCGCAAGATGGTCGCGACGCTGTGCAGCACCGGAACCGCGGCAGTGTACCTGCATCCTGCCGACGCGGTACACGGCGACCTCGGCATCTACACGCCCGGCGATCCCACCGTGCTGATCTCAAAAAACGGCAGCTCGCGCGAACTCCTGGCGCTGGTGCCGCTGCTGCGCGAGTTCCGCTCCCCGCTGATCGGGATTCTCGGCAACGCGTGCTCGCCGCTCGCCGCCGAGGTCGATGTGATCCTCGACGCCACGGTCGAGCGCGAGGCCGATCCGCACAATCTCGCTCCCACCGCGAGCGCCGTGGCGGCGCTGGGGATCGGGCACGCGCTCGCGATCGCCCTGATGTGCGCCCGCGATTTTACGCCGGAGGAGTTCGGGCGGTTCCATCCGGGCGGGCAGCTCGGCCGCAACCTGCACATCCCCGTGCGCGAGGCGATGCACGCCGGAGACGAGGCGGCACGCGTGGCTCCCGAGGCGCCGCTGCGCGACGTGATCCTGGCGATGACGGCGCGCCCGCTCGGCGGCGCGTGCGTGGTGGCGCAGGACGGCACGCTCGCCGGCTTTCTGACCGATGGCGACTTGCGGCGCGCCCTAACCAACCATGACGATATCCGCGGCCTGGCGGCCCGTGACGTGATGACCGCGCGGCCGGTGACGATCTCGCCGGATGCAACGCTCGGCGAGGCGCTCGAGCGCATGGAGCGGCGGAAGTCGCAGATTTCCGCGCTGCCCGTGGTGGACGACGCCGGACGCGCGCTCGGCATCCTGCGCCTGCACGACATCTTCGGCGGGGTGCGGTGAATCGGGCGGCAGCGGGCGCGCTGGCGGTGGCCGCGATCGCGGTTGCCCTGATTGCCGGAGCGCAGGCAGGCCGTGGCGGCACGCCCCTTTGGCCCGGTTCGCGGCATACGCGCGAGGAGCGCGACCGCGCGGTGCAGCGCGGCCTGGCGTTCATCTACCGTTCGGTGGCGCGCAATCGCGCCAGCTTCGAACAGTGGGGCCACGATCTGCTCTCGGCCTTCTACAACATCGCCGAAACTTCCGGCGATCCCGAGCTGCGGCGCCTCGCGCGAGAAATGGGACACGAGCGCGCGATCGAATGGCGCCGCCTGCACCCGTCCGTGCCGCCGGACGCCGATCCCGAGGAGATCGTCGATCTCGTTTTCGGGCTCGATGCGGCGGAACGGCTCGGCGTGGCGCATCCGCGCCTGCGGGCGGAGCTCCGCGATCGCGCGGCGCGGTTTTCCGCGGCGGATTACCTGTGGTTCGACCCGGCCGTGGAGCCGCCGCCCGCCGATATCCCGGAGCAGTGCGCGAAATGCCAGCGCCAGAACGCGCGCGGCGCGGCGGTGTGCGCGCGGTGCGGCGCGCGCCTGAAAATGCGCGAGCCGTACGATCTCTGGCAGGACGCGCTGATCACCACGTACACCGGCGACCGCGCCGGCATCACGCTCGGCGCGCATTACGCCGATGCGCTGCAATGGCTGCCGGCAATGCGTCCGTATCCGGAAAAATCCGCGGGATGGCACCGCTACTACGCGGGCGTGTACGGCGCCACCCACCTCATCTACACGTACAACGACTACAGCCAGTTTCGCGTGTCTAAGGAATGCTTCGCTCCCGAGTTCCAGCACCTCCATAACAACCTCGAGGAGGCGGTGGTGGAAAACGACCCCGAAACCATGGGCGAATATCTCGACACGCTGCGCGCCTTCGGCCTGGGGTTCGAGGACCAGCTGATCCGCGCCGGCTTCGATTTTCTGCTGGCCGCGCAGAACCGCGACGGAAGCTGGGGAGACATCAAAGACCCCGACGCGTACGGCCGCTATCATCCCACGTGGACCGCCATCGATGGCCTTCGGGATTACCGGTGGGGGCGCGTGCTGCCGTGCCCGGACTTATCCAGGCGGCGCCCCTGAGCGGCCCGCGCTCAGCCGGTGCGAAGCATGGCGCGGCGGCCGAGCGTGCGCTCCACAGCCATCCGGAACTGTTCGTCGGTGAATTCCTCCTGCAGGAACTGGTCGGCGTACTGGATGAAGCCGGGGACCGAACGGAGCAGGTTCTTGGGATAATGCGACACCACAAGGTGGGGCATCCCCGGAAAAATATTACATAGCTCTTCGATCAGGCGGAGCCCGCTGCCGCTCGGCAGCGCCACCCGGGCGACGACCAGCGATGGAGCGGTGTGGCGGGCCTGGAAGGACTCGGCGGCCTGGCGGGCGGTCTCCTCGTCGCCGGCCACGGTCACGGAAATCCCCATCCCCTCCAGTACGCGGCGCATCTGCGCCAGCGCGCCGGGATCGCTCTCGATAATCAGAGCGGAGCGTGAGCGGGCCATGAGGCAGCTCTCACCCGCTATTCTAACGTGCGGAAGAATAGTCCCGCTGTGAAGCCCCATCCGGCGCGGGCGGGCCGGGCGCGCAGCCGGACCGGATTCTGCAGTGTGCGATCCAAAAGACTGCCGCGCAGTTGCATGCGGTGCCGCGGGCGGAGTATCGTCAGTTCGTGACCATCACCAGACGCACTGTTCTTACCGCCATGTCCGCCGCCGCGGCTGCCCAGGCGCAGCGCCCCGCGCGGACATTCCCCAACTGGAAGCCGAGGCTCGGGCTCCTCTGCCAGTATACGGACGCCAATCTCGAATTCGCCAAGGCCGAAGGATTCACCAGCATGGAGCTCCGGCTCAACCCGGACCGTCTGGATGATGCCGCCATCGCCGCGATCAAGAGCAAACTCGAAAAGGCCGGAATGTACGTCTCTTCGCTCGCCTGCGACGGCAACCACATCGACCCCGATCCGGCCCGGCGCGAGCGCCAGAATACGTATACCGCGAAGATGATCGAGCTCGCCGGCAAGCTCGGAGTCGGAGGGATCGGCGGGCAGTCCGGCACGGACAAGAGCAAGCCGCTCGCCGAGCAGGTGGACGAAATCGTGAAGGTCTACACCGAAAAGTATTTTCCGCTCTGCGAAAAGTACAAGGTCAAAATCCTCTGGGAGCCGTACCAGGGCGGGCCGAATATCGCCACCGGCCCGGTCGGATGGGAAGCGCTGTTCAAGGCCTTCAAGGATAGTCCGCACGTGGGGCTCCAGTTCGACCCTTCGCACCTTGTGTGGCAGTTCATGGACCCGGTGGCCGCCGCTCGCGAATTCGTCGACAAGATCTACGACGTGCACCTGAAGGACACCGAGATCCTCTGGCACGTGGTGCGCCGCGGCGGGATCATGCCGGTGAATAACGCGCGTTGGTGGCGGTTCCGCCTGCCGGGCAACGGATCGGTCGATTGGAAGGGCTTCTTTGCGGTGCTGGCCGAGGCCGGCTTCACCGGCGCGATGAACATCGAGCACGAGGACGCGTTCTATTATCCTTCGAACGACCGCGAAGGGAACTTCACCGAGAATTACAAGCGCGGCTTCCGCGTGGCGCACGAGTTCTTGAAGACGCTGGTGCCGCCGGTCACGGCGTAGACGGTCCCGGCAGGGCAGGTCCATGGCCTGCCCTGTAAAACGAAGCCAACGCCTGCGGCCCAACGCGCCCGGCCCAATGCACTCGCTGCCCCGCACTCCGGTCCTGCGCAGCGTACTTAGGCAACCTCAAAAGATCCCACTGTTTCTCAATGAAACCCAATACTGGAGATGGGCGGCGCTGCTGGTGTTGTTGATTGGAAAAAGGCGCCAATCTTGGGCACTGAATTGCTAATCCACCGTCCAAAGATCTTTGGGTGATCCGCACTAACTGCGGGAGTTCCAGTTTTGCGCCATGTTTGCACTCTGGCTTGATTGGCAGCGTCGCGACAGGCCGGAAGTCATCATCAGGACGGGTGCCAATGGCGCAAACAATTGTTCCGTTGGGTTTGCGAGGGAGCGCCTCATGAATGGTTCCTCAACCTGCGTAAACAGCGATGCACCCCACCCGTCCGTGGATAAGCGCCAACTTCGCATCGTCATCATGGGACGCCGCGCTGCCGGTGACGCGCTCCACGAATGTCGCAGACGAGGTCACACGGTGAGTCTGGTTGTTGCTGCCCGGAAAGATCCTGCATCCACGGATGTTCTTCAGGCCGCCGCGGAACACAGCGTTCCTGTCGTAACCGATGCCATGCTCTACGAGGAACTATTGCCCGCGCGATCTCCGATTCTGCGCGATGTCGATCTCGTAATCAGTTACCTGTACAAGCGGCGATTACGTCCCGAAATGCTCGCGTTGCCTCGCATCGGCGCATTTAACTTTCATGCTGGACCCCTGCCGGAAGCGCGCGGCATCGGCTGTCACAGCTTCGCCATCCTGGAAGGGTGGAAAGAATATGGAGCCAGTGTACATTGGATGTCGCCCGAGTTCGACACCGGGGACCTGGTCCGCGTAGAGCGGTTTCCAATCGCTGACGACGAGACAGCTTGCTCTCTCCTTACTCGCGCCTACTCCTGCACATATGATTTGTTTCTCTGGTTTCTTGGTCACCTCGAAAGCGGTCAGGCAATCCCCCGAACGCCGCAAGGGGATGGCCGCTACTACAGCCGCCAGGAGATGGAACAGGCCAAAAGGATTCTGCCGGGAGACTCCCCGGCTATGGTGGACCGGCGCGCCAGAGCCTTCTGGAACCGCCTTACCTGGGGGCCTATATCGAGCGTGACGGGCAACGGTTTACAGTGGCTCCGCATTGCGTTGTGCCAGCGTGATTTCGGCATACCGGCAAAGCAGTGACGAACCACGTCGAGTGGCCCGCAAGTGAGGGACCGGCGCATGAGGCGATGTGCAGGCTGGCAGGCCGGCCCGCCGCCTCACGCTATCCTGAAAACAGATGAAACGCTCCGGTACCGCCGATCTCCCCCTGCACGGCGGCCGCGTGCCGGCGTGGCTGGCCGAGCGAATGGCGCGCCTTGGCGCCGCGATCGCCGAAAGCGTCCTCTACCATTACGGGACCGCCGAGTTCCTCAGCCGCCTCAGCGACCCCTTTTGGTTCCAGGCGCTGGGCGCCGTCATGGGCATGGATTGGCATTCCTCGGGCATCACCACTTCGGTGATGGGCGCGCTCAAGCGCGGACTCAATCCGCGATCCCAAGAGCTCGGGCTGTACATCTGCGGCGGGCGCGGCCGGCATTCGCGCCGCACGCCGGACGAACTGCGCGGCGTTGCCTCACGCTGCGGCCTCGATGGCGAGGCCCTGGTCCGGACCAGCCGCCTCGCAGCGCGGGTCGATAACAACGCCATCGCGGACGGATTCCAGGTCTATCTCCATACCTTTGTCGTCAGCGCAACCGGCGAGTGGGCGGTGGTGCAGCAGGGCATGAACGAAACGGCCGGGATGGCCCGACGCTACCACTGGCACTCCGCGGCGGTCCGCGACTTCACCGATTCGCCCCACACCGGCATCGTGGGCGAGCCGCAGGGTGAGATCCTGAACCTCGTGGATTCCGGCGCGAAGCCTGCCCAGCGCGCGCTGCTCGAAATCGCGCGCCAGCCTCCGGAGGCAACGCTGGCGGAGGTGCGGCGGCTCGTCATGCCACGCCATCACGACGTCCGCGCCGAAGATGTCGACCTGCGCCGGTTGGGCGCGGTGCTGGCCACCGCCTATGAACGCGACCTGCGGGATTTCACATCCCTGCTGCTCGTCGAGAACCTGGGACCGCGGACCCTGCAATCGCTCGCGCTGATTGCGGAAGTCGTGCACGGCGCACCGGCGCGATTTTCCGACCCCGCGCGGTTCTCGTTCGCGCACGGCGGCAAGGATGGGCATCCGTTTCCCGTGCCGCTCCGCACCTACGATGAATCCATCGGCGTGCTGCGGCGCGCGCTCGACGCGGCGCGCACCGGCGATTCGGAAAAGATCGAAGGCTTCCGCCGCCTCGACCGCTTCGTACGCGTGGCCGGCGAGCGGCTCGAGCCGCGGGCCGACTTCGATGCCGCGGTGGCGCACGAGCGGCGCATCTCCCCGTCGCTCGGCGGCCGCACCGTCACGGCCGGCCACCGGCGCGAGGACGCCCAACTCCGCCTGTTCTGATGCCGGCCCGTGCCTTTGATAAAATCCGGACGTGCCCGCCATCCCTCCACTGTTTCTTCCCGGAGTCGAAAACAATCCGCAGCCAGGACCCTACCGCGACCTGATCCGAACGATGCAGGCGGCGGGGAGCGAATACCCGCAGATCTGGCATCTCTTCGCCTTCCGGCAGCAGGCGGGCGATGCCCTCTCGCGCTTCACCCAGGAAGTGATGCGCGGGCCGTCGCCGCTCAGCCCCGGCATGCGCGAACTGATCGCGGCGTTCACCTCCTACCGCAACGATTGCCCGTTTTGAATCCGCTCGCACGCCGCGGTCGCGGCGGAACTGCTGGGCGATGAAGAGCTCGTGTGGGGCGTGCTGCGGGACCTCGAAAACTCCGCGCTCGACGAGCGCCACAAGGCGCTGTTCCGCTTCGTGCGGAAGGTGAACGAGGATTCCATCCACATCGGGGAAGCGGATATCGCGGCGCTGCACGCGTCGGGATGGGATGACGAGGCGATCTTCTCCGCGATTACCGTCTGCGCGCTGTTCAATTTCTACAACCGGTGGATCGATGCCACGGGCGTGCATGCGATGTCGGAGGAGGCGCATCGCGCCGGAGGCAAGCGGATGGCGGCGGCGGGGTATGTGCGCTAATCTGTAGAGCAAACGCCATGAAGCGATCCGTCATTCTCCTGGGCGCGGCCCTGCTCGCGATGGGCTTGGCGCACGGCCAGAATCCGCCCGCGCCGCAGGGTGGCCGCGGCCCAGCCGGAGGAAGAGGCAGCACGCCACCGCCCGTGGCGAGGAAGCACGTCCTGGTCTTCGGGATGGCCAAGGGCTTTCACCACGATTCGATCTCCAACGCCATGGCCAGCGTGTGGAAGCTCGGCCGCGAATGCGGCGTGTGGGACACCGAGATCTCGACCGATCCCGCGATCCTTCGCGCGGCGGAGCGGCCCGGCGGCGGCTTCACGCCGCTGAATCTCGCCAATTTCGACGCGGTCGTTTTCGCCAGCACCACCGGCGAGCTGCCGCTCGATGAGCAGCAGAAAAAGGACCTCCTCGCGTTCGTCCACGATCAGGGCAAAGGCTTCGTGGGCATTCACGCCGCGCTCGACAGCAACTACCAGTGGCCCGAGTACGCCGAGATGGTCGGCGGATGGTTCGACGGGCACCCGTGGGGGACGTTCGACGCCCCGGTCATCGTCGAGGATTCATCCTTTCCGGCGACGCGGCATTTCGCCAGGAGCTTTCGCATCCGCGACGAGATCTACCAGCCCAAGCAGTGGTCGCGCGACAAGGTCAACGTTCTGATGCGGCTCGATGAATCGAAGCTCGATCTCACGCGGCCGCGCCTGCGCACGGACCGCGACTGGGCGATCGCGTGGAGCAAAATGTACGGCAAGGGCCGGGTGTTCTATTCCACGCTGGGGCACACCAACGAGGCGTGGGACGACCCCGACGTGCTGAAGATGTACCAGGAAGCGATCAAGTGGGTGCTGGGCCGGACGGACGGCTCGACCGATCCGCACCCGCGGCCATAGTTCAAAAGGAAAATTCACATGTCCATTTCCCGACGTCATTTCTTCTTCGGCTCGCTGCTCGCCGGCGCGGTTCCGCGCGGCGGTTTCGGCAGCGTGCCTTCGCTGCGGGCACTCGGCTACAAGCCGTTCTATGACAAGCTCAATGTCGCTTCGGTCGGCTGCGGCGGCCAGGGCGGCGTAGACCTGCTGGCTGCTGCGAAGACGGAAAACATCGTCGCGCTGTGCGATGTCGACGAGAAGCGCGCCGCGCAGAATTTCGAGAAGTTCGCGAAGGTTCCAAAGTACAAGGATTTCCGCGTGATGCTCGAGAAGGAAGGGAAGAACATCGACGCGGTGACGATCGGGATTCCGGATTTCATGCACGCCACCGTGGCGCTGGCCTGTATGCAGCACGGCAAGCACGTGTACCTGGAAAAGCCGCTCACGCGCACGCCGTGGGAATCGCGCCTGCTGATGGAAGCCGCGGTGAAATACAAGGTCGCGACGCAGATGGGCAACCAGGGCTTCTCGCACGAGTGCAACCGCGTGGCGGCGGAGATCGTCTGGTCGGGTGCGATCGGCGATGTGACCGAAGCGCACATTTCGACGACGCCGGGCACGCATCCCACGGGGCTGCAATCGCCGCCGCCCGAGACGGCCGTTCCGCCGACGCTCGATTGGGACCTGTGGGTCGGGGGCGCGGCGATGCGGCCGTACAGCGACTGGTACACGCCGTACAACTGGCGCGGCTTCTTCGATTTCGGCACCGGGCAGGTGGGCAACTGGGCGACCCACACCGCGGGACCGGTGCATACCGCGCTGATGCTCGGCGCGCCCACGAGCCTGGAGTGCGTTTCTCAGGTGGGGCACAGCAACCTGACGTTCCCCGAGCGCGGCATCGTGCGGCTGGATTTTCCGGCGCGCGGCGAGATGCCTCCGGTGAAGGTCTTCTTTCACGATTCCACGCGGCCGGGCGATGCCGAGGCGTTCCATGTTCCGGGCATGGAGAACGAAACCATTCTGCCGCGGCCGAACAACCTGACGGATAAAGGCCGGCCAATGGGAGCGGGGCTGCGCGCGCAGGCCCAGGCACCGCCTGCGCCGCGCAGGCCGCGCGATCCGAATGCGCCGCGGCAGGGCGCGGGCGGTCCGGGCGTCAAAGTGTTCGGCGAGCCAGGGGCGCCGCCGCAACCCGGCATTCTGACCGGCAACGGCTCGGTGTTCATCGGGACCAAGGGCATCATGTCCACGTGCGACCGCGGCGAGGGCGTGCAGCTTCTGCCGGCGGCGCGCTGGGCGGAATACGTGCTGCCGCCGCAGCTTCTCACGCGCTCGCCCGGCCACATGCTGGACTGGATCCGCGCGTGCAAAGGCGGCGAGCCGAGCTGCTCCGATTTTTCCATCACGGCGCCGTTTGCGGAATGGCTGTCGCTGATCGGGATCGCGTACCGCGTTCCGGGAAAGCTCGAGTGGGACAGCAAGAATCTGCGCTTCACCAACAGCGCCGAGGCGAACCAATACGTCAAGCCGGTGTTCCGCAAGGGGTGGGAACTGAAGCTGTGACGCAGGAATGACCCGCGCGGAGCTCTACCGGCGCTTTCACTCCCGCAAGGATGCGTGGGACATCGTAGTGATCGGCGGCGGCGCCACCGGCATCGGCATTGCGGTGGATGCCGCCAGCCGCGGCTACGCGACGCTGCTGCTCGAACAGAACGATTTCGGCAAGGGCACGTCGAGCCGGTCCACCAAGCTGATCCACGGCGGCGTGCGATACCTGGGGCAGGGAAGCCTGCCGCTGGTGATGGAGGCGCTGCGCGAGCGCGGGCGGCTGCTGCGGAATGCGCCGCACCTGGTGCATCCGCTGGCGTTCGTCGTGCCGGCGTACCGGTGGTGGGAACTGCCGTATTTCGGCACTGGCCTGAAGCTGTACGGCCTGCTGGCGATGGGGCAGTCGCTCGGCTTGCCCTATCTGCTCTCGCGGAATGAGACGCTGCGGCGGCTGCCGGGTGCGCGGGCCGAGGGCCTGCGCGGCGGCATCCTTTATTTCGACGGCCAGTTCGACGACGCGCGGCTGCTGATTCACCTCGCCCTTACCGCGATCGGCCACGGCGCGGCGCTGCTGAATTACGCGCAGGTGACGGATGTTTCGCGAACCGGCGTCCGCTTCCGCGATCTCGAAACCGGCGAGGAGCACGCTGCCGCGGGGCGCATTGTGATCAACGCGGCCGGGCCGTTCGCCGACGCCGTGCGGCGGCTGGCCGAGCCGCGGGCGCAGCCGATTCTCCAGCCGAGCCAGGGAGTGCACCTCGTGCTCGACCGCGGATTCCTGCCGGGGGACACGGCGCTTCTCGTGCCGCGCACGCCCGATGGGCGCGTGATGTTCGCGATTCCATGGCTCGGTCACACGCTGATCGGCACGACCGATACCCCCGTGGCGGAAGCCCCGCTCGAGCCCGCCGCGCGCGAGTCGGAGATCGCGTTCCTGCTGGAGACGGCCGGGCAATACCTGGAGAAGCGGCCGTCGCGCGGCGATATCCTGAGCGTATTCGCAGGCATCCGGCCGCTGGTGGGCGGGCAAGGGAAGGATACGGCGGAGCTTTCCCGCGACCACACGATCCGCCTCGAACCTTCCGGCATGCTGACGATCGCGGGGGGGAAGTGGACGACGTATCGCCGCATGGCCGAGGATTGCGTCGACCGCGCCGCCGCGCACGCCGGGCTGCCCGAGCGTCCGTGCGCCACGCAGCATCTGCCGATCCACCGCTCGCCGGAGGCCGGCGGCGGCGGCACGCCGCTCCATCCGGCGCTGCCCTACACCGAAGCGGACATCATCCGCTCCGCGCGGGGCGAAATGGCCCGCACGCTCGAAGATGCGCTGGCGCGGCGGACGCGGGCGCTGTTCCTGAATGCGCGCGCGGCCCTCGAAATGGCGCCAGCGGCGGCAGCCGTTTTGGCGGGCGAACTGGGGCGCGATGCGGCGTGGGAGCGGGAGCAGGTGGCGGCGTTCGAACGGCTGGCGCAGGGCTATCTGCCCCCGGAAATGCGGTAATATCTCCAAGAACAGGCAGAGCAATGAGCACCTTGAGGGCCGCGGTGGGAGTTGTTACCGGTGGAACCGGCGTCTTAGTGGTGGCGACGAGCCTGGTGCACACGGTTGCGCCGGGGCTGCGGCTGCCGGTGCTCAATCCTGCGAAAACGCTGCCTCCGATTTCGGCGCTCTACCCGAGCACACGCGACACGAATCTGGAGAAATTCCTTCAGCGATACCGCGACGGATCCGCGCAGCTCGATGCCCTGTCCAAGAGCTTGGACGAGCACCTTCACCCGGCGGCCGTTGACAAGGCGGGGAAGCCTGAGCACAGCAACACTGGCGGTAGCCCCGCCACGCCGGCGGTGCCCAAACTGACGCCCGGCAGAATTCTATTCGAGCCGACGCGGACCATGCAGGTGAAGCGGCCGGAAGTCGTTATCGTCCGGCTCGACACCGGATCGAGCGACATCTACTCCGGTCTGGATCCCAAACGCTTTACGCTCGATTCCGTGAACGTGGCCCCGCGCATGCGCGTGCACCTGGCCGGCGATCCACCGGATGCGTTCGACGTCACCGCGGTGGAACCTCCGGATGAACAGCAGGCCGTGACGAGCCTGGCCGCCTCTACATGGACGTGGAATGTCCTGCCGAAGCGGGACGGCGAGTCGAAGCTGGTGCTATACATCTGGGCGCTGGCGGACGTCGAAGGGAAAGATACGCTGGTCCCCTTGCTGCAGAAGACCGAGACGATACAAGTGCATGCCCTTCCGCTGCCGATCGATCGCGAAGAGTTCTGGGACAAAATGATCGGCAAGATCGCCGAGAAAACAGGTGAGGGAATTGCCATGCTGATCGGCGCCGCGCTGACGGCCTTCGGCGCCTGGATCTGGCATTTCCGCGGCAAACCGAAAACGGAAAATCGCGCGTGGGAGACGCCGTAAGCGGCCCCAATCGGCGTCCGCAACGCGCGGGGCCGGAGTCCTATCGCCAACACAAAACCGCTACGAATTAGCGGTTTTTCTCGATAAGCTGTTGATTCCACTACACCGCAACCGCTTATCGCAAGCGGTTTTTCGTTCGTAAAAGGGCCTTGCCGTATAATTGGCGGTGGTGAAATCCATTCCGGTTGTCCTCCTTGCCGCGCTGCTCGCGGCCTCCTGCGGGCGCGGCTCCAATTCCAAAACGATCGATGTGGCGCTGGTGGTCAAGGCGCTCGATAGCGAATGGTGGCAGCGCGTCAAAGCGGGCGCGGAGGAGGCGGCGCGCGCGCATCCGGGCGTGCGGCTGGCGGTGCTCGCGCCGGAGCGCGAGATCAATATCGATCAGCAGGTGGGAATTCTCGAAGACCAGATCACGCGGCACGTCTCGGCGCTGGCGGTGGCGCCGGCGGGCGTCTCGGAGGTCGTGCCGGTGCTCGACCGCGCGAAGGCGGCGGGCATCCCGGTGGTCATCATGGATACCGATATCGCATGGTCCGGCAAGCTGAGCTACGTGGGGGCGGACAACCGGCATGCCGGGCGGCTGGCGGGCGACTACATCGCCGAGCGCCTCGGCGGCAAGGGGAAGGTGGCGGTGATCCGCGGGATTCTCGGCGTCGCGACGCACGAAGACCGGCTGGCCGGCTTCCGCGATGCCCTGGCCGCGGCCCCGGGCGTGGAATGCGTCTCGGTGCAGCCGGCCAACAGCGAGCGGGCGATGGGGATGTCCGTGATGGAGAACCTGCTGACGACCTATCCCGGCCTGAACGCCGTGTTCGCCACCAACGACCAGATGGCGCTCGGCGCCGTGGAGGCCATCGCGGCGCGCAATCTGACGGGCAAGATCGCGGTCGTGGGAGTGGATGCGACGCGCGAGGCGGTTCACGCCATCGAATCGGGACGCCTGGCGGCGGACGTGGCGATGCATCCGGAGGCGCTCGGGAACAAAGCCGTGGCCGCGGCGATCGATGCCGCCGAGGGCAAGCCGGTGGCGCGGGTGATTACGACCGGCGAAACGCTGGTGACGAAAGAAAACGCCGCGGAGTTCGCGAAATAGGGCGCACTACCAGTCGATCTCGGCCGGAAAATATTCGGCTACCAGGTCCTCGTAATACGGCTTGAGTTCGGTCCAGTTCGGCCGTTCCGCCCCCTTCGAATACAGATCGTACGGGTTGAACTTTCGCACCCATTCGAACATGGCTTCGTCCTGCGCGTTCATCAGGTGGCGATAGGCGCCGTGGCGGTGCGCGGGGTAGAACGAGTGGTAGCGCAGCATGTACTGTGCCGGTTCGGGCAGGTAGTTTTTTGTGACGTGATAGATGTACTCGTCGTGTCCCCAGGACATCATCACGTTGTCGAGTCCGCAGTGGGGCTCGTAGATGCCGCACTCGGTCTGGTACTCGGGAACGGCGCGGTCGGGATTGGCGGCGAAATATTCGCGATAGACGATCTGATCGCTCCAGGCGCAGCCGACCGGGAAGGTGTCGCCCACCACGGCCCATTGCGGCTCGCCGTAGAGGCACAGCACCTTGCCGAGATCGTGCAGGAAGCCGGCGAGCACCATCCAGCGCGGATGGCCGTCGCGGCGGATGGCTTCAGAAGTCTGGAGCAGGTGCTCGATCTGGGAGAGGTCGGTATCGGGGTCGCTATCGTCGACGAGCGTGTTCAGGTAATCGGCCGCCGCCCAGATGCTCTTCTTGCCGCGCGCGAGCGGCAGGTACTCGGCGCGCTTGGCCCGGACGAACGCGACCGTCTGCCCGGCGTGATTCTGGCGGTAGAATTCGGCCACGCCGGGGTCTTTTTCCGGCGAATACTGGCGGAATTCGTCCTCTGATTTCCCCTCGCGATAGCGTGAGGCGACGAAGTCGTCCCACTGCTCGAGGCTGCGTAAAGGCTGGTCGGACATCCTCTCCCCCTACCAGCACGATACCACTTCCAATGGCCTGCCTGAACCATACCGGTTATTGGGCGCCCAGTCTGCAGAAGTTGCAAATACCGAATCCCGACCCGTTGGACTGGATGGCTCCGCAATTCGTAGTCAGTTTGGAAAGCTCCGCCGCGCTCAGCCCCTTCCTGGAGAACTCGGTTTCCACGGTCGTATAAGAGGACGGCAAGACCGGCTTGATGGTACTCCCCCAGGCCACCATTCCGGGCGCGAGATTCGCGGCGGTTACCGTGGCGGCGTTGCAGGTTGCTTGGGAGGAAGCAAGGAGCTTGATCGTCACCGATGCCGGACCCGGGCGGACCGGCGTGAGCAAGTTGCTGATCAGGTCGTTCCGGACTGACCAGGACGCCAGCGCATCCGGCGGCAGTTGGCAGGTGCAGCACGCCTGCAAGAACCCATCCGCGGTGAGTACATACGCGTTGACACAAATGGTCCCGCCGCTCGTCCCTGCGTTCTGGACGTTGAGAGTGGAGTCCGCAATGTTGAGGTTTGCCGCGTACCTCACTTGATAGGCATCGTCCGGCGCTCCCTCGACCGGTTGAGCGGATGCGGCCAGCGCGAACAGTCCCGCCGCCACAACGAATCGCAACCACATTTGGTAACCCCTCCCGGGTTGCGATGATTGTAGGGTGGCGGGACCGGCAGTACAAGAGAAACGACGGGGAAGCCGGCGGCGAACGTAACGCTGGTTACCGTTGAATGGTGGGCCGGGCCGGCGATCGCCGGCCCGCGCTGGCGCCGGTCAGGCCAGCACCTTCTTGCAGTACTCGAAGCAGCGCTTCACTTCGGTGACGCGGTCCGATCCTTCGGGAACGCGATACTCCAGCTCGATGTTGGCCGGGAAGGGGTACTTCTCCTTGCTGCAAAGTTGCAGTACGGCCTGAATCGGGGTATCGCCCTCGCCCCAGATTTCGTTCGGGCCGTGGTCCTTCTTCTTGTCCTTCAGGTGCAGGTTGGTGATGCGGTCGTGGTGCTCTTTGATGAACGCCACGGCGTCGTAATTGGCGGAGGTGAAATGGCCGATATCGAGGTTGACGCCGTTGTATTTTCCGTAGGAGAGCGCCTTGGCGTAGCTTTCGAGCGAGCCGGTTTCGTTGGGATCGGCGACATTATCGTGCCCGTGGAAGCCGACCATCATCTTGTGGTGCTCGGCGATCGGCCCGAGCCGCTTGGCCACCGGCATGCGCGTGCTGGTGGAGATGGCTTTCGCGCCGAGGCCCCTGGCCATACGGAAGGCGTACTCGATCTCGTCGTCCGTAATGGCCTCGTTCATGTTGAAGCAGAGGATTTCGACGTTGATCCCGGCATCGTGGATCGTCTTGCGCAGATCGGCGAACTGCGAATCCTTCACCGCCAGCCGCCAGTTGCGCAGCTCGACGGCGCGCGGCTGATTGCGCGCGGCTTCGATCTGCTCCTCGGTCATCACCGGCCGGATGGGCAGCTCGCGCGGAGCGCCGCCGGGGCCGCGTCCCTGCGTGCCCGCGCCGGGTCCCTGTCCCTGTCCACGCCCCTGGCCACGGCCCTGTCCGCCGCCGGGCCCGCGGCCGGACTGGGCTGCCGGCGCGCCCATGGCCGCCTCGGCGTGGTTCGACATCAGCTCCATTTCGCCCAGCCCGATATCGACGTAGGCCTTGACGATGTCCGCCAGCTCCATGTTGCCGAAGCTGTAGGTGATGGCGCCGATCTGGACGCCTTTGATTCTGGAGTCGATGGCCCCGAACGCCCGCGCGAGCGGAAGCCCGGCCAGCGCGATCCTGCCGATGTCTCGTCGTGTGTACATGAGGTTCTCCCGGTTGTCTCGACAATTTATCACAAAGCGTGCGTCACGGGCTGCGCGTACAATGGGACCGATGACCGACGTTTCCCGCAGGACTTTTCTCGCCGGCGCTTCGCTGGCCACGGCCCGCTCCTATGCGCAAATTTCAGGCGCGGGCGAGCGGATGCGCATCGGAGCGATCGGCTGCGGCGCGCAGGGCACCGCGCACCTGAAGACGCTGGTCCGCATGCGCGATTCGGACAACATCGACGTCCTGAACGTCTGCGACGCCTACACCAAGCGCGCCGACGCCGCGGCGCAGCTC
>Ga0209062_1002509_pt1 | contig 24386 bp, 14 predicted proteins | sample Coa_R2_2_FD_187158 | JGI IMG/M metagenome (GOLD analysis project Ga0209062, IMG submission 187158) | Surface soil microbial communities from Centralia Pennsylvania, which are recovering from an underground coalmine fire - Coalmine... | ecosystem: Environmental > Terrestrial > Soil > Unclassified... | reverse complement strand
GCGGGGCAACGGGGTGCAGCGCGCTGGCCAGCGCGGAGCTGTACGATCCGACAACGAACGCGTGGACGGCGACGGGGAGTATGAACACGGCGCGAGCGGGGGCGGTGGCAGTGCGGCTGGCAAGCGGGCCGAACAGCGGAGATGTGTTGGTGGCGGGGGGCGGCGGGAACGGGACGGTGGCGCTGGCCAGCGCGGAGCTGTACGTTCCGCCGAGCGCGTTGAGCGCGACGTCGCGGGTGCGCGCGCACTCCACGCCGGTCCACCCACCCTGTCGACCCACTCACAAGACGTCCAGCCGCACACGGTGCCCCCATCGCTAGTGCGCGTTCGGGGAACCAACTGCGCCGTGCTGCCCTGGGACCGCTGGCTTCCTGCTGGCAGCGCAGGGCCGGCAAGATGCCGGCGGTCCCAGGAACGGCGTCGCGCCGCCGACGTGGCCGATATCTGCCAGCGTCATTCTGACTCGGGCGGGAGCTACGCTCCATGCAACACAACGACCGGTAACGACACGCGGGAGCGAGAAGCCGGTGTGCACCCTGCCCGCACCTGATATGCCCTCCGGCCCATCTCCTACACGACGCCGCCGGCTTCGGGAAGGCGCGGAGCGGCGGCGATCAGGCGTTGCGTGTACTCGTGGGTCGGATGCCGCAGCAGGGCGTCGACGCGCCCCTGCTCGCAGAGCGCTCCGCGCTCCAGCACGATCACGCGGTCGGCCACGCCGGCCACCACGCCCAGATCGTGGGAGATGAAGAGCATGGCCAGCCTCAGCTCCGAGCGCAGCGAGGCCAGCAAGTCCAGAACCGCGGCCTGCACCGACACGTCCAGGGCCGACGTCACCTCGTCGCAGATCAATAGGTCCGGCCGGGCCGCCAGGGCGCGCGCGATGGCCACGCGCTGGCGCTCGCCGCCCGATAGCTCGGCGGGAAAGCGCTCGGCCAGGCGCCGCGGCAGGCGGACCCGTTCCAGAAGCTCCAGGGTCTCCTTCTCCGCCTCACCCTTGCTGATCTCGCGCAGCAGTATCGCCGGACGGGCGATGATGTCGCGCACGCGATGGCGCGGATTGAGCGAGTCGTACGGGTTCTGGAAGACGATGCCGATGCGGCGGCGTTGCTCGCGGGAGCGACGGCGTGCCATCCCGGCCAGGGCCGTGCCCGAGAGCAGGATCCGCCCTCCGGACGGCTCGTGCAGGCCGGCCACGCAGCGCGCGATGGTGGTCTTGCCGCTGCCCGATTCGCCGACCAGGGCCAGGCACTCGCCGCTATCGATGCTAAACGAGATGTCATGGGCCGCCACGACGGTGCCCGACCGGCCGCCATGTTCCGCGCGCAGGTTTTCCACGGCCAGCAGCAGCAGGTCGCCGCGCGCGATGCTCCACGCTTCGAGCGGCGGGTCGAGCCTGAGCGGCGGGGTCTGCTGCCAGTGCAGGCAGCGCACGTGGTGTCGCGTGGTTGTCTCGACCAGGACCGGCACCGAGCGGTCACAATCGTCTTGGCGCTGCGGGCAGCGCGGCGCGAAGGCGCAGCCGGGCGGACGCTCGCCCACGCCGACGGCCACGCCGGGCATGCCGCGCAGCCGTCGCGGCGTGGCATGGTCGGGGATCGAGGAGACCAGCCCGCGGGTATATGGGTGACGCGGGCGCGTCAGCACCTCGATGGCCTGGCCCTCCTCGACGATGCGCCCGGCGTACATCACGGCGATGCGGTCGGCGATGGAGGCGACCACGGCCAGGTCGTGCGAGACATAGACGATGGCTAGGCCGGTTCCGTCGCCGCGCGCGCCAACGCGGCGCAGGCGGTCGATCTCTTTCAGGATGACGGCCTGGGTGATGACGTCCAGCCCGGTGGTCGGCTCGTCCATCACCACCACCGGCGGCGCGCAGACCAGGGCGATGGCAATGGCCACCCGCTGTTGCTGGCCGCCGGAGAGTTGATGGGGAAAGCGGCGCTGGAAGGCGCGGTCGGCCGGAAGGTGCACCCGTGCCAGGACGTCGGCCACGGCTTGAGCCGTGGCGCCGCGCGCGTGCCGTCTCAGCATCGCGGCTACCTGGTCGCCGACGCGCATGGCGGGATTGAGTGAGGTCGCAGGGTCCTGCGCGACGTACGAGATCAGGCGTCCGCGCCGCCGCCGCACCTCCGCCTCCGGCAGCCCGGTGATGTGTTCTCCGGCGATGGTGACGCGGCCCGCGGCTCGATAGATGCCGGGGCGGCAGTAACCCAGCAGGGCGAGGGCGGTCGTCGTCTTGCCGCAGCCCGACTCCCCGACCAGCCCGAGCACCTGGCCCGGCAGCAGGTCGAACGAGACGTCCTCGACCACGGTCTCGCCCGAGGTCAGATTGAGCCGGAGGTCCTGCACCTGCAGCACGGGGCCGGTCATCGCACGGCGCTCTCGCTATCCAGCGACCGGCCCAGGCTGCGCGCCACGCCATCGGCCACCAGGTTGACGCAGATGGTGAGCAGGGCGATCATCAGAGCCGGCGCGGCCAGGGCCCACGGCTGTATGGTCAGGCCGTCGCGGTTCTCGGAGATCATCAAGGCCCAGTCGGCCGTCGGAGGCTGCAAGCCCAGGCCCAGGAAATTGACGGCGGCGACGAGCAGGATGGAGCCGGTGAAGCGGATGCCGCAGTCGGCCAGCAGGGTATTGGCGATGTTGGGCAGGATCTCGCGCGCCAGCAGCACGGCGGTCGGCTCGCCGCGCGCCACGGCCGCTTCCACGTAACCGCGCACCGAGACATCCAGGGTGGCCGAGCGCACGATGCGCGCGATATTGGGCACGTTGACCGTGGCGACGCCCAGCACCAGGGCCACCGGGCTGGGTCCGGCGCCGGTGGCCAGCACCAACAGGAAGAGCACCGGCGGAAAGGCCAGCAACACATCCATGGCCCGCATCAGCAGCGGATCCAGCAGCGAGCGGGAGAAGCCGGCCAGCAGCCCGATGGAGACGCCGATCAGATAGGCCAGCAAGGTCGCGGCGCCGGCCAGCCCGACCACGGTGCGGCCGCCATACAGCACCCGGCTCAGCACGTCGCGGCCCAGGAAGTCGGTGCCCAGCGGGAAGTGGCTGTCCGGCGCCTGAAAGGCCGGCCCGACGATGGCGTCGAAGGGGTGCGGCGCCACGAACGGACCGCCGAGGGCGATCAGGAGGATGATTCCGCCGAGCACCAGGCCGGCGCGGGCCGAGGGGCGGTGTGCAAATCGCGGCCAGCCGGCGGCGCGAACGGGGAAGGCGCCGGAACGAGAGCTCATTGCGCCGTCCGGAGCTTGGGGATCAGGAAGACGACCAGCAGATCGGCCACGATGTTGATAGCGATGAAGACGGCCGCCAGCAACAACGCCACGCTCTGCACCAGGGGAATGTCGCGCGCCGAGACGGCCTGCGCCAGGCCCTGGCCGAGGCCGGGATAGCCGAAGACGTACTCGGTCACGATGATGCCGCCGATCAGCCACTGCACGTCCAGGGCGATGACCTGGACGGTCGGGGCCAGCGCATTGCGCAGCGCGTAGCGCAGGACAACCTGCCGCTCGTCGAAGCCGTTAAGCCGGGCCATCTGCACGTAGTCGGAGCGCAGCGCTTCCAGCATGCCGGCGCGTACCATGCGAATGGCCTGCGCCAGCGAGGCGCCGAGCAGCGTGGCCACGGGCAGCACCAGGATGTTGGGCTGGCTCAGCGGCGACTCGCCCGGCAGGACGAGGGAGACCGGCGGGACCAGCTTGAGGTTGACGGCGAAGATCAGGATCAGCACAGTCCCGATCACAAACTCCGGCAGGGCGATTACGGCAAGAGACGAGGTGGAGATGAGGTGGTCGAGCCAGCGACCGGCCCGCGTGGCGGCCAGCACGCCGAAGAGCAGGGAGAGCGGCACCAGCAGGATCAGGGTAATCAGGGCCAGGATGCCGCTATTGGCCGCGCGGCCCGAAATCAGGTCCAGGACCGGTTGCTGGGCCGTCGCGGACTGCCCGAGGTCGCCGTGCAGCAGCCCGCCCAGCCAGCTCAGGTAGCGTTCGGGGGCCGGGCGATCCAGGTGCATCTGGTGGCGCAGCTCGGCCAGGGCCGACGGTGTGGCGTTGCGCCCCAGGACGGCGCTGGCCGCGTCGCCCGGCAGCACCTGCACGCCGGCGAAGATGAGCATGGAGACCACCAGCAGCGTCAGCAGGCCGGCGCCTACGCGGCGCGCCACGTACTCGACGAAGGGGTAGCGCCGTGCCGCGCGCGGTCGTTCAAGGGTGATCGTGGCCATACATCACACTACCTGCCGCCTCAATCTTGGTGGCAGTATAGGGACGGGGCACAGGGCTGTCAAGGTGGGCGGGGGCCGACAACCCTTTCAACGTATGGAGCGTTGCCGATACAGTAAGGGTGGGACTAAATTCTGTAGTTGGGGTTGTGGATAGATGGCAACAACGACTTGCCCCCAGTGTGGCACCGTCAATCCGGCCGGTGCGCGTTTCTGCCGCGGCTGCGGCCTGAGCCTGACCCAGCGCCTGCAAAAGAGCGGCGCTCTGACCCCGCCTGCGTCCGGGGCTACTCCCACCGGCTCACCGCCGATCATGGTGCCGCCCGGTGGGGCGCAGGCACCCGGCTCCGGCCCGATCTCCGGGCCCGTCTACACGGCGCCGCCGGCCCATGCGCCCGGCCAGGTCGGTGCGGCTCCCCTCGCCCCCGGTATGTCGCTGCAGGACGGCCGCTATGTGATCGACCGGGCGCTGGGGAAAGGCGGCATGGGCTCCGTCTTCCTCGCCCACGACACCCACGTCAACAACAAACCCGTGGTGATCAAGGAGATGGCCAACGTCTACGCCACCGAGGAGGAGCGGCGCGAGGCCGAGGCCGAATTCCAGGCCGAGATGCAGACCCTGGCCGCCCTCTCCCACCCCAACATCCCGCAGATCTCCGACTTCTTCACCGAATCCAATCGCCATTTTGCCGTGCAGGAGTACGTGACCGGCCAGGACTTGCAGAAGGCCATCGACACGGCGCAGCAACCCGGCCAGCCACCGCAGGGGCTGCCCGAGAAGCAAGTGCTGGGCTGGACGAGTCAGGTGCTCTCGGTGCTGGACTACCTGGAGCAGCAAAACCCGCAGGTGATCCACCGCGACATCAAACCGGCCAACATCGTCGTAGACGCCAACAACCGGGTGCGCGTGGTGGACTTCGGCATCGCCTCGCACAAGTTCAGGCCGGGCTCGCACCCATCCGCCGGGCAACAGGTCTCGACGGCCCTGGGTACGCCGGGCTATGCGCCCAAGGAGCAATTCACGGGGCAGGAGACGCCACTATCCGACATCTACGCGCTGGGCGCAACCATGCACCACCTGCTGACCGGGCGCGACCCGACCAAGGTGCAGCCGCTGTGGCAGTATCCGCCGGTGCGCGCGCTCTCGCCCAGGGTGTCGGAGGCGACCGAGCGGATCGTGGCGCGGGCGCTGGAGAACGACCCGGCCAAGCGATGGCAGAGCGCGGCGGAGATGAAGAAGGCGGTGGACCGGGTGCTGAACCCGCCGGGCGCGTTGAACACCTTCCGCGGCCGGGCCATCGCGCTGCTAGTCGTCCTGTTGCTGCTGGCAGGAGGAGTGGGAGCGGCCTACTTCTATTCGCAATACCAGGCCGGCCAGATCGAGCACGGCTACGTCAGCACCGGCAACGTGGCCTTCGACCTCGATCCCAGCGGACGGACGCAAACGGCGTCGAATATCAAAGACTGGATCAACGCCAAGAAGCAGGCGTCGATCGACTTCAAGAACAACCGCCTGGACAGCGCCGCCGCCGGGTACAGCGCGGCGACCAACAACGACCAGACCGATGCCGAGTCCTGGATCTACCAGGAGAATATCCAGGCGCTCCAGGCGGGAAATCCCTATTACATCGCGGTCGGGGCGTCCTTCAGTGGGGCCAGCGTCTTCGGCGGCCGCGAGTTCCTGCAGGGCGCCTACACGGCCCAGAAGGAAATCAACCAGCGCGGCGGCATCAACGGACACCAGATCGTGCTCGTGCTGGCCAACGACGGCAGCACCAGCGATGGGGCGACGCAGTCTGCGCGCAAGATCGCCGGCTACGGCAAAGTCCTGGCCCTCGTCGGCTACCGTTCCAGCTCGCGCACGGCCCTGGCCATACCGATCCTGGAGCAGGCCAGAATCCCGATGGTCTCGCCCACGGCCAGCAACCCGAACCTGAGCAGCCCCTACTTCTTCCGCGTCTGTCCGAGCGACACCTACCAGGGGACGCAGGCGGCGCAGTATATGCTGCACGAGCTGCTCAACGGCAAGAGTAACCCGCTGATCGCCATCATCTCCGACCCCAACGACAAATACAGCAACGGCATCGCCGGCATCGTCAGCGCGGTAGCCGGCAGCCAGGGGGCGCGTTTGCTGCAAGAGACCTATGTCACCGGTCAGACCACGGATTTCTCGGCGCAGGCCAAAGACGTTGTCGCGCAACACGCCGACATCGTCTACTTCGCGGGCCTGGCCCACGAGGCGCTGCTCTTCGCCAAGGCCCTGGACGCCCCCTCGCTGCACGCCCCGGCCGATCTCAAGATCATGAGCGACGACGGCTTCTACAATCCCAGCGAGTTTATCGCCCAGCCGGGTCACAAGCAGCGCTTCTACTTCACCGGCTTCTTCTATCCCGACGAGGCGTCGCTCATCCCCGACCCCACCATCAAGGCGATCATCACCAAGATGGAGACCGACTACAAGACCAACTTCCACAAAGCCAGCCTGCCCTACGGCGGCTACGGTTCCGACCGCGTACCATCCGGCACCGCGCTGGCCTACGATGCGCTAGAGGTGGTAGCCCAGGCTATTCAAAGGGCCGGCTCCAACCCGACATCGCAGAGCGTGCGCGATGCCATCGCCGCGATCGGCACCTCGACGCCGGCCTATCAGGGCGTGACCGGCCGCATCGCCTTCGACGCCAACGGCAATCCGGTGGACAAGGCGCTGCTGGTCATGCGGCTCGACCCGCAGGGCCGCACGCACATGGTCAAGTTCCTGGGAACGGTGAAGTAGGCGGAGGCAGAGGCAGGTCTCACAGCCCACAGAAGGTTCACAAATCGGCTATTGCCATCTGTTACGCTGTCTCCGACCATACTGATGGGGCTGGGGGCACAGTGGCTCAGTGCGAGCAGGTAGCGAGCGACATGGCCGGGAAGCCAGGCTCCTGGAAGGCTGGATTGGACTGATAGACGTGACTCATCGATCACAGCAGAGCGTTCAGCGCCGGCAAGCCTTGAGGATGGCGCTGCTCCTATCCCTGCCCTCTACCCTGGCGCCCGCCATCGCGCAGTCCGGTAGCCCACCCGCCGTGTTCGCAGACCAGGGCGTTCCCCCTTTCTGTTCATGGCGCAACGTCACGGGGGCGACGCAGGGGACCGCCGGATTCGCGGAAGGCAACTCCACGATGTGGATCACCTATTACTACGCCTACCCGGGACAGTTGCTGCACATCAAAGGGCAGTATCCGTACGCCCGCTTCATGGCGTTCACCGTGCAGCCGGTATCGCGCGACGACAGCGGCGCCGTCAGATTCGTGACGACGGGTAGCGCGCACCTGTATGACATGGATATCCGGCCCGACAAGGGCAGCATCAATCCTTTCGCGCCGGGTGCCGACCGCAATGCCTCGAAGCGTTTCTACAACGTCTGGATACGCTTCAAGCCCCTGACCGGCAAGCCCCGCGGCAACACGCTCTTCGGCGGGGCATCGGGCCTGGGCGCGCTGTCGTTTCGCGTCTATGGCCCCGACAAGGGCCGCGATGCCAAGGGGGGCATGCCGCTGCCGACGATAGATAAGTGGATCTTCCACTCGGACGGCAGCAAGCCGGACATAGTCCACCTGCCGCTGTGTTCGTCGGTCTCGCGTCTGTCGGCGTCCGCCATCTCGCAGCAACTATCGAAAGCGTTCGCCAAGGCGCCGCCCGACACCTGGAAACCCCTGCCGTCGTCCGGCCAGGATAGCCTGCAGGACTACTCGCTGCTTGCCGCCCGCCTGCCCAGTCGCAGCAACCTGACGGTGCTGCGATTCGTCGCGCCGAGCTTTCCCAATACCTGGTATGGGCGCCGCATAACCGGACATGAACAGGTACGGTACTGGTCCGTCTGCGCATATGGGTTGACGTCGGGGCGGTCGAACGGATGCGTGGCCGACTACCAGGCTCATCTGGACACGCACGGCTATGTCACCATCGTGGTGGGCGACGACAGCCTGCGCCCAAAAGCTCCCCCGGCGCTGCGCTCCGCCAACTGGCTCTCCTTCGGGCGCGAACAGCAGAGCGTACTCATCTACCGCCAGTTGATCCCGGCGCGCGGTTTCACCCAGGCCCTGCCCGGGCCGACGGGCAGCGACTCTGGGCTCCGGCCGCGCATGGGTCCGTACTATCCCACCCTGACCACCTGCACGTCCGGCGACTGGTCGGCGGGCCGCTGCCGCCCTTCCTGACAGGCCGTCCACGGCGCCCGTCACGACCTACTGATCGCTGCGCAAAGAACTACAGCCTCGGATTGGGCCGAGCGGCTCAGCCACGGTAGCAGTCGTCGCGGCGATCAGGAAGTACTATTGACTGCCCGCGTGGCAACCCTTACAGTGGGCGAAGTCCGATCAGCGTCATATCGCCTCACTCAGCCATCGGGAGCAGGGAACAGTTGAGCATCTTCCGGCGTCGGGCGACGGCCTTGTTCTCATTGGGCCCTCTGGCCATTTGCGCCGCGGCATGCGGATTCCTCTTTCTGTTCGCGCTCGGCGGCGCCCATCCCGCACTCCGGCAACTTCTTGGCTTGACTGCCAGCTATCCCACTCTGCCCCGACAGCAGCTCATCACCATTAGCCCGGCGGATCGAGGGTTGGATCCGCCGGCGGTAGCCCTGGGTGTTGGCGGGACCGTGTCCTTCGCCAATCAATCGACAAGGCCGGTGCTGATCCGTTCGGATCAACTCGCTCCCGCGCCATTCAGCCTCTTCCTCGCCCCGCGGTCTCGGCGGAGCATTCAACTGCATCGGCCGGGTCTGTATCACTATTACGACGCCCGGACCGGCCGGCCAACGCGGGAGATGAGCGGCAATTTGGTCATCGTCGCCACGCGCAAAGGGGTGCCGACGCGCGAGGGATGGATCGCGGTGTTGTCCGGCGTGCCTTCCCTGCGCAGCGAGCTCGTCGTACCGTCCGGACAATTTGTCTTCACACCCAAGGTGGTGGTCGCCCTGGCCGGCAGCACGATCGAGGTACGCAACGACGACGAGTACCGGCATAACTTCGTCACCGATCCCGCTTCGCCGATCGGCGGCGCCTTCATCGTCAGCGGCATGAACGACGAACATGGCACGGGCTGGCAGCGGGTACTGGTGCCCCAGCAACCGGGCCTGTATCACGTCTATTGCACGCTACACACGACGGTGCTGGGCCGTGCGGATGGCTGGCGAGTCGTCGCACCGCGCCGGGCGACGGGCTATTCATATGTCGCCAACGACCCGATGGAAGCCTGGATCATCGTGCTCCCTGCCACGACCAGGGCGTGAGGCCGAGATGCGCATCTCTCTTCGGGTCCTGGTTATGGCCGTCTTCGCGCTACTGGTGATCTCATCGGTGCTGCAAGGCGTGCTATCGATCGCCACGACGGCCCGATCCGCGCAACAGTTGACCGCGCTTGAGCAGCGCGGCCTGGTGCCGACGGTCGGCCTGGGCATCCTCAGCCAGAACCTTGATCAGGAACGCGCTCTCATCACGGCCAATCTCAGTGCGATGACTCCAATTCAGGTGCAGGCGGTCGAGGCTGAGTTAGGTAGCCTCGACCAGAGCATCGCCGGAGCTGCCGCGCGGCTGTTGCCCGCGCAGACCGGCACCAGATGGGCGGCGGCCTGGCAAGACTACCAAACGGCCCGCCGCCGGTACCTGAACGCCGTGTTGGGTCACCGGCGTCCGGCCATCGTGGCGTCGCTGCGCCTGCATCTGTCGGACCGTCTCGATGCGGTCCTTGATATCGTCCAGGGCGAGGAAGGGGCGCAACTCTTTCGCAGCGAGAACCTCTACAGCAGCGCCCTGGCGGCGGACTGGGATGCCATCAAGCTGGCCGTCATCTGCCTATGCGCTGCTCTGGTGGTGGGCGCTGCCCTGGCCACGACAATTGTGCTACGCCTGCACCGGGGCCTGGAGAATCTGGTGCGCGTGGCTCGTTTGATCTCGCGCGGACGCTTCAAGGTCCGCGCCCGCGTCTCGGGGTGCGACGAGATTACCGACCTGGCGTCGGCCTTTAACCATATGACCGATGCCCTGCTGTCAGCGGAACGCCGTGCCGAGACAGACGCCCTGACCGGCCTCCTGAATCATCGCGCCTTTCACGGCGCCCTGAGCGCGGAGATGGCGCGGGCGCGCGAATCGGGCGAGCATCTCAGCGTGCTGCTGATCGATCTGCACGACTTTACCTACTTCAATCACGCCCACGGCCACGAGGCGGGCGACCAGGTGCTGGTGACGATTGCCGATCTCCTGCAGCGCGAGTGCCGCTCGTTCGACCGCGTGGCGCGCTACGGCGGCGATGAGTTCGCCGTCCTGGCCGTCCAGGCCAACGCCACGCTGGGCAATGCCCTGGCCGAGCGCATACGGCGCGCCTGCGCCGGTCTGTCCATCAAGGTGCGCGCCGATTCGATTCCTGTGCCCGTGACGCTCTCGATCGGCGTAGCCAGCTTCCCCCACGAAGCGGAGACCTCCGCCACGCTGATCGACCTGGCCGGCCATCGCTTGCGCGAGCGCAAGCGGACCGGGGATATTCATGGGCCTGGCCTGCCGGATACCGCGATTGGACAGGCCCTGGGCACGCCCTATACCGTCCTGGATGGCCTGGTCACGGCGATCGACAATAAGGATCTGTATACGCGCGAGCACTCGGAGTGGGTTGCGCGCTTCGCCGATGTGCTTGCCGGCGCGCTCGGCCTGGACGCCGAGGCCCGCCGGCGCCTGCGCCTGGCCGCGCTGATCCATGACGTCGGGAAAATCGGCATACCAGACCGTATCCTGCGCAAACCCGACCGTCTGTCGGACGAGGAATATGCCGTTATGAAGCAACACGTCCGGTTGTCGGAGTTGCTGGTCTCGCAGGTGGCGCCGTCCCCGGACATCCTCAATGCCGTTCGCTACCACCACGAACGCTGGGATGGCGGGGGCTATCCTCACGGCCTGAAAGGCGGGGACATCCCGCTGGAGGGGCGCATCATGATCATCGCCGATGCCGCGTCGGCTATGTACCTCGACCGCCCCTACCGCAAGGGCCTGGCTATGGGCGAGCTCGTGGCCGAGCTGCGGCGCCATCGCGGCACCCAGTTTGACCCGGAGCTCAGCGATCTCTTCGTGTCCGCGCTGACCTCGTCCTCGTCGCCCGCCGGCTTCTCCGCGACGCGCGACTATCCCTCGTCGCCGGCTGCCCGCTAAGGGCGCTTCAACAACTGCCGTAGCACGTACGGCAAGACGCCGCCGTGCCGGTAGTACTCCACCTCGATCGGGCTGTCGATGCGCACCACCGCCTGGAACTCGACGCTACCGCCATCGGCGCGCCGCGCCCGCACCGTGACCTGCTGGCCCGGCCGCAGCGACTCATCCAGGCCGAGAATCTCGTAGCTCTCGCCGCCGGTCAGGCCAAGGCTCGACCGCCCTTCGCCCGGCAGGAATTGCAGCGGCAGCACGCCCATGCCGACCAGGTTGCTGCGGTGGATGCGCTCGTAGCTCTCGGCGATGACCGCCTTGACCCCCAGCAGGAGGGTGCCCTTGGCCGCCCAGTCGCGTGAGCTGCCCGAGCCGTACTCCTTCCCGGCGATCACTAGCAGCGGCACGCCCCGGCGCTGATACTCCTGCGCCGCGTCGTAGATCGTCGCGACCTCGCCGCCCGGCTGCAGGGCCGTCCAGTAACCCTCCTTGCCCGGCACCAGCTCGTTGCGCAGGCGGATGTTGCCGAAGGTCCCGCGCATCATCACTTCGTGGTTACCGCGCCGCGCGCCATAGCTGTTGAAATCGATCTGCTGGACGCCGTGCTCGAGCAGATAGGCCCCGGCCGGGCTGGCCTTGGGGATCGAGCCCGCCGGCGAGATATGATCGGTGGTGACCGAGTCGCCGAGCATCGCCAGCACGCGGGCGCCGGAAATGGCGGTGATGGGCGGCAGCTCGGGCGTCAGGTCCTTGAAGAACGGCGGCTCCTGGATATAGGTTGAGGCCGGGTCCCACTCGTACAGATCGCCGGCGGGGACCGGCAAGCCCTGCCATTGCTGGTCACCCTCGAAGACCTGGCCGTACTTGGCCGCGAACATCTCCGGCCGTACCGCGTCCTCCACCACCGCCCGCACCTCGTCCGGGGTGGGCCAGATGTCGGTCAGGTACACCGGATTGCCGGACGGATCGTGGCCGACGGGGTCGCGCGTCAGGTCGACGTCGATGGTGCCGGCCAGCGCGTAGGCCACCACCAGCGGGGGCGAGGCCAGGTAGCTGGCGCGCACCTGCGGGTGGATGCGCCCCTCAAAGTTGCGGTTACCGCTGAGCACCGAGACCACCACCATGTCGTTCTCCTGGATGGCGCCGGCCACGGCCTCGGGCAAGGGTCCGCTGTTGCCGATACAATTGTGAACCGCTACTGTGCCCGCTATGAAGGCATGAAGATCGTTCACCGCGAGATCGAACACCGCACGCTTGCCAGCCGGCCGCCGTTCCACCACTTGGAGCGCGAATGTTGGCGACGTGCACGCTTCCTTCGCCACGCAGTAGCGCTTTGACGTCTCAGCATCCGCTCGCGAACGCAACGGCGCAAACCAGTCGCGCGCGCCGATCTGATTGAGCAGTTCGACAGGGGACGGGAAGTCGCAGGCATCTCTATGCAGTGGCTGAAACCTACGCGCGGTCTCCCGTGGCAGCCGCGAAAAGCGGTCATGACCTTCTAACAGTGAGTAGTGAGGGAAGACTATCGGCTCGCGCTCCATCAACTCCACCGCTGCTTGCTTGCGCGCACGGGAGAATGAGAGCGCGTATTCTTCTTGGCGCAACTCTTCCAGACGGTTCGACATCCAGAGGCGTTGCCGATGGATCTGGCCTACCAGACGCCAATATACCGCCGCCGCGCTGGCACGCAGCGATTTGTCCATACAATAGCGATACCCTATGCGCTCAACAAACGAGAGGCCATCGGGCAGCTCCAGACGAATCTCTACGCGAGGAAGGCCGTCCTGCGCAGCCGGATAGGAAGAAGCCGTGCGACGCGTGGGATACTGGTAGATGTTCGCTCCCTCGGTCTTCACCCCGCAACGCGCCAGCAGGCCGATTATGGCGCCCATAATCTTCTTGAGGGTTTCGACATGCTCCGGGATCGTGCTCTGAGAGTAGACCGGTGGCTCCAGCGTCGCATCCTCCTCGCCTTCGCCCCAACGATGCAAGGCAGGTGCGTGACCATCCGCGCCAAAGAGACCGCCCAGGAACTCGCGCACTACTGCGCGAGGGCACCTCTCATCCAGCACGAAAGCCGGGAGCACCGGCATCTGCTGAATGCGTCGCCCGGTGCGAACACCCTGCAACATGCTGAGAGCATCCGTGAGCGGCTTCGGAAGAACGATGCTCCACTTTCTCTCGTCGTAGCGCGTCGCGGCAGGGCGACAGCCGGCAACCAGCTCGATATCGGCGAGAACCGCCTCGCGATCCATAGCCTGCCCGACGTTGATTCGACCCTGCCCCAAGAGACTGATTGAGCCATCGCTCAACAGATGGCCGAGCAGACGCGCGAACGCGAGCGTGCGTTGACGTTGATGTGCCGTGTCCATGGTGAATGTCAGGGTGCCCACGGGCAACCTGTAACCGGCTTCGTCTTCACCAGGTTCGTCCAATGGGGCCTCATAGCCAACCACGACGCGATCTCGACCCACGACAAGCTGGTCGACGCGCACCCAGCGGCCATCGGAACAGAGAATCTCATGGTCAGGGGTACAGACCAGCGTGCGCCCGTCTTGCAAGACGAGCGAGACACACTCGCGCTCACCCTGAACCATCATCTCGGTCTGAACGGCTGTACCCAAACGGCCGTCAGCCGTGGGAGCGAGGAGAGAGACGCCACCCGCGCCGGGCATCTGCTCGATGCGCCGCGTGGTTCCATTCGCGAGCAAGACCGGCGTTCCCTCGGCAATGCACGTTGTACACCCATAGCCGACCACGTGGAAGCGCAGCGCCTCGAGATAGGGCAGCAGACCGGCCTTCTCCAGGTAGTCCGTCACCACACGCGAGCCGGGGGCGAGGCTCGTCTTGACATAGGGATGGACGCGCAGGCCGCGCTCGACGGCCTTCTTGGCCAGCAGGCCGGCGCCGACCATCACCATCGGGTTGGAGGTGTTGGTGCAACTGGTGATAGCTGCGATGACGACCGCGCCATTGTTCAGGGTTGCGCGCTCGTCGGCCACGCTGATCTCGGCTGCCGCCTTATCGCTCGCTCCGTTCAGGGCATCGGGATAGGCCGTGCGGAAGCTCTGCGCCGCTCCCGAGAGGGGCACGCGGTCCTGCGGGCGGCGCGGGCCGGCAAGGCTCGGTTCGACGGTCGCCAGATCGAGCTCCAGCACCTCGTCGAAGAGCGGGTCCGGCGTCTCATCGGTGCGGAAGAGTCCTTGCTGCTTCGTGTATCGTTCGACCAGATCGAGGGTCTCGTCCGGGCGTCCGGTCATGCGCAGGTAGCGCAGCGTTTCGGCGTCGACCGGGAACAGGCCGGCCGTGGCGCCGTACTCGGGGGCCATATTGGCCAGCGTCGCGCGGTCGGCCACGCTCAAGTGGGTCAGGCCGGGGCCGCAGAACTCCACGAACTTGCCGACCACGCCGTGCTTGCGCAGCATCTGCGTGACGGTCAGAACCAGGTCGGTGGCCGTCGCGCCGTCCGGCAGCTTGCCGTGGAACCTGAAGCCCACCACGATCGGCGTCAAGAGATACAGCGGCTGGCCGAGCAAGACGGCCTCGGCCTCGATGCCGCCGACGCCCCAGCCCAGCACGCCCAGGCCGTTGATCATGGTGGTGTGCGAATCGGTGCCCACCAGGGTATCCGGGAAGGCCGTCGTCTCACCGCCCTGGGTGCGCGTGGCGACCACGCTTGCCAGGTACTCCAGGTTGACCTGATGCACGATGCCGGTCCCCGGCGGTACTACGCGGAACTCCTGGAAGGCCTGCTGGGCCCAGCGCAGCAGCATGTACCGCTCGCGGTTGCGTTCGAACTCCAGCTCGACGTTGCGCCCGAAGGCCAGGGTCGAGCCAAAGGCATCGACCTGCACGGAGTGGTCGATCACCAGGTCGGCCGGGGCCAGCGGATTGATCCGCCGGGGGTCGCCGCCCAGGCGCGCCACCGCCGAGCGCATGGCCGCCAGGTCGACCACGGCCGGCACGCCGGTGAAATCCTGCAGCACGACCCTACCCGGCAGAAACGGGAACTCTTCGTTCTTGCCGCTGCCGGGCTGCCAGCGCGCCACCGCCTCGATATCGGCCGGGGCGGACAGGCCGCGCGTGCTCTGCCGCGCCAGGTTCTCCAGGAGGATCCTCACGGTGACCGGAAGCCGCGAGACGTCGACGCCCAGGGCCTCGCCCAGGGCGGGCAGACTGTAATAGGTCAGCGTTGAGCCTCGCGCCGTGGTCAGCGTAGCGCGCGAGCCGAACGCGTCGGGCCGAGCTTGCATGGCATGCGTCTCCCATCGACAGTAGTTTCGTTGTCTATCTCTATGCTACCGCAGACGTCCCACTTAGGCCGAGGGATTGGCCGACGTGCCTGCAATGCGCCGACATCTCGTACGGACTGACAACGGAACCGAAGAGAGCATGGCCGCAGCGGATGGGGTAGAGACTACTTGGCAGGGCGCACACGGGCAACCTCTGCTCGCGCGCCACGAGCACGAACCTCTTGGTGAGCCCATGCCACTGGATTTGGTGCCGACCGGCGGGACCTGTCCCCGCCTGCCGCTGGCTCCCTTCCTCTCCATCCAGCGGTGCGGCGTCTGCCGCGAACACGCTGTCTTCTTCCTCGACAAACGAAAGGCGCTCGACCGCCTTGAGTTGCTGGAGTACGAGCGAGGACATGCCTTGGCGATTGGGCCGATAGAGCACGCAGTTGGGCGGAAGAATCAACGAGCTAGTGTTGTCTCAGGCAGCATGGTTTGATTATCACCCGGCCTGCGACTGCGGTCGCATGGCAAAACGCGGGCCGACCGCGGTCGGTTGTGAACACGCAAATCAAAGTATCCCGTCTGATTGAGCACTGGCGAAGGCTGGGCAGTGGAATCGACCGCTATGTTGTGAAAGCCGTTGGGGCGCGTCATACACGGAGATGAGTGGAGCGCCAACTGAGCGGCTTGACAAACTGATTCCACCCAATTCGCGCGAAGGCCGGTGCTTGCCGTTGTAAACATACGGCCGCCTGCCGGTGGCTGCCTCCTACTCCGCCGCGAAGACGAAGCGTGTCGTATCCTGTGGGAAGCGCGTCCAGGCCAGGACCACGCGCGGCCGGACGACGTAGAGGCCGCCCTTGTCCCATTGATCCGGGCTTGGCTCGTAGGTCGGGGCGTACTTGGCGCGGTAACCCTGGGCCAGGTCCGCGGCCAGCGCCGGGTCGGGCGCCGCGATGGCCGATGCCGTGCCTTCGACGATGACCACATCCTCGCCGTTCTCCAGGTGCACCGACATGGCAGGATTGGCCGCGAGGTTGCGTATATGCCGCGTCTCCGGGCTGCCGTCGAAGTAGAACCTGTCGCCATGCCAGACGCCCCAGATCGGCACCACGTGGGGACGGCCGTTCGGGCGCACGGTGGCGACCCAGTAGTTGCGCGCTTGCTGCAGCCTCTCTCGCGCGTGCGACCAGGGCAGCAGCCCCTCATCGGTCGCCGGCACTCCGTAATCCCCGGGCATGATGGGGCGGCCAACGGTGGGTTCGCCGAGCGTCGTGGTAGATGTGGACATGGTATCCTCCTCATTGCATGTCGGATAGGAGGAGTATATGCCGCCGCGACTGACAACGGATTGTCAGCTACTCGAAGCCCGGCAGCGTCAATTGCACGCCGTAGGCGGCGGGTGCGGCGGCCCGTTTCTTGGCCAGTTGGGCGCGCTGCACGGCGGCATCGGCGGGGCGCCGGCCGTTGATCAAGATGAACGGCGCGGCACGATTGACCGCCACCCCGGCGCGCTTGAGCTGTGAGATATCGGCGAAGCTGTGCCCGCCGCGCAGGCCGACGATGCGCTGGGCGGCCACCGGCCCGATGCCCGGCACGCGCAGCAATTCCTCATAGGAGGCTTTGTTGATCTCGACCAGCGGGCTGTCCGGCCGTGCCAGGGCCATCGAGACTTTCGGGTCGACGCCCAGGGGTAGATTGCCCTGCCCATCGAAAGCCGCTCCGACCTCGTCGTGCGGCAGGCCGTAGACCCGCGTCAGCCAGTCCACCTGGTAGAGCCGCGCGGGGCGCAGGTGATGCGCTGCCGCCTGGTCCTGAAGGGGCGTATCGGGGGCCGGCCTGAAGAGCCCGAAATAGGCCCGGCGCAGGCCGATCTCCTCGTTCAACCAGCGCACGCTGGAGACGATCTCGCGATCCGACTCGCCTGCGGCGCCGACGACATACTGCGTGGAGATGCCGCTCGGCAGGTGCCCGGCCTGCTCCATGGCGCGCAGGCGATGCATCGGGCGCAGGATGTCGCGCAGCATGTCTTTCCCGGTGCCGAGCCGCTGCAAATAGGCGCCGGTCGGCACCTCGACGTTGATCGAGACGCGGTTGGCCAGCCGCGCGGCCGCCTCGACCACGGCATCGCTGGCTCCCGGGAGCAGCTTGAGGTGGACGTAGCCGTCGAAGCCGTCGCGACTGCGCAGGATCTCCACGGTGTCCAGCATGCGTTCCATGGCCGCATCGGGCGAACCGTCGACGGCGGAGCTGAGGAAGAGGCCGTCGACCCGTCCGGCCGTGTGCATCCGCGTGAAGAGCGTGGCCAGCTCGGACGGAGCAAAGGCGCTACGCCGGCGCGGCGCCGAGGCGCGCAGGGGACAGAAGCTGCAATCGTGCTCGCAGCGGTCGCTCATCAGCACGCGCAGCAGGGCGCCGCCGTCGCGCCCGGCCACGCGGCATATCCCCGGTTCGGCGGGAGCGCCACGCCGGCCGCCGGTGCTGGGCGCCGCGATATCGTAATCGGCGCCCGCGGCGAGCTGCCGGAGCTTTTCCTCCGTGTCCACATTTGCAGTATAGCCCCGGCAAGCCGGACAATTCCTTTCGCTGTCCCCGCGGAGATGCCGTGCAGTAAGAGCGGCAGCCTACTACCGCGGCTCGGCCCAGCGGGGCACACGATCATCGTTGAGCGAAACCGCCTGATACTTGGAGTGGCGGCACGGGCCGTGATGTGATGACTCCGGGACGGGCGGCGCCTCACGGCCGGTGTATCGAGCCGGACGCCCGTCGGCCGGCCGGGGTATAATCCATACAAGCAGAGTATGGATATGCTCCAGCGTTGCACGGCCCGTTGCACCGGCGTGCCCGGCCTGTCCCCTAACGGTGCCGCCGCCGATATATAGATGAGAACCGCACAACGACGTGCAGGGATCAGTGAATGACAGAGACGCTTGCCCGACCTACCAAGCCACTGCCGGCGAAGCCCAACCCTTTCGCGGTGGCGCAGCAACAATTCAATCTGGCCGCCGACTACCTGCACCTCGACGACGGGACGCGGAGCCTACTCGGCGATTGTGTCCGCGAACTGACGGTGCGCTTTCCCGTGCGCATGGACGACGGCTCGGTGAAGAGCTTTACCGGCTATCGCGTCCAGCATTCGGTGCTGCGCGGCCCCGCCAAGGGCGGCATCCGCTTCCATCCGGACGTGACCCTCGACGAGGTCAAGGCCCTGGCCATGTGGATGACCTGGAAGTGCGCCGTGGTTGGCATCCCGTACGGCGGGGCCAAGGGTGGCGTTATCTGCGACCCGCGCTATCTGAGCCGCCAGGAGATCGAGCGCATCACCCGTCGCTACACGACGGAGATCTCTATCCTGATCGGCCCGAAGAAGGATATCCCGGCGCCGGATGTCAACACCAATGCCCAGGTGATGGCCTGGCTGATGGACACCTACTCCATGCAAACCGGCTATTCGGTCGCCCCGGTGGTGACCGGCAAGCCAATCTCCATCGGCGGGTCGGAGGGCAGGACAGAAGCCACGGGCCGTGGCGTCATGATCGTGACCCTGGAGGCTCTGCGCACCCTGGGCATCGATCCGGCCGAAGCCACTGTTGTGGTGCAGGGCTATGGCAACGTCGGCTCCAACGCCGCGCGGGCGCTGGCCGCCGAGGGATGTAGGGTGATCGCGGTGAGCGATCAGTACGGCGGCATTTACAACCCCAAGGGGCTGGACCTGGCCGCGCTGGACCGGCACCTGCGCGAGACCGGCAGCGTCGTCGGCTTCCCGGGCGCGACGGCCGTCAGCAACGAGGAGCTGCTAACACTTCCGTGTACCGTGCTCGTCCCCGCCGCCCTGGAGAACCAAATCACCGAGGCCAATGCGCCGGAGATCCGGGCGCGGATCGTGGCCGAGGGGGCGAATGGACCGACCACGCCCGCGGCGGACCAGATCCTGCACGAGCGAGGTATCGTCCTGGTGCCGGATATATTGGCCAACGCCGGGGGCGTCACGGTGAGCTACTTCGAATGGGTGCAGGGATTGCAGAGCTTCCTCTGGACGGAGAGCGAGGTGAACGCCCGTCTGCGGGAGGTCATGGTGCGCTCCTTCGAGGAGGTGAAGAGCGTGGCCGATCAGCACAACGTGACCCTGCGCATCGGAGCCTACATCCTGGCCGTCGGCAAGGTGGTCCAGGCCCTCGAAGTGCGCGGAATCTACCCGTGAGCACGATTGATGGAACAGATTCGAGAGCTGTGGGACCGCCTGACGCAGCCCGCCGACGCCATTCGCCCCAATCCCCGGACGCAGTTTCAGACCTTCGAAGGATGGGGTACCTCCGATGAATACAGCAGCGACATGCCAGGAGTCCGCGTCGGCCAGGAAGAGGTCGAGCCTGGTACCTCCGATGAATACAGCAGCGACATGGCCATCGATACCTTCGACTCTCTCGATGCCGCCTCGCGCGGCGATAGCCCAGATCAACGTGCATTTTCACGGCACGTAGGTGGGATAGCTGGGCGGCGGCAGGGGCCGCGGGCGCCGGGGGCGAAACAGCAGCGCGAGCACGACGCCGGCCACAAAACCGCCGACGTGGGCGAAGTAGGCCACGCCGCCGATGCTGTGGATGGAAACCAGACCGGGGATGAACTGCAACAGGAACCAGAGGCCGATGACCAGCCCGGCCGAGAGGCGGGTGAAGAACAGGATGCCGAAGCCGATCAGCGTGCGTATGCGCGCGTGCGGGAATAGCACGATGTAGGCGCCGAGCACGCCGGCGATGGCCCCGCTAGCCCCCAGCTCACCGGCCACCAGCCCGCTGGGCCCCTGAAACATCTCGACCACGCTGACCTGCACCAAGCTGGCCACCAGGCCGCAGAACAGGTAGAAGATCAGGTAGCCGATGTGTCCGAAGGCATCCTCGACGTTATCGCCGAAGATGAACAGGAAGAGCATGTTGCCGGCGATGTGCAGCAGGTTGGCGTGCAAGAACATGGCGGTAAACAGCGTGATCCACAACGGATGTGGACCGGGCGGCGGCACGTCCCGTCCCTGCAGAATCTCCAGCGGGATGACGACGTAATTGTCCAGCAAGCGCACCTGCGTCGCCGGGTCCACCACGTAGTACACGTAGATATAGGCCGCGATGTTGACCAGGATGATCAGCAGGTTGACGTAGGGGAAGCGCCGGCGACGAGAATCGTCGTCGCTAATGGGAATGATCATGGAGAGTGTCGGGCAAGAGACGTGCCAGGGTGCATTGACCCGCTACCTTTCCCGGCCGCGAACCGCCGATTTCTTGCAGTGTAACATGACATTGGGGCCGAGCAACGGACTATCATGAAAGCAAGGGAGGCGCCGAGCATCTAGGGTGACAGGGGGACACGCCATTCTACTGGTCGAAGACGAGGAACCGGTCGCCAGGGGCGTGCGCTTTGCCCTGGAGGCCGAGGGTTGGCGCGTGGCCTGGGCGGCGGACGCCCGCACGGCCCTGGAGCGCATCGCTTCCGCACCGCCCGACCTGGCGCTGCTGGACGTGCGGTTACCGGATATGAACGGCTTCGACCTCTGCCGCGAGATCCGGCGCACCCACACCTTCCCGGTGCTGTTCCTGACAGCGCGCGACGAAGAGCTCGATCGCGTGCTCGGCCTGGAGCTGGGCGCAGACGACTACCTGACCAAGCCGTTTGCCGTGCGCGAGCTCATCGCGCGCGTGCGCGCCCTGCTGCGGCGGGCCTACGGCGAATACGCCTCCGCACCCCCGCCCAACACCATCGTACGGGGAGAGCTGTCCATCGACGTGGAGCGGCGACGCGTGACACGGGCCGGCCAAGCCGTCGATCTGACCGCCACCGAATTCGACATCCTGCGCGTCCTGGCGCGTCACCCGGGGCGCGTCTACTCGCGCGAGGCCCTGCTGCGCGCGGTACGTGAGGACACGGCATGGCTGGGAGACGAGACGACCGTCACCGTGCACGTCCGCCACCTGCGCGAGAAGCTGGAGGAGCGGCCGGACGAGCCGCGCTACATCCTGACCGTGCGCGGCGCCGGGTATACGTTTGCCGAGGGCTAACGAGATGTTCCACTCAATACAGGCGCGCCTCACCATCGGCTTCGTCGCCGTCGCGGCCGCCACCATCATCATCCTGGGCGTCATCATCACCACCATCTTCGGTGAGGTCTTGCAGACCCGCTATCAGGAAACCTATAGGAACGACGCCTCGGCCATCGGCCATTTCCTCAATGTCGGCCTTGAGGGCGACGTTCTGACCGCCGGCCCGTTCATCAATAGCGCCGCTATTGGCCAGCTGGTCAAGACCATGTCTCAGCAATTCCGCGTGCGCATCCGTGTCTATATCAACGGATCAAGCTATCCCCTCTTGGACTCGGGGCTGGTCGCCCCAGATCCTTCAAAACACCTGACCATTGACAATTTCCCGCCGGTGCAGATACCCCTGGACAAGGGCAGCTACGCGCTCGGCTCCGTCGTGGTCTCGGACCCGCTGACCGACCGCCTGTTCATCCAGGACCAGGTGCAGCGCACGGCCATGTTCGTGGTCATCCTGGCCTGCGCCTCTGCCGTGCTGATCGGAGCCATCCTGGCTGCGCGGCTCACGGCCCCGCTGCGGCTGCTGACGCGCGCCACCGCGCGCATCGGCGGCGGCCACTTCGCGGAGCGACTGCCGGAGGAGAGCCGCGATGAAGCCGGGGAGCTGGCCCACCAGTTCAACCAGATGGCCCAACGGCTGGAGGAGAGCTTCGCCACCATATCGGCAGACCGCGACCGTCTGCGCCAGTTCGTGGCCGACGTCTCGCACGAGGTGCGCACGCCGCTCACGGCGCTGCGGACGTTCAACGAGCTGCTGCAGAATGGCGCCGGCGAGAACCCCGCTACCCGCCAGGACTTCCTGGCTGAGAGCGCGCGACAGATCGAGCGGCTGGACTGGCTGACACAGAATTTGCTCGATCTCTCGCGCCTCGATTCCGGGCTCACGCCGATCGCACATCAGCGCAGCGACCTGGCCGAGACCATCCGTCGCTCCGTCGAGACCAGCCGCCCGGCGGCTTCCGCTAAAGACGTCGACCTGGTCTATGATACGCAACACGTCGTCGTGGACCACGACCCGCCGCGCCTCGAACAGGCCCTCAACAACGTCATCGGCAACGCCATCAAGTTCTCGCCACCGGGCGGGACCGTCCGCGTCCGGGCAGGCGTCACCGGCAGGCAGGCCGTCGTGGAGGTGAGCGATCAGGGGCCGGGCATCCCCCCCGATGAGATCGAGCACATCTTCGAGCGCTTCTACCGGGGCAAGGAGGCCAATCGCAGCGGCAGCGGCAGCGGCCTGGGCCTGGCCATAGCCAGGGCCATCATGGAGGCCCACGGCGGCAGTATCTCGGTCCAGAGCACGCCGGGGCATGGCACCACCATGCGCCTAACCCTCCCTATGGCGCAGCGAGTTCAGACAGCCTCTGGCGCATGAGCTTGCCGGCCGCGTTACGCGGCAAGGCCGGGACGACGATACAGCGCGCCGGCACCTTGTAGCCGGCAAGCCGGGCCCGGCAATAGGCCAGCAGTTCCTCGACGGTGCAGGGCGTGCCGGGCGACAGGACCACGTAGGCCACCGGCACCTGGCCCCAGCGCTCATCCGCCTGCGCGGCCACGCCGGCGTCGGCCACCGCGGGATGCGAGAGCAGCACCGCCTCCACCTCGGCCGGGTAGACGTTCTCGCCGCCGGAGATGATCAGGTCGCCGCGCCGGTCGAGCACGTAGAGATAGCCCTCGTCGTCCAGGTAGCCCAGATCGCCGGTGTGCAGCCAGCCGTCGCGCAGGGCGGCCGCCGTCTCCTCCGGCCGGTCGGCATAGCCGGGCGTGACGGTCGGCCCGCGCACCACGATCTCGCCGGGCTCCCCAGCCCGGACGGGCATGCCGTCTCGTTCGATGCGCAGCTCCGTGGGCAGCAACGGCCTGCCGGCAGAGCCGAGCTTGCGCAGGGCATCCGCGGGCGCCAGAGTAGCCGCCTGCGAGGCCGTCTCGGTCAGGCCATAGGTCTGCACGACCGGCACCGCGAGGCGCGCGCACTCTTCCAGCAGAGGTAGGGGCGCCGGGCCACCGCCGAGCAGGACGTGGCGCAGCGTGCGCGGATACGGGCGACCCTCGCGCTGGTCGAGCATCCGCCGCAACATGGTGGCCACGGCCGAGACGATGGTCACGCCCTCGTCGATGGCACTATTGACCGCCGCCGGGTCGAACGCTTCGTGGATGTGCACGGCCATGCCATAAATGGCGCCGCGCATCAGGATGGATAGCCCACCGACGTGGAAGAGCGGCAGAACGGCCAGCCAGGAGTCATCGGCATGCAGGCCCAGGTTCAGGGCCGACCCCACCGCGCTCCACCAGTGGTTGCCATAGGTCAGCAGCGCCCCCTTCGGGCGTCCCGTCGTCCCCGAGGTGTAGACGATGGTGTGGACCGCCGCCAGATCGATGTGCTCGCGCAGCGACGCACTGGCCTCCGGCCCCTCGTTGAAGATGGTTATGTCAACTACCTCGGCGTTTACTGGCGCCGGCATCGACGCGACAAGCCCGCGCGTCGCACCGTCGTGGATCAGTAGGCGGGCGCGCGAATCCGCAACCTGCCAGGCGATCTCGCTCGGGGCCAGGCGGGTGTTGAGCGGCACCAGTACGGCTCCGGCGCGACCCGCCCCGTGAACCAACTCGGCCATCGCCGTGCCGTTCCGCAGCAGCACGGCGACCCGGCCGCCCGGCGCTATACCCC
>Ga0209062_1002508_pt1 | contig 24397 bp, 14 predicted proteins | sample Coa_R2_2_FD_187158 | JGI IMG/M metagenome (GOLD analysis project Ga0209062, IMG submission 187158) | Surface soil microbial communities from Centralia Pennsylvania, which are recovering from an underground coalmine fire - Coalmine... | ecosystem: Environmental > Terrestrial > Soil > Unclassified... | reverse complement strand
GCCGCGCGCTGACCGCTCGACAACCGGCTTAGTTTTCGTAAAGCTGATTTCCCTCCTGCCATCTCCAATTACCGTAAATCCTGCCCAGTAGTAAGGCTGCAAGCCTGATCCGAACTCCGTTAGCATCGTAAGCTGCGCTTCCCTAAGAGCGTCCGCAACGGTCCGGCCTGCGGCGATCTGCTCATAGAAATGCTTCATCAGTGTCGCGGTTGACCGATCGTCCGCGTCCCACAAACTGGCAACGACGCTCTTGGCGCCAGCAACGAGAAACGCCCGCGCCAGGTTCATAATGCCCTCTTCGCCTTGAAGCCTGCCCGTTCCGGTTTCACACGCCGAAAGTGTCACGAGGTCAGCATCCAGCCGCGACTGCCGGATTTCGCGTGCCTGCCAGAGGCCGTCCTCGTTGGGACCGCCGGGAGCGAGTACAAGCCCTGCCCGGTCAGGCTCCACTACATCACCGAAACCATGCAGTGCCAGGTGAATAATTTCAAAGTCCTGCAGCGGAAGAGCCTTTAAGGCGGACTCGGTCGCCTTATCATCCGGCAAAACCATGCTGCCTGCTCCAAAAACCCGTGCGCCCGATTCTACTTCATCCCGCGCGAACAGCAGCGGCTTCAGGTGCGCCAGGTTGAAATTAAGCCCCAGTTCCAGCCCGCGCGATGCGATATAGCCCTTCCCGCCCGCACCGGCCGGTCCCCCGGGACTATATGCCACACCGAGAAACGGGCGCGGCGGTTGGAGTTGCCGCCTCGCCGTCCTCAACATCTGGAAAACCGTCGCCGAGGGCGCCATGCTCACAACCACCGAGCGCAATAGATAACCGCCATCCCTGTCCGGCAAAGCTGCAAACGGAACCAGATTGAGCGCGCCATCCGGCACTATGATTAGCGAAGATGAGTCGCCAGTGATAACGGGCAGAACGACGCGTTCAAGAAGCTCGCGGCCTGAGCTTGATGCATCCTTTTGGTCCTTGATCGCCTGAACAAACTTTTGGCATAGGGCCGTTACTTCCGCCTTCCCCGGAATCGCGTGAACCCGAACAGCGGTGGAAGTGATCTCAAGCGCGTGCGATTCGCTCTTGTTATCGAGAACATATTCGACCAGGGCCTCACCCGGCATCAATGAGCGCTGCAGCTCGGGAATAGACACCGGTGGTCGGCGGGCCATCGTCATCTCAGGGCGGCTTCTTTTGTACTCAACCGGAGCAAGTTGGTCGTACGCGTCTTCCAGCTTCGCCAATAATACCTTCGTTTCTGCGGGCGACAAGGACTCTTCGCGAAACTGCTTCTGTATCGCAGCAATCTGGCGCTCAGCCGGTGACATTCCATTAGAGCCGGTCGAGTTGCTTGCATATCGCATCGAATCCACGAGCGCGCGCCCTCGCGCGGTCTCCGCAATCTCAAACGCCTTCGCGGGGTCGTGAAGCCGCTCCACTGCCAACCGGAAGTGCCCAACGTAGATATCGCTCAATGCGGCAATCATCGAGCTCTTTACCTGCGAGCTCGGTGCATTCACCAGCATTCCCTCGACTAAATCCGAAGCCTGATCGTACAACTCATCCGCAAGCTGCAAGTTCCCGCGGGCGCCTTCGATCTCTGCCTTCTGCGCTAGGTACACAGGCAAAAAGATGCCTTCCTGCACGAGACGAGCCTGCTGTATCGCAGTATTTATGGTGCTCTCGGCCTTATTGAAATCACCGCGGCGCTCATAGACCTCCGAAAGCTGCAGATATCCCGCCGCTTCCATACGCGGCAGGTACGCCCGTTTCGCCACATCAACTGTTTGGCGGAAATATTCTTCGGCGCCATTCAGATCGTTGGCAGCCATCGAAAGCAACCCAGCCTGATTCAAGAGTTCGCACTGCGCGCCAAGTACATTGTTTTCCCGCGAATACTTAAGAGCACCTTGAATTAGCTGCCGTGCCTCGCCGCGCGCTTTTGGGTAAGTGGTCGCCGGCAATGCGACGAGCGCGCGGATTTTCGCTATATACAACTGGACCGGAAAGCCCGCGTCAGGGTCCTTCGGAACCGCCCCAATTGCACGATCCAAAACGGCAATCGCCTTATCCGCCCTTCCATTCACAGTCATTCCATTGGCGAGCCATGTTGAGAACCAGATTTGCCCTTCGACATCATGGAGCGCCTCGGCCGTACCAATCGCCTTTAGCAAAGCGACTGCCGCCGTGCCAATATCGCCATTTACTCCGGCGACAATGCCAAGCTGTCCCGCCGCCCGGTTCTCCCACTTCCGATCCCCAATGGATTTTGCAATGGCGGCGATTTCTGAAAAATCGTCCTGTGCCCCGGCGGTGTTGATGTTTAGGTCAATGTTGCTTTTCAATGCAAGCGCGCGGATCTTCAGCATGGGATCGCTTTGGACGACGGGATTGTGCAAGTCGTGCTCGACTTCCTGCGCGGCGACAGCGTACGATCCGGTTTGTATGTCGCGTTGCAAACGTCCGAATTTGGCGTAAAGCTCTTTTTTCCTATCGCCCCGGGCGTGGAATTCCTGTTCCGCTTCGGCATATAGCGGCCTGGCTTTAACCGAATTGCCGATTTCGACCAGATGATCCGCCCGCGCGAGCAGTGCGTCGGGATCGGCGGCGTTAGCGGCACACGCCGAAACAGCCACTACGAGGAGGAGCAGATGGGGAGCGCACCGCCGGATACGAATTTTTCGCCTGCACGGTGTCCGCCCGCGGTGCAACGAATTTACCTCGTAACAGCGAGCAAGTCCGTTCACCCCGGCAACAGCAGTACCGGGTTTCAAGCGGCTTGAAAACAGGGCATGTACTACCGGAGACAGCATCGGTTTGCCCTCACTGAAAGTTGAGCGTTCTTGTGCCAAGGGTGGCCAGAAACAGGCTCAACAAGTCAGCCGCAAGTTTCCGCTCCACAAAAGGCAACAATTTTGCGCCTTAAGGCCGAAGATGCCTTCCCAAATGGCTATTGACTCCTGCGAACTATTTCCCTTACACTGTGTCCTTCCGAGTTGGATCACCTCATATGGCTGCTCGATTATCGAACCCGGGCTCATAATGACCCGCAACAAATGATATTGAGGAAAGGATTGTTCTCATGAGCTCGCATAGAAGGCCATGTCCGACGATTTGCGAATTGCGGCCGCCTCTTACGAGGACTTGCCCGAGGTAACCCGGATTCACGTCGCATCGTGGAAGCAGGCGTATGTTGGCCAGGTGCCTCAATCCTATCGGCCAACCTCGACTTGGCTACGCGCTTGCACGCAAGGGGGCACGCGTGCTACGGACCGAAGCCGCGGTTCCTGTCCCAGAGCGGAAAATGCGGCAGAGTACCGGCCGGATCGCTCACGAATGCTTCCGTCTGAATGACCAAATCCCGCATTCGTTGGCGTGCGGCAGGCCCAACGACTTTGCGGCCAAGTGCCGGTGTCTGGGCACCCGCGCGAGTTGTTCCGGCAGGCGGTTTTAGGCCGTCAGACAGTTTGCCTCTTTTGAGCAGAGCCGTCAGCGATTCCCGAATTTCACTTACCGGCGCCCCAAATCGCTTCACCCACCTTCCCTCAATAGCGCGGGTGTGCCGGTGATACGCGTGCTGTGCCTTGATGCCCGCTTCAGACAAGCGCACCAACTTACCGCGGCCGCGCGCAGGGTCCATTTCAACGATGACGTACGGCTTGTGCTGCCAGCCAATGTTTGCGGTCTCTTCCGAACAGCCAGTTCGTTTGGGAATCTCCGTTTCAGGCATCGGCTCGTCACTGAGAACGCGGATCGCATTTGCACATAAAGAAATCGGCGCATGGGATTCACGTTCAAAATCGAGCGCGAACGCGAGCAGAACTCGTGAAAGCAGAACCGGCAGGGCCAATCCGGTTTTCCGGAGGCGATTTCCAGGACCCAAACTCCGGCAGCTTTAGAACCGCGACAGGCAGGCCCGGCGGCAATTCAAGGTCGATCTGATGCTCGATTGCTTCTAGCGAGCGGCGCAGCCTCGTCGGGTCGTCGCCGAAGCGTTTCAACCAGCGGGCGTCGATTTCCGGGATGAGGTCGGGCCAGATCCCGGCCGCTCTCTCTCCGTCGGCCGTAAGCCGAACCGGCCAATCCGCTCGGATACCTCGGCCGCTACCGAAACCGGCGCGCTTTCCGGGCTGCAGCGCAACCACGCCCCATCGTTCGAGGCAACCAAGCACGGATTTGGTGAAAGCCTCGGTTGTGAGCGCGCGCGACGCGAGCGTTCGAAGCGAAACTGGACCATGGGCCAAAAACTGCAGCGCATTTAGCCAAATAGTCAGCGAGAGGCGCGCGCTACGGCTCTGCGTTTGTAGTATCCGGCGCTCGAATTCGCAGTCGATCTCCACGGTGTAGGCGACTAGAACTTGCGAGATCAGGGCCGAAAGCGGTTTGTGCGACGCTGGCTTCACTCTGGAGCCAAGTCTACCGTGATCTGAATCCGCAAATCGCAAGGAAATGGCTGTAGCGCAGAGTGATTTTGACCGAAGAACGGTGAGCGCTACATAAACCACAGGAAATGTTTTAGGTGCTGGCGATAGGCGGAGGCTGGTTAAGCTTCCACTGATCGGGCAGCCAAGCAGGAAGTTCACTGGTTCGTGTCGCCGGCAGGCTGATGAGCAGTTCGGTGAGATACAGTTGCGAGTTGATATGGTGTCTGCGGCAGGTTGAGGTTAAGCTAGATAGGATGGCCGCGGTTCTCCCGCCGCGGGGGTACCCACGAATAGCGAGTTCTTGCGGTTCAACACCACGCGTTTCATCTCTCTTTCTGAGACGTTGTTGTCGATGGGCACGGCATCATCGGAGCAGAACCGGATTGACAGGCTTGCGCTCCAGAGCTTCAGCGAATTCCAGCAGCATCTGCGCCATCTCGCCGCTGCTTGGCAGCCGGTCCGCACGCGGACCGTAGTACCACTTCTGATAGCGATCCAACGCCAACTGCAAACGCAGATTCTCAACCTGCAGCTCTTGATTCCTCACCTGCAGTTCTCTGCTGCGCTGCTGCTCACTGGCACGCCGCTTCTGCTCGTCGCGCTCCCGCAGCAGCGAGTCGATCCTCGCTTTCAGTGACTGATTATCTTCGGGTAAGTGAACCGAGTCCGATTCGGTGGGCAGCAAATCACTTAGATGTAGAAACTTACTACACAGTTACTCACATCGCCATCTTTTTTGTGCTGTCTCGATGGCCCTTGCCACGCTCATAACGCGGCACGCGCTTCAGCTTCGATACATCGATCCCGTCCAGCACCATCGACAGCTCACTGGCACACAGCTCCACCGAACGCGCTCCCGGCTGCACGCGCGACAGTTTGAACACCCCGACCTCCAGACGCTTGTACCATAAAACGTATCCGTCGCGGTCCCATACCAAAATCTTCAATCTCTCCCCGCGCTGGCCAGCCAAATGCACACTCGCTGTGAGCTGTCCAATACCGGCAAGCTCGGCAGTCCCATCATGCTTCGCTCTCCAACACAGCCAGTAGCACCCGCAAATACTCTGGCCATTATCGACGGCCTCGTGGTGGGCGTAGGCCAGATGCTGCGCTTCAAATCCGGGCCCCACCACAGACTGCGCCCATTGGATCACAAATACGATTATTTCCCTTGTGTTTCCGATTACGGTAAACACTTCTGCCACCTATCCATTTATATTCTTCGCGGCCATGATGGTCTTCGACTTCTTTCCGGTGTTGATTTATTATCCGGAGAGGAAAGGTATTTTTTTGGAACAGTTGCATACAAGCTTGGCATTGACTAACAAAAACGATGAAATCACTTACTGCTTTGTTTTTATTAAGTGCCGCCTCCTTATACTCTTAAAGACTGCCCTGGCAACCGGATCTGACTATTCAGCAGACTTATATGCCTCATCGGGCTTCAAGCACGGATCCGACCGGCGGGAATGCGGACTTTCGAACGATAGCTCCGGACGCGACTCGAACCGTACTGGACACCGATGGGCCGGGCACCATTGCGCATATCTGGTTCACCATTGCTGACCGTGAGCCGTATCATCTGAAGCGCATCGTGCTGCGGATGTACTGGGATGGTGAAGAAAATCCCAGCGTGGAAGCTCCGATCGGCGACTTCTTCGGCTTGGGTTTAGGCGAATATCACCGCCGGCAATCGGAGCTGCTTTTCTGTCGGAAGCGATAAGAGCTTGAATTGCTTTTTCCCGATGCCGTTCGCCCGCCACGCTCGAATAACGGTTACCAATGAAGGAAAGGAAGCGGTCGGAGCCTTCTATTACAACATTGATTACCGCACATACTCGCATCCGCTACCGCCGAATATGATCTATTTCCATGCCGAGTATCGCCAGGCGCAGCCGAATCATGGTTTAGCTCACGACTGGACGACAAATGGCGATGTAAATAACATGAAAAACCTTACTGGTCAGGATAATTACGTTTGGATGGAGGCGAAAGGACACGGCCAGTACGTGGGTGTCACCATGTCTGTGCTGCAGAACCAGGATATGTGGTGGGGCGAAGGCGACGACATGTTTTTCATTGATGGAGCAAAGACACCGTCTATTGTCGGAACTGGTTCGGAAGATTACTTCCTCGGAGCCTGGGATTTCGGCGGGCAGCCGTTTACGTATCAGCTCTATGGGGCCCCAGTGGTGGGTGCCGAGCTGGCGGGCGGCAGGTCGAGCGTGTATCGTTTCATTTGGCTTCGCCGGTTCCCTTCGCGAAATCGTTCAAAGCAACAATTGAGCACGGGCATGCTAACTCGCGATCGGATAATTTCTATTCTGTCGCTTACTGGTATCAGGCCGAGCCTCACGAGCCGCTCCCTCCGCTTCCGCCGGTGAAGCAACGATTGCCCAAGCTGGAGCCGGTGGGCGGTCCGGGAAACGCCGAGCGTTAGCTCAACGGGCACTAGTTTAATTAATTGTCAGCCATCCGCTTTCGAGAAAGGACTAGAGACCTTCGGCGCGTTGTTGTCCTGTCCGGCGGCAGGCTGAAGCGATTGGGAAGGACTTGTGTCCCTCGCTGTCCGCTTGGTCCGGGCCGAAATGGTGGAAGCGATGCTAAGACGTTGACATTCTTTGACGTATTTCTTGCGAGTCCGCGCCTCGGCGAACATTTCTTCGGATATCGCTCGCGCTTCCTTCCACTGGCCGAGTTGCTTGCACGCAAGCACTCTACCCTCGTGAATCAGGACTTGATAGTCCACTTCCGGGTGAGCATTTAGCCGCGTTAAGTGCCTTATCAAAGTACCCATGCCAATTGCAGCAAGATAGCGAATCTGGCCTCTACGTCCCTTTTCATGGCTGCGCTCAGCAGGGCAGCACTCAACCTTTTGGCTTGCGCTCGTCAGGTCGCCTTCCAGATAGTAGCTAAGTCCGATTTCACCGCCGACGCGGTTCACCCATCGTTCGTTCCGAAATCTTCGCGCAATAGCCCGGATCGAGACGCATCGGACCCACATTGAGTTCGCCATCGATGTCGCCCTTAACGATCAGGGCAAAAAGGCGGAGCTCGTCATCGGCTTTGGGGAACGGATCGTTTCCTGGTTCGGTGGCGAGCTAGGCGGACATTTGCAGAAACGAGATCTGCTCCATCGTCGAACGGATACACCCCACAATTTCATTGAATACGACTCGGTTAGATTACCTAATTTCCTGGAGCTTGCATATAGCGCGTTCTGACACCGCCTCGCTCATTGAAAAGATGCTCCGCTGTAACGAAATAGAGAGCGGCATCGGCTTACTTGTACAGATCCCGAGTTGGCGGCCTCAATCAGCAATAAAGAGCCGATTTTTACATCGAAATAGACTATGAATTCTGGAATTATTTTCGCGCTGTTGTCCTCAAGCGCTCGCGCCAGCCCTTCCCGCACCGAGGCTCATCGCGAAATGGCAATCCATTCGATCGAGATACCGCGGTATGTCTCAATAGTTTTTCCAGCCAGGGTCGACCATAGCGCGAAATGCCGGGCCGCGGTCTTATCTATCCGCTGATTGCGGTATCACCAATTTTCGCTTGCGTTGTATCAATGAGCTGTATAGATGCGACGACATTAACAGTTTGAGTTACAGCCCAGTCTCAAGTGTGAAGTTGATTTCTTTGCGCTGACCGATCGGAATTTAACCCTCGCTACAACAAGTGTCTTGAAGCCACTATCGATGCAACCACCTTGTAATACCCCAGTGACAAAACAGGGGCATCGAGGTACCCTCCCCGCTACTTATCAATGTGACTTTTGCACCAGTCAAAGGTTCTCTATAATTACCGTGAGCGCCCGGGGCACCACTCCCGATGTGTAACAATTCGAACTTCAGCCTTGCCCATGAAGCTCGAAAATTTACGCAGAAAAGTTCTCGAATCGGTTCGCTCACGCAATCACAGTGATCCGTGCGCTCGTGCTAAGAACAACCTCATCCTGGAGGACGAGCGTCGCTGTCCGATCTCTCTTAGTCGCCGTATAAGTTAGACGTTTGTCATTGAGCTTAACCCCGGTGGTCTGCCCAGCACCCCAGACGCGAATTGACTTTAGAGGTAAGTAGCCTTCGATGACCGCGACTTCCGTCCACGTTGCTGTCTTCTCACGAACGACGGTAAAGAGTCCCCATCCCATAGCCGTAGACCAAAAACATCGGAACTTCGAGGCCTTTGAGTGAGGTAAGAGCGACAGAAATTTATCTGCGCCGTGATAATAAAAGCCGCTAAATGCTACGAGAGTCGACCACGCGGACATAGCCCGGGCATAGTGATGCCCGCATTCGGGTTCATCCCATGGATTGCGTCGCTCCCCATCGAAACGTTTGCGCACGTTTTCTATCGTTTGGAGCCCATACTCAATCATTCCTTCGTAAATAAATAAAGTTGCAACGAGGTACTCGATGCCAGTCCAGCTCTCAGCAAAATAAGGGAAGGGCACTTTAGGCCTTACACCCTTTCCATAATCGCAAATTAGAATGGCGGACTCATTATTAAGCGCGTACACTCGCTGTACACAATCGTGATCCGTAAGACTCTTCCGATAGTTGTATTTGTAAATAGACGCGAGCGTCGTGCGTATGTGATCACGGTTCACGAGTGGCCCCAAATCCGCTATGTATGCCAAGTACTGCCCAATTAATTGATCCGCAAGACAACCGTGACCGAGTTGAAATTCGGGATGCTCCGGATCTTCCGCCCCCATAGGACCCACTGTAGAGGGTGCGATTTGATCTTTAGGGATACCGTGCACTTGCTGAATGTAAAACTCACCATTAAAGAGGTTAGCATCAACCCAGGCACGCCCCTTTTCAAAAAGATTATGATAGTCGAAGGCAGCGTTCGAATCTCCTAGCGCACGTGCCATCTCTTCGGCCGCCCGCAGGGCGCCGAGGTAGTAAATGCCACAAAGCGGGTTAGGCCCATAGAATTCTACATCGTAAGTATTGTGCTGTACTCCCTCCATTACACCATCGCGATTCGCGTCCCAGCCTCCAGGAATCCAGGCAAAAGCGATCGCGCTTTGGATATGCGGCCAATAGCTTCGCAACCAATCGGTATCACCACTCAGCTTCCAGTCGATATAGGCTTTCATAATCTGACCCATTTGGCCATCTGCTGCCGCAAAACCAAAGCGCTCGATTCCGTCAGGCAGCAATTGACGGAAACGCATACCTCCCTGAGGATCCTGAGAGAAGCCAAACGCCGCCTTACGCAAGGAGCGCGCAAGACTGGGGAACAGAAATTGAGTGGCAGTTTCGTAGTTCCACACATGCGTGCAGTTACCGAAACAGCAACCGCGGTGATCAGCGCATCCTTCAAAGCCATGGAACTCACCATCGGCAGTCCGGAAACAGGTTTGGGTTACTAATGTCGAAAGATTGGCCATTGCTGCATCGCGTAGTGCGCCCGGAAGAGTGCTAACGCGTATTGCATCGGCGAAGGTCTTCGTTCGTCTTTCCAATTCCGGCAGCCTTTTCACAAAATCCTCGGCGGCAACCCACGCGTCACTAAATCTTGTACAGTAATAGTTCCCGAGAATATCGTCTTCATGTCCTTTGGGGGCGGACCAGCCAGACCAACCTGAAGTGCGATTCGGGAAATGCCAAGCAAAAAGGAACGTATATTCGGATTTGTGCGCAGGCTCAATGACACGCTGTAGGCATATCGAACCAACTAGGTTCCTCTTAGACGCTTCAGGACCGAGCTCACCATCATGTGAGAAATCATCCCAGAACAATAAGGGACTGGTCCACCACCTTGCCGCAGGCCAGCCGCGCAAGTAACTCACCCGACCACTTGCCGCACCGACCACGCCCAGCACAAACGACCCTTTTTGCGGATCTGTTTCACGCACAGCAGGATTTGTCATGTAGAGGCCCTGCAGCATACCTGTCCGGTCACGACGAAATTCATTCACTCTGCCGTCGGATGATCCATCTCTTCGCTCACTGTTCTCTATAGCAGTCGGATTGTCCAGAGAAAGAGCAATGGATACAGTTATGATTTCCTTTGTTAAATTGTGGACGTGATAGCGCAGCACCGCTATTGGATAACCTGAACTATCGGGGTCAAGAGGAATAAACGGACTAAACGCTTCGAGCGATATTTGAACAGGTAATCGTGAATCATGGAAATTTATATGTGCGAGGGGAAACTCGCCGATAAATGTCGCCCCTTCAAGTCGGCTCAATCCAGGCGCATTCCTCGAACCTAGACCCGATGCGCCGGCATAAGGCGGCTGTAGCTCAGCTTCGAGTACATGGGCAATAGGCGTCGACGATCTGCTCCTTATCCAGATACAAGCAAAAGCGTAATCCGGAGAACGACCCTTATCGGGGCGGTTGTAAATTTCCCAATCGCAAAATTGTCCACGACCACCAATACTTATTGAGCCCGTTCCTATTCCTCCAAGTGGAAACGCAATCAGCTTCAATTCCCTCCCTGAGAACTCACGTGGATATCGGATGCGGTTCCCTAAAACCGTCTTTTCAAGGCGCGGCGTGCGCCTTACAGATGATGAGGAATCTCCGAGATTCCCAGCAACCCGTTTCAGTCCGACAGTCCCAGCAAGGCCTTTCACAAATTCACGGCGGTCCGCATTGAACATAGCGCTCACCTGCCTCCCCGCTCTCCTTGCCCAGTGACATTTATAATTGTCTTAAACCTGTACTTCGGTCTGGGAGGCGGAGGGCTAAAGCAGTCGAGAGCATAAATTTCGCTATCTCCGGGTAGCTTCGCGCACTCATCGCGGATAACCCTTTCGAGGACGGGTGGGTCACCTTGTACACGAGCATTGACCAATAAATGATGCCGAACGCAGGCTGACGCTATTAGCATTCCTTCGAATGAAGGTTTATCGCCGTTCCTTTGAATAGAGGCTTTTATATAACCTGAATCACACTCATTTAACACCTTCAAGTGAAGTGCCTTCAGTCGGTTCGCAGTCAAAGCTAAGGCTAGACGATCTAGAAAACCACCAACTATCAAGATTGGAGGAAGTGGCTTTGGCAATTTAATTCCTATGCTGCAATTCAGCCACGCGAATTTTGCTTCCGCTCGCGCGTAAATGTTATAATCTATATCTAGTAACTTACATCCAGCTTGAATTTTACCGAAAAGTACTTCATTCAGCCACGCCTCAATTCCTATCCCTTGCAATGCACTGACAAAAAAAGAGAAGGTTTGGGGCATCGAAGGAAACTCCCGATACAGATCAATCTTATTGAAGCATACGATATCGGCTTCTGCGACTTGCTTTTCGAAAAGAAATGAGATGTCATTATAACCCTCTGTATCAGAAAGGTTGTTGACGATTCCCGGATCCACAATGACGGTGTATGGTGCCAGACGGAATTCGTCAGCAAAATCACGTTTCAGTGGCTGTAAGACCGTTGCTGAAATATCCGCGCAGCTACCAACGGCCTCAGCAAAAATTACGTCGACATCCAGCCTACGCAGGCGTTGCAGCGTCTCTAGCAGCGCCGAAAATCGGCAGCAAAAGCAGCCTCCACTCACTTGCTCCGCATGGATTCTGCCGTATTTTGCATACCTGGTGTCGACCAAGTCCAAGCCCTGATCGTTGAATACGGCGGCAGCTGTAAAGCTTCGCGACTTCAGCTTCGCTGCTGCCGCCCGAATCATCGTCGTCTTCCCAGAGCCGAGAAATCCTCCGATCATAACGATTACAGGACGGCGCTCTTCACCCATATCTTCCGGCTGCGCCCCGTCAGAATAAAAGTCTGAGTCCTAGTTGAAGGTTTCTCGGCATGTTTTGCTGACTATTGATGACGCCAAAGGCAGTTGAGTTGATGTTCGTATTCGGCATTCCGAACTGAACGCGATTAAACGTATTGAACGACTCAGCTCGGAATTGCAGTTGATATTTTTCTTTTATTCGCATGTTTTTAAATACAGAAATATCAAAGTTATCGATGCCAGGCCCCCTCAAATCCGGCATCAGCCGGGGTGCGGTCCCGAAGGTGAATGGGGCATTGAAAGAAAAATCGGCGGTATTGAAATATTCGAGCAATCTACTTGTTACTGGGCCGCTTAACGTTGGGTTCCTTCCATTCCAGTTCGGTCGCTGAGTACCAGCGAAACTATTGCTAGAATTGCCTCCTACAATTTGTAAGGGAGCGCCGCTTTGAAATGTTGTGTCCCCATTAATTTGCCAGCCTCCAAGGATTTTATCCAATACTCTATGACCATTCAGAAATGGTTTACCTATCCCGAACGGCAATTCGTACACGTAGCTAATAACTAATGTTTGTGGCGTGTCCCAGGAGGCAAGTGCCCGTTCATTGTGCAAATTGTAATAGTCTTGGATATCACCAAAATAGAACGATTCACCCGGAAAGCCGTTGACGCTTGGAACTACATCGTCAATCTCCTTTGAAAATGTGTATGCGACTGAAAGACTAAGACCCTTAGATAAGCGCTTTTGCAAACTGACAAGAAGCGCGTTATAAGAAGATTCGCCATAGTTCTCATTTCTTCCCGACACGCCTAAAAACTGAGGGTAAGGTCGCAGAGACTGGCCAAGTGTAATCGTTGGAGTGGATAACGGTCCCTGGGTGATAACGTCGTAGAAGGGATTGGGAACTTGAGTATTAAGGAGAGAGCCTAGAGCGAAGTATTGTGGACTTAGCTGGTTCCATTCGAGAATCCCCATTAAGTGGACACCGCGAGAACCCGAGTATGCCGTCGAGACAAGTACGTTACCGGGCAAAATGCGCTGAATATTAAAGCTCCAACTCTGGGTATAGGGCTGAGGTGCATTACGATCTAAGATGTAAAGCGGCTGTCCTAAGTCTGTCAGTAATCCGGCCGAACTGCCTGTGGCGATACATAGTCCGTTTGGAAATGGATTTGAAATCAACGCGTAGGGAGTTAAACCGTTATTAAGACTAGTGATTGCCGCGGTCGAGCATACAAAACCAGTTTGCGGCATAGCATTATTGTTGCGCCCATTTCCCCAGCTATTGCCGTAGAAAATGCCGTATCCTGCCCGAAGCACCGTTGATTGGCCAAGGGCGTATGCAATGCCAACGCGGGGCGCGAAGTCACGCCAACTAGGATTCCAATTGTAGCGAGAAACCCCATTTACACCGGGAAAGAGAAGTCCACCTTTAACCGTCGTTCCATTTGGTAAAGTAGTTATATCAGTAAAGTCGAAATTGGAGACCCGATTGCGAGATTCTACTCGGGGAGCCTCAAATTCCCATCTCAACCCCAAGTTTAGGGTCAATGATGGAGTAACTTTATAGTCGTCTTGGATGTATACGCCATAATATGGAGCATGATAATGGCCGTCGATATCGGTGGGATTATAAGTTCCTGCGGACATCGTGCCCAACAAGAATGACGCAAAACCAAACCCCGAATTAGGGCTGCTTATCAATGGATTTGGTCCCTGTGTGAACGCGGGGGATGAAGAATAAATACCCGTGCTATTGTCGAATACTCGCGTGATATATGTTCCTAGACCGGCAGTGCCTCCAAATTTGACCGTGTGGTTGCCAAGGATTTTTATGAGATTTGTGTCAAACTCGTATCGGTCTGAAACATCATGCTCATTGTAATACCCTCCGAGACAAGACATTTCCCCTGGACAAACAGATGGGAACCCCAGTGTCAGCGCGTTACGAGCGATGTACGAGGGGAATCCAAGTTTAGTAGGATCAAAGCCATTAGAAAGGCCGTAGCTTTCGTAGTACCACCGCGCCCACGACGCCAGGGCTTCCGCATAGAACGTTGGCGAGAATGTCTTGATGACCTTGGCTAATGTATAGGGGTGGTGCTGTGGCTTAGTAACGTAACCAGGGCTAGCAACATTACTGGAGCCGAATGTTGCCGGATTTGTCCAGTTGCTCAGGTTCATTCTAGAAAATCGTCCCATTAACGATGTCGTGGAATTTAACTGATGATCGATGCGACCTGAAAAGGAATCCGTGTTTCGAATGGCTGGACCAGTGAAGATAAAGTTATTTAAGCCGGTATACGGATCACCCACTGACGTGGGGGATGGATAATAAGCTTCAATATTTGCTGCAACCGGATTCAAAGCTGATGCTGGAATTCTGTTTCCTGGGAATTGCGTTCGGACATATGTTCCAGGCACAGTGGGGTTGGGCACTGTACTGTTAGGGTCATAAATATTTACTGGTGTCCCTGTACTTGTCAAGGTTTGCGAGAAATCCCCCAAACGCTGTAATGCGGTTGGGACACTTGTCGTAACTACGGTTGGTACTTCTTCCCTTAATCCTTCATATGCGACGAAGAAAAAGGTTCTGTTGTGGATGATTGGTCCACCGATTGTGCCGCCGAACTGGTTATAGCGCAGCATAGGTCTTGGCTTACCGGCTCTGTTTGAAAAGAAGTCATTTGCGCTGAGCTTATCATTGCGAAAATATTCGAAGAGGCTACCGTGAAATTGATTTGTTCCGCCCTTCGATAGGACATTGATTACACCGCCTCCAGTGCTTTTGTACTCGGCGCTATAGTTACTTGTCTGAATTCGAAATTCCTCAACTTCTTCCACTTGGGGGCTATATTCGGGTCCGTTGAATGTCAAGTTAGTGTTGTTACCGCCATCAAAGGTAAATTGACTCTGATTGGGACGAGAGCCGTTTATCGAGAAAAATTGGTAATGACTTTCTAGAACAGGATTAACCGTAGTTGCCCTTGTTGCACGCACACCGGGAACCAACGTCATAAGGGCGTTCGAGTTGCGGCCTAGCATCGGCAGGTTCTCCACCTTTTCTGGTGTGATAACGCCGCCAATTGCATTACTGGAGGTATCCAGTAAGGGAGCCGTGCTGGTCACAGTAATGGATTGTGATGATGTTCCGACGGTCAAAGAAAAGTTAATTAGAGCGGATTCAGCTACTGCTAATTGTATCCCCGATCGCCTAACCTCTTGAAATCCAGGTGCTTCCACTGTGATCGTATAGCTGCCGGGAGGCAGCAAAGGAACCAAGTAGACACCTGAGTCATTGCTCGTAACTTTTCTGACAATACCGGTTTGGTCATTCTGAACAATAACTGTGGCTGAGGGCACAGCGGCGCCTGAGGGATCTGTTATCAAGCCGGTAATCTGACCATTTACTTGTGCCGAAGATGGGGGTGGGGAAAGTATCGCTACAAACGCGATCGCGACAGCCATTATGAAAGCCGCTCGACTTTTGCCTTTGACCTTAGATCGCACATGAGTCTTTTGGCTCATCTGTCACTGCTCCTAAAACGTTTTAGCTGTGATTATATTTAAGGCGCGCGAATTGCCGTGTCAATTCCGAAAAACTACTAGATAAAACGGTTTATCGACTATACTATCTCCTGTAAGGGTTGACGAAGTGTCGACGATCAAGGAGGTTGCAGAGCGCGCTGGCGTTTCCATCGCGACAGCGTCCAATGCCATAAGCGGAAACAGGCCAGTTGGCAAAGCGCGGCTAGAGCGTGTACTGGCTGCCGCTAGAGAGCTTGATTATCATCCGAACGAGCTCGCTCGTAGTCTGAAAATGAAGCAGACTCGAATGCTGGGTATGGTGCTGCCCGACATCACGAATCCGTTCTTTTCCGACCTGATTCGTGGAGCCGAGGACGCAGCCTTAGAACGCGGGTACCTCCTCCTAACAGCTAATACCGATGAGCAGGTGGAGCGAGAAAAGCGATTTGTCGCTGCCTTGCGTTCGCGGCGTGTGGATGGCATTCTATTGGCCGCGACCGCGAGCAAGAGTGAAACCCATCTAAAGCGTGTCGTGGCTGCTGGCGTCCCCATGGTCTGCTTGGATCGAATGGCGCCGGGACTGGCCGTCGATGCGGTTCTTGTCGATAATGTCCGTGGAACCCAGGATTGCATTCGTCACCTCATTCGATCGGGGCACAAGAAAATTGCTATTATCACTGGCGCTTTGGGACTTCAGACCGCACAAGAAAGGCTCGATGGATACTGTGCCGCTTTTGAAGAAGCTGGTATCCCAGTGCCAAAGGATTTGATTATGCGGGGTGATTTTCGGGAAGAGTCGGGATATCGCCTCGGGAAAGAGTTGCTATTGCGAAGAGAGCGACCGACCGCGATTTTTGCTTGTAATGGTGTGATGATGCTAGGTTTATTGATCGCTCTCGATGAGCTTGGTGTGAAGTGCCCTGAGGAAATCGCTCTGGCCACATTTGACGATCTGCCGTTTGCTCAATCCTTCCATCCACACCTGACGGCCGTCGCGCAGCCTGCACATGCCATTGGCTATGAAGGGGCTAATCTATTGATGGATCGCATAGAAGGAAGGCGTACAGGCGAGTCGGTAATTATGCGCCTAAGCCCTGAATTAAAGATTCGGGAGTCAACAAAGCAGTATCATTTCAAGTTAAAAGATTTAAAGCCTCTGTTTGCATAGGTCTTGCATAAGCCCAAACTTAAAGCTGTGGCAGCGAATAGGAAAGAGTTTAGTTGTCACTAGCATCGCGCAGGAAGTTGCAGTTCTGCTCGATCGATCGCGGGTTAGTAAAGCATCCAGTTGAGCGCGATTCTTTTTGCCCAAGCCTAACTTGTCGCCCCACAAGAGTCAATGTAACGAGTCGCTGAAGGACCGCTGCGCTTTGTACGCTTATCGAATGGCGCAAGCCCAATTTCATAAAATTCAGTTGAGAGCCACTCCGCCACGGTTTGTCTCGATTCTTGTGTTGTTATTTACTGTTTCGGCGTAAGAGCTCATTGCGAAACCTGAAAGTGTGGCATTACAAAGCAGTATGCTTTATACTTGATCTCACTCCAAGCTAGTTCGTGTAGCGGATAACCAGGATAGAGAGGCCGATAAATCGGGAGGAACTTTACCTTGATCCAGATCGCATTGCGCCCTCGTGTGAATTCGAGCGGAATGAGGAATTCATCGTCGCGAAATCGACGGTTGGATGTCTCCACAATGTGTTGTGTTGTGCCGAGTTCGTCCTTTGGATTTGAATACACGGACGTATTCGACCCCGAGAGATACCAAATGCCGGCAAACTTCCAATCCGTTTTTGATGGCCCAGCAACATAGACTTCGGCTCTTTGGTTCGGAAACGAGTAATCGAGTTTGCGTCTTAGCAGTACGCCTAGATTATTTGCTTGAAGCCGCATCCGAAACTCAGAAGCACCTTTTGTGATTCGCCCGTGGTCGATTTCTTCTGGATAAATCTCCTTCCCATTTAAAGTGTCCACTCCCCATTCATAACGCGACGTGATCGTATAAGGCGCGGAAGCTTGCGGCGATTTGTAATGGTGTTCTCTCTCACTTTCCTCATTGCCGATTTGCAGTTCATCTGTTTCAACGAGCGACGGCGAAGGTAGTCCATACCAATAAGTCACGGTTTCATAATGTTGCGTCGATTCGTTATTGCCACCATGTTCTAACCGGATGACGGCGCTCTTCCCAAAAGGCATCAAATCAGCGAGCAAAAATCGATAAGCCGATTCAATTTTGTCTTCATCGTTTAGAGCGGTTTCTGGACTGGGCGCACCTACTGGATGGCCAACGAAAGGAAGACTCATGTTGCGTCCACCCCAATAGTCGCCGCCGCCCCCCCATTCCTCCGTCCCTGTGCCTTGAGCCTGAGGAGTCAAACTGTCATCGAAAAAGAAGCGCGGATCGCCTTCTAGAGTCGTGAGGTTCGCATCATGTGAAAAGATGAATGAAGTGCCGATAAATTGCCCTGACCAATCGCCCCCATTCTCTACGTTTCGCGTATCGAGCAAGACCATATCCTGTCCCCAAATCGGATGGGGGAAGTCGCGATACGTGGCGTGAAAGTAAGAAAGCTCATCTATAGGCCGGTTTAATGACATATAGCGCATTTCCCAGTTAACATCGTGAATGTCGCGGTCCGCTCCTACGAGTTCGATGCGTGCGGAACGGAAAAAAGGCATAGGGAAGTAGCAGCTGAGGACTATCCGGTCCTTGGTGAAGCGGATATTTACCGGAAAAGCCTTAACCAGATACTGGCGGTTGTTGCGATTGAAAAGGGTTCCGGCTCCGTAAAAAAGAGCAATGGGGGCATCGACCGAAGGGTGCTCTCTCCCGTCCCAAGTAATTCGCAGATGCACGCGCTCGAAATCCAAAGCAGCGTCACGAGAAATCGAGAAGCGCAACAGTCGAATAGAAGCTTTACCCCTCAGCAGTACGACGTCCACCGGAGTTCGCGCGCTCACATCGATTGTTCCCGATCTTGTCTCGACACCATTTATAGGCGCTATATCCGTGCCGGAACGAGAGATGAGGGCGAGTACGTCAGAAGGTGGCGCACTTTCTTGCCAGCTTCGTAGCGGATGTGACAAGGCCGTGCCGGGAACAAATTTGTCGTAAATGTAATAGCCTGTCCCGTAATGGGTGCGTGTGTACGCCATTTGAAACGTGTGTTGGAAAGGGATCGGAGTCCATACAAGATCGGCACCTTTCGTGTCTGCCCACGTCCAATTCAGAGGACTGGGGAAGGGACCCGGCGGCAGAAAAATGGATAGCGGTGCCGGGTGGAGCGGATCAGGGGTGGTCGTTTCTTGTACTAAATGATCCACCCCGTCAACAACATAGTGCCAAGGGCTGCCGTGCCAATGATTATAGCGGCTGAATACCAACAGCCCCGGTCCCTCTAAATCGAGCGTCACATTAAAGGTGTTCGATAACTGATACAGAAAATGGGATGCGTCCGCGCCTTCATTGCCGCCGCTCCGGTCATAAGTACTGCGCATATAAGCTCGCATCCCGATGTGCTGGTCCGCCCAGTGGCTCCAGGCACGATACGCATCGTACCCTATCGGAATTGGGTGCGGTGCTTCGGCGGCACGTGCCATTCCTACAGTCAGCAGAAACGCACACGCCAACGGGCGAACTGCATACTTTAATCTGTATCTAAGCGTGTTGTTTTGTTTGACTGTTCCCTTTTGCGCCGATCCAGCAAGATTAAAACGGTAGTGCTGATTCATAACGTTTAGAATAATCTAACAGCGGTCTGCACAAATGGCGCAAAGTGCGCGCTTTTGGATCATACTTAATCAGATGCACAGGCTGGATTTCAGCAATTTTGCGAGGAGATGTAATTAAATTTTGCACTGGTAATCGAACTGCTGGCCTGGTCCAAAATCTTTTATATCTCGGCAAAACGATTAAAATGAATATCCTGATGTCTAAGTAGTCACCCCCAAATGGCAAAAAAAGCAACCACCATGAGAGATGTAGCCCGCTTGGCGGGCGTGTCAGTAGCAACCGTTTCAGCGGTTGTGAACGGTAGTTCAATCGTGCGACCGGAACGGGCCGAAAAGGTCCGACGGGCCATGGAGATTCTTGACTACCACGCCGACCAGATTGCGCGCAGCCTGAAGACTGGTCGAACCAATGTGATTGGGATGGTCATTCCCGACGTAACCAATGCATTTTACCCCGAAGTAATTATGGGAGCGGAAGAAGTGGCCCGCGAGGCGCACTATTCCGTTATCCTCTGCAACGCAAACGAGGATCCGGAACAAGAACAGCGACATCTCAACACTCTGTTCTCTCATCGGGTCGATGGAGTCCTGATCTGCTGTTCGGACTCCTCTATCCCCTTCGATCGCTTGATCCGGCGCCGGTTTCCCATTGTTTGTTTTGACCGCGTACCGCCTGGTTTCCAAGGCAATAGTGTTTCTACGGATAATGCTACCGCTGGCTACGAGGCAACACGGCATCTAATTGAGCTCGGTCACCGGCGCATCGCGATCCTAGCTGGCCGTGTGGAACTGTCTACTCATGCGAGCCGCCTGGAAGGCTTTCGCAGGGCGATGCAAGAGGCGGGATTGCCGGTGCTTGATGAGTATTGTCACGTCGGCGGCATGTCGGCTGAAGATGGCTCGCAATTTGGGAAAACCTTGCTCCGCCTGCCCTGCCCGCCGTCAGCAGTCTTTTGTAGCAATAATAAGGTGCTTCTCGGGTTTATCAGAACAATGAATGAATGGGGAGTCCGATGTCCGAAGCAAATTAGCATAGTCGGATTCGATGATTTCGCTTGGACGGACAATTATCGTCCGAGGCTAACCACCATTGCTCAACCCACAACCGAACTGGGGCGACGAGCCATGCAGCTTCTGTTTGAAGAGATAGAGTCCGCTCGAGAGGGGAGGGTAGTCGAGCATCGGAGGCTGCTCCTCAAGCCTGAGCTGCGGATCCGGGAGTCGACTGCGAGAAATGCGACCAACAAGTGACCTATCGAAACGTTTAGATTTCTCTTGACCTCCGGTTGTGCCTGATATACACTTTGGAGTATCCCAGGTAGAGGGGCCTCGATGATTCATTTGGCTGGCCCACTGGTGCTCTCCAGCAAACAGGAGATATATATGCATTCCTTGCTGCGTCCTTGCCTCAGTCTTGTTCTCTTGTCAATTTCCTCAATCATCGCTTTTCCTCAAGCAACCGCAGTAGTACAGATCACTGGAGCAGTTAAGGATGTAAGCGGAGGTGCGCTGCCAAACGCAAAGGTTACAGTCACACAAACCAATACGGGCTTTACTCGCCAGACCACGAGCGGTCCCGATGGGGAATACGTACTAAGCAATCTTCCGGTTGGCCCCTACCGACTTGAAGCATCGGCACCTGGTTTTAAGAATTATATACAGGAAGGAATCGTCCTTCAAGTCAATACCAACCCGACGATCAACGTGGTGCTACAAGTTGGCGAGCTCTCACAATCTGTGGAGGTCCATGCGGCAGCGGAGATGGCAGAAACCCAAACTGCTGGCATTTCGCAAGTAATTGATCAGCGTCGCGTAGTTGATCTGCCGCTCAACGGGCGGCAGCCAACCCAGCTTGTACTGCTCTCAGGTGCTGCGGTCGTTTCCCCTCCTTCAGATCTAGCGAGCAGCAAGAACTATCCATCTTCCACTACAATTTCAGTCGCAGGAGGACAGGCTAACGGAACTTACTACTTGCTGGACGGTGCAGACCACCTGGACGCTTTTGGCGCGATCAATCTACCCATACCCTTCCCCGACGCGTTGCAGGAGTTTAGTGTGCAAACAAATTCGATTCCTGCGACATATGGTATACGTGCGGGCGGAGTGGTAAACATCATTACTAAATCCGGCGCTAACGATTTCCATGGCGATCTGTTCGAGTTCTTGCGCAACGGCGCGACCAACGCACGAAACTATTTTGCCTCGACCGTGGATCAACTCAAGCGAAATCAGTTTGGTGGAACCCTGGGCGGTCCCGTGCTACGAAATAAGCTATTCTTTTTCGGTGGATACCAGGGGACAATCATCCATACAGCGCCTCCCACCACAACCTCATTCGTCCCCACCCCACAGGTATTGACGGGGGATTTGAGTACCATCGCATCCACGGCCTGCGGCCCTAAGCGCATCATCATCGACCCGACGACTAACCTACCTTTACCTAATAATCAAATCGCCCCATCACGCTTTAGTCCGCAAGTGTTGATAATTCTCAAGTATATTCCAGTCAGTAACGATCCTTGCGGAAAAGTTATCTACTCCATTCCGAATAACTCGATGGAGAATCAGTATATAGGCCGTATGGATTGGATTCAATCCACGCGAAACTCGATATTTGGTCGTTACCTCTATGCTGGGGCAGATAATCCAGCGGTTTTTAATAATAACGCCTTGCTAACCACACGGCCCGGTACCAACGATACTGTACAATCAGCTGTGTTGGGTGACACATATTCGTTCGCAGCGAATGCGATCAATGCTCTGCATCTAACTTGGACTCGTGAGCGAATCAATCGAGGTGGGTCACCCAACCTCCCATCTATTGCAGATCTAGGACTCAACGTAGCCCCTTCTCCTGGAAACTTTCCCCAGATATCCGTGACTGGCTTTTTTAGCACGTTCTGCGGGACATGTTCGAAAGCCAGCGTCTACTCGGGAAGCAAGCAGATCGCAGACGATTTCTCGTTCATGGCAGGAAATCATCAATTCTCCATTGGTGGCGAATATATTCATCGCAATCTCGATTACCACACATCTACCCAACAGGATCCAGCTTATAGCTTTAATGGTCAAATCACAGGATTCGCACTAAGCGATTTCCTTCTAGGCCTCCCGAGTTCATTTACACAAGGCAATTTGACTCAGGTACAAATGGTCCAGGAATACATGGGAGTTTACGTGGCCGACAAAATTCGCATCAATTCAAGAATCAGCTTAAATCTGGGCCTTCGATGGGAACCATATTTTCCTGTTTATGATACTCACGGACGTGCGACGCATTTCGATCTGAACTCGTATATAAGCGGCACACACACGATCGTGTTTAGGAATGCGCCTCCAGGCGTCATGTTTGCCGGCGATCGCGGGTTTCCACAGGGCGGCACGAATGGAAAGATGAGCGATTTCGCACCGCGCGCTGGACTTATCTGGGATCTGCATAGCAATGGCCATACCGTAGTTAGGAGCGGTTACGGCATCCTATATGACATTGCTCCCATGCAGTATTATGATCGCTTCGGTTTCGGGCCGCCGTGGGCCAGCGCAATCACACTCAACAACCCGGCAGGTGGTTTCGCAAACCCGTATGTCGGCTACCCAGGCGGCGACCCATTTCCGCAGCCCGTCCCTCCGCCGCGTGATGTCGTATTCCCGAGCGCAGCACAGTATGTAAACTTTCCGCTTTTTCTTCATCCTACATCTCTGCAGCAATGGAACTTCAATTTTCAACAGCAGATCGGAACAGGCTGGCTAATATCCGCAAGTTATATGGGGAACCATGCCGCGCATGTTTGGCTTACGACTCAATTGGATCCGGCTGTTTATATTCCGGGAATGTGTGGTAAAAGTCCCTGTTCCACGATTGCAAATACCAATAACAGGCGCATTCTCGCGCTTTTAAATCCCACCGCTGGAGCAGCGTTTAGCAGTCTGGTCCAAGTTGACGATGGCGGGACGTCCTCTTACAACGCGATGCTGCTCTCAGTGAACCATCGCATGGATAGCCACTTCAGTGTGTTAGCAAATTACACCTGGTCGCACTGTATCGATGACGGAGACGTACAATCGGAAATTACCGGAGGCTACCAGGACCCGTCAAATCGGCACGCGAGCCGCGGTAATTGCTACACGGATGTCCGCCAGCTTTTCAATCTATCGCTAGTGGCCGACGGACCGAAATTTCGCAGCCGGAATTGGCTCACGTGGATTGCCAGCAACTGGCAGGTATCGCTGATTGCCACCAAACATACGGGCTTCTGGCTCAGTCCGAATACGGGAACTGACAGCTCCCTTACTGGAGTAGGTGCGGATCGGCCCAATGTTGTTCGCAACCCGATTCTCTCGAATCCGACTATTTCGGAATGGTTTGATACAACGGCCTTCATCGCTAACCCACCGGGGACGTACGGTGATGCTGGCAGAGATTCATTGATTGGGCCGGGAGGCTTCGATATGGACATGGCAGCGATGCGACACCTGATGATCAGCGAGAAAACCTATTTTGAGCTGCGTGCTGAAGGATTTAACGTGCTGAACCACCCAGTTTTTCAGAATCCGAGTACAACACTTTCAAGTCAGAACTTCGGGCGCATTCTTGCAGCGAACGATCCTCGTATTCTGCAGTTTGCTTTGAAATATGTCTTTTAGGCTTAGGAGTTAGGCGAGTGAACCGGATTCGACACACGCCCACGCTTGCAAAGGAATACCCAAATCCGGCAGGAGTGTTGCCGCGGCCATTGCTGGATCGGTCTACCGCATAATATCTTGAGTGAGCTTGTTAGTAGCTTGTCGTCGGAAGTGCAAATGATCACAATGATTGTTTCAGCCACGAAAACGGCGTCCAAACACCCCGTCGCGCACCTGCCAGAGTTTGGAGCGCCCACACCGCAGCGGCATTCAGGATCACCAGATTGAGGCCAGTATGAATCCCGGCACACTGTGACAAACGTCCGGTTACCCAAGGCAGCGTGATGCCGCCCGTCAGCGCAACGCCGATTAGGATACTAAACA
>Ga0209062_1002507_pt1 | contig 24400 bp, 21 predicted proteins | sample Coa_R2_2_FD_187158 | JGI IMG/M metagenome (GOLD analysis project Ga0209062, IMG submission 187158) | Surface soil microbial communities from Centralia Pennsylvania, which are recovering from an underground coalmine fire - Coalmine... | ecosystem: Environmental > Terrestrial > Soil > Unclassified... | reverse complement strand
GCCGCAGCACCGTGCGCCAATCCTTCATGTCCGCGGCGAAGCCGGCGCGCGCCGCCGCGATCAGCACGATCAGGAACCCGAACTCGAACGTGGCATGCGGGGCGAGCCATCCCGCGTTCAGCGTCCGTAGCAGCTCATAGCCGAAGATCGCGGCCAGGAAGCGCATCAGCCACGCGATCGTCCACAGCCCGAAGTAGACGATCCGCGACTGCCGGTACACAAACAGGAACGCCATGCCGAACAACAGCGCGCCGATTTCCTGGATGTAGAACGTGGCCGTATCCGGCGCCGGATAGGACGGATCCATGGCTCAATCCCCGTTGATGGCGTGCCGGCGGATGCCTCGCGCGCGGCCGGTCGATTCGTCCACATCCACGATGACCGCGTGCAGCTCCGGGCCCTGCCTGGAAGGCTCCATCCGCACCGGCATCGCGCTCAGAAAGCGGCGCAGGATAATATCGGTATCGACGCCGATCACCGAGCCGTACGGACCCGTCATGCCGCAATCCGTCTGGTAGCCCGTGCCGTTGGGCAGGATGCGGGTATCGGCCGTCGGGATATGCGTGTGCGTGCCGACCACCGCGGAGACGCGGCCGTCCAGGTACCAGCCCATCGCCATCTTTTCGCTCGTGACCTCGGCGTGGAAATCGACGAACCGCACCTTCACCTCCGGGTCGAGCGCGCCCAGAATCTGGTCCGCCTTGCGGAACGGGCAGTCCGTGGCGGGCATGTAGACGCGGCCCTGCAGGTTGATCACGGCGCAGCCGGCGCCCGAGCGCGTCCGCAGCACCTGCCAGCCGTTGCCCGGCGCATCCGGATAATTGGCCGGCCGCAGCAGCCGCGGCTGGCGGGGCAGGTAATCGAAGATCTCCTTCTTATCCCAGATGTGGTTGCCGGTCGTGAGCACGTCGATCCCCATGGCGAAGAGATCCTCGGCGATCGCCGGCGTCAGCCCGAACCCGCCCGCCGCATTCTCGGCGTTGGCGATCGTCAGGTCGATCTGATTGCTGCCCTGGATATCCTCCAGATGATCCGCCACGATGCGCCGCCCCGGCGACCCGAAAATGTCGCCGATGAATAGAATGTTCATGCCCCAGGTATTCAACCTTAACACGTCTCCGTTCTGGTCCCACGCACTCATCTGGTACTTTCAAATAAGATGCTTCAGCACAATCCCGACCGCCGCTACGTGCGCGTCCGCCGCGTCGACGAATGCGACACTCTGGGCGACCTTTTCACCCATTGTCTGCCCGCTTTTGGCGGCGCCTTCCTGCGGCGGATCTACCAGATTCTCGACCGCGCCATCGGCATGGGCTGCCCCCTGACGCTGGCCATTTCGGGCCCCATCACCGTATCCGGCCAGCACCAGACCTGGCTGATCCCGCTGCTCGAAACCGGCTGGGTTGCCTACCTGAGCACCACCGACGCCGTCTGCTACCACGACGGCCACCGCAGCCTAGATGCCTATAAGACCGGCCCGATCCATGAGGTGCCGATCTGGTCCGACGACGCCGCGCTGCGCGACGAAGGCACCATCCGCGTCACCGATATGGCCTTCGACGAGGGCGTGCTGCTCGATCAGGACCGCTTCGTCAGCGCCGTCCTCGCCCGCCCCGAGTTCCAGCGCCGCATGACCGGCACCGAGATGCGCCATCTGCTCGGCAAGTATTACGCCGCGCAGGAGGAGCGGACGGGCGTCGCGCCCGGACTGCTCGCCACCTGCTGGCGCCGCGCCATCCCGGTCTTCGTCGGCGCGCCCGCCGATGGCAGCGTATTTCTGAACTCGATGAAATTATGGGCCATGCGGCAGGCCGGGATGGTCCCGCAGTACGGCTTCGAGCTGGACCTGCACGCTGAAGTCTTCGAGGCCTGCGCGTACCACCGCTGGGGCCTCTTCGAGCACCCGGCGCGCGCCCTCGGCACGGTCGTCCTCGGCGGCGGCGTACCCAAGAATTACAACCTCCAGCCTGAGCCCGCGCTGGGGCAGGTGCTCGGGCTGCCCAACGTTCGCGGGTATCTCTTCGACGTCCAGATCGTCACCGCGCCGGTCACCGACGGCTCGCTTTCCTCCTGTCCGCCGGCCGAGGCCGTCACGTGGGGCAAGGTCGATAAGGACAGCTACACCCAGACCACCGAGAGCATGCAGGCGGACTACACGCTGGCGATGCCGTTCCTGGTCAAGGCGCTGCTCGACAACCGCGCGCGCTATGCCGCGATGGTAGAAGCCGAAGGCGAAGCCGCGGTCTTCGCCCGCGAGCCGAAAGCGCGCGGCTACCTGCGCGACAGCGCCGGCTACCGCCTGTTCGATCATCGCGAGCGGCTCACCGCGCGGCTGATGGAGGATGTGCGGTCCAACCGCGAGTGGCTGGAGAAGAGCTTGCAGTACCCCCTGCCGGCGCCGCAGCCGTAAGCCTACGCCGCCAAATGCTGCAGCATCCCGCGCAGCGCCTCGTGCGCCCGGAACATCAGCGACTTCACGGCCGATTCCGAGCAGCGGAACGCGCGCGCGATTTCCGAGTAATCCATCCCCGCGAATTTGTGCAGCAGGACGGCCGTGCGCTGCTTTTTCGGAAGCGCCGCCACGGCCCGCCGCACCTCCGCGCGGCGCACATCGCCGACCAGTTCCTCTTCGACCGAAGGGCGCCGGTCGGCAATCTGCAGCGCCGTCGCGTTGGGCGGCTGGTGATCGATGTGCTCGTGCAGGATCTCGCGCCGCCGGTCCCGCCGCGAATTGGAACCCAGGTGCGACGCGATCTGGAACAGCCACGACTGGAACCGCGCCGTGGGCTGGTAGCTGGCGCGCGCCCGGTAAACCCGCAGAAACACTTCCTGCGCCAGCTCTTCGGCCAGCGCCCGGTTGCGCACCTTATGATAGAGGAACCGCTCCACGCTCGAGCGGTGCCGTTCGAGCAGCAGGGCGAAGCTCACGCAATCGCCCGCCCTCACCCGCAGCATCAACTCGATATCTTCCGCCGCCCGTTCCGGTTTTTCCATTCGAATCGCAGGCCACACCGGCCACTCAGCAAGGTCTTTGTCTGGATTTCCGCCGACGCGAGCCGAAAGTTCCCCTTTTGCCAGGGGCGCGCAAGGCGCATTTTGTTAAATTGGTGAAAAGTTGCCGAATCTTCCGGCGCGGCCGCAACCCGGGCGCGACGGAGATACGTCTGAGAAGTCGAACAGGAGACCTCATGGCCCACAGGTTCCCCGTATTTTCCCGCCGCAGCATCGTAGTGGCCGGCGCTCTCATACCCTGCGTGCTGGCGGCGCAATCTGCCCGTACGCCCCTGATCCGCCAGCGCATCGACGCCACACGCCTCGCGCGGCTGGCCGGCAACACGCGCCCGGAAGCCATCGCTGCGAACGACGCCGGCGCGGTTCCCGATGATTTTCCGATGGAGCACATGCTGCTCCAGTTGCGCCGCTCGCCCGAAGCCGAGCAGGCCGCGCAGACGCTCGTCTCCGAACTGCACGACCCGAAATCGCCGCGCTACCATCGCTGGCTCACCGCTTCCGAGTACGGCCAGGCCTTTGGCGCGTCGCAGCAGGACGTGGACACGGTAACGGCGTGGCTGCGCGGGCAGGGTTTTACCGTGAACCAGGTCTATCCGGGCGGCCTGACGATCGATTTTTCCGGCACCGCGGCGCAGGTGTCGCGGGCCTTCCATACCGAGATCCACTATCTCAACGCGCGCGGCGAGCGCCACATCGGCAACATCTCGGACCCGCAGATTCCGGCCGCGCTGGCGCCGGCTGTCACCGGCATCCTTTCCCTGCACGATTTCCAGCCGCGCGTAATGCGCAAGGCACGGCCCGCTTTCACCTATTCGAACGGCGGCTCGACTTACCAGGTAATTACTCCCTCCGATCTCACCACGATCTATAACTTCGGCCCGGTCTTCGCCGCCGGAATCACCGGCAAGGGCCAGACCATCGCGGTGATCGAGGATGCCAATCTGTACAGCACCGCCGATTACGATACCTTCCGCTCCACCTTCGGACTCTCGCAATACTCCGGCTCGCTCGTCACCGTGCATCCCGGCTGCATCGACCCCGGCATCCGCAGCGGCGATGACGCCGAGGCCACGCTGGATGCGGAATGGGCCAGCGCCGCCGCGCCGGATGCCACCATCGAGCTCGCTTCCTGCTCCAGCACGCGCTCGACCTACGGCGGGCTGCTCGCGCTTGAGAATCTCATCAACAGCGCGGCGCCGCCGCAGGTGATCAGCATCAGCTACGGCGAGTGCGAAGCCGTCAACGGCGCCACACTCAACGCGGCCTTCAACGCCGCCTACCAGCAGGCGGCCGCCGAGGGGATCTCGGTTTTTGTCGCGGCCGGCGACGAAGGCGCGGCGTCGTGCGACGCGGGCGCCGAGGGCGCCACGCACGGCATCGGCGTCAGCGGCTGGGCCTCGACTCCGTATAACGTCGCGGTCGGCGGCACCGATTTCGCCGATACTTACAACGGCAACAGCGCCACTTACTGGAACGCCAGTAACGACTCGAATTACGGTTCGGCCACCTCCTACATTCCCGAAATTCCCTGGAACGATAGCTGCGCGAGCGGCCTGCTGGCTTCGGTGCTCGGCTTCAGTTCGGGCTACGGCGCCGACGGCCTGTGCAGCAGCTCGACCGCGCGGCAGTATCAGTTGCTGCAAGTCGCGGCCGGCAGCGGCGGACCGAGCGGCTGCGCCACCGGCATTCCAGACCAATCCGGCATCGTCGGCGGCACCTGCGCCGGTTACGCGAAACCCGCGTGGCAGTCGGGCGTCTCCGGCGTCCCGGCGGACGGCGTGCGCGACATCCCGGACGTCTCGCTCTTCGCCGGCACGGGCCTCTGGGGGCACTACTACGTCTACTGCTACAGCAACCCGCGGAACGACGGCGCGTCCTGCGCGGGCGATCCGAGCACGTGGGCCGGCGCGGGCGGCACATCGTTCGGCACGCCGATCATGGCGGGCATCCAGGCGCTGATCAATCAGAAGATGGGTGGACCGCAGGGCAACCCCAACCCGGTCTATTACCAGTTGGCGCAGGGCGCCGCGGTGTGCGATTCCAAAGCCGGCGACAATCCTTCGAGCGCCTGCATTTTTCACAACGTGACGCTGGGCGATATCGCGGTCAACTGCGACGGCAACCAGAATTGCTTCGGCGCGACGGCCGGGGTTCCGCTCGGCCGCCGCTCGTCCGTCATTCCCAATGGGGCCCTTTCGGTCTCGACCGACTCCTACAGCCCGGCCTTTTCCACCGCCGCCGGCTGGAATTTCGCCAATGGTCTGGGCAGCGTCAATGTGGCCAATTTAGTAAATAGCTGGCCATCCCACTAACTTCGGTTCTATGCCTGTTGAGTACTTCACGCTTAGCCAAGTAGGTGGTTTCGGGTCGCGCCGCACAGTTCCTTAGTGAACAGGTGTGCGCGGGGCGGAAACTTTCGGTATGCTTCTCTTCGTGGTTTGTAACATGTCTCGTATCGGGCGCGAGTACATTCATATCGAAACCTGAGGAGAATATGAAACTTTCACGTTACCTTTTGTTAGCCGCCGTGGTTGCCGCGACTGCCGCGACTGCTCTTGCGGATCCACCGAGCGGCACCCGGACCGCAACCTTTCCGCCAGTCGGCCTCGCCAGCTCCGAGACGGCCCAGGTCAACCTTGTGAACCTCGCGACCAATCCATCGAACAGTTCCAACGCCGCTTCCTGCACCGGAAGCGTCACGTTCCTCGATCCGACCGGCGCGGCCATCGGCAAGGCGACCACGTTCACGGTCGCCAGCGGCCAGATCGTCTCCGTGAAGTTGCCGTATTCGGCGACGGCCGCCTCCGCACGCACGGAATTCCGCGCGTCCGTCTCGCTGAACGTCGGAGAGGGCGCGGCCGCGTGCAGTCTCCAGAGCACGCTCGAAACGTATGACACCGCAACGGGCGTGACGCACGTATTTCTCTCCGGCCCGCAAGCGATCGTGCAGCCGTTCTTCGGCCGCGACTGATTTTGCCGCGACTCCCCGCCTCCGGTGCGCTATCCTGGGCACCGGAGGCTTTGCATGTTCCGACTTCCCGCCCTCCTGTTTGTAGCCGCCGGCTGCGCGATGGCGCAAGGCGGCGGCGGCGACCGCCGGCCCATGGAATCCACCGTTCCCGGAACCGGCGTCTATCGCATCGGCAACGGCGTCTCGCCGCCACAACTCATCGAAAAAGTCGAACCGAAATACACGGAACAGGCCCGCCAGGCGAAGTATCAAGGCACCGTGCTCCTGTACATCGAAGTGAATCCGGAAGGCCAGGCGACCAATATTCGGGTGCAGCGCGGCCTCGGACTTGGCCTCGATGAGAACGCGGTGAAAGCTGTCAGCCAGTGGAAATTCAAACCGGGGATGAAGGACGGCGCGCCGGTCACGGTGGCCGCGACGGTCGAAGTGAACTTCCGCCTGCTGAGCGGCTGGACGATTGCGTGGCAGTCGTACGCGAACGACGCAGACGTCGCCAAGCCCGTCCTGCGCGGACACACGTTCCCGCGGGACTGCAAGACGCCGGAGCAGGCCACCGTGGCTCTCGATATCGGCTCGGACGGCGCGGTGAAGGACGCGCGCATCGTGAACAGCAGCGATTCCGCGCTCGACGAATCCGTGCTCGACGCCGTCCGCCGGTGGCAATTCGTTCCGGCGCAGTATAAGGGCTCGCCCGAGCCTGTGGGCGGGCAGGTCCAGCTCACCTGCCAGCCGCCGCGCTAAACCCCCGCTTGCTTCCGCGCGGCTCTGTAACCGGCAGGCCATGGGCCTGCGGTACTGCTATCATGTCTGGAACACATGCGAATTCCGTCCCGCTTCGCCCTCGGGATCTGCGCCCTCGGGATCGCCGCCGCGCAAACCGGCACGCCGCCCGAGCAGGCGGAAACCACCACCAAGGAAGAGCCCGCCACCTTTAAGGCCAAGGTCAACCTGGTGATGGTCCCGGTGGTGGTACGGGATAAGTCGGGCCGGGCGATCGGCACGCTCAAGCAGGAGGACTTTCAGCTTTTCGATAAGGGCAAGCCGCAGTTCATCAGCCGCTTCTCGATTGAGCAGCCGGCTGCATCCCCCAATGGCGTCGCCAAACGCTCCGGCGCCAAGGCCGGAGTGGAGGCGGAAGGGGAAGCCGCCCCGCTCGAGATGCCCGAGCGCTATATCGCCTACGTTTTCGACGACGTCCACATCAAGCTCGAAGATCTCGTCCGCGGCCGTGACGCCGCCTGGAAGCACATCAGCACTTCGCTCCGCGCCGCCGACCGCGCCGCCATCTACACCACTTCCGGGCGAGACATCCTGGAATTCACCGACGATAAGGACAAGCTGCACGCAACGCTGCTGCGCCTCTTTCCCCATCCCATCGCCCGCGGCCCCACAGGGACGGACTGCCCCGACGTCAGCTACTACATGGGCGACCTGATCGAGAACAAGAACGACCCCACCGCCCTCCGCGCCGCAGTCATGGAAACGATGGCCTGCGCTCATCTCGATCCGACCATGGCCAGCGCCGCCGCGAGCATGGCGCGAGCCGCCGCCTCCCGCGCGATAGCGAGTGGCGAACAGGAGTCGCACGTGACGCTCGGGGTGCTGCGCGATATCGTGCGCCGCATGGGCGCGCTGCCCGGCCAGCGCTCGATGATCCTCGTCTCGCCCGGCTTCATCACGCCGCAGCTCGAGCAGGAGCGTAATGAGGTGATGGAGCGGGCTATTAAGGCGAACATCACCATCAGCGCGCTCGATGCGCGCGGGCTATGGACGGACCCCGGCTACGACGCGAGCCAGCAGAGCTACAGCGCCGCCGCCACCATGCTCAAGAATCAGTTCGCCCATGAAGAGGCGGTGATGAATGCTGACGTCCTGGAAGATCTGGCTTACGGCACCGGCGGCAGCGTTTTCCAGAACAACAACGATCTGGCGGAGGGTTTCCGCAAGCTCGCCGCCGTGCCGGAGTACATCTACCTGCTCGGCTTCTCGCCCCAGAACCTCAAGCTCGACGGCAGCTATCACGGCCTCAAAGTCACGGTCAAGACCGCCGGCCTTTCCGTTACCGCGCGCAAAGGTTACTTTGCCCCGCGGCATCTGGCCGACCCCATCGAGACGGCGCGCGAGGAGCTGCGCGAAGCCGTCTTCTCCCGCGAGGAGATGCACGAGCTGCCGATCACGCTGCATACCCAGTTTTTCAAACCTTCGAACGAAACCGCGCGCGTCACCGTGCTGGCCCACATCGACCTGAAGACTCTCCGCTTCCGCAAGGCCGATGGCCGCAACTATAACGACCTGACCATCGTCTCCGCGCTGTTCGACCGCAACGGCAACTGGGTCACGGGCAGCGAGAAGACGCTCGAAATGCGCCTCAGGGACCAGACACTCGAAAAACGCGCGGAAACCGGCTTCACCATCCGCACCACCTTCGACGTCAAGCCCGGCGGCTACCTGATCCGGCTCGTGGTGCGCGATAAGGAAGGCCAGGAAATGTCCGCGCAAAACGGCGCAGTGGAGATCCCATAATGTTCACCCGTTCATCACACGCAGGGGCCGGCCGTGGCCGGCCAGGCCTGGAGGTCCGCATGCACTCGAAACTCACGATTCTGCTCCTCACCGGCGTCGCCGCCGCCATGGCGCAGCAGCCGCCCGCGCCGGCGCAGGAACCCGCTCCGCCCACCTTCAAGACCGAAACCCGCCTGGTGCCGGTGGACGTGGTGGTGCAGGACAAGAAGGGCAACTACGTCCACGACCTGGAGCAGAAGGACTTCAAGGTCTGGGAGGACAACAAGGAGCAGGTGATTCGCAACTTCTCCTTCGAGGCCAACCCGTCCTCGCCGGTGGCCCAGCAGAAGAAGTACATCGTGCTGTTCTTCGACCTCTCCTCGATGAACACGGGCGACCAGATGCAGGCCCGGCAGGCCGCCGTGAAGTTCATCGACGCCAATGCCGGACCCAACCGGCTGATGGCGGTGGCCAATTTCGGCGGCGGCTTGCAGATCGCGCAAAATTTCACGGACGATATCGAGCGTCTGAAACAACTGGTCTCCGGTGTGAAGTCCACGACCGTGGTCTCCAACACCGGCATCGGCGGCCCCGGCGGCGGGATGGGCGGCGGCCCGCGCCTTGGCGGCGGCATGGCCGGCTATGCGCAGCGCACGATGCTGCTGGCACTGCGCAGCCTGGCCTCGAACCTGAGTGAAATCCCCGGCCGTAAGACGGTCGTGCTGTTCAGCGCCGGCTTTCCATTGAATGCCGAAATCATCTCCGAGGTCAACGCCGCCACGGACGCCTGCAATCGTGCCAACGTGGCGGTGTATCCGGTGGACGTCCGGGGCCTCGTGGCCAATACGATGCCGTTCGGCCCGCGCGGCGCCGTCCTGCTGCCCGGAGCGGCGCGCGACGCCGGCCTTGCGCTGGCGGCATTCCCCGTGCTTCGCATCGCGGCGCTTTTTTCCTATGATCCGCAGCGTGGTGGAGCCGGCGGCACCGGCGGCGGGGGCGGTGGCGGTGGCGCGGCTGGCGGTGGCGGCACCGGGGGCGGCGGAGGCGGTGGACGCACCGGCGGCGGGGGCGGCGGGTTCCCCGGAGGCGGCGGGGGCGCGCCGGTTGGCGGCGGCGGACGCGGCGGCGTTGGAGCGCCCGGCGGGTCCGGCGGCCGCGGCGGCATCGGCGGGTCCGGCAATCCCGGCGGCGGTGGCGGCGGAACGCCCAGCGCTCCGCGTAATCCCAACGGCACCATCATGAACCGCCGCACCGATCCGCTCAACACTCGCGGCATCATGGGGCGGTTCCCCGATTCCGCCACGACCAACCAGCAGGTGCTCTACATGCTGGCGGATGGCACCGGCGGGTTCGTCATCGCCAATACCAACGACCTGCTCGGCGGTCTGCAGAAGATCAACCGCGAGCAGAACGAGTATTATCTGCTGGCCTATACCCCGCCCGAATCGGCCGAGGGAAGCTGCCACACCATTCGGGTCAAGGTCGATAAGAAGGATCTCGTCGTCCGCGCGCGCACCGGCTATTGCAACGCCAAACAGGTGGACCTGCTGGCCGGCACGCCCGTCGAAAAGCAGATGGAGACCATGGCGAAGGGCACGCAGGCCCCGACCATCGCCGCGCCGCCCATGCAGACGCCGTTCTTCTACACCGCGGCGAATACCGCGCGCGTGCACGTAGCCATGGATATCCCGACCTCGCAGGTGAAGTTCGAGAAGGTCAAGGGGAAGGAGCACGCCGAGATCAGCATCCTGGGCATTGCCACGCGGCCGGATGGCAACGTCGCCGCGAGGTTCAGCGATTCGGTCAAGCTGGATCTCGATGGCAAAAAGGCGGTCGAGGAGTTCGCCTCCAAGCCGATGCACTATGAAAACCAGTTCGATATCGGCTCCGGCGATTACACCTTGAAGGTCGTGTTCACCTCGGGCGGCGCCGGTTTCGGCAAGCTGGAGAGCCCGCTCAAGATCGAGCCTTACGATACCGACCAGTTCTCGATGAGCGCGCTCGCGCTCAGCACCAACATCCACAAGCTCGATAACGATAGCAACCTGGACGCCGAGCTGATCGAAGGCAAGACTCCGCTGGTGAGCAGCGGGCTCCAGTTCGTGCCGGCGGCGGAAAAACGCTTCAAAGCAGGCGACACGGTGGCCGTCTATTTCGAAATCTACGAACCGGCGCTCGAAAACCAGAACGCCGTCAACCCGGTGAAGCTGGCGGCGCAGCTCCGCATTCTGGACCGTGGCGCGAACGGCGCGCAGAAGGTGAACTCGGGCGGCATTCCGGTGAACGACCGGGTGCACCCCGGCCAGCCCGTGGTCCCGGTGGGCTTCCGCGTGCCGATCAACGACCTGAAGCCCGGTGCGTACACCTTGGAACTGGAAGCGGTGGATTCGTTCGGCCGCAAGTGGGTGCGCACGACCGATTTCGAGATCCAATAGGACCGCCGCCAGGCCCGTTTCAGGCGCGCAATATTGGGCGGGCCGCGCATCATGCGCGGCCACGCACGCGGAAGTTCTTTGTTTACAGTGCGCGCTCAGTTCCGCCGGCGCATGATGCGCGGATTGGGGTTGCGCGGCGAATCCGGTTGTTGGTAGAGAATGGATCGCTCGCGGGCGAACGCCCGCCCGGATGGAGGGATGAAAAAATCCGGCGCTAAGCCGTCGGCAACTGCTGCGGAACCAGTTGCTGCGCCGCTTCGCGGATCGTCTGGTTGAGCGAAGTCACCTCGCCGATCCCCGCGCCTTCGATGACCTCGTCATCGCTGGCCCGGTAAAACTGCACATCTTCAGCCGGCAAAATGTTGACCGTGCGGGCTTCGTATTCAGCGATAAATTGTTCGAGCAGAACCAGAGTGGCGCGCACCTGGGCCAGGCCCGCCTTGATTTCTTGTAAATCGCGATTCATGAGGACTCCTGAGGACCGATGTATGGCTTAACACATCATTATCCCGCAGAAGTGCGCAGTTTCGCAAGAAAACAGGGCTTAACAGGGGAAAGACCCCGACTCAGCCCAGACGCGGCACGGCCAGTTCTTCGTCGAAGCAGACGGCGACTTTGCCGCAACGCCCGGAACTCATGAGTTGATAGGCATCTCCCACCTGCTCGAGGGGGAACCGGTCCGTGATCAGCCGCGCGGGATGCAGATCCCATCGCACGAGCCGCTCCACCAGCTCCTCCATCAGCCACGTGGAAGTCACCCAGGAGCCGTAGATGGTCTTCTGATCGTGGATGATATCCGGCGAAGGGTTGAATTCGACGCGCCCGCCTTCTCCCAGGAACACAATGCGGCCCCACTTGCGCGTGGCGCGAATGGCCGTTGCGCGCGCCACGTCGTTGGCGGAGCAATCGATCGCGCGCTCCACGCCGCGGCCGCCGGTCAGATCCAAAATCTGGCCGATATTGCCGGGGCCCGCCGGCAGAACGATATCGCACAGACCGAGATCCTGCGCCAGCCGCAGCCGTTCGGGTAGGACGTCGCTGCCGATGATGCGGTGGGCGCCCATCTTCCGGCAGAGCGCCGCCGTGGCAAGACCGACCGGCCCGAGCCCGGTGATCAGCACATCGTGATCGCCGCAGATGCCGACCTTCCGGAGCCCTTCGTATACGGTGCCGAAGCCGCAGGCCACTTGCGCGCCATCGGCATACGAAAGCTCGTCCGGCAGCGCGATCAGATCCTTTTCTTCGGCGATCATAAACTCCGCCATACCGCCGTCGCGCTGCCACCCATACGCCCGCCGGTACGCGGCGCTGGTGCACGAAATCATGTAGCCGCGGCGGCAATCGTTGCAAAGGCCGCAGCCGGAGATGTGGTAAACGATGACCCGGTCCCCTTCGCGAAATCTCCGGCAGCCCGGCCCGGCCGCGACGATTCGGCCGCAGGGTTCGTGACCGGCGATGACGTTCTGGTAGCCCTCCGGCCCCTTGCCGAGGTGTTCGTGATAAATACAGCGAATATCGGAGCCGCAGATCGTCGAGGCCTTCATGCGGAGAAGCACCTCGCCGTGGGCGGGGCTCGGAACGGGAACTTCCCGCAGCTCGACGGTGCTGTTGCCCGGGAGGTAAGCGCCGATCATTGCGCGATCACCCCGTCGAGGTCCCACAGATCTTCCCAGCTTTGGTTGGGCTTCCATAAAAAGACCTGGCCTTTGATCAAGCGGCAGTTGCGATCGATCGCGGCGATGGCTTGCATGTCGGTCTCGGCAAGCGGTTCGGAAACCGCGGCGTGCAGGTTCGCCAGGTAATGCGCCGGATTCGCGGATTGCGGAATCGGGATCTGTCCCCGTTGGATCGCCCACTGGATGCAGACCGCGGCGGGATGCACTGCCCGGCGGCGCGCAATCGCTACGATCACCGGGTCTTCGATATCGACCGTGTCCTCGGGGGTGCGATCCCGCTCCGGCCGGGCCGGCGAGCCGAGCGGCGAATATCCGATCGGCTGGATGCCGTGAGCGCGCACGTACTCGAACAGTTCCGGCTGCTGGAAGTGGGGATGCAACTCCATTTCGTTCACCGCCGGGCGGATCCGGGCATCGCGGAGCAGCAGTTCGAGCTTCGGGACGGTCATGTTGGACGTGCCGATGTGCCGCACGAGCCCTAAGTCCACCAGCTTCTCCATTTGCCGCCACGTCTTCATGAATGAGGCGTGAATGTAGGGCTTGGCATCGGCGCTGCGCGACTCAACGGTGCAGCCGGGAGGGTGGAAATTGGGGAAGGGCCAATGAACCAGGTAGGCGTCGAGATAGCCGCAGCGCAGGTCGGCAATCGACTTACGGCAGGACGGAATGACATCGTCCTCGCCATGCTTGTCATTCCAGAGTTTCGACGTGATCCAGAGCTCTTCGCGGCGGAGGCCTCGATCGAAGAGGCGCTGCAACACCTCGCCGATCCTGTCTTCATTCCCGTAGACCGAGGCGCAATCGAGGTGGCGGTAGCCTGCCGAAATCGCGCCTTCCACAGCCTGCGCGATGCGCTCCGCCGATACGCGATCGGAACCGAACGTGCCAAGGCCAATGGCGGGAATCTGGGCGCCGGTATAGAGCGTTCGCTTGGGGACGCGCGCGGGATCGACAGGATCGCAGGCAACGGCAGATACCGCTTCCGGAGTTGGTTTCATGAGAGGAATTCGCTACGGTAACCGTTGACTATAACAACGGGGGAGGGGCCGGTCAATGCTGGCTGGGGCTGGCGGCCAAGCGTCCGGGCCTGCATCCGGAAAGCCCGGGGAGGTCTTAGCCCCGCTTTTCCGTCACAGTAACCGGCGCCCTCAGGCGGAAAGGGATGCGGGTCTCGGAAGGCAGGGCGGCCGGTTTGCGGGTCAGGACCACGTCCCCGGCGCCGGCCGCTCCGCCGGCGCCGGCGCCGATGGCCGCGCCTTTGCCGCCGCCCGCGATCGCGCCGATAATGGCCCCGATCACCGCGCCACCGCCGACCTTCTCCGCATCCGTCTGGTGGTTCGCCCGCGCGCGGCGCTCGAAGCTATCCGTCTGTACCCGGACAGCTTGGCCGTCGGACGTATGGATGCGCGTCAACTCCACCGTGATCGCCGCATTCCCGCTGACGCGGCTGCCGCGCTCGACGGCCACGACTCTCCCCTCCACCACCGCACCGCGCTCGGCGATGACCCACCCGTCCGCCACCAGCTCGCGGTCGAGCGTGGCGGCGAAGGTATCGCCGGCGAGGTTGCGGTCCGAGGACAGGCCGTCCACCAGGCGCACCGGGATGAGCATCCCGGCGTTCAGCGTCACCTGGTGCGGCGGCGCGGGCTGCGGCGCCGCGGCGGTTGGGCCGGACTCCGCGGGCGCATCGGTGTGGAGAGGCGGGATGATGAGGGGCTGCGGCTGCGCGTCCCTGGCGGGCGGTTGGGCGTCCGGAGCGGCCGGTTGCGCCGGTGGAGGCGCAGCGGCGGGCGCCGGCGTCCTCATGGGTGCCGCCTGACCCAGTTCGAGCGGCCGCGGATGCGCCGGCGGCGGATTCTTGTGAAATTTCAGTGGCGCAGGCGCATGGGCTGCACGGTTGTTGGCGGGCGCAGCCGCCGGCTTCGGTTTCGCCGCCGCGGGCTCGGGCGGTTTCGATTTCGGCGGCGCGGCCTCGGGCGGCGCCATCGGCGAAGCCTTTTGCCCATCGGCGGCGGGCGGAGCCTCTGTGGCCGCCGGAGCCTGTGTGGCCTGCGCCGGGGCGGGCGGCTGCGAAGCCGCGGGCACGCTCATCTGGACGGGCACGGTCTTCGGCCGCGCGGCCGCCGCGATTGCCGCCGGCTGCGGCGCCACCACCGGCTTGCGGTGCCAGATTCTGGTTACCAGAGCACCGCCCATCGCACCGGCAACTACCAGCAACACGATCTGCACCGGCTTCATACCCGGACTCTCCCCAAGCCAAAAGACGGCCCCCTGCCGCCTTTCGTTTCGCGCGCAAAGACCGATAAAATGGAATCACCCACCGGCTATGCCGATTTTTCCCGAACAGTTTTCCATTGGCCCCATTTCGATTGCTCCGGCTACCGTGCTGGCCCCCATGGCCGGGGTGACCGACACGGTGTTCCGGCGATTCATCCGCAACCTCGGCGGCTGCGGCCTGATCATGACGGAGTTCACCAGCTCGCACGGCATCCGCGCGTCGCTGGGCGCGCGAAAGCCGAGCAAAACGCTGAAATATCTCGCTTTCGATCCCTCCGAGCACCCCATTTCGGCGCAGCTTTTCGGCGCTGACCCGGAAGTGATGGCGGACGCCGCCCGCGTCTGCGAGGACCTGGGATTCGACATTCTGGACATCAACTTCGGCTGCCCGGTCAACAAGGTCGTCAAATGCAACGGCGGCTCCGGCCTGTTGCGCGATCTGCCGCTGGTCGAACGCATCCTGCGCACCGTCCGCGCGGCCATTTCCATCCCGTTCACCATGAAGTTCCGCGCCGGCTGGAACGACGAGGAGCTGGTCGCGGTGCGCATGGCGAAGCTGGCCGAAGATTGCGGCCTGCAGGCCGTCGCTCTGCATCCCCGCACCCGCGAACAGGGATACAGCGGCAAGGCCGACTGGTCGCGCATCGCCGAGGTCAAGGCCGCGGTCAAAATCCCGGTGATCGGCAACGGCGACGTGGTGACGCCCGAGGACGCCGTCCGCATGGTGCGGGAGACCGGCTGCGATGCCGTCATGATCGGCCGCGCCGCCAGCTCGAACCCATGGATCTTCCGCCAGATTGCGCAATACATTTCCACCGGCCGCTACGACGAGGCCACGCAGGAAGACCGCTACCGCATGATCCGGCAGTATTATGGCATGCTGATCGACCGCGGGGAACGCGATGCCGCCGGCAAAATGAAGCAGTTCGCGACCTATTTCACACACGGCGTCCGCCGCGGCGCCGAACTCCGCGCGGCGATTTATCACGCGCAGGAGCCCGCGCAGATTCTCGATCTGGTCGACGAGTTCTTTCAGAGCCGCGACCGTGAGGGAGCGGTGGCCCCGGCCGCAGTCCCGGCCCTGTGAAGAAAGTCCAGCTCATCACCGATGGCGCCTGCATCGGCAATCCCGGTCCGGGCGGGTGGGCGGCGCTGCTGCGCTACCAGGAGCACAAGAAGGAGTTGTGGGGCTCGGAGCGCCAGACCACCAACAACCGCATGGAGCTGCGCGCCGCGATTGAGGGGCTGCGGGCGCTCAAGGAAGGCTGCGAGGTCGAGGTCGTCACCGACTCGCAGTACCTGAAGAACGGCATCACGCAGTGGATCCACAACTGGAAGCGCCGCGGCTGGATGACCGCCGAGAAAAAGCCGGTACTGAACCAGGACCTGTGGCAGGCGCTCGACGAGCAGGTGGAGCGGCACAAGGTCACCTGGAGCTGGACCAAGGGCCACGCCTCGCACGCGGATAACAACCGCTGCGACGAGCTCGCCACGCGAGCGGCGCGGGAACAATCGGCCAGCGCCTGAGGCCGAGGCGCGGCCCGGTGTGGACCGTGCGCCACCGCTTTGTGACGGATTACTGCGCGGCGCCAGGAGCCACGCAGATGCTTGCCGTATCGACGGCGCCCTGACCGTGCAGGATCACGCGAAGGTTTGCCTGGTCGTTTCCGTAGCAGCCGGAGATCGGCCCCGTTTGGGGGCGGCACCCTGAAATTGACCTGATACAGTCCCACCTGCCCCGGAGTCAGCCCGACGAATAACGGATTGGCGTCCGAGAGCGGACTCGCGGCAACTGCGGGATCTGCGCCGCCGGTGTATGCGAACGACAGACTGAATGGGCCGGTAGCAACAGCGGGAGGATTCGGCGCCGGTTGACCAGGTGGCGCGAGGCTCCGGCCGGAAAGATCGTGCTGAACCCCGAAACGAAGAACGTGGTAGTTACCGCACCACCACGTTCACCGGCTGGCTGGCCGAGCCGTCCGCCACCACGACGAGCGGCGTCTGGCTCGAACCGAACGACTGCGTCACCGTCAACTGGATCTGCAGGCCGCCCGCTACCGGCGTCACCTGCTGCACGGCCATATTCTGGCCCGCCACCGTGACACGCAGCCGCGACTGGAACGCCGCGGCGATCGAGGGATCGGCGCCCGTTACCGTCACGAGCAGCGTGTCGCCCGGCGAGACGATCGTCCCCGCAACCGGCGCACCCGACGAGGTGTTCACCGCGGTGATCTTGGGCGCCGGATTATCGATCTGGACCTCGACCTGCGGCGCCACCCCATTGCCCAGTTGCAGCACCGCCGGACCGGTCGCGAAATTCGACGGCACCAGGAAGTTGATCTGCGAGGGCGAGGCGTAAACCACCGGCATCGCCTGGCCGTTGAGGGTCAATTGCGTGCCCGTAGCCGTCAGATTCTGCCCGTAAATCGCCGCAAAGCTGCCGGCGTAGAGGCCCGGCTGCGTGGGATCGGCATTGGCGACCGGCAGCCCGATCAGCGGCTCGCCGGGGATGGGCGCCTGCGTCTGGAAGGAGTTCTGCTGCGCCAGAACTTGCATGCCCGCCACCACGCTGATCTCCGAGAAGCCTATCGCCGCGTTGGGTGCCACCACCACATCTGCGATGAGGTGGGTCGGGCTGCGCACCCAAACGCGGCGAACCGTCACATCGGCGGAACCGAACCCGACTGTCACCTGGCCGTCCACGAAGTTGGCGCCCGAAGCGGTGATATCCACCGCCGCCGAGCTGCCCGCCGCCAGCCCCTGCGGATACACCGTCGCAAGCTGCGGCGCGGGGCCGGCATTGTACGTGTACTGCGGCGGCGCGGCCCATGCGATCGAAGGGAGGGCCGTGGCCAGGATCAGCGAGTTCTGCCCGTCGCTGTTATATACCGTAATGGTCGAAACCTGCCCCGGCGCGGCGGCCGGCGGTGTCACCGTAATGGAGCCCTGCGCGTCCGAGCCGGTAAAAGGCCCGCGCGCGGCTTCCATGCCATCGAAGAAGACGCGCGTGTCCGGCCCGAGGCCAGCGCCCGTAATGGTCACGGTGCCGTCGCCGTTGGCGGTCGCGGCGCTCAGGACCGGCGGCCCTTTCTGCACCAGGTCGACGCCGTAGGGCAGCACGTAAATGTCGTTGCCGAAGTTGAACACCAGGTGGCGGGGCCCGGTGCCAGGATTCGCGGGCAGCGTGAAAAACGCCGCCACCGCCGCGATCCCGCTATACGGCACCACTTGGGGGCCGTTCTGCACGCCATAGAGCGCCGGCGCAAATCCGCCGAGAATGGTCACCGATTGCGGCGTCGGCAGCACCGCCGGCGCAGCCGCCGAAACGATCACGGTCGCCCAGTCCGTCGTCTTCGTCACATCGATAAACGTGGGGTATCCGATCGCCTGCGTGTCGCCGGAGTAGTTATACACGCGCGAGGACGAATTGATCTGCGAATACGTCTGCACGTCGTAAACCGGCACGCCGCCGTTCGGCTGCACCGCGAAATTGACGTTGCCGATGGCCTGCCCGGCGGCAATTGCAAAGCTCTGCGCGCGCGCCGGATCGAGCGTCACCCCGCCGCCGGCCGCGTTGAAGACCGTCTGGAAGGTTCCGTTTGGGCCGCCGAACGGCTGGCCGTTCGGATCGAGCGGGAGCCGGAGTCCGGAATTATCGGCAAAGATGGCGTCCGGCGGCAGCGGATGCACGTACACCAGATAGGAATAATTCGGCGGCAGACCGAGGATCTGGTACGTGCCGTCCGGGTTGGTCAGCGTGCTGACGGCCGGCCCGGTGGGCGAGATCGCCACCACCGAGGCCAGAGAAACGCCCTGGCCGTTGTTGGCGAACGTGACGCGGCCGGAAATCGAGCCATAGTTCGCCTGCAGGTGCGCGGGGCCGTAGAGGGTGGCGAGCGACGCGATATCGTCGGCATCCACGGCGCGCGCCCGCGAGGTATTGCGAATGATGTCCTGGGACATGGCGCTCGAGGTCCAGGTGTGCTGGAGACCCAGCGCGTGTCCGATCTCGTGCACGGCCGTGGTGAAGAATTTCTCCGTGTAGCTGGGCCCCGGCCCGTTCGGGTTGCTGGTGTCGCGTGTGAGCATCACCAGGCCGCGCACGATGGGGTAATAAGGGCCGGTGGAAGACTGTGCCTGCACGGTCGAAGTGGTTGGCCCGCCCATGCCAAGAAGCCCCGGAGTGTCCACGAAGATCACGTCGATGCCGGGATTATTCGAGGTCTGAAGGGCGTGTCCGGGATTGGCCAGGGTCGGATTGGGCGTGTAGGCTTCGAGCCCACCGAACGCCACGCGGAGGTCGGATGCCGCGACCGAATTCCACGCCGCCGCGGCTTCGCGGATCTGCGCCAGCACGGAGCCGAAGCTGTCGTTGGGCGCGTAGACCGCGGGGCCCTGATCCATCACCTGCACCGTCACCACGTTGTTGGGCGCCGGCAGCAGCGGGAATCTTTCGTAGATTGGGGTGTTGCTAGTGTGGTTCGCGTAATGCACGTAATGGTAGGCCGCCTGCGATGAAACCGCCGCGAGCATCGCCGCCGCCAGGACTCGGACCGGGGATCTCACTTCGCCGCTCCCTGCAATGCCGCGGCGATCTGCGCGCGTAGAGAGCTCATCTTCATCACCAGGGTGTCGTCCTTTACCGGCCGGCCCGTGGCGCGATCGAGCATCAGCTCGCGGGTGGCGGTGCGGGTGGCGGTGGGGTCGCCGGCCGCAGCCGAATTCAGTGTGAAGAGCCCCTGCGTCAGCCCGACGATGGTGGTGAGCCCCGATTTCCCGGTGTAGAGGAACAGGACGTATTCCGCGCCCGTATCGAGCGTCGGCGTGCCGGCGAAGGATTGCCGCAGGTTCTGCGCGACTCCGCCGGGCAGCACCACATCCACCGTGCCGGAGGCCGTGCCCTTGAGGGCTTCAGTCACCTGCACGGTGTAGTGGGTGTAAATGACCGGGCCCGAGAAGGCCGCCGTGGAACCCGTCACCTTGCCGCGGACGATCGCGGTGGATCTCGCGATCATATCGGCCATGGAAAGCCGCTCCAGAGTGGCGCCCTGGAGCGGCATTCCGCACACGGCAAGCCAAAACAAGAACCGGAAGTGGCGCTTCACGGCCCAGGAAATTGCAGGCCGGAGGCCAATTGAATCTGATGAAAGCACGAGACTTACCTGATTCAGAGCGGGCTCCGGTGTTTCCCTGTGACACGGCGTTGGGACAGGGGGGCGCAGAGGGCTCGCTCCCCTGATTGATCGTCCGGCTGCGGGGCGGCCGCCCGGCATTACCGTGATCCGCGATCGGGAACGAGGCGGAGGTAGAAATGTGTCTGAGAGTTTGTGCATGGCCAGTTCGGCGTACGAGAATGCCAGAAAATCCGTCGAGGCCCTCCCCCTGCAGGATCAGCTGCGTCTGATCTCCGAACTCGCTTCCCACTTGAGCAATCACCTGGATCGACAGCCCAGGAGCCTCTTGGAACTCGAGGGCCTCGGGCAGGACGTGTGGCAAGGCGTGGATGTAGATGAGTACATACGCCGGGAACGCTCTTCGTGGAATGGATAGATGCGCTGCGCTGCGAGATCGTCGCCCTCGACACCGCTCCGCTAATCTACTTCATTGAAAACAGGGACGCCGCGGTTGAGCGGGCTTCCGCCAGGTCCGGCGTACGACTCCGAACTGAAGCCCGCTTTTTCAGTACCGAGAAACGCTGAGTCGCGAATTCGCTCCTGGCACCCCTGGGGACGTATATGGGCTGTGAATCTGCACATCAATTCTCGGCGGGCTCGCGGTTGACGCGATCGACGACAACGACATCGAAAGTGGCCTTCGTTGACTCGACCATTAGTCCGAGTTGTTGGCGTAATGCGGCAAAAAGATCGGGCGGGTCGGACTGCCCCGCCGAATCCACCGATCCCGGTATGTCTTTCCCAAACTCGAGCTCAAAGCTGTACTTGCCGGTAAGACCGGTGCGGTCGATCAGGGGAGCGTCCAGCGAGGAACGCAGTGTCGGCAGCATGGCAGCAATTGGTACGCTGCGAGCGACAATTCGGATGATCTGCCGCCCCCCAACGACCGAGAAGTTCGCTCGAACTCCCGGCTTTTGCTCCGCAGCCATATCCGCCCCTCGTAGCTTAGTGCCTGTCTTCGAAACGCGGAGTTCGTAGCTCGGAAGCTCCTTCCTCTCCATGTGGGCGCTCAAGCTGAATCGCTCCGCCAATAAGCGCCGGAGCATGCCGTGAAAGTCGTGGCGCCGGCCGGAACAATCGCAACGACGTCGTATCGATCGCGATCCAGCGGGGACGCGCTGCGAACCTGGAAGTACTCGACATCATAGGCGATAGCGATCAGATCGAGGAGCGTGGCCGAGCCAAAGGCGTATCGGCCCGGATCGGCGGTTCCGGGACCACCGCGGCTACCGCGGATGCTGCTCGGACCGGAGCGCTTTACGGAAGCCACCTCAAATCCAGCCTGTGGTTCTGATGTCTGGCCACAGGATCCTCCCTTTACCGTCCTTCTACAAGCCTGTCCAGTTTCCGGAGCAGAACTCGCGACCTCAGCGAGGCGTCTGCCGACACCCTGATGCCGATGCTGTCCGCTTCGCCACACGATGCCCGTTCCGCCAGGAACGTATACGCGGCCTCACATTCCTGTTCACCCGCTGGGGAAACAGAACCGGTACGGCAGTATGTCGCGGCAGACCGTTGAAGTAGCGACAAGCATTCGGACGCGAGCGCATCATCTCCGGCCTGTAGCAGCAGCGCCGACTCGTCTTCGAGCGCCCGCAGACGATTGATGCCCTGGGTCATTTGCGGAATACTACGCAGTGCGCTCAACGCTACTGCCGTGCGATCGGCCGTCATGAGCCGGCTAGCGCTCTCGATCGCGGCCGGAACGCGAATGTTCACATCACGAACCTGCTCCAACAGGTGGGTCGCACTATCTGGCGACGTACCGGCCAACCGTGAGCGGAGTTCGAGGAACGCGTTTCGCTCTCCGTCATCCAGCCAACGGGCTGCCTCAGCATGCGAAAACCTCTGTTGCACGGGCCTAGTGGCCTTGGCGGCCTCGCTGGGGGTCAGACCTGAAACCACGTTCCTCCATGGGCGGAAGTCCGAATCGTGCTGCCGAAGCACGGGGCTACCGCATGCCGCCGCCAAGCCGGCGATCTGAAACAGTAGCGACGATCTCGTGTCGCTGGTCTCGACGATGCTCGATTTGACCCGAAAGCGAGCCGTTATGAGGGTCGATGCGGTGAACTGCTTCGCGGCCTGAAGTGCCTTGCTCAGTGCCCGGCCGGCCAGGAATCTGTCTCGCAGGATGATCACGCGGATGCAGTCGAGCAGCGTCAGGACATTCCACTCCGATGCGTCGCTGGGGCGAAACTGATTTAAAACCTGGTTTATAAGCGCTCGCATTTTTATCTCGTCCGTAACATCAAGCGACCGCAGAACCCAGGGGCTGTTGCTTAGGCAGCATCCCCCGGGCACTCAATGACCGCTCTAGGAACCGGGTTGCCCGATTCACGTCCCCTCCGGATGCCTTGATGAGCGCGCAGTCTAGAATCGTGTCGCGGTGCCCTAGATCTCGGCTGGCGCCGAAAAGATCGAGGGCGAGCTGCTCGGCACCAGGAGGATCGAAGCGCGAGACCGCAGAAACGACTCTCACGGCGGTAGGCGTGCTAAGGCCGTGCTCCCGCCGGACCCGCTTTTCGAGGTCGCCGACGATGCCGGCAGCCTTCGCCATATCGAAACGCTCGATTATTTCGCCCAGTTGCAGAAAAGTATCGAACCTCAGGAGCGGAGGCTCGGTAAGGGCCAAAGAAGTAATCTGCACCGTTAGCGCATTTACCTTTTCTTGGGACGCAGCCGTAGCGCCAGACCCGAGGGTGGACGCGGACAGGAAAAGGACGGCGATCGCGCAATGCTGCAGCATTCGTTTCGCTCCCCTAGTGGACTACTCTCTTCATATACTCTGCTGAACGGTCACTAAAGCTCGAGTGTTCGCTTGTATGGCATGTTTCACAACACATGATGACGAGGTGATCGAACGATATTGTCGAATCTCGGATCGCGGATATGTTCGCTCCCTGGGCCGTGACACGACTCGCATCCGACGTTCTCGAGAGCAGGCGGGCCCACCGCCATCGAATATCCGCCCGCCTGGGCGAAGCCAGTGACATGGCATTGTACGCACCCCGGATGGTGATTGCGGTGCGTTCGATACATCGTTGCAAAAGCCGAGGCATGCTCAGTGCCCATCCACTGCTTCTGCTGGGCGGCATGACATGGAAAGCAGCGAAGCGATCCTACGAACCTGGCGCTACCGCCAAGGCCACGAATAGCCGCTGACTGGAGGTCGCTAGCCGATGCACCGCTCGCTGCTGAAACGAAGGCTGGTGAGTTGTAAAAAGTGTCGAGAAGTCGTTTTGTTGCAGCATCCTCTGGGACTGAAGCATCCAAGCGCCGCTCCTGGATGCTAGAGAACTGCAGTAATGAGCCGCGAAACCACCCAGTCGCCGTCAGTACCGCGGATTTTGTGCCGGTAACGAACATTACGTATGTGGTCGCCGAGGTAGCCCGGGGACTCCTCGGAAGGGTAAGCGCTGAATACCGCCACGACGTTGCGGACCTCGCGGACAACCCTCCGTATAGTGCCTGGACGAATATTGCCAAGTAGGATAATACCGTCGGCCTCGTTCGCTGCCGTTTTCAGAGTCTTCATGAGGTGCTCGGTTCGGTAATTGACACCATTCAGCCAAGTCAGGTTCTGGTAGCCCTCGATGACCGGCGCGTCAGTCCACCCGACCACGGCGATCCGACGCTCCCCAGGGTAAAAACCTTCTTAGGAGACCAGCCGGGCGCATTTGTGGAGATAAAGTTTGCCGCGGGCCGCCCTAGAGCAGAAAGCCTCGTCATCTCATGAGGTCCGGCGACGATTACGTCGTAGGGGTACGACTTCATCAAATCAACCTGAAGGCTGGCTTCCAGATCCTCGATCGAATTTGATGGCTGCTGCCACGCTTCAGTTAGAGAATTTCCTAAGTCTATAGCCGACGAATTGGTAGGTCACTGCGGCGGCGAGCACGCATGCGCCGACCAACAGCCGTCCTAATGGGTTCATCTAATCACCTCGGACAAGAAGGCTAGGCCTAGCGCATGTATTTGTCAAGAGTTAAATTCTGGTCAGAGCTGTCGATTACAACCGGATGACCCGCAAGGAGATATGTCATTGAGCATGACCTCTGAGCAGCTCTTGGTCGGGGCGTTCCCCGCAAAGAAAGCGTTACTAGGGGACATACCGGGGGCCGCAGTTGGCGATGCCGTTCGCAGCCGTCTACCCGTTCCGCCCCGGCCGCACGATCAGCATCGGCACCTGTAGATCGTGGCGCACGGGGTCGATGGTGTTGCCGAAAATCAAGTCCTTCAGGCGGCCGTGGCCGTGCGCGCCCATGACGATCAGATCGGGCCGCACCTCGCCGGCGTAGCGCACGATCTCGCGCTTGGGCGAGGAGGAATGAAAGATCGCCGTCTCGACCGTCA
>Ga0209062_1002505_pt1 | contig 24425 bp, 22 predicted proteins | sample Coa_R2_2_FD_187158 | JGI IMG/M metagenome (GOLD analysis project Ga0209062, IMG submission 187158) | Surface soil microbial communities from Centralia Pennsylvania, which are recovering from an underground coalmine fire - Coalmine... | ecosystem: Environmental > Terrestrial > Soil > Unclassified... | reverse complement strand
GGTTGCGTTTCCGCGCTACACTCTGTCGGCATCGGGGACCTCATCGAATCCGGCCAAAGTCGTTCTCGCAAAACAACTTTCGCTGATTCGGAGCCCCGATGCGCCAATTACATGTGAGATATCCGGGTTAGATCAGCGGGCCCGGGCGCTTGAGATACTGGGTCGTGATGGCATTCGCCGACCAATAGGCGAGCGCGCCGACAAAGCCGGTCGGATTATAGCTCTGGTTTTGCGGGAATACCGAAGCTCCCATCACGAACAGATTGTCGGCGTCCCAGGACTGCAGATAGCGATTGACAACGCTCGAAGCGGGATCGGCGCCCATCATCGTGCCGCCGGTATTGTGGGTGGATTGATAGGGCACAACGTTGTAGTTGCCGCGCCGTGCGGACGGTGCGCTCATCACGGTGGGATTCATCGCCTTGGCGATGCGCCCGATCACGCCGGCCATGTATTCGGCGAGCTTGTAATCATTCTCGTGGAAATTGAAGCTCATGCGGATGAGGGGGCGGCCGAGCACATCCTTATAGGTCGGATCGAGATCAAGAAAATTCTCGCGGTGCGCATAGCTGCAGCCGGACGCGTTGACGCCGAACGCGTGGTTGTACCACTTGGCGGTCGCCTGCTTCCATTGCTTGCCCCAGCGCGGCGTGCCGGGCGGCACGGGCCTGAAATTGATCGGACGCCCGTTGGTCACCGACGCCTGGATGTAGGCGCCGCCGAAGAAGCCAAGGCCGGAATGGTCGAAATTATCGCCGTTGAAGTCGTCGATGACGGTGCCGTGCGCGCCCGCCGCCATGAATGGGTTGATCTCTTTATCCTCGAAGAACACCTGCACGTTGGTGCCGGTCACCTGATAGCAGTAGTTCTTCCCGACCACGCCCTTGCCGGTCTTGTAGTCATAGGGCTCACCGATGCCAGAAAGTAGCATCAACAAGTTGTTGTTGAACACATAGGATCCCAGCACCACGAGACCCGCTGGTTGCTCGTATTCTTCGCCATTGCGCGTGTCCACATAGCGCACGGCTTTCACCTTGCGGGCCTGCTTGTCGTAAACGAGCTCCTTCACATAAGAGTGGTCACGCAGCTCGAACTTGGGGTCGGCCAGCAGCGCCGGGTGGAGGCAGACATTGGGCGACGCCTTGGCGTTCGCCTCGCACCCGAACCGCTCGCAATGGCCGCAATACTCGCAGGCACCGATCGTGAGGCCTTCGGGGTTGATGTAGACGTTGCTCGAATTGGCGGCGGGCGCCGGGAACGGATGATAGCCGAGGTCGTGGCAAGCCGCTTCCATGATCTCGCCCGCCATCGGCTGCAACAGCGGCTTGTTGGGATATTCGTTCTGCCGCGGCCCTTCGAAGAAATTGCCGCCGTCGATCTTCTGGCCGCGCAGATTGCCCGCCTTGCCGGAAATGCCGCAGAGCTTCTCGAATTTGTCGTAGTAAGGCTCGAGCTCGTCATAGCTCACCGGATAGTCGGCGATCGTCATCTCGTCCGGGATCGCGTTCTTGCCGTAGCGCGCAAGGATGTTGCTGCGCGGCGCATGATCATAAGGCAAGAGCCGCCAGGTATTGCCGTTCCAGTGCGAGCCGGCGCCGCCCAGATTGTTGCCGGGAAGGAACGAGCCGAGGCGCCGGATCGGCAGCGCCGTCTCGGTCGGCGAATGCCGCAGCGAGACGGTTTCCATCTGGGCATCCTGGAACAGCTCGTGGCGGTTCGCATATTTGAGCTCGTCGCGCACGGAGGGTAGCGTGAAATCTTCGCGGGGCGTTCGCTTGGCGCCGCGCTCCAAGCCCACCACATTGAGCCCGGCCTTGGTCAATTCGCGGGCCAGAATGCTGCCGGTCCAGCCGACGCCGATCACGACCGCATCGACCTCTTTGAGCACGGTTGCCATTTCATCTCTCCCGGATCGTTTGTTGTTGTGGCCGCCCTTCTCGCGCCCGCGCTACGAGAAGTCCGCGATCGAGCGCGGCGGCTTGTCGTATTTCTTGCCGCGATAGCTGAGGAATTCCTCCCGGTAGGTGGCCGGCAGGCCCGGATAGCCGATCATCTTCCAGGCCGCCTTGTCGCGGTTGCCGCCGTAGATCGGGTCGGCAAAGAAACCTTCCATGCTGATCAGCAACAGCGCCTCAAAAAATTCTTTGCTCGAAAGCCCGGAGAATTCCGCCTTCCCGGTTTCCATCGCTTGCAGGGCGGCGACACGCTGTGCCTCGGCGAGCCGATCGAAGTCCTTGCCGTAGGTCTTGCGTGTCCACGTATTGGCGGCGGCAATACCGGCGCGGAAGAATTCACGGGGATTGAGCGGAAGCTGATAGCCGAGCTCCGGCTTGCCTTTGGGAAACGGGCCTTCGCGATAGAGCCGCGCGCCGTTGCCGTAGGCTCCCGCGAGCTGTCGGTCGATGAAAGCCGCTACCCCACAGTCGCTGCCCGAAGGCGAGAGCTCGTCCGCCGGGATCAGGGTATCGGCTGCCGCTACCACAAAGGCGTGCTCGGTCGGCGTCAAGGTCAATAACGGCTCGGGCTCGTTTGCGGCCGGCGCGGCGCTCTGCGCGTTGGCGCTCTGCGTGTCGGCGAGCCCCGCCGCGACCGCGGTGCCGGCACCAATGAGAAAGCCGCGCCGCGGGATCGGAGCTTCGGCGGCGGTTGCTGATTTGTTGTTTCTCTTCTCGCTCATGGCGAAGCCTCCGTTTGAGGTCGAAAACATGTCCGAGAGTTCAACCGCTCGTGCTTCAGCCCGGGCTCAACCCCTTTGCCTTGAGCACCGCGACGGCGGCCGGCGAGGTCATAAACTTGATAAAAACCGCGGCTGCGGCGGATTGCTTGCTGTCGGTCGCGACCGCTGCCGGATAGGTCGTGTAAAGCTGAAGCTCCGGCGGCAACGGTCCGACCAACTCGGCGCCGATGCTCGCGTAGGGAAGGATTTCGCTGATCTGGGTGATGCCGAGCTCGGCCTCGCCGTTGGCAACCGCCTTGGCGGCCGGATTGCTGGTGGGCTGCGGCTTGAGCTTTGCTTTCACCTGATCGGCGATGCCGAGGCGGTCGAACAGGCTCTTGATGTATGGCGCGGTTGCACCCGCCTCCACAAAAGCGATCGACTTCGCGTCAAGCAGTGCATGCTTGAACGCCTCGCTGGTCGAGATGTCGGGCTTGGGCGCGCCCTTGTGGGCGGCGACGCCGGCGCCGGCACGGGCGACATCAGTGCGGCCATTGGGGCTGAGCTTGCCTTCTTTCACGAGATCGTCGGTGGTGGCGGTGGTCAGGATAGCTGCGTCAACCGGCTCTCCCTTCTCGATCGAGGCCTTGAGCTCGGCGGCGGCCCCGAAGGTTATGCTGAGCTTGTTCTCGCTCGCCTTCTCGAACTGGGGCGTGAGCTCTTCCATCGTCGACTTGAGCGCATTGGAGATCATAACCTTGAGCTCCGCCGCCCCGGCGGCGCGGGGGCCGGACAATGCGAGCGTGACGACGCCCGCCGCAAGCGCGATTGACGAGACCGTCCGCATGGCTTCCTCCCAAGGCTCGCGCGTGGGTGATTTTGATGCTTTTATCGGCGAGGGTCGAGCCTCAGCCGAAGCTTAGCGGTAAACGGCCGCGATGGCGAGGAACTCTTCGGCCTTCAGGCTCGCGCCGCCGACCAGCGCCCCGTCGACGTTGGCGACCCGCAGCAGCTCGCCCGCATTGGCGGGCTTGACCGAGCCGCCGTAGAGAATGCGGATTGCGGCTGCGGCGCCTGCGTAGCGCGCGGCAAGCTCGCCGCGGACAAAGCCGTGCACTTCTGCCACGTCACCGACCGAGGGGGTCAGGCCCGTGCCGATCGCCCACACTGGTTCATACGCGATCGCGATGGTGTCGGGTGTTGCGCCATCGGGCAAGGAGCCGGCGAGCTGGGAGCCTACGACCGCGATCGTGTTGCCCGCCTCGCGCTCGGCGCGGGTCTCGCCGACGCATACAATGGCCGAGAGTCCTGCCCGCCAAGCGGCGAGCGCCTTGGCGCGAACGTCAGCATCGCGCTCGTGATGCAGGCTGCGGCGCTCCGAGTGCCCGACGATGACGGCGCTCGCGCCCGCATCCTTGAGCATCTCCGCCGATATATCACCGGTGAAAGCACCGCCGGCCTCGGCATGGCAATCCTGACCGCCGACCGCGATACCGGTACCGCGTGCCAGCACCGCGAAATCAGCGATCAAGGTTGCGGGCGGGCAGACGAGGATGTCGGTCTTGAGCAGCAGGTCGCGGCTTCCGGCGATAATCTTGAGAAGCTCGCCGCCCGACTTCTGCAAGCCGTTCATCTTCCAATTTCCGGCAATGAGAGGGCGCGACGCCATGCTGGTCCACCTGTCTGGATCGCGTAGCGGTTAGCAGAGCCACCTTACGCCGCCAAGATAGCGAGTGCCCCAAGCCCGAAGCCCGTGCTGGGCGGGCGGGCTGCAAGATCTGACGAGCCTCCGGAATGGGACAGCGGCGCGCCAGGCGGTCGCGGCAGGCCGATAACGTCAATTCTTCTGTCTCAGCAGGAAGGGGGTGCGGCAGGCCGCATCAGTTGCGGTTGTGCTTGGGCATCCTTATTATGGTGAGGCCTTTGACCCGCATGCCGCGATCGCAAAGGCCTTCACGCGCAAAACGGCAGGGTTTGATGCTTCGGGGTCTGAGAAAAGCCTCTTCGAATTGGGTCGGCAAGACCATCATGGCGGCTGTGGTCGCCTTCCTGATCGGCAGCTTCGCGATCTGGGGCATTGGCGACATCTTTCGCGGATTTGGTCTTTCCACCGCCGCCAAGGTGGGCGGCACCGAGATCGGCGTCGAGCAGTTCCGCCAGATCTACAACGACCGGCTGCAAGAGATCGGCCGCCAGCTGGGTCGGCCCATCACCCCGGATCAGGCCCGCGCCCTTGGCTTCGATCGCCAGATCCTTGCGCAGCTGACGGCTGAGATCGCGCTGGACGAGGAGGCGCGCGCGCTCCGCCTCAATCTCTCCGACGCCGAGATCGCCCGCCGGATCACCTCGCAGCCGGCCTTTCAGTCGCCGACCGGCGGATTTGATGCCGATCGGTTTCGCGAGGCCATTCGCGAGGCCGGCTACACCGAGCAGCGCTTTGTCGCCGAGCAGCGGAGCGACGCAGTACGCGCGCAACTCTCCGGTACCGTCATGGGGGGACCGGTGGTCCCGCAGGCCGCTGTCGACCTGATGAACCGCTATGAAAACGAGCAGCGCACGGTCGAATACGTCCTCCTCGATCACGCCCAAGCCGGCGATGTCCCGGCCCCGACCGCGGAGGAGCTCGCCAAGTATTTTGATGACCGCAAGATCCTCTTCCGCGCTCCGGAATACCGCAAGCTCGAGGTGCTGGCGCTGATCCCGAGCGAACAGGCCAACTGGATCGAAGTCGCCGACGCCGACGTCAAGAAATATTACGATGAGCACCGGGAGAGCTTCGGCACGCCGGAACGGCGCGAGCTGCAGCAGATCACCTACCCGAGCATGGATGCGGCAAAGGCTGATGCGGCTCGCATCAGCCAGGGCACGAGCTTCGCCGATATCGCCAAGGAGCGCGGCGTCTCCGACAAGGACCTCAACCTTGGAACGCTTCCCAAGCGCGCCATGATCGACCAGACGGTGGCGGATGCCGCCTTTGCGCTCAAGGAGGGGGAAACGAGCGCTCCGGTGCAGGGACGCTTCGGCGTCGCGCTGGTCCATGTGGTCAAGATCGAGCCGGAGCAGATCAAGTCGCTCGCCGAGGTCGCGCCGGATATCAAGAAGATGATCGCGACCGAGAAAGCCAAATCGCAGATTCTCTCGATGTACGACAAGATCGAGGACGTGCGCTCGGAAGGACATACGCTCGCCGAGGCGGCCGCGACGCTGAAACTGGCCGCCAGCAACGTTGAGGTCGATCGCTCGGGCCGCGATGCCAAGGGGGCGCCGGTGATCAACTCGCCTTACGCGCAGCAGCTTCTCGCAGCCGCATTCACGACCGATGTCGGGCTCGACGTCGATCCGCTGAAAGTCCAGGACGGCTATGTCTGGTTCGAGGTGGAGGGTATCACGCCCTCGCGCGACCGTACCTTGGACGAGGTGCGGCCCAAGGTCGAGGCGAGCTGGCGCGAGGACGAGATCGCCAAACGTCTGAAAGACAAGGCCACGCAAATCCTCGACAAGGTCAGGGCGGGGTCGACGCTTGCCGATGTGGCCGCGGCCGACGGCCTGAAGGTCGAAACTTTGACCGGCGTCAAGCGCGGTGCCGCCGCAGCGCCGTTTTCTTCGGCGGCCTCAGACCTTATCTTCACCACCGCAAAGGATGGTGTCGCGAGCGCCGAGGCCGAGACTGCGGGCGATCAGATCGTGTTCAAGGTCACCGATGTCGTGGTGCCTAAGACCGACATGAATTCGCCCGAGGCCAAGACGATCTCGCAGAATCTCAATCGCTCGATGGCTAACGACGTGTTCGCCCAATACGTCACCAAAGTGCAGAGCGATATCGGCGTTAAGATCAACCGCAATGTCATAAGCCAGGTCGTCAGCGGCGGCAGCGGAACCTCAGGCGACGACAACAACGACGCCAATTTCTGAGCCTTAGTTCGATGCAGATCGAGCCGCAGCCGAGCGCGTTCGCGAAATGCTACGCGCGCGGCGTCGCGCAGGTTGTTTGGACGACGCTCGTTGCCGATCTCGAAACTCCGGTTTCGGCCTTCCTCAAGATCGCGGCCGGACGGCCCATGAGCTTTCTTCTGGAATCGGTCGAAGGCGGCGCAGTGCGCGGCCGCTATTCGATCATCGGTCTTGAGCCTGATCTCGTCTGGCGCACGATCGATGGCCGGGCCGAGATCAATACCGCTGCACGCGACCGGTCCGGCCGCTTCGTGCCCTGCAACGAGGCGCCGCTTGCGAGCCTGCGCGACCTGATCACGGAAAGCCGGATCGAGCTGCCCGATGCGCTGCCGCCCATGGCGGCCGGCATTTTCGGCTATCTCGGCTACGATATGGTGCGCTTGATGGAGGAATTGCCGCCGCCCAATCCCGATCCGATCGGGATAGCGGATGCGATCCTGATACGACCGACGATCGTCCTGGTGTTCGACGCGACCGCCGATACGATCACGGTCGTCACGCCGGTGCGGCCGGAGAAAGGTGTTTCCGCCGCAGCGGCGCTCGCCCGCGCCGGCGAGCGGCTCTCGGCGATCATGGATGCGCTCGACGCCCCGCTCGATCATGCTGCGGTCAACGGCAAAGCCGGCCCGCTCGCGGTTCTGCCGCGCTCCAACACCACGCCGTCCGAATACGAAGGCATGGTGCGTGCCGCCAAGGAATACATCGCGGCCGGCGACGTGTTCCAAGTCGTGTTGGCGCAGCGCTTCGAAGCTCCCTTCGAGCTGCCCCCGTTTGCGCTTTACCGGGCGCTGCGCCGGGTCAATCCATCTCCCTATCTTTATTTCCTCGATTTCGGCGAGTTTGCGCTGGCGGGCTCGAGCCCGGAAATTCTGGTCAAGGTAGGGGGTGGCACCGTGACCATTCGTCCCATTGCCGGAACGCGGCCCCGAGGCCAAAGCCCGCACGAGGACAAGGCGCTCGAGGCCGAGCTCTTGGCGGATCCCAAGGAGCGGGCCGAGCACCTGATGCTGCTCGATCTAGGACGGAACGATGTCGGCCGCGTCGCCGAGATCGGCAGCGTTAAGGTCACCGATCAGTTCTTCGTCGAGCGCTACAGCCAGGTGATGCACATCGTCTCGAATGTGGAAGGCGCCTTGGGTGCCCAGCACGATGCGCTCGACGCGCTCGCCGCAGGCTTCCCGGCCGGCACGGTCTCCGGCGCCCCCAAGGTGCGAGCGATGGAGATCATCGATGAGCTCGAGAAGGAGAAGCGCGGGATCTATGCGGGCTGCGTCGGCTACTTCTCGGCGGGCGGCGAGATGGATACCTGCATCGTGCTGCGCACGGCGCTGGTGAAGGACGGCACCATGTATGTGCAGGCCGGCGCCGGGATCGTGGCCGATTCCGATCCGAAATCCGAGCAGCAGGAATGCATCAACAAGGCGCGCGCCCTGTTCCGCGCCGCCGAGGAAGCCAAGCGTTTCGCCAGCGCGGCGCGGCGCGGGCAATAGACGAGGCCGCCGCCATGGGCGAGCAATATTCTGCGAAGTGGAAGCACGACGGCGTGCAGGTGATACCGGCGGCCTCGCTCGATCCCAATACCGCGCAGACGCCCGGCATGGACCGCAAGACCGCGATCGACTTCGCCCGGGTCGGCGCCCGCAAGCTCTGGGCCGGCACCGTCAACATCAAGCCCAATGCCAAGACCGGCGCCCATCACCATGGCGCGCTCGAGAGCGTGATCTATGTGATCCGCGGGCGTGCCCGCATGCGTTGGGGCGAGCACCTGGAATTCATCGCCGAGGCCGGGCCCGGCGATTTCATCTATGTGCCGCCCTACGTGCCGCATCAGGAAATCAACGCGAGCCCGACCGAGGTGCTCGAATGTGTGCTGGTGCGCAGCGACAACGACGCCGTGGTGATCAACCTCGATATCGAGGGCGTCGAGAAGCCTGAGCAGGTCTTATGGGTTGATCCGATTCATCGCGGATAGACGGGCGGTCTTCGGACCATTAGAAGCAAGCCATGACCGTTATCCTGATCGACAACTACGACAGCTTTACCTTCAACCTGTTCCACTATCTGGGCGGGCTGGGGGCGGATGTCGTGGTTCATCGCAACGACAAGATCGCAACCGAGGCGGTGATCGCGGCCGAGCCGGATGCCATCGTGCTGTCGCCGGGCCCCTGCACGCCCAACGATGCCGGCATCTGCCTCGACTTGATCCGCGCAGCCTCCCCGCGCATTCCGATCCTTGGCGTCTGTCTCGGCCATCAGGCGATCGGCCAGGCTTTCGGCGGCGAGGTGGTGCGAGCGCCGGCGCCGGTGCACGGAAAGCTGTCGCGGATCATCCATCAAAGTGAAGGCCTCTTCGCCGGGATCAATGGGCCATTTCAGGCCACGCGCTACCATTCGCTCGTGGTCGAGCGGAAAAGCTTGCCCCAGGATCTTGCGGTTGTGGCGGAGACGGAGGACCGGCTGATCATGGGGCTCGCACATGTTCGCCTGCCGGTGCACGGGGTGCAGTTTCATCCCGAGAGCATCGCCTCCGAGCACGGCCATCTCATTTTGCGAAATTTCCTCGACATTGCGGCGGCCTGGAATTCCGCCGCCGGGCGGCACACGCCCGACAAGCATCGCGCGACGCGCTAGTCCATGAGTCCCGGGGGGGTGTCACGTGAGCGATGATTTCAAGGCATTGATAGCAAAAGCGGCAACCGGGGCGGCACTCAGCCGCGAAGAGGCTGCGCAGGGTTTCGATCGGATGATGTCGGGGGAAGCGACCCCATCGCAGATGGGCGGCCTGTTGATGGCGCTGCGGGTCCGCGGTGAGACGGTTGATGAAATCACCGGGGCCGTCACCGTGATGCGCGAGAAGATGCTGCGCGTTGCCGCGCCAAGCGATGCGATCGACGTGGTCGGCACGGGCGGGGACGCGTCAGGCTCCTACAACATTTCGACCTGCGCGGCTTTCATCGTGGCGGGCGCCGGGGTGCCGGTCGCCAAGCATGGCAATCGGGCGCTGTCCTCGCGGTCGGGCGCGGCCGATGTACTGTCCGCGCTTGGGGTTGCGATCGAGCTTACGCCGGAGGCGGTCGGGCACTGCATAGCTGAGGCCGGCATCGGCTTCATGTTTGCGCCCGCCCACCATCCGGCGATGAAGAACGTGGGGCCGACCCGGGTCGAGCTCGGCACGCGCACAATCTTCAATCTGCTCGGGCCGCTCTCCAATCCGGCGGGGGTGCGACGGCAGATGGTTGGTGTCTTCTCTCGGCACTGGATCGAGCCGCTGGCGCTGGTGTTGCGGAATTTGGGCTCGGAGGCGGCCTGGGTGGTGCATGGCTCCGACGGCCTCGATGAGATCACCATATCCGGGCCGACCTATGTGGCGGCGCTCGAACGCGGTGAGGTGCACACCTTCACCATCACACCGGAGGAGGTCGGCCTCGCGCGCGCCAAGCCTGAGGCGCTGCGCGGCGGCGATGCCCAGGACAATGCCCGGGCGCTGCTCGATGTGCTCAAGGGCAAGAAAGGTCCCTACCGCGACGTTGCGCTCCTCAATGCGGCAGCGGGACTGATCGTCGCGGCGCGGGCCAAAGACCTGCAACAGGCCGTCGCGATGGCGGTCAAATCGGTCGACTCCGGCGAGGCCGAAGGCCGTCTTGACCGGCTGATCGCGGTCTCCAATGGGTGAGCAGCCTCCTCGTCCCGGGCTTGACCCAAGGGCTTGACCCGGGACGTTCCAGGCTACAGAGGCTTGAGCTTGAAAACGCGCGTCTTCGACGTGCTAATGGCCGAGACAGGTGGCGCCAAGACCTGAGCATGCCCGACATTCTGACCATGATCGAGACGTACAAGCGTGCGGAGATCGCCGCCGCCAAGCGGGCGCACCCGCTCGCCACTCTCGAAGCGGCCGCCAAAGCCGCGGGTCCACCGCGCGGCTTTCTGGCCGCGATCGAGAAGAAGCTCGGGCAGACGCCGTATGCGCTTATTGCGGAGGTCAAAAAAGCAAGCCCCTCGAAGGGCCTCATACGCGCCGACTTCGATCCGCCGTGGCTGGCACGCGCCTATGAGCGTGGCGGCGCCGCCTGTCTCTCGGTATTGACCGATACGCCGTGCTTCCAGGGCAAGGCCGAGGATCTCCAGGTGGCAAGGGCGGCTGTGAGCCTCCCGGTGCTGCGCAAGGATTTCATGTATGACCCTTACCAGGTGATCGAGGCGCGCAGCTGGGGGGCCGATTGCATCCTGATCATCATGGCCGCGGTCGAGGATGCGGCGGCGCGCGACCTCGAACAGGCCGCGATGGCGCTCGGCATGGACGTGCTCCTCGAAGTGCACGACGAGGCCGAGCTCGAACGCGCGCTCAAGCTCCGCTCGCGGCTCATCGGCATCAATAATCGCAACCTCAAGACTTTCGAGACGACGCTTGCGACCGCCGAGCGCCTGGGGCGGCTCATTCCATCCGATCGCCTGGCGGTCGGCGAGAGCGGCATCTTCAAGCCGGCCGACCTCGAGCGCTTGTCGGCCGCCGGCATTTCGACCTTCCTGGTGGGCGAGAGCCTGATGCGGGAGGCCGACGTAGAAGCGGCAACGCGTGCACTGCTGGCGCCGTCTCCCTCCCTTCCCTCCCCCGCATGCGGGGGAGGGTCAGGGAGGGGGGACGCGGCGGCGGAGTAGCGTTGTGCGCAAAACCCAAACCAGCTCAAAGCCCAAGCCGCAGCTCACCCATCTCGCGCGCGGCGGCGATGCCCGCATGGTCGATGTATCCGGCAAGGCGGTCACCGCACGCGTTGCGGTCGCCGAGGGGCGGGTCGGCATGACGGCGGCAACGCTCGAGCTGGTGCTGGCCGGCAATGCCAAGAAGGGCGACGTGCTCGGCGCAGCCCGCATTGCCGGCATCATGGCGGGCAAGCGCACCCATGAGCTCATTCCGCTCTGCCACCCCCTTCCCGTCTCCAAGATCGCGGTCGAGATCACGCCTGAGCACAAGCCGCCGGGCCTCATCGTGCGCGCGACCGCGCAGGTGACCGGGCAGACCGGGGTCGAGATGGAAGCGCTGACGGCTGTGTCCGTCGCCTGCCTCACGATCTACGATATGGTGAAAGCGGTCGAACGCGGCATGCGTATCGAAGGCATCCGCCTGATCGAGAAAAGTGGCGGCAAGACCGGCCACTATCGGGCGCCGTAGAAAGTCAGCCAGGATTGCCCATCGGGAGTGAGCCGTGGCGTTGATGCCGGTTGCTGAAGCGCTGGAACGGGTGTTGCGGGACGCCACGCCCTTGGCTGCCGAGATGGCAGGCTTGGCGGATGCGCACGGCCGGGTGCTTGCGGATGATCTCAAAGCCCTGCGCACGCAGCCCCCGGTCGATGTCTCAGCCATGGATGGCTATGCGGTGCGCGCCCAGGATGTGGCCCAGGCTCCGGTCACGCTCGCGCTCGTCGGCGAGGTCGCTGCGGGCCATCCGTTCACCGGCGAGGTGGGCCGTGGCGAAGCGGCGCGCATCTTCACCGGCGGCGTTGTGCCGCGCGGCGCCGACACGGTCGTGATCCAGGAGCACACCACCCGCGCGGATCGGGTCGTCATCATCAACAGGCCAACCGGCAAGGGTCGCAATGTGCGCCCGCAGGGGCTCGATTTTACGGTCGAGGCGGTGCTCCTCAAGCGTGGTCACCGACTGGCGGATCGCCACCTCGCGCTGGCGGCGGCCATGAACCATGCCTCTGTGCCGGTGCATCGGCGGCCGAGAATCGCAGTGCTGGCGACCGGCGACGAGCTGGTGATGCCGGGGACCGATCCTTCCGCCGGCCAGATCGTCTATTCCAATGGCTTCGCCACGATGGCGATGGCACGTCGCCAAGGCTGCCAGGTCATTGATCTCGGAATCGCGCCCGACCGACTGCCGGAAACAATCGCCGCGATCCGCCGCGCGCGCGAGGAATGCGCCGATATCCTGGTCACCTCGGGCGGTGCCTCGGTCGGCGACCACGACCTGGTGCAGAAAGCGCTTGCCGAGGAAGGGCTCAAGCTCTCGTTCTGGAAGATCGCCATGCGCCCGGGCAGGCCGATGCTGCACGGCCGCCTCGGCGCCATGCACGTGCTCGGCCTGCCTGGCAATCCGGTTTCCTCATATGTCTGCTCGCATTTGTTCCTGCTGCCGCTGATCCGGAAGCTCTGCGGGCGCAGCGACATCGAGCCGGTGCCGCAGCAGGCGATCCTCGGCGCCGATCTGCCCGAGAACGACGAGCGCGCCGATTACCTGCGGGCAAAGCTCTCGGTTAGCCCGAACGGGCGCGAGGTGGCCACAGCCTTCCCGGTGCAAGACAGCTCCATGCTGGCCCCGCTCGCGGCCGCTGATTGCCTGCTGATTCGCGCGCCGCACGCGCCCGCGGCGCCCGCCGGCAGTCCCTGCCTGGTCCTGAGGCTCGGGCTATAGGTCTTGCACCACTGCGAACACGCGATCCAGGAGCTCGAATGCGCCGCCATGAAGCGCGATTCTGTGGTGTCCCGGAAACCAGGGGGGTCGCTTCGCGTTGCCCGAATAACACGCTCCACACGCTGTATTCCGGCAATATGCATAGTGGCTAGTGCACTGAATAAATCCGCGATTGCCAGACGCGCCGGACGGGATGGCGTGTATGAGCTCACGTTCGTGCTGGCAATACTGACAGCGGGAATCGCTGTGGCGGAAGCTGCGGGCAATTACAATTGTGGAGCGAGCACGTGCATTTGTACTGGCAGCAGCGACTGTCAGGACATGCGGAATTCCGTCATATGTGGGGGTAGGCTGGCATGTCATGCCAGCTCGCAAAACCAGCTCATCTGCACTTGTCGCCGCCAAGACTTGAAGACTGGTCACATCCAGGCACGCTAGCTTATCGAGGGTCACGCACCGCCTCTGCCACAGCGTAGGCATTCGTACAGAAGCCCCGGCAGGCGCCGCCTCCGATTGCCGCCGGCGAGAGTGTAGGCTCCCCCTCCCCCCTTGTCGGGGTCAAGAGCGCGGCCCACGGCGCGAATCAGCGAGCGCGCCGCCGTCCCGCCAGCAAGTGATTCGTTTGCTCGGACGTGGGTGTCGGTATTCGCCGATCGATGCTTAAGCCCACGCTTTGGCGGCCTCTAAGGTTGTTCACGTCAAATTAAATGGTTGCGGAACACATATCGAACAGATAGTGTCTGTTCATGATTTGTTTCGGCCGCGGCGAACTTCGGCATCCTGATCGGGAAATAGCGGATCGGGAAGGCCGGGAGAGCGGAAGCACCCTTAAGGGGACTTTTCGTTCACAAGAGGTTAGGCGCTGCCCAGGACCCCGGGGGAAATGCGACGATGCTTACACGCAAGCAGTTCGAGCTTCTGCGCTTCATTCACGAGCGGTTGAAGGAGGCTGGCGTGCCGCCCTCCTTCGACGAGATGAAGGATGCGCTCGACCTGCGCTCCAAATCGGGAATTCACCGGCTGATCACGGCGCTGGAGGAGCGCGGTTTCATTCGTCGCCTGCCCAATCGGGCGCGCGCCATCGAAGTGATCAAGCTGCCCGATTCGGTCGCCCATGGCATGGGGGCAACCCGCACCCGTGGGTTCACCCCAAGTGTCATCGAAGGCAATTTAGGGCGCGTGCGGGCGCCGGCGGAGGACGACAGCGGGCGCTCGGTTGCCGTCCCGGTCATGGGCCGCATTGCCGCCGGCACGCCGATCGAGGCAATCCAGACCAAGAGCCACGTGATCAACATGACGCCCGATATGCTGTCGAGCACGGGCGAGCATTTTGCACTGGAGGTGCGGGGCGATTCGATGATCGACGCCGGTATTCTCGATGGTGATATCGCGCTGCTGCGTCGCACCGAAGAGGCCGATACCGGCGATATCGTGGTCGCCTTGATCGACGAGGAGGAGGCTACACTCAAGCGCTTCCGCCGCCGCGGCGCCTCCATAGCGCTCGAGCCCGCGAACACCGCCTACGAGGTGCGCATTCTGCCGCCCAATCGGGTACGCATCCAGGGCAAGTTGGTCGGGATTTTCCGCCGGTACTGAGGCGCGCCAACAACCCCACCGTCCGCGCCTACCCGCTGCTGACCTTGGCCCAGGTATCGCGCAGGCCGACGGTGCGGTTGAAGACCAGCGCGCCGGGTGCGGAATCCGGATCGCGCACAAAGTAGCCCTGCCGCTCGAACTGCACCGGCTCCGCGGCATTGCCAGCGGCGAGTGCCGGCTCGAGGCGGCAGCCGGTCAGTATCTCGAGCGAGCTCGGATTGAGGTCCGCTGCGAAATTGCCGGCATTGGGCTCGGCGCTCTTGAAGAGCTGATTATAGAGGCGCACTTCCGCGGCGACAGATTCGGTTGCCGAAACCCAGTGCAGCGTCGCCTGTACCTTGCGCCCATCCGGCGCGTTGCCGCCCCGCGTCGCTGGATCATAGGTGCAGCGCAGCTCGGTGACCTCGCCGTCGGCATTTTTCACCACCTCGCGACAGGTGATGAAATAGGCGTAGCGCAGCCTCACCTCGCGCCCGGGAGAAAGGCGGAAAAACTTCTTGGGTGGCGTTTCCATGAAGTCCTCGCGCTCCACATAGAGCTCGCGGGTGAAGCGGATCGGCCTCGTTCCGGCGGAAGCGTCATCGGGATGATTGACGGCTTCGAGCATCTCACCCGGACCTTCGGGGTAGTTCTCGATCACGACCTTCAGGGGGTTCAGCACCGCCATCCGCCGCAATGCGGTACGGTTCAGCACCTCGCGCACCGAATGCTCGAACATGCCGACGTCGACCATGCTGTTGGCCTTGGCAACGCCGATCCGCTTGACGAAGTCGCGGATCGCAGCGGGCGGCACACCGCGGCGGCGCAGCCCCGCGAGCGTCGGCATGCGCGGGTCATCCCAGCCGCTGACATGTCGTTCACGCACCAAGCCCGTCAGCACGCGCTTGGACAGAACCGTATAGGCGAGATTGAGCCGTGCGAATTCGTACTGCCGCGGCCGCGACGGCACCGGCAGATGTTCCAGGAACCAGTCATAGAGCGGCCGATGATCCTCGAATTCAAGCGTGCAAAGCGAATGCGTGATGCGCTCGATGGCGTCCGACTGGCCGTGCGCGAAGTCATAGCTCGGATAGATCGACCATGCGGTGCCGGTGCGCGGATGGCTCGCATGCAGGATGCGGTACAGCACGGGATCGCGCAGGTTGATGTTGCCGGAGGCCATGTCGATCTTGGCGCGCAGCACCCTCGTCCCGTCGGGGAATTCGCCGGCGCGCATGCGGCGGAAGAGATCGAGGTTTTCCTCGACCGTGCGGTTGCGAAACGGGCTGTTCTGTCCGGGCTCGGTCAGGGTGCCGCGGCGGGCGCGGATCTCCTCCTGGGACTGGTCATCCACATAGGCCAGGCCGTTGTGGATCAGGTGCTCGGCCCAGGCATAGAGCTGCTCGAAATAGTCCGAAGCGTGGTAGAGGTGATCGCCCCAATCGAAGCCAAGCCAACGCACGTCGCGCTTGATGGCGTCGATATATTCCTGCTCCTCCTTGGTCGGGTTGGTATCGTCGAAGCGCAGGTGGCAGCGGCCGCCGAACTCCTGCGCCACGCCGAAATTGAGGCAGATCGACTTGGCGTGGCCGATGTGCAGATAGCCGTTGGGCTCCGGCGGAAAGCGGGTAACCACCCCGGTGTGGCGCCTCGAATCGAGGTCCGACTGGATGATGTCGCGGATGAAATCGCGGCCTGCTTCCGCCATCAGAGTTGCGCCCGCCGTCATGCTTTCCAAGTCCCTCGGTTCTCAGCTGCGCCGTCTTAGACCCATCCGCATGTAGGCGCCAAGACGGCTCTCCGCCACAAACCTTCCAGCCCTTCAGTCGCGGCTGCGCATGAATAGGGGTGACACGCGTTCCCGGTATGGTACACGGCACGCAGTTCCGGTTGTGCCCCAGTCCGGGGCAGCACCCGGAACCCTTGGCAGCGGACACGTCGACGACGTTATTGAGAGCAGCCGAATAGAGGACGACCGAACGAGTGCGAGATGAGTGAGACCGTCGTCACCCGATTTGCGCCCTCGCCCACCGGGTTCCTCCATATCGGCGGCGGCCGCACGGCGCTGTTCAACTGGCTTTATGCGCGCGGTCGCGGCGGCAAGATGCTGTTGCGGATCGAGGATACCGATCGTGAACGCTCGACCCAGGCCGCGATCGACGCGATCTTGGACGGTCTCACCTGGCTCGGCATCACCTGGGACGGCGAGGTGATCTATCAGTCGACGCGCGCGGCGCGCCACCGCGAGGCGGCCGAGCAGCTCTTGGCCGCGGGCAGAGCCTATCCCTGCTATTGCACGCCCGAGGAGCTCGAGGAGATGCGCGCGGCCGCGCGCCGGGAGGGGCGTTCGGTGCGCTACGACGGGCGCTGCCGGTACCGCGATCCGGCGAGCGTGCCGGCCGGGGCGAAGCCGGCGATCCGTCTCAAGGCCCCGACTGACGGCGAGACGGTGATCGAAGATCAGGTCCAGGGCCGGGTGGTCTGGCAGAATCAGGATCTTGACGATCTCGTCCTGCTGCGCTCCGACGGCACCCCGACCTACATGCTCGCGGTCGTGGTCGACGATCACGACATGGGGGTGACCCACATCGTTCGCGGCGACGACCATCTCACCAACGCGGCGCGGCAGAAGCACATCTATGATGCGCTCGGCTGGCGCGTGCCGGTGATGGCGCATATTCCGCTCATTCACGGGCCCGATGGCTCAAAGCTCTCCAAGCGCCACGGCGCGCTCGGCGTCGATGCTTACCGTGCGCTCGGCTATCTGCCGGCGGCGCTGCGCAATTATCTCGTGCGGCTCGGCTGGAGCCATGGCGACCAGGAGATATTCTCGACAGAGGAAATGATCGCCGCCTTCGACCTGCCGCAGATCGGGCGCTCGCCGGCGCGCTTCGATTTCGCCAAGCTCGAAAGCATCAACGGCCACTATATGCGTGCGACCCCTGACGCCGATCTGCTCGCGGCGCTGGAAGCGGTGCTGCCGCATATCGCTCATGGTCCGGAAATCGCCGCCAAGCTCACCCCGGAGCTGCGTGCCAGGCTGCTGGCCGCCATGCCGGGTCTCAAGGAGCGGGCCAAGACCTTGATTGAGCTTCTCGACGGCGCGGGGTTCCTGGTGAGTGCCCGGCCCATCGCGATCGAAAATAAGGCGGCCGCCTTGCTGACCCCCGAGGCGCGGATGCTGTTAAGCGAAATAGCCGCCGACCTTGAAGGGATCGATCCCTGGACCGCCGAGCGGGCGGAGCAGGCGCTGCGAAGCTTCAGCGAGCGCAAGGGGACCAAGCTGGGCAGCGTGGCGCAGCCGTTGCGGGCGGCGCTGACCGGGCGCACCACCTCTCCGGGCATCTTCGACGTGCTGGCGGTCTTGGGAAAGTCCGAAAGCCTGGCGCGCTTGCGCGACCAGTTTACGCCTTGACCTTCGTGCGGCCCCGCGCATCTCCCTGAACAGTTTCCGAAAAAGCTCGCCCTTGCGAAAGCGATGGCGGGGCACCGATATTCCGAAGCGAGGAAAGATATGCGAACGCCCGGCGTTCATTCGTGAGCCCCGCCTGCGATCGGGCAGCCATTCGGGCGCTGATCTTGCGGTGCACACTTGAATGGGCTACGCAACGGAGTCGGGCCGTAATGGCGGGCTTGCCGGACCTCCCGCGGAGCTGGCCGCATGTGCGAAGCGGTTCTGCGATGCGGTTCGACAGACGTAATCCGAGGATATAGTCATGGACGCGAAGACCGGCTCGAACACCAAGAGCGCAACGCTCAAAGTCGGAGACAAGGATTACACCTTCAAGCTTTACGACGGGACCATCGGCCCGTCGGTCATGGATATCGGTAAGCTTTATTCCCAGGCCGGCATATTCACCTACGATCCCGGATACACCTCGACTGGAAGCTGCGAGTCCAAGATCACCTATATCGACGGCGACGAAGGCGTCCTGCTCTATCGCGGCTATCCGATTGAGCAGCTGGCTGAGCACGGAGATTTCCTCGAGACCTGCTATCTGCTGCTCTATGGCGAGCTGCCGACTCCGGCGCAAAAGGTCGATTTCGATAACCGCGTGACCCATCACACGATGGTGCACGAGCAGATGAGCCGGTTCTTCCAGGGCTTCCGCCGCGACGCACACCCGATGGCGGTGATGACCGGCTGCGTCGGCGCGCTCTCGGCCTTCTATCACGACTCGACCGACATTTCTGATCCGCACCAGCGGATGGTGGCCTCGCTGCGCATGATCGCCAAGATGCCGACGCTCGCCGCCATGGCCTACAAATATTCGGTAGGCCAGCCGTTCATCTATCCGAAAAACGAGCTCGACTATGCCTCGAACTTCCTGCGCATGTGCTACGCGGTGCCGTGCGAGGAGTACAAGATCAACGGCGTGCTGGCGCGAGCAATGGACCGCATCTTCATTCTGCACGCCGATCACGAGCAGAATGCGTCGACCTCGACGGTGCGGCTTGCCGGCTCCTCGGGCGCCAACCCGTTCGCCTGCATCGCGGCGGGCTGCGCTTGCTTGTGGGGCCCTGCCCATGGGGGCGCCAACGAGGCCGCGCTGAACATGCTGCGCGAGATCGGCACTCCGGAGCGCATCCCCGAATACGTGCGGCGGGCCAAGGACAAGAATGACTCCTTCCGCCTGATGGGCTTCGGCCACCGCGTCTACAAGAACTACGATCCGCGCGCCAAGATCATGCAGAAGACCTGTCACGAGGTCTTGGCCGAGCTTGGGATCAAGGACGATCCGCTGCTGGACGTGGCGATCGAGCTCGAGCGCATCGCCTTGCATGACGAATATTTCATCGAGAAGAAGCTCTATCCGAATATCGACTTCTATTCGGGCATTACGCTCAAGGCCATGGGCTTCCCCACCACCATGTTCACGGTGCTGTTCGCGGTCGCCCGCACTGTCGGCTGGATCGCGCAGTGGAAGGAGATGATCGAGGATCCGGATCAGAAGATCGGCCGGCCGCGCCAGCTCTACACCGGCGCGACGCGGCGCGACTACGTTCCGATCTCGCGGAGGAAGTAGGGCGACGGCTCAGCCTCGGGCTGCCGAGGCGAGCGCGAGCACGATTTCGGCCGCGCGCGCGCTGGGTGCTTGGGTCTTTCCGCCGTCCACATGGTTGTTCTCCAAGCGCATTATCGTATCGAGGCGCGAGAAGGCCTCGATCTGAGCTCGTCGCGCGGGGCTGTCGGTCAGTAGCGGCGTCATGGCGCGGGTGAGGTTTTCCGCCGTGCAGTCGCGCTGAAGGAATTCGGGCACCGCGTTCTCGCCCAGGATCAGGTTCGGAAGAATGGCGGACGGCACCGTGATGGCGAGCCGCGCGACGATCTCCTCGAGCAGCGAAACCCGATAGGCCGTGACCATCGGCACACCGGCGAGCGCGAGCTCGAGCGTAACGGTGCCGGACTTGGCGAGAGCTGCGCGGGCGGCGCGGAAGGCCGCGTATTTCTCCGTGGCGTCTATGACGATGCGCGGCTTGAGCGGCCAGTCAGCAACGCCTGCTGCAACCCGCTCGGCCAGATGCGGGAGCGTCGGCAGCACGATTTCGGATGGAGTGCCCGCGCCTGCTAGGAGTCCCAGGGCCTTGCCGAAAGTGGCGAGCAGGCGGCGAATTTCGCCTTTTCGACTGCCCGGCAGGACCAGCACCACCGGCGGGTCGGAAAGCCGCCGCTCTGCCTCCTCGACATTGGGTCGCAGCCGCGAGACCTGCTCCAAGAGCGGATGCCCCACATAGGTGCAGGGCGGGCCGCCTAGGCGCCGATGTGCTTCCGGCTCGAAAGGCAGCAACGCCAGAACATGATCCACATAGGCGCGCATCGCCCGCGCACGGCCCGGACGCCACGCCCAGACCGAGGGCGACACGTAGTCGATGATCGGGATCGAGGGCGCCGCGGCACGTACACGCCGAGCCACCCGATGGCTGAAATCCGGACTGTCGATGATGACGAGCGCATGGGGCTTTGCTTCAACCACCAAGCTGGCCGTTTCGCGGATGCGCCGGAGAATGCGGGGCAACTGCTGCGGGATCGCCGCAAAGCCGATGATCGCGAGCTCGTCGATGGGAAACGGGCTCGCCAGGCCTTCAGCTGCCATCTCGCGCCCGCCGACACCGGCAAAGCGCACCATTCCGGCTGTACGCTGCTTGAGCATCCGCATCAGCGCGGCGCCCAGCTGATCGCCAGATTCCTCGGCGGCGACCAGCGCGACATGCAGGCGACCCACAGGTGGCGGCAGCAGTGGCGAGGTGGGAGGCTCGGCCATCGCTTGGCTCAGCCTCCCCGCACCCCGACGACGAACATCCGCTCGCGCTCTGCGGCCTGCCGTACCAGCTCGGCCTCCGCCACGATCGTTTCTCCCGCGAGAACGGCGATGCCCGAGAGCCCGGCGCGCGCCGCGCCGGCGATGGTCTGCGGCCCGATGGTAGGCATATCCATTCGTCGATCCTGGCCCGGTTTCGGTGCCTTGACGAGCACGCCGCCCGGAGAGCGGATTCGGCCCTTGCGGCGCAGACTAGCCACTTGGGCCAGCATCTCGTCGGTCCCGTCTGCGGCCTCCACGGCGAGGACGTGCTGCTCGGCGACAATCACGGCCTGACCAACGTCGAATTGGCCAATCGAACGCAGCAAAGCCAAGCCGAGCGCGATATCGATGCGGTTGGCAGCGTCCGGCTCCAGGCATCCAATAGCTCCCTCGGGCATCAAGATTTCAGGCGCCAATTCGTGGGCTCCAATCACCGTGAAGCCGCGCTGCTCGAAGAGCTTGGCGACTCCCGCCAAGAGATGGCCGTCGCCACCGCGAAACATTTCCGCGACCCGCGGCAACAGAGCCAGAGCTCCAAAGTCCACCCGCAGCTGGGCCAGTGTCGGTCGCACGACGCTGCCAATGAACACGAGGTCAGCGCACCCCTCCTGCCGGGCCAGTCGAGACAGCCGATTGATTTGGCCCAGGCCGATCCAATGATGCGGGTATCGCGCGACCCTGCCGGGACTGGCGCATCCGCGCAGCGGGAACAACACGGCGCGGCGGTTGTCTCGGGTGACGGCATCTGCGACCGCAAACGGCAGGCTGCCGCCGCCACTGACAATGCCGATTGGCGATCGGCTGCGCGCGACGGATTGGCCGGTCTGATTGCCCGACCCGACCATCACGCCTCGGCCAAGCGCCCCGGCGCGCAAAGCGGCCGGTCGCGCTTGTCGCGGACAAAGGCGACAATTTCGGCGACGGCCGGATCGTGACCGAATTTCGCCTGGGTCGCATCCAGCCGGCGAGCCAGACTGCCCTCTCCGAAAAAAAGCGAGCGATAGGCGGAACGAACTGCACGGATCGACTCAGGCGAGAACTTTCGCCGCTTCATTCCGACGACATTGACGCCGCTGAGGCGCGCAAAGGACCCTGCGGCGAGTCCGAACGGAATGACATCGCCGCGCAAGCCGCTCGCCCCCCCGATCATTGCATGCGCGCCGATATGTGTGAACTGGTGCGCAGCCGTCAGACCACCGATGAAAACGTGGTCGCCGACCACACAGTGGCCCCCGAGCGTGGCGCAATTGGCAAACACGACGTCATTACCAATGCGACAATCATGGGCCACATGGCTGTACGCCATGAAGAATCCGCGGTCGCCGACCTCGGTGATTCCACGACCATTCTCGGTGCCGATGCTCATCGTCACCCCCTCGCGAATGTCGCAGTCCGTTCCAATCACCAGACGGGTAGGCTCGCCGTGATAGCTCTTCGACTGCGGTATCGCGCCAAGCGAGGCGAACGGGTGGACGACCGTGCGGGCGCCGATCGCCGTGCGGCCTGCGACATGCACATGCGAGATCAGGCGGCAGCCGGCTCCAATCACGGCGTTCGGACCAATGACGCAATACGGTCCGATCGAGACATCATCCTCCACCATCGCTCCGCGTTCGATTCGGGCGGTGGGATCAATCAGCGCCATCTAAAGCCCTCACGTCAGCATGGCGCCGACCTCGGCTTCAGCGACCAGCTGGCCCGCCACCATTGCCCGGCCGCGATACCACCACATGTTCCTCTTCCGCGCCATTTTGTTCATGTGATATTCGATCGTATCTCCCGGCAGCACCGGCTTGCGGAATTTCGCACCGTCGATAGTGGTGAAGTAGAAGCCCTTCGGCGGGAATCCTTCAGCTGTTTGTTTCATAATGCAGATCGTTCCGGCGGTCTGTGCCATGCCCTCGATCAGCAGCACGCCCGGAAATATCGGGTTGCCGGGAAAATGCCCGAGAAACTGCGGCTCGTTGATGGTTACGTTCTTGATGCCCACGGCCGCGTCGTCCCCGCTGATGCTGACGATACGGTCGACCATCAAGAACGGATAGCGGTGCGGCAGCGCCTTCAAGATTGCGACGATATCGGCTGCCTCCAGCGTGGTTGCCGCCTCGCTCATGTGTGTGCCCTTGCGCGGGCGAGTTGCTTGGTCCTCATACGACGATCCTCACGGGGCTTCTCCACCTTCCGGGGGGGTCCTGGCGGCGCTGCCGTGTCCGGCCAAGCGCTCGAGCGCGGCGACCTCGCGGAAGAACTGCTTGACCGGCTTGGCCGGCGCCCCGACCCAGCGTGCCGCCGCCGGCACATCGTGCATGACGCCGGCTTTTGCGCCCAACGCCGCTCCGGAGCCGATCACCAGATGATCAGCCAGCCCGACCTGGCCGCCGGTCATGACGTTGTCGCCGAGGACGCAGCTGCCGGATATGCCGGTTTGCGACGCCAGAATGCAATGCCTCCCGATCACCACATTGTGGGCGATCTGCACCAGATTGTCGATCTTGGTGCCCTCGCCGATCACAGTGTCACTCATCGCGCCGCGATCGATCGTGCTGTTGGCTCCAATCTCGACGTCGTCCTGGATAATAACCCGGCCGATCTGCGGAACCTTGGCGTGGCCGGCCGAACCCCCCAGGTAGCCAAACCCGTCTTGCCCGATCCGGCAGCCGGGATGGATGATCACCCGGTCGCCGATCAAGGCGTGCGTGATCGTGACACCGGAACCAATGGCGCAGTCGCGGCCGATACGCACGTTCGGGCCCACGACCGCACCGGCGGCGATCACGGTGCCGGAGCCGATCTCGGCGCGCGGCCCGACCACCGCTCCTGGATCGACTGTCGCGCCGCTCTCCAGCCGTGCCGTCGAATGCACTGAGGCTCCGACCGCGATGCCATGCGCCTCGAACAACGAGGACGGCCGAAGCGCTGTCGGATACAACGCACGAGCGGCTTGGACAAAAGCCCGATAAGGCGCCCGCACATAAATAAGGCTCACACGCTCAGGCACCAGTTGGGCCAACCGCTCCGTCGTGAGGCATGCCCCGGCTTCGCAGCGCGCAGCCAAGTCGGCGAATTTGGCTCCTTCAAAGAAGCACAAGTCGTCAGCGCCGGCGTGCTCAAGCGCCGCAATGCCGGTGATGCGCCGGTCCAGGTCCGCGCCGCGCCCGGCCTCGGCTCCCGTCAACGCTATGATCTCGCGCAGAGTCAGGCCCGGATGTCGTGGAAAGAAGAACGCCGCGGTCATGCGCCCCATGGCCGACCAGGGCCCCAATTCCGAAGTTCGTGATGCATTGCACCCGTGCCCCGCTTCCGAATTCCGTGATACATCGCGGCACCCCTTCTCGCGCAATTCGGAAGCAAGGGGCACTAGGTCATCGTTTCCGAAGTTCGAATCATATCAGGCGACATCCGCGAGCTTATAGGACCAAGTGTGGATGACGGGGTGGCGGTTGGCGAGCTTTATACCAGCCATGATGCGTTCCTTGAGTTCTTGTTTTGAGGTTACGCGGATGTGGCGGAGGACCGAACGAGCGAACT
>Ga0209062_1002502_pt1 | contig 24450 bp, 20 predicted proteins | sample Coa_R2_2_FD_187158 | JGI IMG/M metagenome (GOLD analysis project Ga0209062, IMG submission 187158) | Surface soil microbial communities from Centralia Pennsylvania, which are recovering from an underground coalmine fire - Coalmine... | ecosystem: Environmental > Terrestrial > Soil > Unclassified... | reverse complement strand
ACAACGGCGAACGGAGGAGGGTTCGGGAAGGGGAAGGAGCAATCGCCCAACCGCCTCGAATCCGGGTATAATCCCCGCAGGGCGTCGGTCGTGATCTTGTTATCTCGATTGGGAGGATTGATCCGTGCCGCTCCTCGATCATTTTCATCCGCCGTTGAGCGAACGCCGTCCGTGGGAGTCGTTCCATACGACCTGGGCCAGTGCGCTGGCGGATGCGCTCAACGAGGGTGTATTGCCGCCGGGCTACATCGCCCTGGAACAGGTTCATCCGGGGGCGGCCCTGGAAATCGACGTGGCCACATTCACTGATCCGGCCGCGTCGCCTTCCGCGGACACCGGCGGAACAACAACGGTCGCGCGAACCGTCTGGACTCCCGCGGTCGCCCCTCTGGTCTTCCCTGCTTCATTTCCTCCCAGCGCGACGGTGGAGATCCTATCCTCGGAGGGCGGGCGAACGCTCGTGGCCGCGATTGAACTCGTCAGCCCCGGTAACAAGGACCGTTCCACCAAGCGCCGATTGTTCGCGGCCAAGTGCGCTTCCCACCTCAGCCGCGGCATTGGACTTGTTGTCGTTGATGTGGTCACAAGCCGGCAGGGGAACTTGCACAACGAATTGGCCGATCTACTCCAGCTGGACGCTGCCTTTCGCATGACTGCCGGGCAGTCCCTTTACGCCGTTGCCTACCGCCCTCTCCGCGCTGGTGACATGGAAAAAGTCGAAACCTGGCCCACCGTGCTGGCAGTGGGCCAGCCGCTGCCGCGAGTGCCGCTTTCGCTTGGAGCCGATTGGTGCGTGCCGGTGGACCTGGAAGAATCCTATCGCGAAGCTTGCCGGCGGCGGCGGTTGGATGAGATCGTCTCCTCAGCAATCGCGTGATAGCTACCAAGTCTCGTAAGATCCGACACGGAATGCGCTGCGCGCAGAGCATCGAAAAAATCCTACCAACCTTGCCTCGCTGCTCAGCACGGGTTATTCTTCTTTCACTTAAACCAAGACGTGTCTAAACACCCCAACACCGTCATGGCTTCGCGCAAGGATAAAGACGTCGAACAACACTGGGCCGAGATCGAGGCATCGTTCACGCGCGGCGATGCCGCGTTCGTGGATCAGCTGCGCCGTTTTCACAACGCCGAGATTCTTGCCGGCTTCGCCGCGCGCTGGTTCGGCGACCGGCGGCCCGAAGCCCGACAAATGTTGCGCGATTATCTAAGCCGCCCGCTCAACGCCTATCGTCATGATGCGTTGGTCAAACGCCTTTTCAAGATGGCCGAGGCCGCCAACGATGATGAGCTGATGGCCCATTTTCTCGTCTTGTTCGATCGCTCGATTCGACGGGTGAAACGGTGGGGTTATCGTAGCAGATTCAAGCGTGTGGATGACCGAACAACTGCCGAGACGTTGATTCGCCGCTGGGTAAGTCAAGGTTTTTCTTCTGACAGCATTGTTCCTCGCGATAATTGGTGGTACGCCTCCGCTTGGAGGTCCGGTGAAGTGCTTAAAGCTCGACGCAACAGCACCATGCCGCGGAATGTCCCACAATGGTGGTGGCAGCGATTGTCGCCGGAAATCACGCCGGAGATACGCGCGCGATTGGAAAACTTCCGCCTGTTCAGCGTCCACACGCGGAACTATCTGCGCCGTCGGGCCTGGCGTTATTTTCGCAAGGTGGGAAAGGAACAGCCCTCGCAGTACGTCAAGGCAGTAACCGCCGCGCTGAAACTGTACGAGGATGCGGACGTAGCCGACGGCCTGGCTCTGCTCGACAATTGGGGTCTGGTTCACATCTTGTTCCACAACTCCCCGGCGCTCGTGGCGAAACCACACGGCTGGACGCTGGCGGAAGGGCGCACGCTGGCGGAGCTGCGGCCGGCGCCGATTTACGAACCCCTATGGCAGACATCGCCGCGAGCCGTATTCGATCTGCTCCGCGAGGCGCGTTGTCGGCCGGTGCGGCAGTGGGCCATTCACTGGCTTCGCCGCGATCCGGCGAAGGTGCAGAGCGCCGCGACGCTGGATGAATGGTTGAGTTTGCTGTTTCACGAGGATTCCGAAGTTGCCGCCCTCGCCGCCGACCTCCTGCGCGCCGCGCCGGGGCTCGATCGATTGAGCGTCGAGCGCTGGTTAGAGCTGCTGGAAACGCCGAATGCTCTCGCTCTGGAAGTTTTGTGCGAGTTGATTGTTGCCCATGTTCATCCGGAGCGCATCCGACTGGAAGATGCGGCGCGTCTGGCTTGCAGTCGTCCGCTGCCCTTGGCCCGGCTCGGCTTTTCCTGGCTTCAGGGAAAGCAGCCCCAGAGCGCGGCCGATTGTCAGGCCTTGCTGCGGCTCGCCGGGGCGGAGGCGGAGCCATTGCGCCCGGAGATGGTCCGCTGGGCGCGCGGTGTGTTGAGTGCGTCGCCGCATTTCCAAGCGGAATGGCTGCTCGAACTTCTCGACAGCCGCCATACCGATGTGCGGGCCGAGGGCTGGAATTGGCTCGAAGCGGAGCCGCGGGCGCGCGAGAATGTCGCGCTCTGGCAGCGGCTCCTGGAATCGCCCTATGACGACGTGCGCCTGCGGCTGACAGCTGTTCTGGAGGAACGCGTGCGCGGCCGCAAGCCGGTCGTGGATCAAGACAAAATGGATGCGGAATTGGTGCGGTTTCTCTGGGCGTCGGTGCTGCTCAACATCCATCGAGGCGGGCGAACGAAACCGCTCGTGGTCGCGCAGATGGTGCGGCGCCTGGAGCGAAGACCGGAGGAAGCGAAGATGCTGTTGCCGATTTTGGCTGCGGCGTTGCGTTCGGTGCGCGGCCCGGAATGGCGCGCGGGCTTGTCTGGCGTCGTCGCCTTGGTGCAGCGCCGGCCCGACCTGGCCTCTGCTGTAAATCAGGTGTTCCCGGAGTTGAAGTGGTCATGATTTCGTGAATCACGGGGGTGTCCAGGCAGTTAACCGAGACCATCTTGCTGCGGCGTTCCGCCGTGGTTGAATTTGGCTTACCATCGCTTCCCCAAGGCCGTTGTTCTTTCGGCTCCGGACAAGTACTTGCCTGGGCCGAGTCAACTGAGTTTCCCCGGCAAGTACTTGTCCGGAGCCTCGGTGAACGACCTTGGTCGACGCTTCGAAGTCGGTGCTGCCTGGCGCCCCTTTTTGCTCACCGCTCCCTAACGGTCGCGGCTCAGGTGAATCGATGAATTTGCAATTCGCTTATCTCGGACGCAGTGCCATCCAGCAGAGTCCCCAAGGACTGGCCGTATCACTGGCGCCGAACCTGCGCCGCGATCGTGTCGGCTTCAATGGCACCTTGCGCCAGCCGTTGCGTTTCCGCGAGGCCGTCAGCGCGCTGCACGATGTTGTAGTGAGTGATCTCCGCTATCAACCGAAAGATCGCAGCGCCTATCAGGCATATCTCGCCGAACAGCGAGAGCGCGAGATCGCCTTTCGCCGCGGCGCTCGTCAGGCCGCTCGCGCCGAATTGCTGGCTCTCAAAGCCGAAAGGATACCGGAGGGACTGGACCAGCGCTATGAACAGCTGCGCAAAACCTACTGGGATGCTCGGCTCAAGTATTCGGATTACCTCTCGCGGCACGACCCAGAGCTGTGGCGCATGCTCGTACCGTGCGACCCGGTCATCACCGTCGCTCCGGACGTGCTGTTCTTCGAGTGCTTCAGCAAGGACGAATCGAGCTACGGCTGCTTGACCGTCGAGCGCAACGCTTTCGGCACTGAGGAAAAAGCGACTTTAGGCACAACCAATGTCGATTACTCGTGGACGCTCTACGAAGAGTTCCAGAAACTGCGCAGCTACCGCTCGACGCGCTTCGTCATCGATCCCGCCGGCTTCGAGGTTCGGACGGAGCAGGCGGCCAACTACCGCGAGGAGAAGATCGATTTGCCGTCAAGCTGGCTGCGCGGCTTTTTGCAACTGCAAGCGGCCATGAGTCTGCCGATGCGGCGCGTGCCGGTCAGTCGCGAGGGTTTGTACAACGTGCTGGCCTGGCTGAAGCGCCATCGGGCGGCGCGCAGTCCGCGGGCGGTGCGCTTCGAGCTGGAGCCGGGCGAGCCGGTGGTATTGGTGCTGGAGCCGTGGGAGCGTCGCATTGTGTTGCATGGAATGCCCTATGGCGGAGCGCGCGAGACCATCCGCGTTTGGGGGCGTGATCGGCTGCGCGTGTTGGCCCGGCTGTTGCCGCTTGCCGAAGGAGCCGACGTGTATTTGCTCGGCACCGGCTTGCCGAGTTTCTGGTCGGTGAAGATGGGCGACATGCGGCTGATGCTGGGACTGTCCGGCTGGACGGCCAACGATTGGACGGGCGCCGGCGCGCTCGATCAGCTCGCGCCGCCGGTCGAACCCAGCGCCGACCTTCTGGGCGAGGTCGCCGCCGTCTTCAAGGATGGACCGGCTCTGACGTTCGGGCAGATTCAGCAGCGAACCAGCGCGACGCCGGCCCATATCGCGGCAGGACTGAACCGCCTGGCGCTGATGGGGCAATTAATTCACGATCTACCGGCGGGACTCTATCGCTGGCGGCAAATCCTCCCGGTTCCCGTCGCCCTCGGATCGCTGGGTCCCGACAATCCCGAAACCGAGGCAGCCCGCCAGCTGACCGAGCGCGTCCGCATCCAGCGCGATGAGCGCACGTCCTCTGGACTGCGTGTGTTGGTTGGCCTGGCACCGGAGAAGCCGGTTGAGGTGATTCTCGACGGCGATAGTCGCATTATCCGCGGCAAGTGCAAATGCTCGCATCATTTCAAGAACGGCCTGCGGAAAGGCCCGTGCCGTCATTTGCAGGCCGTCCGCAATGCCGCCCTGCGTGCCGCCGCCCCGCGGCAGCCGGGCTCGCTGGAGCGCTGGTTTCGTGAATTGTGGGCGGAATTGAAGGATCTGCACGGAGCGTGATACAAGGGAGACGATCCATTATGGGTTTCTTCGACTGGCTGCGGAAAATCCTCTCTTCCGGCAAGGCGGAGCAGAAACCGCAACAACCGCCCGCCGCGCCGCCGCCTGCGAGCAGCCCAGAGACCGTATCTCTTTCCAGCGGCGGCGACTTCCCTGTCCGCGTGTTGTTGCCGCAACCTCCGAGCAGTCCGCCGCCTTCTCCACCTCCGATCTCGCCGGTTCCACCCCCGGCCGCGCCGGCCCGGCGCCAGGCTACTCTCAACCTGGACGCGGGCGAGTTTCTGCCCATAAGCCGGGACGAGCTAAAAGAAGCAGCCAAGGACGTGCGCCGGGGCGGTGCATGGTTTGGCCGCCGTGACCTCATTCCACCTGCCGAGGATCTTCGTACCAAGCTCATCGATCGGGCGATGGTAACACAGGGATTGTTGACGCCCGAACAATTGGCGGAGATCCACGACGTCGGCGCCGAGATGGACCGAGTTCGGCCCCTGGTCGAAAGTCTGGAAACTCAGGCGGCGCTGGCGGGCGAGGCGGCCGTGCAGGCCGAGCGCCAACGCCGTGCCGAACTGAAAAAACGCAAAAAAGAAGAGGCGGCCGAGCGCAAACGGCAACGCGCCGAAGCCATCGCTCAGCGCCGCGCCACCGATATTCTCTTTCTCGGCCGCGGCGTATCCGGTCGTCTGGGCGAGCGCGTCAGCGATGCGGACAAGCTGGCGGAGTTTGGTTTGCCGCTCTTGTCCACGCCCGCCGAGGTCGCCGCCGTCTTGGGCCTGACGATTCCGCGCCTGCGCTGGCTGGCCTTTCATACCGATGTTGCCTCGCGCGTCCACTACGTCCGCTTCACCGTGCCGAAAAAAAGCGGCGGCACGCGCGCTCTGCACGCACCGCATCGCACGCTCGCCGCGGCCCAACGCTGGATATTCGATCACATTCTCCGCCGTCTGCCGGTTGAGCCTGCCGCGCACGGATTTCAGGCCGGACGCAGCATCCTGAGCAACGCCCAACAGCACGCAGGGCGCGCTATCGTGGTCAATCTCGATCTGGAAGATTTCTTTCCCAGCATCACCTTCCCGCGCGTCCGAAGCGTGTTCCATCGTCTCGGTTACTCGCCCGCGGTTGCGACGATTTTCGCTCTGCTTTGTACGGAATGCCCACGCCAGGTCGTCGAATACGCCGGGAAAATCTATCACGTCGCTGTCGGCCCGCGTGGATTGCCGCAGGGTGCATGTACGAGTCCCGCCCTCTCGAACCAGGTGGCGCGACGGCTCGATCGGCGTCTCGTCGGTCTGGCGAACAAACTGGGCCTGGGCTACACGCGCTACGCGGACGACCTGACGTTCTCCGGCGACGAGACCTTACAGGGGCGAGTGGGCTACCTGATGGCCCGCGTTCGCCACATCGCCGAAGAAGAAGGCTACCGAATCAACGACAAAAAAAGCCGTGTCCTGCGTCGCAACACCGCCCAGATGGTGACGGGATTGGTGGTCAACGAGCGTCCTAGTGTGCGCCGCCGCGAGCTGCGCCGCCTGCGAGCCATCTTGCATCGCGCGCGAACGGAGGGATTGGAGCGACAAAACCGCGAAGGCCGGCCCAACTTTCTGGCCTGGCTGCAAGGAAAAATCGCCTACGTTCGCATGGCGCGTCCCGACATCGGCGCCAAGCTCCACGCGGAATTGCAGCAACTCCTCAAGCGCATCTGATGCAACATTCGATGTTGACGGATCATCGACGGACCGGCATCACGTCCCGAATTGTCGCAAGAAACGCAGATCGTTGGCCCAGAATTGACGGATATCGTCGATCGCGTAAGTCATCATAACGGTGCGTTCCACTCCCATGCCGAAGGCGAAGCCGCTGAAACGTGCTGGATCATAGCCGCCGTTGCGCAGTACGACCGGATGCACCATGCCCGCGCCGAGAATCTCCAGCCAACCGCTGCGTTTACATAAACCGCAGCCCTCCCCGGCGCACACGAGGCAATCCATGTCCACTTCGATCGACGGTTCGGTGAATGGGAAGTAGCTGGAGCGGATGCGCACTTTGCGCTGGTCGCCGAACATGCGGCGAGCGAAGGCGATGAGCGTGCCTTTAAGATCCGCCATCGTCACGCGCTCGCCGATGGCCAGGCCCTCGACCTGGTGGAACATGATCTCGCTGCGCGTGGTGATGGCCTCGTAGCGATAACACATGCCCGGCAAGATGACGCGGATTGGCCTGGGACACAGTTCGCGCATGACGTGGATCTGGCCCGGCGAGGTGTGCGTGCGCAGCAGGACGCCGGGTTTGGTGGTGTAGAACGTGTCCCACATGTCGCGGGCCGGGTGGTGCTCCGGCATGTTGAGTAGGCCGAAGTTCGTCTCATCGTCTTCGACTTCGGGCGAGCGATAGACCTGAAAACCCAGGTCGGCGAAGATGGCGTAGATGGTTCGAAGCGTCTGCGTCGAGACATGCAATCGGCCGCGCCGCGCCGGCCGGCCCGGCAGCGTCACGTCCAGCGCCGCGGAAGACAGACTGCGGGCCAGGGCGAGTTCCTTTAGGGCGGCTTCTTTGGATTCGTGCGCCGTGGTCAGCTTTTTCTTGAGTTCGTTCGCTTGCTTCCCGTAACCGGGTCGTTCGGCAGGTGGCAGTGTGCCAACCTTCTTCATGGCCTGATCCAACTCGCCCTTGAGATAGCGTGTGCCCCAGGCGCGCAGGGCGGACTCATCGGCGCAGGCTTGCAGCTCCGCGAGGGCACGCTGTTCCAGGGATGCGAGGTCGGACATGGATGGAAATTCCCTGGCGAGCGGGGTCGCGTGAGCGCCCCGAGTTTGTCCCTCGGGGCGCTCACGCGACCCCGCTCGCCAAGCACGATTATTATTTCGCCGCCGCTGGCAGGTTTGCCTTGGCCAACTCGACGAGTTTGGTGAACGTATCGGGATCGTGGATTGCTATCTCGGCCAACATCTTGCGGTTCAACTCGACCTGGGCGTTGATCAGACCGGCGATGAACTGGCCGTAACGCAGTCCGCGCATACGGCAAGCCGCGTTGATGCGGACGATCCACAGCCGGCGAAATTCGCGTTTGCGAACACGCCGATCGCGGAAGGCGTAAACGCGCGCTCGGATCAGCGTCACTTTCGCTTGCCGATACAAGTGATGCCGGCTCAGGCGGAATCCCTTGGTCAAACGCCGCATGCGTTTGCGGCGCCGGAGGACTGTCTTACCGCTGCGTGCTCGTGTCATTGCTCGAAAAACTCCCAACTTACCATCCCGCAAGGAGAGCCGCGACCGTAAGGGAGCGGAGACGAAACCGCTCCCTTACGGTCGCGGCTCTCCTTGGGGAGGGCAATTATGCTTCGCCGCCCATTGCCTTGATATACTTGCGCGACAACTTGCCGCCGTCCACGATAATGCCGCGCAGCTGGCGTTTGCGCTTGCCCGTCTTGTGACTGAGCAAGTGCTTCTTGCCGGCCTGCCGGCGTTTTAGTTTCCCCGAAGCGGTCACGCGAAAGCGTTTCTTCGAGGCTTTGTGCGTCTTCATCTTGGGCATGTTCGTACCCTTTGCGTTATCTCCACTCCGCCGGGATGTCCGGGGAGAAAAAATAATTATAGAAACAAAACGCCGGCGCGTGCAGAGGGAATTCCGCGCGAACGTTATTTTAACATCGGTAAAACCGCCGCAAAGCAAACGCGAAGGCCAGACCTCGTCCGCCTCCGCCAGATCCGGAGAACCGTTCTAGGGATTAGGAAGGCACCAGGTATGAAGAGCAACTCTTGGGGAGTATATTCCCGTCCGCAGAGCAATGTCCACTCCGTTCATCCTTTTTGAGTCGGTCCTCGAACACGGAAACGCTCCGTATCAGGATTTGCCCTTGTCCCGCGCGGTTGCCGGCTGCGGTTGAACGATGGAGTGGATGTGCCCCGCGGTGAAGGTCACGAAGGCATCGGGCTGCAGGCCGAGCAACGCCGGCGGCTCGACAGGACCGACGAGACGGCCGCGGAATTGCCCTGCACGGATACGCGTGATGCGCACTTTCAGCATCTGGCGCAGGCTCGTACCGGAGAGGAAAGTCAGGCGAACGTGGTCGCCGACCTGGAGCTTGCCGATGTCCTCGTGCAGCTCGATGTCGTCGATGCCTTCGCGTCGGCGCAGTTCGTCGATATTTTCGATCTCGATAGAGCGTAGCACGGCAGCTCCTTTCCTCCGGGGGATGACCAAGTCGGGATGTAGTGAGGAACAGACAACGACGCATCTCACTCCGTATGCGTGATGTCTACCGGATCCAAAAAGGGAGCTTGGAAAGGGGAGGCATCAAGAACGAAGAGGCTGCCCGCATTGTACGAATCGGCAATGAGACGCCTAGACATTCCGGCAGCTTCGCCATCTTTTGCTCTATCTTGCGATACCGGCATTCGCTATAATCTAGGGTGACTTGGATCTTGCGATTGTTCCTTTTGGTTGTCATTCACTTCCATTCGGCCTTCTCTTGTCCCGGTCATGGTGAATGTGTCCCTGTTTGGGGACATGCTTTTTTCTCTGAGGAGGCCCCAATGGGCAAAAAGTTGTACGTGGGCAATTTGGCCTACAGCGTAAGCGACAGTACTTTGGAACAGTTGTTCGCGGCGCACGGGACTGTGCAGTCGGCTCAGGTCATCATGGACCGCGACACCGGTCGCTCCAAGGGTTTCGGATTCGTCGAGATGGGAAACGACCAGGAGGCACAAGCCGCCATCGCCGCTCTCAACGGCAAAGATATGGATGGCCGCGCCCTCACCGTCAACGAGGCCAGGCCTCGTGAGGACCGAGGCGGCGGCGGCCATAGGGGCGGACGGAGCGGCGGCTTCGGCGGCGGAAATCGCGGCGGTTACGGCGGACGCGGCGGCCGCTACTAACACACGAACAACCAGGGTGCCTCCGCCCTCCGTTGGAGGGCGAGGGCACGGCAACGGCCCCCACGCAGGGCCGGGGCATTGACCTCCGGCCCTACATTTCTGCAACACCCGCTCTCTCGCCGCTTCCATTTCCTTCTAGGGCGGAGCCTGCGCGAAACAGCAAGGGAAAACAGGGCGAAGCGCGAATCTCTCGAGAAGAGTCCTTTCCATCTTCTTACACCGCTGGATCTTCACGATTTTGCAGTTTTAGGCGCGAGCATGGCCGTCATGCGTTTGCCTTCCATCGACGGCGCTTTTTCGATTTTGGCAACCTCCGCCAGTTTTTCCAAAATGCCGTCGATGATGCGCCGCCCTTCCTCAATGTGCTGTAACTCCCGGCCGCGGAACAGCACGTTGACGAGGACTTTGTCGTTGTGTTCCAGGAACTTGCGAGCCTGGTTGATCTTGGTTTCCACGTCGTGCTCGCCGGTCTTGGGGCGGACGCGGATTTCCTTGAGCTTCTGATGATGGACCTTGGTCTTGGCCTTTTTGTGCGACTGCTGATAGCGGAACTTGCCGTAATCGAGGATCTTGCACACGGGCGGACGTTCGTTGGCGGCCACCTCAACCAGGTCAAGCTGGGCCTCGCGCGCCATCTCCAGAGCTTGCGAAGTGGGCACTACGCCAAGCTGTTCGCCGTTGACCCCGATCAGACGGACAGGGCTAATGCGGATTTGCTCGTTGATCCGCAAACCGCGGTCGTGCTGCTGCGAATGACGTTCGAAAGGGGGAATACCTCAATCTCCTTTCTAAAATCGGTTTCATAGGACGGCCGGCTTCCGCGCCGGCTGCCTTGTTAGAAGTGTAACATCGGGAAGCGATGCGGGGAAGAGGGTATAGCAATCCGAGCCGCGCAGGCTGTAGAGCCGCGACCGTAAGGGAGCGGACTTGGCTTCCGCTCTCTTACGGTCGCGGCTCTACAGCCTGCGCTGCATATTCGGCTCGGAAACGCGAATCGCTGTTACCGCACCGACAAGACCCGCACGCGTTTGGAGGGCGCGAGCACGGTTGCCTGCGTATTCATTTCCTTGAGGATAGTCTGCTGCATGCCCAGGAAGGCGGCGGCGAAAGCGGGATCGAATTGCCGGCCGCTCTGCTTCTCGATCTCGGCGAAGGCGGCGGCCGGCTCCAAGCCATTGCGATAGGGACGGTTGGAGGTCATGGCATCGTAGGCGTCGGCCAGGGCCACGACGCGGGCCAACGGCGAAATGGCCTCGCCACAAAGTCCGTCGGGATAGCCTTTGCCGTCCCAACGCTCGTGGTGCGAGCGGACGATGGGGATGATCGGTCGCAAGTCTGGTACGGTGGAAACGATCTCCGCACCCTTGACCGTGTGGCTCTTCATGATCTCGAATTCTTCGGGCGTTAATCGCTCCGGTTTGCGGAGAATGGCATCGTCGATGCCGATCTTGCCGATGTCGTGCAACGGGGTGCCGATGCGGATCAGCTCAACATCCTGCGGGGGGAGGTTCAATTCCTGGGCCAGCAGGATGGAGTAGGTGCTGACGCGCAAGGTGTGCCCGCCGGTGTACTCGTCGCGACTCTCGACAACTTGGGCGAGGACGGTAATGGTGTCCAGAAAGAGGTCGCGCTGCTTGCGGACCAACTGGGCGCATTCGATTCCGGCCGAGACGTTGGCGGCCAGCGCGTCGGCCAGGTGCAGATCGTCCATGGTAAACGGCTTTTGCCAGGGGCTGCGGTCCAGGTGCAGCACGCCCAGGCGTTTGCGCGGGGTGCGCAGCAACACGCACAGCACCGAGGCCATAGCGCCTTCGGCGATGCTCTTGGCCATGGCCAATTCGGGGTCTTCGTCCACGCGATGGCAAAGAATCGATTCGCCGCGGCTGACGCAGCGCTTGGCCAGGCTCTGACTGAATTGGAAACGGCCGCCCGTGCTATCGCGGCCGGCGATGACGGCGCGCGGCTCACCCCGGCCGGTGACGAGCGCCTTGAGTTTTAGCTTGTTCTCCGGCCCCTCGACCAGCACGATCGCGCCGCGCTGAGCGTCTAGCACGCCCACGGCGTCATTCAGGATCGAATGGAGCAGCTCTTCTTCTTTCTCGATGTGGACGAGATGATGGCCGGCGCGGAGCAAGGCCAAGAGCTGCTCCCCGGCGCGCGGACAGCGTTGGCTATCAAATGCCAACCCTTCCAGCGCCTCGTCCCAGGACGAGGCGGCGGCGGCCTCAACGCGCATCTGTTCGAAGGTCAGGCTCTGCGGTTCCTCTTCCGCGTTGTCGTTGAGGGCCTCCACGACGATGGCGATTTCGCCGAATTGGATCAAGTCGCGGACGCGCAGCGGCCATGGGCCGGCGCTCAGGCGCACTCCATTGAGACGAGTGCCGTTCGTGCTGCCCAGGTCGCGCAGTCGCCAGCCGCGATCGGTATGGCGAATCTCGGCGTGATTGCGACTGACCGAGGTATCATCCAGCACGACTTCCTGAGGACCGAGCCGGCCGATCCGGAGTAGCTCATCGGCCTCCCATGACTGTCCCTTGAACGGGCCGTTCAAGCCGCGCAGGCGAATGGTCCGCTTCACAATGCCCTCCCTCGCTGCTTCGTTGTCGGCTCTTCGAGTGGCAGTGCACCTCACCACGGAGGAACCACATCAACTATAGCTTGCACTTGTTGATAGAGGCGAAAGCGAGAGGAAAAACGGAATGGGCGATTCACACGGCGCGGGAAGATTATACGACGGCGTGAAGAATTGTTGCGCTGTCACGGCGTCAGCACCACTTTGCCGAAAAGAGTGCCGGCCTTGCCAAGCGTGTTTTCTTCCAGGAGTTGATGCGCCGCCGCTGTCTGGGCCAGCGGGAAAGCGCGGCCGATCGGCGGTTTCAGCTGGCCACTTTTCAGCCAACGATTCATGTCCTCGGCACTGCGCCGCTGCTCAGCGGCCGTGGCATTAAACATGGCAAATCCGTGCAGCGCCAATCCTTTCACGTAGAACGGGCCCACCGGAAAGATCGGTTGGGCCTGCCGACCAGCCATGACGATCATACGACCGCGCTGAGCCATCAGGTCCACGATACGCAGGAAATCCGGCTCGCGCTGCGTCTCGTACCACACGTTGACGCCTTGGCCGCGCGTGAACTCGCGCACACGGGCAGGGATGTCGTCACTCTTGTAGTTGAGTACGCAATCGGCTCCCCACTGCTGGCACAGCTTGGCCTTGTCCACCGAGCCGACCGTGGTGATGGCTTTGGCGCCGACCGCCTTGGCCATCTGCACGACCATCGATCCAACGCCTCCTGTACCTCCGTTGACATAGACGATCTCGCCTGTCTTCAACTGAGCGTCGCGGAACAGGCCGAGATGAGCCGTGATGCCCACTAGCGCCGCGGCCACCGCCGTCTTATCGTCCACGCCATCGGGCGTCGGATACAGCCAATCCTCGGCGACCGCGGCGTATTGGGCGAACGTCCCCTGCCTGCCCAGCAGTCCCTGGTTCGATCCCCATACGCGGTCGCCAATCTTGAACCGGCTGGTTCCCGGCCCCAACTGCTCCACGGTACCAGCGAGATCGCAGCCGACAATAAACGGCTTGGGCAGCGGCATGGCCACATTACCGGCGCGAATGTACAAATCGATGGGATTGACGGCGACCGCCCCGACGCGCACCAACACTTCGCCCGTTTGCGGCGCCGGCTGCGGCAGGTCGCCGTATTGGATCACGTCGGGACTACCGGTCTTCTCGATGTAGGCAGCTTTCACGGTTCGTCTCCCCTTGTAAGTCCGAGCCGCGCACGCAGCGCAGTGGAGTAAGCGGCCGCATGGAGAAACCGCTTACTCCGCTGCGCTGCGTGCGCGGCTCGGACGAAAGATGCTTAGTCGCTATCCGCTATCCTATCTCCCGGATGGCGGGGAGCCGAGGGGAGGGCCGCCAGATCGAGGACCCGAAAGCCGCCGGAGACAAACGCCGCTGTCTCGAGGATTGCTTGCGGCCAACGAACGTCATCGTCGGGATGAAGGATAAGCCAGCGGATGCCGGTCTCTTCCGCCGCGTGGCGCAACTCCGCGAGGCTGGTCGCTCGCAATAGATCTTGGATCCGTTCTCGCCGCTTGCCGACTTCTTGCCGCACCCGCGCTGACTTGTCGCGCTGCCAATCCGTCGGACGAGCGAGGTAGGATCGTTTCTCCGCCAACCCGCCAACGATGAGCTTGTCATCGCAGCGGCTGTCCTGAATCACGTCAGTGGATTTGCCGGCGTGAGCAAGGAAGTGGGCAGATTCCACCAATCCGTTCGGCGCGCGCACATTGGCACATTGGAAACGCCAAATCGATTTGCCTTCCTGCACGCAACGCCCCATGCGCAGCGGCAAGAGAAGCAACAGAAGCAGAAGAGCCGCGACCGTAAAGGAGCGGTATCGCGAACCGCTCCCTAACGGTCGCGGCTCTTCCAACAAGCGGCATCCGCTCGCGGCACACCAGGTACAGAGGAGGAAGTAAACCCAGACCACGGGGCGATGCGTGATCTCCCATTTATTGTGCCCGACCAGGGCATAATCGTTGAGGCTGGCCATCAAGACAAGGTAGATCGCGAGCGCCAGCCACGGGGGGGCATCGGCAACCGACACCTGACGACGGAATAGCGCTATCACCAGGAGCAACGCACCGATCCCCAGCCAGACGCCGAACGAGGCCAAGGCACAGATGCCGAGCGCGGCCGCGTAATAACGGCTGCGGCCCAAGCCCGCGAAGCCGGCTTCGAGCCAGCGGCGGCAAGCCCCTTCCGGAAAATTGGCAGCCAAGACCCGACTGTAATTCTCGAAATAGGGCGGGTTCAAAGCGAAAGGAGGTTCTTGTGGATGCAAGCAATCGATGAGCAGCGCGCCCAGAGCGCAGGCGGCAAGCCAAAAAATGAAGAGGAGGCCGCGCCGCCATCGTGAGGCGCCAGGCCAGTAGAGAGCCACGCAAGCGCCGACAAGAGGCACGAACACCACGAAAATCTGTGCTTTGTACAGCAAAGTAGCGGCGGTTAGGCCCAAGGCCAGCACCAGGGCCGAACGCGATCGCTGTCGCCGCCATTGGAGCAGCAGCGTCAGCGCCAATGCGGCGCACGAAGTACCGTACATTCCCGCGCCGCCCACTTGTTGGAGCCAGTGATAACCGAGGTAGCCATTGTTCGGCCAGTAGTAAGAAGGATCGGGCAGCGTCAGCAACGCCGCGGCCGCACAAATGCCGCCGGCTCGTCCGGCCCAGGGCAGAACGACGGCGTAGGCCGCCAGTCCCGTTAGAAACGTGCCCAGGGGCACCCAACAGCCACGTGCCGCGTCGTACGCCGTTTCACCCGAGAACAGGGTCTGCGTCGCGGGACCGAAATAACTGGCATAGTGGTAGAAAATCGCCGGCATTCCCGCGATTTCGCCGTTGCCCATTGCCCACAATCCCGGCCCGGTGGTAATCCGTGTGATGAAACTGGCGTGAATGAAGAAATCCATCCAATGGCGGAAAACCACTTCGGTTCCATCGAGATGGACAGGACGCAACAACCCGCGCGCCCAGCAGGTCGCGGCGAGAAGACAAAAACCGCAAAGATAGACGCTTACCCCTGCATCCGGCGCCGGAGTGCGCTCCTCTCGGGGGTGAAGCAGCAGTTGCCCCAGCAGAACAACTGCGGCAATCGCCGCGAATTGCCATCCCAGAGACCCAGGTAGCCACGAGTGAGCCGCGAACTGGAGTAGTCCCAACGCCAGATAGCCAAGTAAAAAAAGGACCGCGAAACTCCGCTTAACCAGCGGCTCCACGTTCACGATGGCGAAAATCAATCGCCCAAGGTAATAGGCCGTGAGCGGATACAGCAGAGCGAAGACGATCCCGCCTGAGTGGAATGTACGGCTAGCAACCGTGCTCCAGCCGAGCAGGGCCAAAGCGATGAGCAGTAGGGACACGGCGTGCGCTCGTTCCATGCCCACGGAACGAACACGTTTGGCCATGCGAGAGAGAAAGACACGTGGTCCGTCTATCGCCACGATTGAAGCATCCGGGCAAGTCGCCTGCATAGCGGATTGCCTCCTCGTGGGACGGCCTTCCCTGGCCGTCCACACACGGACGGGCTGGGAAGCCCGTCCCACATGCCTAGGCTGCCAACGGAGGCGAGGCGGCTTGGCATGCCTGGTAAACCGCGGCGATGATACGCGGCAAAACGCCTTCGATCCCGAGCCACAGCGGTAAGCGCACGAGACTGTCGCTGGTGCGGTCCGTAACGCTCAGGGAGTCGTAAGCTCGACCGTAGCGCTGTCCCGCGGGGGCGCTGTGCAGTGGGACGTAATGAAACACCGCCGAGATGTCCTGTTCTTTCAGCTGTCTGATGAAGCGCGTGCGGGCCGAGAGGCCGTCGAGCAGAAGATAGTACATGTGGGCATTGTGCCGGCAGTGCTGTGGAATGCACGGCCGCCGGAGCACGCCCCGATTCTCCAGCGAAGCAAACGCCTTGTGATAGCTGTCCCAGACATGCAGCCGCCGGGCGAGGATGTCATCGGCTTGTTCCAACTGCGCCCAGAGAAAAGCGGCGATCAATTCGCTGGGCAAAAACGACGAGCCAACGTCGATCCAGGTGTACTTATCAACTTCGCCGCGCAGCAGGGCCGAGCGATTGGTTCCCTTTTCCCAGAGAATCTCGGAGCGCGTCAGGAAACGCGGATCGTTGATGAGCAGCGCGCCGCCTTCGCCGGAGATGACATTCTTGGTCTCGTGGAAACTGACGGCGGCAAGGTGGCCCAGCGATCCGGCTGGCCGGCCGCGATACTGCGACAGGACCGCCTGGGCGGCATCCTCGATCAGGAGCAAACCGTGCCGATCGGCGATGTCGCGCAGGGCATCCATCTCGGCCGGGACGCCGGCGTAGTGAACGGCGACAATGACGCGCGTCCGGGACGTGATCGCGGCCTCCACTCGTGTCTCATCAAGGTTGAGTGTGTCGGGGCGAACATCCACGAAGACCGGCACGGCGCCGCGCAAGACGAAAGCGTTGGCAGTTGAAACGAAGGTGAACGAGGGAAGAATGACCTCATCGCCGGGTTGAAGTTCCGCAAGCAGGGCGGCCATCTCCAGGGCCGCGGTGCAGGAGTGCGTCAGCAGCACCTTGCGGCATCCCAGGCGTTGTTGCATCCAGTCCTGGCAGCGGCGTGTGAAGACGCCGTTGCCGGCCAGGTGTTTGTTGGCGTGCGCCTGAGCGATGTATTCCAGCTCTCGACCTGTCATGTAGGGCTTATTGAAAGGGATGTGCATATCGGGCTTCCTTGGTGCTGCATCCCCAAGAGCGGCCGGACTCTTTTCGGAGTGAAGAAGATAGTTGGATTGAGCGATGGCCGCTTTGGACATGACAGCATCTCAACTCGATAGGATCGGTTTAACCGTTAAAGGCAGCGGATTTTATCGGCGAGTTGCGCAGTCAGCTTGAAGGAAACCTGCACGTTAAGAGAGAAATCATCGAAACCGCTTGGCGGCTTGTATTCTTTGGTTTTTCTCTCTTTCTGTCCTTTCTGTCCTTTCCGTCCTTGGCGGTTCATTGGGTTATAGATTTTTATGCAGGATCCAATAGCCCAGTGCCGATGGAACCAACACTATAGCGAGCCAATCCCCACAGCCCCGATTCCTGTCCGGAAAATCCGGCGTTGAGGAGGGGACCGGCCGCGCAAACGCGGGTAAGGGGGATAACCCAGGCTGCTGGGAGATGGTGAGGCCAATCGCGCGGAGGGGTCCATGAAGGGCGAGACGGTATCCGTCGTCATCCCTGTTTATCGAGGGGAAACGAGCCTGGCGGAGCTGGCCGCCCGCATTCGCAATGTGCTGCAAACGCGCGCCTCGGCATTTGAGATCCTTTTTGTCAATGACGGAAGTCCCGATAAGAGTTGGGAAGTCATCACGACGCTGGCCCAGCTCTACCCCGAAGTGCGCGGAATCAACCTGTCCCGCAATTATGGTCAGCATAACGCCCTGCTTTGCGGTATCCGCGAGGCGGCTTACGAGATCATCATCACCATGGACGATGATCTCCAACACCCTCCCGAAGAAATACCTGCCCTGCTCGATCGGCTCGCCGGGGGCTGGGATGTCGTCTACGGAATCCCCGTTGAGGAGCAGCACGGCTGGTGGAGAGATACGGCGTCCATCCTGACCAAGCGAATCCTGTACACCGTTCTGGGAATCTCGACGGCACGTGCCGTTAGCGCCTTTCGCGCCTTTCGCGCCCATCTCCGCTATGCCTTTCTCGATTACCGCAGCCCCTATGTATCGATTGATCCCATGCTGTCGTGGGGCACCACCCGATTCACGTCCGTTCCGGTTCGCCACGATCCACGCCGTCATGGTCGATCCAATTACTCCTTTCGCAAGCTGGTGCAGCACACCCTGAACATGACAACCGCCTTCAGCACGGCCCCCTTGCGCTTCGCCACGATCTTCGGATTCGCGGCCAGCTTCATGGGGCTTGTGCTTTTGGCCGATGTGCTCCTGCACTACCTGCTGGTGGGCTGTCCGGTCGCGGGCTTTACCTTCCTCGCCTCGGTTATCATCCTTTTCTCGGGCACCCAGCTTGTCGCCCTTGGGGTCATTGGTGAATACATCGGGCGGATGCACATTCGCCTCATGGAGCGCCCCTCCTATCTGATCCGCGATCAGCTTCCATCCCGTGTTCTTTACGGTGACGATCCCAGCATCCTGGAAATGCCGGGGCGCCGCGTGAGCCGCATGCCTTGATGGACCCACGTTCTGGCGATCCGTGGTCCCTGAAAAAGGTGGGAAGATGAACATGATGGAAGAGCAATTCGACCATTCCCACTTGGTCCCCCTGAGTTGGGATTCAGAACATTTTGGCTTCCCCGTGGCCCGGCTTGAAAACGTTAGCGACGATCGACTCGCAGGGGAGCTACTGAGGCGGGCACGGCGAGAGAACATTAGACTCGTCTACTGGCAGCTCGATGCCGGCAAAGAAGTTTCCACCGACTTGCTCGCGGAGTTCGCGGGCCGCCTTGTGGACCGGAAGGTAACATACCACTCGTCATTCGTCCGCCCCAGCGGCACCGCCTGCTTGCCCGTCCGATCGGGCATCTCCATCCGAGAATACACCAGTGCGCGAGCAGCATGTTCCCAGCTGCGCTCTCTTGCGATCGCGGCAGGCGAGTATTCTCGCTTCTGTCGGGATCCCGCTTTTCCGCGCGACAAGTTCATCAGCATGTACACGACCTGGATTGATCGCTCCGTCCAGCGCCAGGCGGCGGACACCGTGCTCGTGGCCCAGTCGGAATCCACCGGCGAACTGCTAGGCATGATCACGCTTGCGATTCAGGGGGAGACAGGGATCATTGGGCTACTCTCGGTGGCTGCCGCCGCGCGGGGGCAAAAGATCGGCAGCGCGCTGATCGCGGCGGCCCATGCGTGGCTCGCGGAGCGTGAGCTGGATCAATGCCGGGTGGTGACGCAACAAGAGAATGTTCCTGCATGCCGGCTCTACGAGAGTGGCGGTTATACTTGTCAGGAAGTCGTTCAAGTGTATCATTTCTGGCCACAGGTTCGGCTATCCCATGCGTCCTGACTATTGTGGAGTGGTATCCGAGCCGCGCACGCAGCGCAGCGGAGTAAGCGGTTGTGTCGGACGGCCGCTTACTCCGCTACGCTGCGTGCGCGGCTCGGACTTGCTTCACCTGCTTCCAGCGGCACACCCTGAAATGAACTGGACAAAGCGGAGCCGAAGATGTATCTCCCCGGCCCGCCCAATCCCTTCGATTGCGAGGTCGGCCCATGACTTCGATTCACTCGGTTTGTCTGGTTTCCTTGGCGATGCTGCTCCCTCCTCTGACGCACGGGGAGGATTTCGCTCGTCAAGGGAAGGAAGCATTCCAAAAGAATGATTACGACAAGGCCATCGCTGCTTTCACGAAAGCCATCAAGGCAAACCCCAAAGATGCCGCGAGTTACAGGGGAAGAGGCAAGGCTTATCTGGAAATCGATAAGTACGATGAAGCCCTTCCTGACTTCGACAAAGCCATCCGTCTGGATCCGAAGGATTCCAAGGCCTATGGCGCGCGAGGCGTTACCTACCTATGGAAACGGGAGTTCGACAAGGGAGTCTCCGACTTAACGGAAGCGATCAGGCTGGACCCGAAGTTCGTGAATGCCTACGTCAATCGAGCGTACGCCTACAACAAGATGGGCGAATATGACAAGGCGATCGCTGATTGCAACACAGCAATCGGACTTGAACCCGAAAACAGCAACTGCTTCGTTCAGCGGGGCACCGCCTATTACGGGCGGGGCGATCTGGACAAGGCCCTCGCCGATGGAGAGAAGGCCCTATGCCTCGACTCAAAAAACGTGGATGCGTACGGACTATTGGCCGAAGTCCATATCACGAGAGAAGATTACGATCAGGCCATTGCCGATTGTGGGAAGGCGATTCGTTTAGACGCCAAGGATAACCGTGCTTACTACCTCCGCGCATGCGCCTACTCGATAAAGAGCGAGTATGAGCGAGCTATAGACGATATAACCGAATGTATCCACATTAGCCCAACTTTTGCAAAAAGCTTCAACCTCCGCGGCGGTATCTATGCTCTGAAAGGAGAATGGGATAAAGCGCTAGCGGATTACAACGAGGCGATCCGACTCGATCCTCATGATGGAGTTTCTTATAGCAATCGCTGTCAGCTGTACGAGATACTTGGAGAGTACGACAAAGCGGATGCGGATCGAGTCGAAGCAAAACGACGGAAAGTAACTCCATCCGCTTGGGAACGAGCATCCCATCAAGCAATCTCGATTAATTGCAATATGAAGCTTCGCGTCATCTCTTGGAGGGAGACTTTTCCGAAGGTCATTGCGGAATGCAACGAGGCGATCCTCCAAAATCCAGGGGATGCCGAAGCTTTTACACGGCGTGGTTGGGTCCATTTCAACAGTGGAAACAACGACCAAGCCATCGCCGATTTGACCGAGGCCATCAGGCTTGATTCAAAGAACTTCCGCAGCTACGGGTTCCGAGCCTGGGCCTTATACAAGAAAGGAGAACAAAATCGCGCTATCGCTGACTTCACCGAGGCGATTCGGTTGAGGCCCGACCACGCTTTCGCCTACCAGGGAAGGGGCGCTTGTTATTTGGACCAACGTAATTCCAAACGCGCTATTGACGATTTCACGGAAGCGATTCGCATCGATCCACGCGACGAGAGCAGCTTTTATCAACGAGGATGCGCTTATTGCGAAAAAGGAGATTTAGACCATGCTCTGGCGGACTGTGATGCGGCAATCCGTGTGGACCCGCGTTTAGCGCCGGCCTATGCTCTTCGAGGCAGGATTTATGCGCAGAAGCGTCAATTTGATACAGCAAAGATAGACTTCGCGCAAGCCCGGCATCTTGATCCAGCCTGCGCCGCAGCCTACCGAGGAAGTGCCTACATTTACTTTGCCAAGGGGCAATACGATTTAGCCATTTCCTATCTCGACGATGCGGTGCGACTTGAGCCGGCGGTCGCTATGAATTACATCAATCGAGCGGCTGCCTTTCTGGGAGCTGGCAAATACGATGCGGCCATTGCCGATAGTTGTGAAGTCATCCGTTTGGATCCTATGTCGTCTCTCGGCTACGCAAATCGAGGGATTGCCTATCGTCGAAAAGGGGAATACGAGAAGGCTATCGCCGATTTACGCGAAGCCGTGCGGCTTGATCCGGCCAATGCGAGGGTTCTTCGAGAACTCGAGTCTGCGCGCCTGGCGGCCAACGAGGGCGCGAAATCGAACCTGTTCGTGCCGAAGACAACCGATTTCTTCAAGGATTTGCCCCCGTTTTTGCGCTAACTTCCTTGACCAACTCTCGCACTTTGACAATGATTTTTTCCTCGATGCTCGGCCCCCATTTCGACGGCATCCCGTAAACGATCATGGACGTATCCCCTTCGTAGCCGCCTTCCTTGAGCACGCGCAGCGAGGGAATGTAGGCCATCACGTCGTTGGCATAGCCGGCGACCCACAGCGGGCGATCACGGCCCAGTTCGCGCTGGAGACGCAGCGAATAATCGACCACGACCTCGCCGCCGAGTGCCACCCACGTCAGCTCGCCGAGACGCCAGACTTGCACCGGATAATAACGATATTCGTTATCGATTTTCCCCCCATGATCGAGCTTTTGCAGGAAATACTGGGCGCGATTACGAACAACGAATTGTTTGCTGCGGCGATCCGCCTCCCATTGGGCGCGGCTGGGCAGCTTGTCGAAGGGCAGGGCGATCGTTGCGTATTTCGCCGCGCTGTCACCGGTAATCGGCGTCAGATGGCCGGTGAGCGTATCGTTCACGGCGTCGGCCAATTCGCGGCCGTATTTCTTGCATAGTTCGACCTTACTTCGCGGCAGCGGATTGGCGTCGGCGCCGCAGCCCATCCAGAATAGCGCCGTCGCTCCCGGGTGCTTGTCTTCGACATACTGCTGGGCGAAGCCGGCGTAATCGCCGCACCATTGGTAAAACTGCAACGTCGTATTGTGGCAAGCGTAGCCAAAGACGACCGCGCGGAGCTTGCCGTCCGGCGCATCCACGCGCAACACCGGCACGGCATGATCGACCGGGCCTTCGGGATAGGCGTCGTTTATGAATCCCTTGTCGGTCGGCTTGCGGCGATTGACGGCGAATCGGGCCGTGCCCTTGCCGAAGGACAAGCACGCCGGCTTCAAATCATCCAGAGCGCGGACGATCACGTCGATCATCCAGCCTTTGAGTTTGTCGGTGTAGGGTCCGATTTTGGCCGCTTCTTTGGGCGGCATGTCGTACATCGTGTGCAGCGAATCGCGAAGGACAGGACCGCAGTGTGTGTGCGACACCGTCAGCATCAGCCGTTCGCGCGGCAGCCCGGTGCGCTTGCGCACTTCCTCGGCGACCGGCTCGGCGAGCGAGCGCGGGATGCCGACGAGATCGCTTGTCAGCAGCACGAGCCGGCCTCCGTGCGGATCTTCCAGTGCCAGGGCCTTGACATACAAGTCGGTGAGCTTGCCTTCGGAGGGTTTGTTGCGATTGCCGTAGCCGGCCATCCACATGGACTGCTCCGGCGTGATAACCCGCACGGCGACTCCGGCTTTCCAATCGGCTTTCTTCTCCGCCGCCACGATCGGCGTGGACGCCGAGAAACCAACTCCGGCAAGCAGCAGCGCAGCGAGAATGCGCATGATCAACTCCCATAATTGTGTGGCCATTTTTTACCATACTAGAGAAATGCCGGATGCTCGGCCCGCGAAGTGATAGGAGGAATGAGCGCCTCTAAGCTGCCAGGTAAACCAGCGCGTAGAAAGCCGCGAATATCAAACCGAGAATGACGCCGGCGATCCCACTGGTTCGACCAGCCTCCGCTTGAGACTTGCCGCGCGGGTCCATATGTCCTTCGCGCATGCGCTCCAAGTCGTGGTTGGCCATCAGCCAGGCCAGAATGCCCAGCGGCACACTAAGTAAGGCACCGAAGCCAAACGAACACAGAGAGAGTCCGCCGATGATCATACTGGCATTGCCAAGGCTGAGGATCCACGACCCGTGGTGGGGTTCATAATCGCGCCGGACGAAATCGGCTGCCGACCGCCAGGATCGCCAAGGACCATCTTCCGGCTCAAGCTCCTCACCGCAATGCGGACAACACGAGTCTCGCCAGCTGATGCGCCGGCCGCAACCCGGACAAAAGGGACCACGCTCGCTCTGGGACGCATCCTGATCCTCAGTGCGCTCCAGTCCATCGGATCGGGGAAGAGGGGGAATCTCGCGCGGAGGAGCTTGCGGGGAAGAGAGCCGCTCGGTAGCGATAAATGAGTGTCGGCATCCGAAGCAGCGCACGCGCCGTCCGAGCAGCGCGTCGGCCACCTGAACACTACAGCCACAGGCCGGACAGGTCAGCAGTTCCATGATGCCGGTTCAAGGCAACTTTCAACAAAGCCGTGCGAACCACCGAGAGTCTGACTTGAGTTTACCGCGTAGGGAGTTGCCTGCATAGGGACGAGGGAAAAGCGCTACCAGCCCGCAGTGCCAGCAAGGGCAAGAACCCTTGCTGGCGCTGCGGGCTGGCGAAGAAAGAATTCATTTCTGGTTGTCGTTATCGGTCGCAACGGGCGGAGTCGTGCCGATTTTGCCGCTGACCGTCGCAACGTTACTGGAACGACCCCAGATTGAGGCCGGAATGGTGATCGGCAGCGTCAAGGTATCACCAATGGCGGAGAGAGGCACATCGATTCCAACCAACCCGACGCCAACCACGGTGCCGACATCCTGTTGGATGTTCAGGTTCTCTCCCCACGTCCAGTTGTGGTCAATCCAATCATCCGCGGATTGAATGTCGCGCCGGACGCCTCCATAGACCATCGCGTTCTTCCATCCCTGGCGCGCGCCGATCGATAGATTCGCTACCGTGCCGCAACCGCACACGAGTAGCACGAAAATCCACACTGCCGCCGCCCGCGAGGCTCTCGCCATCTCTGCTCCCCCTGGAAGACAAGGGGAGCATCGTAACGCGTGAACCAAGCGGGTCAATAGCAATGTCAGGACGCCCCTGGTGCTTACAGGGCCTTCCGACCATTGAATCCGCCCATGCCTTTGCCGGCGAATCCACCCATACCCATCATGCCGCCGCCCATACCCATCATGCCGCCGCCCATGCCCATCATGGACATGCCGCCCATACCCATCATCATGCCGCC
>Ga0209062_1002500_pt1 | contig 24453 bp, 17 predicted proteins | sample Coa_R2_2_FD_187158 | JGI IMG/M metagenome (GOLD analysis project Ga0209062, IMG submission 187158) | Surface soil microbial communities from Centralia Pennsylvania, which are recovering from an underground coalmine fire - Coalmine... | ecosystem: Environmental > Terrestrial > Soil > Unclassified... | reverse complement strand
GTGTCATGAACGATGCAGTTGATGACCTTGGTGCCGGGCGCCCAGGAATCGATGGCCGCGTGATTCGCCTGCGCCGCCCATTGCGGCGGGCCGCTGGTGCCGCTGGTGCGGTCCGGGTTGTAGCTGGCGAACTCGAGGCCCCAGAACCAGACGTAGGAGCCGTTTTTAAGATTCGGCTGCTGGTCGCAGCAGCCCACCTGCAGCCAGGCGTCGATGATCGGACGCTCGCCGGGATAGGCGCGGACCAGAATCGGGTTGCCGGGCGCTCCCACCAGCGTATTGTAGATAGTCGCGCTGGCGGTGCCGTCGCCGTAACGGCCGTCGCGCAGCCAGATGGTGTCGCCGGGCTGCACGGTGCGCGAGTGGAACGCGGTGACGATGTCCCATGGGTGGGCCAGGCTGCCATCGCCATCGGGCGTGCCGGCCAGCGAGACATACCAGTTCTTTCCGGTGACGACGCTCGCACCGCGCGCGAGCGCTACCGCGAGCGTCACGGGAATGGACGTCACCGCGGTTCCGCCCGAGCTGATGGCGATCATATCCGCGTAGACGCCGGGCAGCATGCCCGAGGGCTGGACGCTTACCGTGAGGCTGCCGGGTCCGCCGCCGGACGCGGGCGAGAGGCTGAGCCAGGGCGCTTTGGCGGAGGCGGTCCATGCGCCGCTGACGGAGATGCCGACGGTTTGCGATGCGGGCGCGGAGCTTCCGGACGCGAGGAAAGCCAGGTAAGGGGGCGCGGCCGGCGGAACGGCGGCCAGGGCCCAAGATGCCGCGGGGAACAGCACGGCAGAGATGCGAATCCATGCTCTCATGCAGGTTCTCCAAGAATGATTTTGAAGGTGGACAGGCTACCGCATCCGCGGTTACGGGCGGCGGGGATGAGCGACTCTCGCACGATTATACGGCGCGACGCCGCGGCCGGGACGGGAGCAGGCTCACAGTTCGCGGCGCGAGTGTCCCGGCGGTCACTTTTTTCGCGGGCGCGGTCGGATATGATGCAATCGTTCGGACGCACCGCCGAGGGGGTCCGGCTGCGGTAGCCTGCCCGTTCCGTTTCCACGATGCAATCTCAACCAGCCCGTGAACCGCTGACTCTCTGCCCGCCCGCCGCGGCCCCCGCCTCGGATGCGGTCATCCGCGACATCATCGAATGGGATGTGCTCAACTGGAGCCGCGCACTGCCGTTCTGGGCGGAGGCGCTGGGGCGCTACGATCCCGCGTGCCACACCGTGCTGGCCGTGGGGGAGCGCCGCGGCGGGCTCAGCCTGTGGTTTGCCTTGCAGGGCTTCCGCGTGGTGTGCACGGACATTCGCCCGCCCGGCGAGGCCGCGCGCGAGCTGCATCGCGCCTACGGCGTGGAAGGCCGGATCGAGTACGAGACCGTGGACGCCCTGCGGATGCCCTTCGCCGACCGGTGCTTCGATATTGTGGCGTGCAAGTCCGTGATTGGGGGTCTGAAGAAGGTTTACGCGGATCCTTCCACCCGCAGCCTGGAAACGCAGGCGATGGCTCTTCGCGAAATCCACCGCGTGCTGAAGCCCGGGGGATGCTGGCTGGGCGCGGAGAATATGCGGGGCACGCTGCTGCACCGCAAGGGCAGGGAATGGGGCCGCATCACGCCCGGCTGGCGATATCTCGCGACGGCGGAATGGCCCGTGCTGTTGCAACCCTTCCGCGCGCACGAGATCGGCTATTTCGGCTTCCTGCCGACGCGCTTCGGCGGCGAGCGACTGCGGCGCGCGTGTTATCGCATCAACTGCTGGATCGAGCCGCTGCTCCGGCCGTCCTGGAACTACATTGCCTTCATCCGTGCGTTCAAATAGCGCCGATCTTTTCCGCGATCTCTCATGAACCCGACGAAATTGAATACGGCGATTCTCGGCCGCACTGCCCTCGTGATCGCGCCCGCCGCGCTGCTGCTGGCCGGCGGGAAGGTGAGCCTCGCCTGCTACTCGTTCTACGGCGTGCTCGCCGTGATTCTCCTGTGGGACATCTTCCGCCACCGGCACCTGCACCCGATCGCTCTGATGATCGCGTGCCTGCCGATGCTGGTGCTCTTGCGAGGCCGGTTCTTTTACAGCGGACCGCTGTGCTATTTCGGGCTGGCACTGGCGCAGGCGCCTCTCGAGGACTGGAGGCAGTTACGCCGCAATCGCCTCGTGTTGAGCCTGCTGATCGGCATGCTCGTCTACTGGCTGGCGACGTTCGCATACGTGGGAAGCTATTACGAAAACTACCGCGCGCTCGAACTCGCGATGGCGGCGACCGCCATTTACCTTCTGGGACAGCACCGGCTCTACCTGCGTCCGGCGTTGCTCGCGTTCGTATTTTCGGCGCTCGGGGTGGCCCTCTCGCTGCTGCCCGCGGGCGCGATGATCATCGATGGCGTGCCTGTCTTCCGCCTCGGACTGGCGCGCGTGGAAGGCCGCTCGATCGGCAACCCGATCGTGCTGGGAACCAACCTGGCGATGGCGCTGCTGCTTACGCTTACGGGCAGCGGCGCGTGGCTGGGCCTCGACCGGCGCCCGCGGCTGCGTCTGCTCCTGCAACTCGCATTGGCGGTGTGCCTGCTGCTGACGACTTCGCGCGGCAGTTGGGGCACGACGCTGATCTGCGCCTGCGTAATCCTGTGCACGGAGCCGCGGCAGCGCCCCAAACTGCTCCTGGGAGCCATCGCCGTGGTCCTGATCGGCGCCGCCCTGATGGCCTTTACGCACGACAATACGCTGACCTCCTACATCGACCGGACGTTCACCGGGGAATCGTCGCTGACCAAGCTGACTACCGGCCGCGACAAGATGTGGGAATCCTTTCCCGCCGCATTCTCGGACGCGCCGTTTTTCGGCCACGGGCCGGGCACCAGCCTGGCGGCCGGCCGAATCTATTTCGGCCGCAATCTGATCTATCACGCGCTCTACCTGCAAGTCGGCGTGGAACTTGGGACTTTCGGGCTGGTCTGCCTGTTCACTTTCCTTTACGTTCTGGCCGTGAAGGCCTGGCGCTTCTACCGGCTCACGGGCGATCCGGTGGGGCTCGTGGGCGCCATCGGCTACATGGCCCTCGGGCTTTCGATTCCTGCCTTCGATGCGGCCTCCGGCTGCCTGCTTGGGCTCGGGCTGATCGCGAGCGATCTCTCGCGTTTCGTTATCGTCTCGCAAGCGCCCGCGGTTCCCTATGTGGTGCGGCCGCTGCGGGTAGTGACGGCGGAGCAATAACGTGCGGCGCGGGTTGATGGCTGTGGCACTGGGCGGGTTCCTGGTGCAGGCGTTTTCCGGGATGCAGGCGCCTTCCGCGGCTTTCGGGCCGCGCAACCTTCCCGTGAGCGCGCCGGTCGAAATGCCGCACGGTCGCGAATTCTTCGCGGCTCCGAACGGAGCCGCCGAGGGCGACGGCAGCCGCGACCGACCCTGGAATCTCGAGACCGCGCTGGCGCAACCGAGATCCGTGCACCCCGGCGATACGATCTGGGTGCGCGGCGGCCGCTACGGCACCGGCGTGGCCAACGCCGTCCTGCGCAGCCGGCTGGTGGGCGCTCCGGGCGCGCCGATCGTGGTGCGCGCGTGGCCGGGCGAGCGGGCCATCATCGATGCCGCCCTGCAGGTCGGCTGCTGTGAGGGCGAATCGAAGCCCGCCGAGGGGGCCTGGGTCTGGTTCCGCGATCTGGAGTTTGCCGGGTACAATCCCGACCGAACCAGCGGGCGCAGCGGCCCGCCGCTTTACACGCCCATGGCCAACCACGCGGGCGCGGATAGCTGGGCACCCGGCGCGCGCTTTATCAACTGCATCTTTCATGACACCTCGGGCGGCCTCTCGCTCTGGTCGGAGAGCGCAGGCGCGGAAGCCTACGGCAACATCGTTTACTTCGCCGGCGGCCAGGGCCCGGACCGCGGCCACGGCCACGGGTTCTACGTGCAGAACGCCACCGGACAAAAGCACCTGACCGACAACATCGCCTTTGATAATTTCGGCAGCGGCTTTCACTGCTACGGCTCCTCGCAGGCGAGCGTGCGCGGGCTGGTGCTGGAGGGCAATGCGTCCTTCAATAACGGCGGCATCGCGACGGCCGCTTCCGCTTCGGATAATTTCCTGTTTGCCGGCGGACGCGACGGCGTCGACGATCTGCAATTGATCGGCAATTTCAGCTACTTCAGCCCGGGCATCAACGGATATAACGAGATCGGCTATCCCTGGAGCCTCTCGAACGGGAACGCCGTGATCGCGGACAACTACTTCGTGGGCGGCTTCGATCCGCTCGATCTCTGGCGCTGGCGCGGGCTGGTGCTGCGCCGCAACCTGATCTTCAGCGCGGAACGGCCGGCCATCAATCTGAAGCCCGCGAGCGACCGGTACGATTACCGCGGCGAGGCCAATCTCTACTACGGCGGCGGATCGTTCACGTTCGACGGCACCGGCAAGGACTGGGCGCACTGGCGCGAGGCGAGCGGCATGGATGCAGCCAGCCGCTACGGCGGCGAGCATCCTTCCGGCGCCTCGGTGATCGTGCGGCCCAACCGCTACGAGCGAGGGCGGGCCCACATCGTCATTTTCAACTGGGACCGCGCGCGCACCGTATCCGCCGACGTTTCGCGCGTGCTCGAACGCGGCGCGGCGTTCGAACTTCGCGATGTTCAGAATCTGTTCGGCCCGCCCGTGCTGCGGGGCGTCTACCGCGGCGCGCCGCTCGAAATCACGATGACCGGTCTCACCGCCGCGCAGCCCAACGGAAGCGTCCCGCGCGCTGCGGTGCATACGGCCCCGGATTTCGCGATCTTTCTGCTCCGCACGATACCTTCCCCATAACACCAGCGCAATGACACCCGCACGCCAACCCCTACGCGCCCCGGCGCGGCGCTCTGGCGCGATGGCCGGCATGGCCGCGATCGCCGCTCTTTTCGGCCTCGTCTATGCCTGCTCGCTCACATTCGTCTATATCGAGGGCGACGACGCCACGTCCATCGCGTACCATGCGCTCGGCCGTCTTCGCCCGGTGCAGCCGCCGTATTCGGCGTACCAGTCGATGATGGATGCTGTGCTGGCGCTGCTTCCGGCGCGCGAGCCGGTGCTGCGCACGGCGGCCATGAGCATGACCGCGCTGGCCGCGCCGGTGCTCGTGTTCCTCATCGTCGTGCTGGCTTACGACTGGCTGGGCGACCGCATCCGCCTCTCCTGGCCCCTAGCGGCGCTGCTCGTGCCGCTGGCCGCGCCGGAGTTGATCTATCTCGGGCTGGTCTATACTCCGGCCATGGTGTCGCTTGCCGCGGCGGTAGGAGCGCATCTGCTGGCGCGCGCGGCATGCCGCCAGGCGAATGGATGGGCGATCGCGCGGTCGCCGCGCTTTTGGATCTCCGCCGCGCTGTTCGGCGCGGGCGTGGCGTGCCGCTGGGATGTGCTGGCCTACGGAGCCATCGTCGCCGCCGATCTCTGGATCGGCCCCGGCATCGGTGGGAGGCGCCGCGAGCGTTTCACCGCCGCGTTCGCCTGGGGGCTGGCGGCATTCGGCGCGTGGCTGGCCGCGGTATGGGCGAACGGCTTCAGCCCGGATCTCGTCTGGAAAATCGTGCGCACCGCCGGTCCCGTGGAGACCTACCCCGGCCTGGCGGTCGCAGCCGCGACGATCCAGACGCTCGCCACTCCGGCTTTCGTGCTGCTCGCGGGCGCGGGATTCATTCTGCTGGCCCGGCAGCGGAATCCGCTGTGCTGGCTGGTGCTGGTGGGCTTCGCCCTTACGGCCCGTTACATCCCGTTCGGCGTTCCGAAGTGGTTCCTGATCGCGACTCCCGCGCTCGCCGCGTGCGTGCTGGCGGGCTTTTCGGCGGCCTGGGAATACCGCGGAAGCGCCGCGCGGCCTCTGCGTTTTGCCATTGCCGCGTGCCTGGCTGCGCCGTGGCTGATGGGCGCGCAGATGCTGTTCGGCGATAGCGCCTACGGGCCCGGATTCCAGGTGCGGCCTTTCGATCGGCCGGTGCACCGGGGCGGGTTCTTCCGGCCCGTGCTCGGCGCGGGCGCTCTGGTTCCGACCTCCGAGGGAGCGCGGCCGCTCGGCGGGCATGCGTGGGTGCTGCTCGGCGGCTGGCGCCGGATCGCGCGGGAACAGGCGGACGATCTGGCGCGCGCCGCCTCGCAGGCGGCCTCCACCGGCTTGCCCATCCTGCAGGATTACGGGCAGGGCCTGGTGGTTGCGGAGCTCGCCGCCAGGGGCTACACCACACGCGATCCCTGGAAGCAGGAGGCGCGGACGTTTGTCTCCGCCAACGGCAGGCCAATCCGCGTGCTGCGCCTCCACGACCGCGACGATCTGTTCTCGCCCGCGGGACAGGCGCGCATCGAGGAGATGGCGGGCAATCGCGTGGTTGCCTTCGCGTATACGTCCACACTGCGGCGTCTCTACCGCGCCGCGCCGCTCTCGCTGCGGAAACTGGGCGCGACCGCGGCCGTGCTGGATCTCGGCATTCTGCGGGAGACGGCTGCTAAGATGGCAGACGGCGCCCGCTGACGGCGCTTCCATGACCGCCACCGTCGTCGTCATTCCGTGTTTCAACGAGGCGCACCGCCTGAAAGTGACGGAGTTCGTTAGCTACGCTGCGAATTTTCCGGACGTAGCGCTACTGTTTGTCGATGACGGCAGCCGCGATGCCACCTGGGAGGTGCTGCAGGATCTGGCCGGGCGCGCCGGCCAGAACGTTCACCTGCTGCGCCAGCCGCGCAATGGCGGCAAAGCCGAAGCAGTCCGCGCCGGGATGAATTATGCTCTGGAGCGGCTGGAGCCGGAGGTTGTCGGCTTCTGGGACGCGGATCTCGCCACGCCGCTCGAAGCCATCCAGGATCTCCGCTGCGTGCTGGCGAAAAGGCCTGGCGTCGATATGGTCTTCGGCTCGCGCGTCCGCCTGCTCGGGCGGCAGATCGAGCGCCGGCCGGTCCGCCATTATCTCGGCCGTCTCTTCGCCACGGTCGTTTCCAACCTGCTGCGGCTGCCCATCTATGACACGCAGTGCGGCGCCAAGCTGTTTCGCGCATCGGACGATTTGCGCGCCGTGCTGCGCGATCCGTTCGTGTCCCGCTGGGTCTTCGACGTGGAGATGATCGCCCGCTTCATTCAACGGGCCGGCGGCGATGCCGCGCGGGTGGCGCCCCGCATCTACGAATTCCCGCTCTACGCGTGGCAGGATGTGGCCGGCTCGAAGGTGCGCCCCGCCGATTTCTTCAAGGCTTTCCGCGACGTCCTGCGTATCCACCGCCGGTATCTGGCCTAGCTCGCGTTTGCCTGCAAAAAAAAGCCGCCCGCCTCGCCCCGGACTGGAGCGAAGCAGGCGGCAGAGCACTACCACCAGCTACGACGCTGTTGTCAGTACGTGTTCGCCAGCGCCTGGCCGGAGAGCAGCACGAAAACGCCGAATTCCGGCGCGGTGTGCACCGCCGGAGCGGGCACGGAGCCGTTCGGCTGCGCGATCGACAGGCCGGTCATCGGGATGGTCACCGGCGCGCCGGAATAAATCCCGGAGACCACGGGGCCGTTGTACCAGTTCTCCGCATCGCGGATCTGATACCGGTCCCCGGCCTTGATGCCGCTGGAGCTGAGATCGACGGAGACCGAACCGTTCATGCTCCAGTTGAACACGATGATGTTGGCGCGTCCGGGCTCGTAGGCGTTGGGCCGCACGAACGTCTGCACGCCTGTCGGCGCGCCGGGAGTGAAGGTGCTGCCACGGTCCAGCCCTTCGGTGGCCTGCCAGGTTGCGAAATTCATCCCGACACCGCTGCCGCAGCTCCAGCCCACGCAGTTGTTGTAAACCGAGAAGCTGCCGGAGCCGAAGTAGTGGTTGCCGCTGTCCTGGTACGTCGACGGGTTATCGCCGTTGACCAGCAGGAGCATGGATTCGAGGGAGTTGGAGTAGATGGTGTTGTTCTGGAATGTGAGGTTCTGCCAGCGCTCGAGGTCAATGGCGTTGTTGCCGCCGATGAAGAAGTTGTTGGTCACCACGGCGCTGCCCTCACCGGGATCCCACAGGAAGCCGAGCTCGTTGTACCCGTCGGTGAAGGAACGAGGGTAGTAGAAGTAGTTGCTGTTGAGGGTGATTCCATTCGCGCCGCCGGCGGCGCCGCCGCCGCCGATGCAGAGATTGTCGGCGACGGAGCCGTCCGGCTGGCCGGAGTTGAAGACCACGTTGCCGTTGAAGGTCAGGTTCTGCACGTAGGCGCTGCTGCTGCCGTAGGCGTGCATGCCCATATCGAAGCTGTCGAAGCCGATGTTGTCGTTCAGGGTGACGTAGTTTGGCGCCGCGTTCTGCACGTAGAAATCGTGGCCGTGGCCGCGGTCCGGGCCGTAGCCGCCCACGTTGTAGACGATGTTGCCGGTGAGCTCCGTGCCGCCGGCGCTCCAGACGGAGATGCCGCCGCCGGTATCGTGCACGATGCAGTCGATGATCTTGGTGCCGGGAGCCCAGATATCGACCGAGTTATGGTTCTGACCCCCGCCGTATCCGGGAGGCCCGCTGGCGGCGGTAGCGCGATTGGGGTTGAAGGCCGCGAATTCGAGGCCCCAGAACCAGGTGTAGGAGCCGGCGGAAGGATTGACGGCGCCATCGCAGCATCCGACCTCGAGCCATTCGTCGATGGTGACGCGCTCGCCGGGGTAGGCGCGCACGATAATGGGTGCGCTGGCCGTGCCCACCAGAGAAGCGCTGACGCTCGAGTTGGACTGGCCGGCGCCGTACTTGCCGGCGCGGATCCAGACGGTATCGCCGGGCTTGATCCTGCCGCCCGCGCCGGAAAGCGCGGTGGCGAGATCCCAGGGGCTGGACATGGTGCCGCTGCCGCTCGGGCTGCCGGAGGTGGTGACATACCAGCTATTGCCGGTGGATGCCGGCGGTTGAGTGGGCGGGGGATCGGGCGCCACCGCGAACGAAACCCCGATGGTCTTGCTCGCGCCCGCGCCGGTCACGGTGATCGCGCCGGAATAGTTGCCCGCCGCGAGGCCGCTCAGGCTGGCGCCAATGGTCAGCGTGCCGCTATTCGTGCCGCTGGCCGGGGAGACCGTGAGCCAGCTCTGGTTGCTGGATGCGGTCCAGCTCAGCGTGCCGCCGCCGCTGTTGCTCACGGTGGCGGTCTGCGAGGCGGGGTTGCTGCCGCCGGCCGTTCCGCTGAAGCTGAGAGCGGTGGTCGAAACCGAGAGCGCCGGGGAAGGCGCTGCTGCCACCGCGAGCGATACCGCGACGCTCTTGCTCGCGCCCGCGCCCGTGATGGTGATCGCGCCGGAGTAGTTGCCCGCCGCGAGGCCGCTCAGACTGGCGCCAATGGTCAGCGTGCCGCTATTCGTGCCGCTGGCCGGGGAGACACTGAGCCAGCTCTGGTTGCTGGATGCGGTCCAGCTCAGCGTGCCGCCGCCGCTGTTGCTCACGGTGGCGGTCTGCGAGGCCGGGCTGCCGCTGCCGGCCGTTCCGCTGAAGCTGAGAGCGGCGGTCGAAACCGAGAGCACTGGTGAAGGCGCCGGGGCGCCGACCGTCAGGCCCACGGTGATCGTCTGGGAGCCGTTGCTTGCGCCGGGAGCGCTTACCGTTACCGTGGCGGAATACGTGCCCGCCGCCAACCCGTTCAGGTTCGGCTGTATCGAGAGCGTGCCCGGCGCCGTGCCGCTGGCCGGAGAGACCGTAAGCCAGCTCTGGTTGCTGGATGCGGTCCAGCTCAGTGTGCCGCCGCCGTTGTTGCTCAGGTTCACCGTCTGGGCCGCCGGATTGGACCCGCCCGCTGTGCCGGTGAAGGTCAGCCCGATGCCGCTCATCGAAAGCGAGGGAGCGGCCGGCTGGCCGGACGCGGGAACCACCTGAATCGCGTTCAGAATTCCTTTGTTGACCACGCCCGTGACGTTGATCTGCAGCGTGCCGTTCGTCACCGTGACGGGGAACTGCTCGACAAGCGGCGTGAGCGGCGTGGTATGCGCCAGAATGTCAAACCGGCTCAGCACCGTGTTGCCGTTGATCGCTACGTTGAACAGGCGCTGTCCCGAGGCGGCGTACTGAATTTCCGCGAAGATCAGGCTCACGTTGTAGGAGCCGTTCGCCACCGGGATCGAGTAGCTGAAATCGCCGTAGAGCCCGGCGCGGGCGCTGCGGTAGAGGTAGTAATCCTGCGGGTTGGCGCCAGGGATCGCATAGCCTGTGTATAGCAGGTCGCCGCCGCTATAGTACTCGTCGGCCGCCCACTGCGTTCCGTCCGCCGTGGTCATGGCGCTGCCGCCGCAATTGATGCTGATGGCTGGCTGCGTGGCCGGCGCTGGCGGAGCAGCCGGGCCAACCGTCACGGTAACCGCCACCGTCGCCGGCGAACCCGCGGCGCCCGCGGCGCTCACCGTGACCGTGCCGGTGTAGGTCCCCGCCGCGAGGCCGGAGATGTTGGGCTGGATGGAGATCGAACCGTTGCCGGCGCCCGAGGCCGGAGAAACCGCAAGCCAGCTCGGACTGGCCGCGGCCGTCCAGGCCATTGTGCCGGAGCCGGAATTGGCGATGCCGACGCTCTGCGCGGCCGGGTTCGATCCGCCCGAAGTCGCGGCGAAAGAAAGAGCCTTCGCGCCGACGCTCAGCGCCGGGGCAGCCGGCGGCGCCCCCGTTCCCGCGCCCGGAGCCGGAGCGACCTGAATCGCACTCAGCAATCCGCGATTCACTACGCCGTTGACTGCGATTTGCACCGCCCCATTGCTTACCGTGACGGGAAACTGCTCGATCACCGGCGTGAGCGGCGCCGCGTGCGCCAGAATGTCGAAATTGCTCAGCACTGTGCTGCCGTTGAGGACGACGTTGAACACGCGCTGCCCCTGGCCGGAGTACTGGATTTCCGCGAAGCGCAGGGTCACCGTGTAGGAGCCATTGGGCACCGGTATGTTGTAGCTGAAATCGCCGTACAACCCGGCCCTGGCGCTGCGGTAGAGGTAGAAGTCCTGCGGCTGGGTGTTGGCGATTGAGTATCCGGTATACAGCAGATCTCCACCGCTAAAATCCGTATCGGCCACCCACTGCGTGCCGTCGGAGGTCGTCATCGCGCCACCGCCGCAGTTGATGTTGACCGTCTGGGCGGCCGCCTGACCCGCCAGCGCGGCTGCCAGCAGCGCGGCGAATAGATACTTTCCCGTCATTCGGTTACTCCTGAGTAAGTCATCGAGCGAAGACACACTTGTCCTCGCTTTGTAAACATTTGTAAGACAGTTGCCTGGCGATTTAGGGGAGGAAGCTCGAGCGGGTCCTGAACTTAGCTTCCCGGAGCCGAGCCGAGAACGAGAGCCGATGTACGAAAGCGGACTCGGAGTACATAAACTAACACAGGGTTCCGTGTGGGGCAATACACTGTTGCTAACGTTCGGGAGTTAACAAGAATGAATGTAAGGAACCTGACAGAGCGGCTTAAGTGCGGGCATCGGCTTAGGCCTAGGCCTATCTGGCACCCCGCGTGCGAGCCGTCGCGCGGCGGGTCCATTCCGCCATACTGATGCCGTCCGGGATCTCTGCGGGATAGAAAGTGACGTGGCGGCCGGCGGATTCGAGAAGCGCGCGGATGGGCCGGATGAGCGGGCAGGAATCGTATTCCGGTTCTTTCCCGTTCGTCTCCATTTTGCAGGGGCCGTTAGCCTGAAAGTCCAGAGCGCACTCGTTGCCGCCGCTATCGTGGAGCGCGCGGGTTTTTTCGGGCCAGTGAAATCCGTAAAACGGGCATCGCTTCCTGCTGAGGGAATCAGCCATCCGGCGCCTGCATCTGCTGCGATTATAGAAGCGCCATTTCGCGGGAAAACGCGGCGAATCCTCAGCCCGCATCGGCGGATACAGAATGGCGCGCGAACTGAGCCGAAGGTCTCAAAGACTTTGCGCGCTGCGGGACGTAAGAGCCTGCAGGAGCGCGAGGCCGCGCGCCAGATCGCGCAGCCGCTCCTGGTGGTCTTCGGTCTCGCGCTCGACGTTCAGCGGTCCGCGGAAGCCGATCTCCTCCAGCGTGCGGACGTATCGCGCGATTCCCACTGCACCCTCCCCGAGCGGGCGCTCCCGCCCGAGGGCGCCGGCGACGCCGGGAGGAGGCCAGTCCCCGTCCTTGCAGTGCACGGAAACCACGCGCGGCCCGAGCAGACGCAGCGCTTCGATGGGATCGCCGGTGCCGTACAGGATCATATTGGCCGGGTCGAAATTGATCCGCAGGTTGGGGCGGTTCACGTCCTCCATGAAGCGCAGCAGCACGCGGGCCGGCTCCTGCCCGGTTTCCAGAGCGAAGGTCTGGCCGTGGCGCGCGGCATAATCGGCCACGCGCCGCACTACGTCGCGCACTGCGGCATAGTCCGGATGTGCCGGGTCCTCGGGCACGCACCCGATATGGCAGGCGATGCTCTCGACCCCGATCGCCGCGGCGAAATCGCTGACCTCGAAGGTGCGCCGCTCGCGCGCGGCGCGCGTCTCCGCCGGGAGGAACCCGACCGTACGGGCCACCGCGGGGATGTCCGTGTAGTCCTCGCCCTCATAAGCCGCGAACACCGTCACCAGCTTCAGTCCCGGGTTCCAGGCCGGCGCAGATGCGGCATCCAGCTTCAGCCCGCCCGCCACACACATCTGCCCGCAGCGGACGCTCAGCGCGCGGATGTCCTCGGGCCGGTCGCGCTCCGCCCAGAACATGACGCCGGGCTCGAGCGGCTTCAAATCGTGCATGCGATTTTTTCTCCTTCGAGGCGCCGTGCGTCGAGCGCGAAGCGCAGCAGGCGGATGGCATCCGCCGACTCGCGCGGCGGGCACAGCTCGTTCGGCTGGCCGCCGCAGCAGGCGACGAAATGCGCGAGCTCCGCGGCGTACGCCTGTCCCGGCGGGCCGTCCAGCACGCCCGCTCCGCTTGCCGTGCTGAATTCCACCGTATCCCGGTCGAAGGTGGCGGTGAATTCCATCGAGAATGGATAATCGCCGCGGTTCAGCCAGCCGCCCGTGATCAGCACCGCCGCGCCGCCGGCATAGAACAGCGTGGCGTGCAGCAGGTCGATGCGGGCCTCGTCATCCGCGTAGCCGCTCGCCGAAACCGCCTGGGGCCGGCCGAACAGGTGCAGGGCGAAATCGAAGTCGTGAATCAGCAGGTCGAACGCGCCGCCGCCCTCCCACGTGCCCCAGGAAGGCGCCGCACAGCGCCGGCGGAACACCGCGCCGCGAAACGCTCCCAGATGGCCGCTGCGTAGCGTTTCGCGCAGGGCGGCGTATTCCGGCCAGAAGCGGATTACCTGCGCGGCCATCAACACGCGTCCGCACCGCTCCGCCTCGGCCACCATGCGATCGGCGGAGGCGCCGTCGAGCGCCATCGGCTTTTCGACCAGCACGTGCTTGCCCGCGCGCAGGGCTTCGACCGCGATCCCTTCATGCATCCCGGTCGGCAGACAGATATCGACCGCTTCGATGGAATCATCGGCCAGCAGCGCCGCGATCTCGCGGTACTTTGCCGCGCCTGTCAGGTCGATACATCCGCCCGTTTCGCCGTGATTGCCGCGAACCTCGCGGAAATCGCCGGCCAGCTTCCGCGAGTCGCGGCTGCACACCGCCGCAATCTCGAGCCCCGGCACGGATTGCGCCGCTCGAAGATGCGTGCTTCCCATGAACCCGAGCCCGATGACGCCCAGCCGCATAGGCTCCAGTGTAGCCTGTCGTGCAGGGCTCTGGTCCGCGCCGCTGCTTACTGGATGAACGCGATCGTGGGCGTGCCGATGCCGGTGTGCACGCCATTCGTGTCCTTCGCGAAATTGCTGGTGCCGCGAAACGCGATCTGCCAGGCCACAATCGCGGTATAGGTGTTGGTCGTATTGGCGCCGCCGCTATAGGTGATGTTCGTGGTCGGGAAATACAGGCTGCCGTTGAAGAGCGTCGTCGAGCCGCCGTTGATCGTGGTGCTGAATGCGCCGACGGCGAGGCTGCGGTCCTGGTAGAAGATCAGCCCCTGGGTCGGACCCGATGTCGGCGCCGAGAGGTCCACGTTCACGTTGCCGTTGATGGTGATGCCGCTGAAGGAGCCGGTCAGATAAAACGTCACGCCGCTGCCCGTGAGCGTTCCGTTGTGCAGAGCGATCGAGCCGCCGTTCATGATGTAAATGCCCGGCGGCAGGTTTACCGTGGGGTTTCCGCTCATGCTGAATCCGCCGCCGCAATCGACGAAATAACCGTCGGAGGGCATGACGATATTGCCGCTCGAAAGGTCGGCGGTCGAATCGCAGGTCGCATGGCCGGCCGGCGGCGTAACCGCGGGCACGTTGGCGAACGGATCGGCCGCGGGCGATTGATTGATGAGCGGAGTGGGGCTGATGGTGGGATGCCCATTCGTGCTGTAGTTGCCGACGATATTGATGGTGCCCCCGTTGGAGACATTGACCACGGCCTTGGAGCCGCCGACCGAAAGCGCGTTGGATGCGCTCGAATTGATGTAGATGCCGCAGCTCGACTCCACATCCGGGTTGCCGCTCGCGTCCACGCCCACATCCGCGTTCGGGTCCAGTGCGTAGATGCAATTGGCGGATGGCTTCTGGAAAATCGCCGCGGTTCCGCGCGCCGCCACGGTGGCGTTTTTCTGCCCGAGAATCGCGGAAAATGTAACCGGAATCACCTCCGAGACGGTCGCGGTCACCCAATAGGTCGGTGTCAGGTTCAAACCCGCCGGGCTGATGTTGTCGGGGCCATGCGCCTGGATGGTGACCGTCTGTTTCCCGCTGTTCACGAAGCCGTTCTTCTGGGCGTAGAGGCAGCCGTTGCCGATGTTGTTGGCCGGCGGCGAAACCGGACTGGCGGGACACGCCGTATCATTCTGGCAGGTCACGCCGTTCGCGTTGCACGTAGTCAGGGTGCTGGTGCTCACCGCCATCACTGCGGCCATTGCGGCGGAATCGGCGGCGGTCTTTGCTGCTTCACGTCGCCAGTAGGCCCATCCGATGTCCACCACGAGGCCGAGAAGGCCGAGCGTGACCACGAGCGACATCGTCAACAGGATGGCTGCCTGGCCGGCGCGCGACGAACGGTGACAGGAAGGCTTCATCGATCCCACACTCTCTCTGTGCATGGTGCCGTGAGTACTGGCAATCGTCTATGTTGAGCGCAGTTAGTACCGTTTTGTTAACCGGGCTCGGGAATTCCCCGGTGGTGCGCCGGGAATGCAAGAATGAGGGAATGTCATCGTCCCTCCGATACGTCCTGGCCGCGCTCCTGCTGGCGGCCTCGGCCTCCGCGGCCGATTCCGAATGGCACAATCTCTTTGACGGCAAGACCTTCGCCGGCTGGGTGGACCCCACCCGCAAGTCGCCGCCGGGCGATTCCTTCGTTATCGAAGACGGGTGCCTGAAGGCGACCCGGCATCCGCGCATCACGGAGGACCTCTTCAGCGCCGAAACCTACCGCGATTTCGAGCTCGAGTTCGATTGGAAGATCTCGCCCAAGGGGAATAGCGGCGTGAAGTACCGCATCCAGGACACGGTCTGGGTGCCCGAAGGGGCGGATGCGCCGCGCAAATTCGAAGACAAGGTCAATGCCGGTCTCGCGCACCGCATCCGGCAGCGTCCGGACCACGGCCAGGATTACGTAGTCGGCTTCGAATACCAGATCACCGATAACGCCGCCAATTCCGACGCCATCCACAACGGTCCGCTGCACCGTACCGCGGCCCTGTACGACGTCTTCGCGGCCTCGCTGGATGCGACGCGTCCGGTGGGCGAGTTCAACCATTCCCGAATCGTCGTGAAAGGCGATCACTTCGAGCACTGGCTGAACGGGCAGAAAGCGGTGGAGGGCAGTTTAAAAGCCCCCGAGGTTGCAGAGGCCGCGGCCAAGCGCTGGGGCAAGGACAGCGCAGTTTACAACCTGCTGGTGAACCAGCCCCGCCGGGACTGCCCCATTTCCCTGCAGAACCACGGCGACGAGGCATGGTTCAAGAACATCCGCATCCGGCGCCTGTGAGGGCGGCGTGGGGGCCGCATCCTCACGCCGGGGCTCGGTTTGTCGGCGTGCCTTGCCGCTTGGGGAATGGCCGTCAGCGCGGTTCCGAATACCAGCGCGAAAGAAATAGCGCCGTCTTGTCTTCCTGGTGGAGGTCGAGCGCTATGCCCTGTTGGTTGCGGGAAACCCAGCCGAAGCGGGACAGGCCGGGGCATTTAAAAAAAAGAAAACCGGTGGTACCGGCGCCACTCTTTCGAGCGGTCACCAGCCCACCGGTTCGCGCCACTTCAACTACCCTTGCTAGTGCACGGCCCGTGCCATCCCGGAGGTGCCGTCTGCGTATCCCCGGGCGCGTGCCGGTCTTCACGAAAATCGGCCCTTCCACGCGCAAGCGAGGGAATCCATTACACGAAGCCGGCCCGCAAAATTACACTAACGTGTCTATAGTTCACGCGCGCCGCCCGGTTTGCCCGTGGCGAGGCGATCTCACACTGCCCGGGCACGCGCAGAGTCTTATCGCCGATTCAGCACCTCATCTTGGTGGTGGCGCGTGAAAATGCACTCCAGAATCTCGGGTATCTCGAAGACGGCGCGATTCTCCAGCCGCTCGGTCGCCGCACGGAAGCGCCGGTACGTTGCCGGTTCCAGCAGCCGGCCGACTGCTTCACGAATGCCCCGGAAGTTCGGCAGCACCAGTCCGACACCTTGTTCCCGCACCCACACGGCGTTGTACCGTTCCTGCGGCAGCGTCCAGGCGTTCGACTCCACGATGACCGGCAACCGCATCGCTACCGCCTCGCTGATGCTCCCCGGCCCCGGCTTGCCGATAAAGTAATCGGCGAGCTGCATGTAGCGCGGCACTTCGCGCGTGAAGCCCTCGATGAATAACGGCGCCGGATGCGCGAGAGCGCGCAGCCGGGCCTCGATCTTGCGATTGTGCCCGCAGATCATCAGGAGCTGCCGCTCCGGCAGCCGCCGCGCGATCTCGAGCATCACTGCCGCGCCCTGCCCGCCGAACAGCACCAGGCCGACGGGTTGCGCCGGGTCGAATCCCAGCTTGGCCCGCTCCTCCGCCCGCCGTTCCGGGCTCAGAGGTTCGATGTCATAGAAGCGCGGATTCAGAATCATGCCGGAGACGCGCGCCACCCGATCGCCGGTGTGCCCAAGCTCGCGCGCCTGCTCCACTGCCTTGTCCGTCCCGCAGATGAAGTATTGTTCCTGGCGCTCTATCCAGAAGTGCGGCGGATAGTCCGCCAGGTCGGTCAGGATGGTCACCAGCGGCACGCCAGGCAGCGCGCGCCGCAAGCTGTCGTACAGCGCGCGATTGAGATTGGGCACCAGCGAGACCACCATGTCCGGCCGGTGCGCGCTCCAAAAGCGCTCCAGAATCCGCACCTGCTGCCGGTGGAACAGCCGGATGACCGCGTGCATCCCAATGGTGAGCTGCGGCGAGCCGAGCGTCCAGCCCTTCTTGAGCATCAGATTGTAGAGATCCTGCAGCCGCACGCCGGTGATCTTGCGGAAAACGTCGATTTCGTCCAGCACTTCCTGCAGGTTCACCAGCCGGATTTCGAAGCCGCGCCCCTGCCGCTGCATGATCTGCTGCAAGGCGTTGGCGGCGGCACGATGCCCGCCGCCGGCGTCGAAGTACACGAAATCGAGCTTGTGCACAGTTCGATTGTGGCACGCGGCACAACACAGCCATGAAACAGATTCGTTAACTTGCGTTTTTTCCTAACGTAACGTGGTTGTAGCGTTTGGGGGCTATATACTTGAGTATGAGGCCCGATTTTTATGCCGCAGTAGCAGCCACTGCGGCGTCGCGCGCCTTGGCATGCGGCGTGCGCACCGGGCAGGAGAGCGGTTTGTGCCTGGCCGGCTTCCTTGCGGAGGCGGCCGCATGACGATCGGGAACGCCATGCTCGGTTTCATCACCCATCGCGATCAGCGCCTCATGCGCCGCATCAACCGCTGGCCCGCCCCGCGCTGGATCCGGCTCTGGATGATTGCCGCCACCCGCGGCGGCGATGGCTGGCTCTGGTACGCGATGGGCGTCGTGATCCTGCTGTTCGGCGGCGCCAACCGGTTCCGCGCCGTCGGGGCGGGAGCGCTGGCGGAGGCCGCCGGCGTGGCCCTGTTCCTGTGGATCAAGAAGATGGCAGGCCGCAAGCGTCCCTGCGCCTACGAGCCGCATTGCTGGGCCGATCTGCTGCCTCCCGACCAGTTTTCGTTTCCCTCCGGCCACACCATTACGGCTTTCGCCGTCGCGGTGTCCCTGAACCTGTTCTATCCGAGCCTCGCCATCGGCCTGCTATTCTGCGCCGCGAGCGTCGCTGCCTCTCGTATCCTGCTCGGCATGCACTTCCTCAGCGACGTCGTCGCCGGAGCCGCCATCGGAACCGCCCTCGCGTACGCCTCCGTTGCGCTCCTGCGCTGCATCTGACCGGTTAGAGCACGGCCGACCCGCTTCCCACGAGCGCCTCCCGCACGATCTTCACCGGCGGATATCCCTGCCCCAGAAACGCATTGTGGAAGCCTTCGAGCGTGTATGCTGCGCCTTTCATCTTCCGGTAATCGGCTCGCAGTTTCAGGATCTCGAGCTTGCCGAGCGTATAGACGAGGTACGTCGGGTCGGCCGCCCCGCGCTTCGCCTCCTTCTCGGCCACCGGCCGCACCTGGTAGCCCTCGTTCACGAAGAAATCGGCTGCCTGCGCCACGGTCATTTTCTCCGTGTGCATGCGGATCCCGACGATGTACCGTGCATCCCGCAGCAACGCATCCTGCAACTGCCCGAGCCGCAGCTTGGGATCGTGCCCGCCGTAGCCCTCGTCCAGCATCATCTGCTCGCAGTAGTGCGCCCAGCCCTCCGCGTTCGAGGCCGCTCCGATCAGCTTGCGGACCTTCGTCGGCGCCTGCTTCACCCACAGAAACTGCACGTAGTGTCCCGGATACACTTCGTGAATCGCCGTGCTGATGATTGTCCCGCGATTGAAGCCCTCCATGTACTCCTCGGTTTGCTGCTGGGACCAGTCGCGCTCGGGCAACGTCACGTTGAAGAAGGCTTCCGTCGCCTTCGCCTCGTATGGCCCGGGCGTATCCATCGAGGCCGTGGTCAGCGCGCGCATGAATGGCGGCGTCTCTTCGACGATCGGCGGGACGGGCGAGGGAATGGTCACAATACGATGCGTCTCGACGAACGAGCGCAGCCCGCCGAGCACATCGCGGAACGTCTGCAGCAACTGGCCAGCCGGTGGATGGTCCTGCTCCAACTGTTTCAGGATCTCCTGCGGCGTGCGCCTAGCGTCGATCTGCGCCGCCACCCGCCGTAATTCCGCCTGATTGCGGTGCAGATCCTCGTATCCAAGCGCCAGCAGCCGGTCGAGCGGAAGGTCGACCATCTCGTCATAGAGCAGCTTCTTGCGGTAGTTCTCCGCGCCGATCCGAAAATCCCCGTTCGAGCGCGGGAGCAGGTCGCTTTTCATCCACGCCAGATACGCGTTCAACGCGTCGATCACGCTCTGGTTGGACGCGCGGAATTCCGCGAGCAGCGCGGGATCTTTCACGGAGTGGAATGCCGCCGGGACGTCGTTCTGGAAGAAGCTCACAATCCCGGGCATCTGCTCGATCGCGACTTCCGTGTACACGCGCGGGGGATTCACCAGGTTGGCGCGCGCGGATTCGAGCATGCGCGGGATCAGCTTCTCCCGCGCGATCGCGGAGCGCAGCCGCTCCTCCGGAGACGCGAAGGTCCGGCTCATGATCACGAAGATGGCGTTGGTCGCGCCGGAAGAGTAGACGTCCGGATTCTTCTCCCACATCCGGATCGACTCCAGGCTCAGCAGGGTGCCGCGGATCTGCGAAAGCACCAGCTCGCGATCCGCTGCCGCCCCAGGGGACAGCCCACGCGGATCGAACCGCTCCACTTCGCCTTCGAATCGGCGCAAGGCCGCGATATCCGACTGGATCTCGGTTTTGGACATCGCCGGCAACTGCCGATCGTACTGATGGAAGCCGCTTGCGGTCCCCTGTACGGGATCGTAGCGGAAGACGGCTTCGTCGAAATAGCGGTCCGCCAGTCTGGCGAAGGCGTCATCGCGGGACTGCGCGCCGCAAAGCACGGGCAGGAGCAGCAGCACACCGAAAGCTCTCATGCTTCGATTATGCCGCGGCTCGCCGCCCTACTCCTCCCTCAACGCGCGCACAGGCTCCACGCGCGCCGCCCGCAGCGCCGGAATCGCCGCCGCCGCGAAAGCGATCAGCGCCAGTGACGCCGTGGCTGCCGCGACCATTGACGGGTCCTGCCCCGGCAATCCATACAGCAGCGACCCGGCCAGCTTTCCGCACCCGAGCATCAGCGGCACGCCGGCCGCCACTCCCGCCGCGACCATCCACGCGCTCTCCCGCAAAAACAGGCTGGCAATGGCAGCCCTTTGCGAGCCGATCGCCATGCGGATGCCGATTTCGCGCGTTCTCCGCGTCACTGCGAATGAGAGCACACCATAGAGCCCGATTGCCGCCAGCGCCGCCGCGACGCATCCCAGCAGCGTGGAGAGAAACGCCAGCAGCCGCTCGCGCGAAAGCGCCGCATCGATCTGCATCTCCATCGTGGTGGCCGCCGGCGGTGGGAGTCCCGGCGCCAGGTCGTGCAGCGCCGCCCGCAGGCGATCCATCGCGCGGCGCGGGTCGCCCGTGGTGCGCACGTGAAGATAATAGTCCGAGAGCACGTTCCGTTGGAACATCGGCAGGTACAGGACCGGCTGCGGCTTCTCGCGCAAGTAGCGGAACTTGGCCGTGCGGACAATTCCCACCACCCGCACCTTGCGCGCGCCGCCGTACTCGAAGGCCTTGCCGAGCGCGTTGCCGCCCAGGAACTGCCGCGCGAACTGTTCGTTGACGATGGCAGCCCCCTCACCGCCTCCGGTGCCGTCGCGATCGGTGCCGGCGAAGTCCCGCCCGGCCACGAGCGGTGTGCCGAGCGTGCGAAAGTAGCCATCGCTGATCCGCGCCCAATAGGCCACAGGCCGCATATGGTTCGGACTCACATAGCCCGGGATGCTGAGCACCATCGACGCCATGCTGCCCGAGATCACATTGAGACTGCTGAAGCTCGCAGCGCGCACCTCCGGCCACGCGCGCACTTGCCGCAGCAGACCGGCATAGAACTGCAGCGCGTGAGCATCGTAAGGGCTGTGCTTCAGATCGATGGGCATATTGACCACGTTCTCCGGCCGAAAGCCCAAATCCACCGCCCGCAGATTCCGCAGCGTACGGGTGAACAGGCCGGCGCAGAAGAGCAGCGCCAGCGAAAGCGCGATTTGCCCCGCGATCACCGCGCGTGAAACCACCGCGCGCCGTCCCGGCCGCGCCCATGCGGTACCCTGAATTGCCGCCAGCGGCTCCGCCCGCGACGCCCGCCACGCCGGCAAGATGCCGAACAGCAGCCCCGCCGCGGCCGCGGCCGCCGCCGCAAATCCGAACACCGCGAGATCCGGCCGCACCATCGCGGCCAGCGGCTCATCCGGCGGCAGCAACCCAATGAGCGCCCGCAGGAGCACGATGCCCACCCCCATCCCGCCGCGCCGCCGGCGACTGCCAACAGCGCCGATTCCAACAAGAACTGACGAAACAGAGTGCCCCGCGAGGCTCCGATCGCCATCCGCATCCCCGCTTCGCGCGTCCGCTCGACCGACCGCACCAGCAGCAGCGCCGCGAGGTTCGCGCAGGCCACCAGCAGCAGCACCGCGACGAGCAGCGCCAGCACCAGTACCGGTTTGCCGAACCGCTCGGCGCCGGAGCCGATTCCCTGGCTGCCATCGTAGAGCAGGAAATCATCATGCGGCCCCATGCGCCATCCGGTGGCCTTCTGGATCTCGCGCGCAACCGGATTCAGCCGCGCCAAAGCCTGCGCGCGCGTCACGCCTGGCTTCAGCCGGGCGAGCAAGGTGAGAAAGCCAAATGTCGCCCGGTTGTCGCCGTAGAATGCCGACGCCATCGCGGTCGGCGCCTCGAGATCCGCGGGATTGTGCAGCGAGGCTCCGCGGAAGCCCTTCTGCGTGATGCCGACAATCTGGACCGGCTTATCGTCCAGCAGCACCTTCCTGCCGATCACGCCTGGATCGCCCGCGAACCGCTCCTGCCAGAGCCGGTCGGAGATCACGCACACTGGGCTCGCGCCTTCCACGGCGTCGTCGGCATCGTCCAGCAGCCTCCCCGCCGCGGCGCGCACGCCCAGCATGCGGAAATAATTGCCACTTACCAGCTCGATCTTCAGCTTCTCCGTCTCGCCGCGGTCGGTCATCGTGGCGTCCGCCGGGCTCACCGCCAGCACGTCCTCGAAATCCGTTCGCGCCCGCCGCAGCTCCCGGAAAAACGGATACCCGAAGCAGCAATTCTCCATGTGGAACTGCTCGTTTTTCTGCCGTAGGATGACCAGTCGCTCCGCCCCCGCGACCGGCAGCCGCTTCAGCACGATCGCGTTCACGAACGCGAACACCGCGGTGTTCGCCCCTAGCGCGATCGCGAGCGAACCCACCGCCACCGCAGTGAACGCCGGCCGCCGCGCCATCGCTCGCCACGCGTACCGCACATCTCGCGCCGCGGCTTCCAGCCACCGGATGCTCCATACCTCGCGCGTTCGCTCCGCGATCGCGGTGGCATTGCCGAACCGCCGCCGCGCCGCCGCGCGTGCCGCATCCGGGGCCATGCCGCGGGCGATCCGCTCCTCCACCTCGAACTCGAGGTGAGCGGCCATTTCCTGCTGCAGCTCTTCCTCGCTCCGCTTCCGCCGCCACCACATACGCTCAGCCCTCCGGTGCCAGCACGCGCGCCATCGCGTCCACAAACCGCTGCCATCGGGACGCCGCCGCCACCACCTGTTTCCGCCCTGCCGCCGTCAGCGAGTAATACCGCGCCCGCCGCCCGTTCGGCGACTTCTTCCATTCCGCCGTCACCCATTTGCGCTGCAACAGCCGCTGCAACGCCGGGTACAGCGACCCGTTATCGACCACGAACTCCTGCCCGGATTGCTGCTCGAGGAACTGGGCGATGCCGTAGGCGTGGTTCGGGCCGATTTGCAGACTCCGCAGAATCAGCACCTCCAGCGTGCCTTGCAGGAATTCCAGCGGCTCAGATAGACTGTCTACGGTAGACATGCTACGGATGCTACGCCCGGAGGCATCCGTTGTCAAGCGGGAGCGCTGGCTTTTGCCTTTCCTCGGCGCCCCGGCGGTTAGTTGCCGGTCCCGCTACTCCAGCCGGAAGGCCACCAGCGCGTCGCCCAGTGGAATCGGCAGCTTGCCGTGACCGCCGGCCGCGATCACCACGTACTGTTTCCCGCCCGCAAGATACGTCATCGGCGTCGCCTCGGCCGGCGCCGGCAGCTTCGCTTTCCACAACTCCTCGCCGGTGGTCAGATCGAATGCGCGGAAATAACCGTCCCACGCGGCGCCGATGAACACCAACCCGCCAGCGGTAACGATCGGCCCGCCGAATCCAGCGAGACCGCGTACCGGCGGATCGACCGGGATCATGCCCTCCGTCGTCCCCAGCGGCACTTCCCAGCGCACCTTGCCGGCGGCGAGGTCCACCGCCGTCAAGACGCTCCAGGGCGGCGCGTTGCATGGCAATCCCTTGGGCGACAGCAACGCTTCGCGGCTCATCCCGAAGGGCGTCCCATGCTGCGGCGAAACCTCGGCCCGCATCTGTCCCGATTGCGATGCCCGCTCCATTGCGCTGACCCGCTCGCGCGGAATCAGGTGCACCTCGAACGGAATCCGCAGCGTATTGGTCACCAGCGTCTGCGATTTTTCGTCAAACGCGTATCCGCTCCAGTTCATCCCGCCGATGTTGCCCGGGTAAATCAGCGAGCCCTCGACCGTCGGCGGCGTGAACGGCCCGCGGTTCACCAGTTTCGTCATCCGCTCCCGGCATGCATCGCGGTCCTCCGGAGTGATGCCCCAGGCGTCCTCCGGACCGATGCGCTGCGGCGTGAGCGGGGGCGGCGCGGCCGGATAGGGCTGCGCCGGCGACGTCTGCTCGCCCGCTGCGTCGCTCTGCGGCACGGGCCGCTCCGTGACCGGGAACACCGGCGTCCCATCGCCTCGATGCAGCACGAACAGGTTGCCGGTCTTGTTCCCCTGCACCACCACGGGAATCCGCGAGCCGCGGCGCACGAGCGTTGCGAGCAGCGGCGGCGACGCCGAGTCGTAGTCCCACAGATCGTGGTGGACCAGTTGGAAACCCCACACCAGCCGCCCCGTCCGCGCATCCAGCGCCACTACGGAGTTCGCCCACTTGCCGTCGCCCTTGCGCTCGCCGCCGTAATAATCGGGGCTCGCGCTGCCGGTGGGCACAAAGATCAGGTGCCGCTCCGGGTCGGCCGCGATGATTGACCACGCGTTCGCCGCGCCCGTATGTCCTGCATCATCGGGAATCGGCTCCCAGCGCCAGAGCAGCTTGCCCGTGCGCGCGTCGTAACCCCGCACTGCGCCGTCCGGACTCGCCACCCGGTCGTTGTCGGCAATCCCCGACCCGACCACGACAA
>Ga0209062_1002498_pt1 | contig 24456 bp, 19 predicted proteins | sample Coa_R2_2_FD_187158 | JGI IMG/M metagenome (GOLD analysis project Ga0209062, IMG submission 187158) | Surface soil microbial communities from Centralia Pennsylvania, which are recovering from an underground coalmine fire - Coalmine... | ecosystem: Environmental > Terrestrial > Soil > Unclassified... | reverse complement strand
AAATCATTGCCTCCACTCAGGTAGGTAGCCGGATTGATTTTCGTGTGTCTGTCAAAGGGAGGACTTAAGAAGTATCGGTTTCCGGTCGGGGTGAATTCAGTCGTGGGCCCCACGTGGCAGCCATTGCGGTCTTGTGGTTTGGACTCGAGTGAGACCCTTGTGGAATCTCCTCGCGCCGGGTGGCGGCGCGAGGGAACGTTACTGCCGCCAGGAGAACGCGTCACTGTAGCATTGCTACACCTGCTTGCGTGAGCTTGGCTCCAGCGTCGGCCAAGGACTGTTTAAGCTGGCCGTCAACCGTCTGGGATGCCGCGCGGTCTAACTGCACGCCGGTCACGATCAGGTCGGCGCCGCCAGGCTGTGCCGGCAGCCAATGCGGGCGTGGCCAGGGAAATGGCCACGGGATGGGAGGGCACAATTCGAAATCATCGGCAAATTTGGAGATATAGCCTGAGACAATAATGATACCCCGCGATTCGCCCTGACTTTGCAGGGCATCTGCCATCTCCTGAACGAGCAGAGCGCGATCGATGACTTGGTCGGCAATCGCAGCAAAGAACAATGTCCTCGGAGGCAGAGGCTGCGGGTTGAGCCCAACCTGAACCCAAGGCTCAGGATGTGAGCCCATTCGCCATGGCACCCCATTACCGAATCGCCACAGCGTTTGTTGCAGGGCTTTGAAGATCACCGGGTCCGCCGGCCCGTGCGGCATTGGAGCGTCCTCCGGGGGACGGCCAAATATCACGTGGCCGATCAAGGACGCCAAAGTCCGCAGAGAAATCGAATCGTGTATTGGCGTGGTTTGTATTGTCATGCTTTCAACTCTCTTATGAATGCGTGCGAAAGCGTTGCCTACGGCCTAATCGTTGAGCTATTGTTGTGGGGAGGCCGCGCGATCAGGATCCGGTTTCGGTGGTGTGGAGGATTTGCTATCTCAGTCAAACCTTAGTTCACTGACCGGAAGCGCAAATAGCGAAGACTGGCTCGCGGCACCCCGAAATGTCGAGCAGCGGATGTCAAGGATCTCTGTCTTACCAGGATCCACTCTTAAGGTTCCCTGGAGATACACTGAGTAACGGCTAGCACCGGGTATGCGAACATCCACCCTGTCTGAAAGATCGGCTCCATCTCGTACTGTAATTCGTACGCTGGCATTCTGAGGATCTCCGTCGTCATTTTGGATGCCTACCCGCGCGAAGACAACGTAAGCACCTGCCTCCCTGATGCCCAACCTGAGGACCACCACGTCGTTGAAATGTTCCAAACCCATGCCGGCCTGAGTACTGTTGACATATGCGAATCCAGTCATATTGATCATCCTCTCAATGGTGAATATGAACGAAAGTGTTCAAGGAGTAAGCGAGTACAGCGAGAGCTCGTCTAAGCTCAAACTGCCTAGTTAACGAGTGGCCCTAAGCAAGTAGAAGATTTAAGTGTCTTGACGTAGTTGAATCTTACAGGTCGTATGGACGCAAGGCCTGACCTGCAAGTTTTAACAACGCACGTGCCGCCTTGTGAAAAACCTTGGCAGCAACTGTGGCGATATCCATCCGTATCGGTATACGTGAAGCCAGCTGGTACTTTTTTGCTTGTGCACCATTCTGCTTTACTATCAGAAATTCCTAGTACTGTGCTAGCGGCAACGATCGCTCCAAAAAACCATCGCATCGTGTCACCAGCGCTTGTGTAGGCGCCGTTGACCGCGGGCACGCTAGCATTCGCGGATTTGCAAATTAAGTTGTCCGGCATTTTGAAGCCTCCTTCAAAAATTGAGCAGTACTTGATTTGGACTGGTCCGCGCGCCGTCTGTTCAGGGGGTGACAATTCCAGTATTGTGTGAAACAGTGCGGCGGCATCGGAGGGGGTCCGACGGGGGCGATCGAACACTTCAAGACCTTGTGTTGCCTCGGGCTCAAGCCCGAGAGCGCGATGGTTGCCGTCACGCCGCTTTTGCACGAGATCATCCCGCACGGCTGGACCGCCATTGCCCTCTTAGAGCCAGATTCCTCGATGCGGCAAAGTTATATGGAGCATCAGGATGCGGGGCCGCACCTCCAGGAGCATTTGTGGCGGTTTATGGATGACCCCGCCGCCTTGATCTCGCTCTGGCGGCCTGCCTTTCGCGCTGCCGGGATCGGCTGGACCTTGCATAAGCAAGGACAGGGCTATCTGGAGAGCGCCTATTACCAGGAAATCGAGGCCCCGATCGATACCTGCTGGGTGCTCGACGCGATGATTGCGGATGGCGGCCGCTCCATTGCCGCTGTCTATCTTAAGCGTCCGCGCAGTGCCCGGCCTTTTACTTCGGACCACGTCCAGCGTCTGGACCGGCTGCGCCCCTGGCTCGCGTATGCCTTCCGGCAAGAAACCTGTGTCGGCGCCCAGGCAGCGGCTTTCGATCCCCGGTGCGTGGCGGGCACGCCGGTGATGTTTGGCGAGATCATCTTGACAGCCGAAGGGAAGGCCGTTTTTCAGACCAGAGGGATCGAACCTCTGCTCGGCATTTTGGCCGGCGATCCGAGCGACTACACGCGCCGCCCGCGTGCCAGAGATGGGATACCGGCGCAAGTCCTGAAAGTTCTCCAGCGTATCATCGGCGCTGCGAGCGGGATCGCGGGCGATCCGCCGCGCATGCAAATCCCGACTCGTTATGGCGTTGTCTCACTGGAGGCCAAATGGCTCATGCCCGCGGGCGTTATTGCCGAAGACGCTGCCAAGGATCCAAAGAGCTGCCTTATCGCCGTGACGGCCGAATTGCTTGAACACCCATTAGCTCATGCGGCGCGGGTCTTGCGGGAAGGCGGCGCCACGCCGGCGCAGACGAAAGTCGGCATTCAACTCGTCTTGGGCAAGACGAAACCGGTGATCGCGGATGGACTCGGCATCAAGCCCACCACCGTCGCGGATCTGACGAGAAAGCTCTACCAGACTTTCGATGTTCACAATGCCACCGAGCTCGGCACAAAAATCTGGCTGGGCCAGAAACAAGGAGAGGCGCGCCAAATTTCGCGGCATCCGGGATAAGCTACGGAACGCCGCGCCTTGCTTTTCAACTCCGCCGTCCAGTCTGGCCAAAAAGATAGCTTATTTGGATTCAGTCGGCCGAGTTAGCTGCCATCGAATGCTCAGCTTTGCGTTTGGTTGCGCTGCGAGTTGCAGCCGAAGTTCATCCAGCAGACTTGCGGCATCACTCGCTTGCACCTGGACCGGTGCACGTTCGGCGACTATCTCGTCTTCTGAGCTCCGTGGCTTAGCCGCGCGCACGGCTGGCGTCGTCTCTTGTGCCTGGGACTGGTGAGTGATACCGACTCCTCTGGCTTCGGCAAGGGCCGTATATAACGCGAGTGGCAACGCTGTTATAGACACGAGCGTCATGACATTTCTCAAGATTGAGGCTTGCGGCATCTTTGGCCCTCGAAAAGCTTTGTGTTGTCATTATGTCGTGTCCGGTCTCGACCTGACGAGTATTGAGAAATCGAAGCGGACCGAACGAATAAAATCTAACCATCACGTCCGTTTTCCCGCGCCCCCTCTTCAGAGGGTGACAATTCCGGTATTGTGTGAAACAGCGCGGCGGTATCGGAGGGGGTCCGACGGGAGCGATCGAACACTTTAAGACCTTGTGCTGCCTTGGGCTTCCACCCGAGAGCGCGATGATCGCGGTCACACCCCTCCTGCATGAGATCATCCCCCACGGCTGGTCGCGTTTTTGGCTGTTCGATCACGACGTCTCCTTCACCAGCTGCTATGCCGAAAACCCGGCGGCCCTGCCGGTCGGTCGTGAGCGTTTCCTCGCGTTCATGGACGATCCAACCAGCATTGCTTCTCTGATGATCCCGGCGTTCCACGCGGTGGGGATCGGCTGGACGCTGCATCGGCAAGGATGGGGTTACGTGGAAACTGGCTATTACCGCGAAGTGGAAAGACCGATCGATTCCTGCTGGCTTCTCGACGCGATGATCGCCGATACTGGGTTGCCTTTCGCCGGTGCGGCTCTGACGCGTCCGCGCAGCGCCCGGCCCTTCACGGCGGACGATGTGCTTTCCCTCGACCAGCTTCGTCCGTGGCTCGCCCACGCGTTTCGCCGCACTTCGCCGTTCGATGGGGTCCCGGAAGATCAGGACCTGGCGGCCAGTGTAGGTGCACCGGTGTTGACCGGCCAGGTGATCTTAACCTCGGACGCAAAGGTCGTCTTTCAGACACCCAGCCTCGAGCATCTGCTCATAATTCTCACTGGTGAGCCGGTCTATTTTACCCGGCATACGCCCGCCCGCGATCGGTTGCCAGCGCCAATCTTGAAGCTTCTCCGGCGCATCATTGGCGCTGCGAGCGGCACCTCCAACACGCCTCCTCGCATGCAGATTTCGACCAGCTATGGCATTCTCACGCTCGAAGCCAAATGGCTCATCCCCGCAGGCATACTTGCCGAGGACGTCGCAAAGGACCCGAAGAGCTGCCTTATTGCGGTGACGATCGAACTGCGCGAGCATGCCATTGCCCATGCAGCGCGGGTCTTGCGGGAAGGCGGCGCCACGCCGGCGCAGACGAAAGTCGGCATTCAACTCGCCTTGGGCAAGACGAAACCGGTGATCGCGGATGGACTTGGTATCAAGCCCACCACCGTCGCGGATCTGACGAGAAAGCTCTACCAGACTTTCGATGTTCACAATGCCACCGAGCTCGGCACAAAAGTTTGGCTGCAGCATGGATGAGGCGCATCAAAATTTGGCACCCGCGGCCCGCGGCGCTAGACCGTGCTTGAACCGCGCGGCTCCTTCGTGTAGCGCACTGCGGCAGACATTCGATCCTGCGGAGAGACTCGATGCCGCAATGGCCGATTTATGGCACGATCACTGGCCCCATTATCCTCATTGGTTTTGGCTCTATCGGGCGCGGCACACTTCCGCTCATCGAACGGCATTTCCGTTTCGACAAATCCCGGTTCACGATCATCGATCCCGAAGATAAGGACCGGCATCTCGCCGATGAGCGCGGCATTACCTTCATCAAGAAGGCTATCACACGCGACAATTTCGATGCGCTGTTAAAGCCGCTCCTCACCAAGGGAGGCGGGCAAGGCTTTGTCGTCAACCTCTCCGTCGAGGTTTCCTCGCAGGCAATCATGCGGCTCTGCCACGAGGTTGGCGCGCTTTATATCGACACCGTCGCGGAGCCTTGGGCTGGATTTTACACCGATCCGCGGCTCACGGCATCCGAGCGCTCAAACTACGCTTTGCGCGAGGGTGTTCTCGATCTGCGCCGCGCCCTTAAAACAGGCCCGACGGCGGTCTCCTGCTGCGGCGCCAATCCCGGCATGGTCTCTTGGTTCGTCAAGCAGGCCCTGCTCAATATCGCAACGGATTGCGGCTTCGCCTTCGACGAGCCGCAAACCCGCGAGGATTGGGCGCGGCTCGCGCAAATGGCGGGGATCAAGGGCATCCATATCGCCGAATGCGACACCCAGCGCGCCGCCACGCCGAAGCCGCGCAATGTTTTCGTCAACACCTGGTCGGTCGAGGGATTCATCTCGGAAGGCCTGCAGCCCGCCGAGCTCGGCTGGGGGACGCACGAAAAGCACGTGCCGCCGGAAGCGAAACGGCACGCCTTCGGGCCTGATTGCGCCATTTACCTGATGCGCCCTGGCGCTGGCACGTGCGTGCGGTCGTGGACGCCCACGGCCAAGGGGCAGCACGGGTTTCTCATCACGCACAACGAGTCGATCTCGATTGCCGACTATTTTACTCTGTATGAGGAGGGTGAAGTGATCTACCGGCCGACTTGCCATTATGCCTATCGCCCCGCCGATGACGCGGTGCTGTCGATCCTTGAGATGGCGGGCCGCAGCTGGCAACCGCAGGAAGGGTGGCACATTCTCGATGAGAATGAGATTGTCGACGGGATCGACGAGCTCGGAGTTCTTCTTTATGGCCATGCGAAGAACGCTTATTGGTATGGCTCGCAGCTTTCAATTGAGGAGGCGCGGCGCATTGCGCCTTATCAAAATGCCACAGGACTCCAAGTTTCTTCCGCCGTCCTCGCTGGCATGGTCTGGGCACTTGAGAATCCAGATGCGGGAATCGTCGAGGCGGATGAACTCGACTTCCGCCGCTGTCTCGAGGTGCAGCGGCGCTATCTTGGGCCGGTCATCGGGCAGTATACGGATTGGACTCCGCTTGAGGGCCGTACCGCCCTCTTCCCCGAGGACGTCGACACAGTAGACCCCTGGCAATTCAAGAATGTGATCGTGCGTTAGGAGGGGAGGCCCAATGCCCTTTGCATTTTGGCCGACTTGGCCGGTCATATCCCGGGCTTGGCTCGGCTTTCTCGATTTCGCCTCGTCGAGGGCCGACGGCACCTGGCTTTTCCGCGGCCATGCCGATGCCAATTGGAGTCTCATTCCCGGCCTCGGCCGGCTTGCCACACAGGCCGCTTACCGCTTGGCCGATGAAAGAATCCTATTCGAAGAGTTTGTCTATCAGGCGAAGCGCTACCTCGATGGCGCTAGATTCACAGACCTCGACTGGCTTGTCATTGGCCAGCACCACGGGCTGCCAACGCGTCTCCTCGACTGGTCGCCCAATCCGCTCGTTGCCGCCTTTTTCGCCGCGGAAGACGTAGCAGATACCGCCGATGCGGAGATTATCGCCATTCGCGTTCCTTTCAACCAGCGCTTAAGAGAGGTGGAGGTTTTCGCCCCGCCGCAAGAGTCTCCGGTCATTGTGGAAATTCCTCCTCATGCGGCGCGGATAACCTCAAAGCAGGGCTGCTTCTCCTTGCACCCGGACCCCGTTTCGGCTTGGCAGCCTTTGCAGCAACATGACCTTTCGAGTTTCCCGGTGCCAGCCTCCGACAAGCCCGAGTTCCGCCGGTTGCTGCATGTTTTCGGGGTTGATATGCATAGGGTCCATGGCGACTTGGACGCGCTCAGCCAAACGCTGGCCTGGCGCTACTCTCAACGCTGAGGCCCGTGAGGTAAGCGAGCATGGCGATGGTTTTCGATCAGCCGCAGAGAGCGGGCCAGCGCGAGGCAGCAACATCAGACCGCATCGTGCAAGCCGTGCTCGGCTACGACGTGAAAGGCGATGCGCAGTGGAGCGCGCTCACCAAGGATGTTCCGGGCGTTGCCTATTTCGCAACGGATCTTGATCCGCGCTCGTTCGAAAGAGATGACGTGCACGGCAGCTGGCTTGGCCGTGCCGAGCTGCTCCTCAAGGCGCCCGCGGAGTTGCGCCCAGGCCAGCCGCCGCAGGAAGTGTCGTTTACGCTGCCGGTCAAAGTGGTCTTAAGCGAGCAGGACGGAGCGCTGGCCGTCACCTCTTTTCAATTTTATGGCGCGAGCGCGGCTCAATCCGCGCAGGCCCCGGTCGAGCTTGAATACGGACCGCCCAAGGAAATCGGCTGGGGGCCGTTTAAGGGGCTCGTTTGAAGGCGGCCATGGAGGGCAGTGATGAGAAAACTGGCTCTTCTTTTTCTGCTGCTCGGCACGGCCGGGGCCTTGGCAGACAACAACGATTACCCGACCGAGGCGCGCGCCGAATATGTCTTCGCATGCATGAAAACGAATGGAGAGTCGCCCGATAATCTGCGGCGCTGCTCTTGCTCGATCGACGTCATCGCAACCTTGCTGCCCTATGACCGCTATCTTGCCGCGCAAACCGTTGCGAGTGTCAACCAAGACCGCGGGCAGCTTGGCAGAATGTTCCATGCATCCGAGCAGATCAAAGAAATGCTTGCGGAACTGCGCCGCGCCGAGGCCGAGGCCGAAATCCGCTGCTTTTAGGCGGGCCCCCACGTAGGAAGTGGCGGTCAGGCCGGTCTCGTCCGGTTTTTCCAAGCGTAGGCGGCGAAGGTGCCGAAGAGCGCCGCAGCGAGGGTAAACCAGGTGATTGCGTAGGAAAGGTGGTTGTTGGGGAGCTTGAGCACCGCCGTGCCACCCCTCGGCCAATTGCCGGGGACGGGGCTCACATCAGCATCAATGAGGAAGGGCGCGGCGGGCGTTAGCCCTAGGTGTCTGGCGATTGGCTCAGGATCTCTCGTAAACCACTGGCCTTTCGCAGGATCGTCTTGCGGGGTGAAGAAGCTTCGCGCCTCCGGGCGGCGCATCAAGCCGGTGATGACCGTCCCGCCCTCGATGAGGCCCTCGCGCCGCGTGCTCTGATCTTTGAGGCGGGCAGGCACGAAGCCGCGGTTGACGATGACATAGCCGCCCGAGGTGAGCCGCAAGGGCGTCAGAACATGATAGCCGGGCTCGCTGCCCGAGGGGTGAAGCACGAGCGTTTCTTTATCGTTTTCAAATTGCCCTTGCGTCCGCACGTGGCGGTAGTCGTAATCGTCTGGACGCAGGCTTGGCCACGTCTCTTGCGCCGGCAGAGTCTCAGGCCCGGCCCTCGCCCGAGTTTCGATTTGTCCGATCACATGCTGTTTCCACGTGAGGCGATGGAGCTGCCAGACCCCGAGCAAGACGAGAAGCGCGCAGCCGGCGAGGGTGAAGAGGGCTGGCCAGAGAAGGCGGGAGGTTAGGAGCATGCTAGCATCGAGTGGCCGATATGAGTCTTATTGAGGGACTGCGCTCAACAGCCAAGAACTTGAGATCACGTGCGCCCCTCCCGGCTAAGTTTGAGGAACTCCGTAGCCGATTGATTGGAGTGATTCATTTTTCAATTCTGAGGTAAGTTCCCGGAGACTTTCATTTCCGGTGCACCAGGGGAGCCGCATGCGCGACCAAGACGAAGGCGATGATTACAAGTGGCTTATCTTGGAGGGTATCAAAGCCGACTCCGCGGCGGAGGCAAGGTTGCGTTTTGAGATGCAGTTTCTGTCCGACGTTTACAAGGCAATTCAATCGCGGCTCGACGGTTATAGGCAATCTACCTCGGCGATTTTCCTCGCTGTTGTGGCTTCCGCTCTGACCTTTGATTCGATATTTGCACGTTTCTTCGTCGAGAAGCCCGCAGATCAGCCGGGCGCCAAGGCTTTGTTGCTCGCTTCGGGCGTTACCGTCATAGTCATTTGCTTTTCCGCCTTTATTATAATCGATCGAATCAATTACTATTTTACTGAGATGACAAGCATAATTCTTAAGATGGATGAAGCGCATCGAGCCTTTCGTAGAAACTACTGGTTTAGGGATGATAGCTTGTTTCCAGAAAGTTTTAGGGCGCATAAGAAGAAAGTATCGGTCTCTGACGATGGATTTCCATTATATGGGTGGGAAGATCCTGTTATCACGATTGTCAGAGGGACAACTGCAGGCATCGGCGTTCTACACGTGATCTATTACGCGGCGATTTGGTTCGCCGTATATGGATAATCCTCCTGGCAGGTGGAAGGCAAAACGATATGTGGGCCCTAACGCCTGGCGTGACGGAGGCTTCCTTTCGCATTCACAGTGCTAAAGAAGCGGCAGAGGCGGTTGTTTCTTTAGCAAGAGAGGCTGCGCGTGCTGGGACCTTCGGGGTCGGTGGCCTGCTGATGGATCGTGCGGGAAGAGTCTTGGCCTATGCGACGAACGCCGTCGTCCTGCAAGGAGTAGTCCGGGATCCGACCGCACATGCTGAACGCCAGCTCATTGACTGGTTATTTGACGCACAAAGGCGAGGCTTGGCGATTGCGCCGCGCGATCTCATTATCATCTCGTCCGTTGATCCTTGCGCAATGTGTGCAGGTGCGATTCTCGCCAGCGGGACCAACGCTGTCGCGCTGGCGGAAGATACTTCATCCGGAATCCACTCCGAAGGGCGTCCGCATCGAATTCCCTCACAGTTGTGGCCCGAAGCCGAGAGACTCTTTGGCCTCTTTCAAGTCAGGGCGCGGCCCGGTGACGCACGTCATATTGCGCAGCTCTTGTCAGACGAAATTCCTGCACCCTTATTGAAAGACGCCGAGACTTGTTTCTTGGACTCACTCGAACGCACACGCAGATTTGTTTCGAATTGTTCCTTGCCGGATTCAGCGCCGGAAACTCAAGCCGAAGCCTATGAATGGAGCAAGCTGAGAGCTATCGCAAAAGGGCTGCCTTCGAATGTAGCATGGCCTGATAAGCCCATTTTATTGCAAGATTTCTTGACACAGCAACAGACCGCCTTTTTGGCCAATGATGGGTGCGTCTTAATCGATGAGAGGCGTAGAGTTTTGCTCACAGCGCAAGGATTTGAAACTCTCTCCCCTGCAAGAACCAGCATCTTGGAAATTATTCGAGCCTATGTTTGGTTCCGGAATGCCGCCGAAAAGGAGCTCGGAATTACTCTTCCACATCAACGGATGTGTTCTTTGATCAAGCTGCGGCCACCAAGCCCTTCACGAAAAGCAGTCATGGAGCTCGGCGCCATAGGGTCGTTCTTGGAAGGGCGCCATCTTGCGTACCCACTACCGGCTTTAGGATTTATCCAGGCAGACAACAGTCACGTGGCAGAGAATATCGTTGCATCCCTGCCGCCCTATTACACATCAGTGATTAAGCTCACCGTAGGTCAGATGAACATGCCTGCCCCGATATAGGCTTCTCCATCTTGCACCGGGCAACCTCACCCCGCCTGATCCTCGATCCGCGCCAAGCTCTCCTCGCGTCCCAGAACCTCCAGCACATCGAAGATTCCGGGCGAAATCGCGCGGCCGGTGAGCGCCGCGCGCAAAGGCTGGGCGGCTTCGCCAAGCTTGATTTTCTTCTCGCCAACATAATCGCGCACAATCGATTCAAGCATGTGGGCCTTCCAGCCGGAAGCCGCCGCGAAGCGCGGCAGGAGTCCCGAAAGATGCGCGCGGCCGCCCGACTCCAGAATGTGCAAGGCCTTGGCGTCCATCGGCAGCGGACGCTCGGTTATCAAGAACGAAGCCCCGTCGACCAGCTCGACCAAGGTCTTCGCCCGCTCCTTGAGGCCGGGCATCGCCGCCAGCAATTTGGCCCGCAGCGCATCATCGAGCTTACGAGCCAAGACCGCGCCGTTCGGCAGATAAGGCAGCGCGAGTTCGAGCTCAAGAAGCAAATCCTCATCGCGGCTTGAGCGCATATAGTATCCATTCAGATTCTCGAGCTTGGCGAAGTCGAAGCGCGCGGGGGAGCGGCCAATATGCTCGAGATCGAAGGCATCGATCATCTCAAGCGTCGAGAAGATTTCCTTGTCGCCATGACTCCAGCCAAGGCGCACGAGGTAGTTGCGCAGCGCCTCGGGCAGATAGCCCATCGCGCGGTAGGCATCGACGCCAAGCGCCCCGTGGCGTTTTGAGAGTTTCGCGCCGTCGGGCCCGTGAATCAGCGGCACATGCGCCATGACCGGCACCTGCCAGCCGAGCGCATTATAGATATGCATCTGGCGGGCGGCGTTCGTCAGATGATCGGTTCCGCGGACGATATGCGTGATGCCCATATCGTGGTCATCGACGACGGCGGCGAGCATATAGGTGGGCGTGCCGTCCGAGCGCAGAAGAACGAGATCGTCGAGGTCCTCGTTCGGCCAGACGACCCGGCCCTGGACCTTATCGTCAAGGACGGTCTCGCCTTGCTGCGGCGCCTTGAGCCTGACGACGGGCGGCACACCTTCCGGGGCCTCCCAGGCCGGGCGGCCGCGCCAGCGCCCGTCATAGCGCATGGGCCTGCCCTCGGCGCGGGCCTTGTCACGCATCTCCTCAAGCTCTTGCGGCGTCGCATAGCAATAATAAGCCTTGCCCGCGGCAAGCAGACTCATGGCCACTTCGCGATGGCGTTCCGCCCGCCGCGACTGGTAGATGACCTCGCCGTCCCAATCGAGGCCAAGCCAAGAGAGGCCATCGAGGATCGCCTGGATCGCCGCCTCAGTCGAGCGCTCGCGGTCGGTATCCTCGATGCGGAGCAGCATTTTGCCGCCGTAGCGGCGCGCATAGAGCCAGTTGAAAAGCGCCGTGCGCGCCCCGCCGATGTGAAGAAAGCCGGTCGGAGACGGCGCAAAACGGGTAACGACCCTCTCTGCCATCAGCACGATCCTATTTTCTTGAGCTGGAACGGAGCAAGGCGGCAACGGCCTCGGCGAGAAGTTCCGTCTAGCACAAAATCCCCGGGGTTAGATGTAAAAAGCGCTTGGCATTGACCGCTCGGGGATGCGAGCGTCCTCTCCACGGCTTCACGGCCATGATGCGCAGCGCTGGGCATTGCCGTAACTAAGGCACGACAAAAGTCTCGCCGATTCTGCGCAAGGCGATCCGTTCCGGCGCGCGCTCAAGCGCTCTTTCAAGACGCTCGATAGGCTCATGAAACTCTTCGAAGCTCAGGCGGAAGGTCTGATGATGGATCGGCATAACAAACCGGGCGCCGGCTTCGTCCGCCATCCGCACGGCTTGCTCTGGGGTGCAATGCGCATGAATCCATGGGCCGTAGGCACCAATCGGTAAAATTGCGAGATCAATGGGGCCATGGGCCCGCAGATCCGAGAACGAGGTGAGTGCCGTATCGCCGCCGAAAAGAATGCGCCGGTTTGCTCTCTCGAGGAGATAAGCATTTTAACCGCGATAAGTGTCGCGCCGTTTGCGCGCTCCCCAGTGCCTGACCCGGATGGCAGAGACTTGGACGGCGCCGGCCTGCGCCGCGAGTTGCTTCGTCTCGTTCCAAGATAGCTCGCTCACTTCGCGAAACCGTTGGCCGCGAAGCAGATCGGCTGTCCGCAAGGCCGTGATCACCGTAGCTGAACGATTAAGCCGGCTCAGCGTGCGCAGATCGAGATGATCGAAGTGCGCGTGAGAAAGGAGCACGAGATCGATCCTCGGGAGCTCGCGCACCGCCAAGGCCGGCGCGGTCAGCCGTTTAGGGCCGAGTGTAATCCCCGGCAGCCGGATTCCGATCTCAGGAAAAAGAACCGGATCTGTGAGGACGGTTATGCCGAGGAAATTGATGAGCACTGTCGCATGTCCAAGCCATGCCGCCGTTATGCGCCCGGCGCTCCAAGCCGCTGGATCTGGCCGGGCTGCAGCGGGAATAGGTGGAGGGTTTCTGCCAATGCATTCCTGCCAAAGATGACTCATCCAGCTGCGACGTGAACCGTGCTGCTTTTGGCTGTTGCTGCGCATCGAACGAGACGCCTGGATCGCTTGGATTTGGAAATCGCAAGTGGCCTGCCCCGGCCTGATTCGAGAGGCCCAGACTGGAAACGGGACAGATCGCCAAACCTCACTAGAACGGCCCACAAGAAGATGGGCCGGTCCGCTGCCGTTTGCTGGTGCTCCTTGCCCTAAATGTGAGAATTATTGGCCATATTTCAAAAGGTCCGCGCGGTGGGCACAGCGGGCCGGGACTTGCCGCGCCCAAACAGGCCCCCGGCCGCGCTTGGAGTAGTGGTTCCGTCTCGAGAGCGTGACCGCTTTTTCCTGCGGCGGTTACTGACCCAGCCGCTTTCCCAGGCTGGCGCAAGGCCGGCGGCCCGTGACAAATAAATGCTTTCGCAATTCCATATGGGACAAATCAGGCGTAAAATGAGCTATGGCCGGGCCGTCTCAAACAGCCGCCGCGCCGGGGCGCTTGGGCAAAGACTTCGGCCCGGCCGTCCGGTTTGCGCCTCTTTTCGACCTCTACAGACGCGCGTTCGAAACGGAGGTGGCGCTTAGGCGCCCGTTTCTTTGGCTGCCGGTAGCGGCCGGGAGCGGGGTTGTCCTTTATCTCTACGCAAGCCGCGAGCCGTCGCTCTGGTTCGTCGTGGCCGCCGCGATCCTCTGTAGCGTCCTCGCCTATCGCGCGCGGGAGAATAGGCTCGCTTTTTACCTGTTCTGCGGCCTTTGCGCGCTCTTTGCAGGCGAGCTTTCCGCGGCCTGGCGCACGGCGAGGGTTGCGGCGCCCGTGATCGACCGGATCCGCATCGCCACGCTCGAAGGCTTCATCGAGGAAATGGATTTCCGCCGGACCGGCGCGCGTTTCCTTTTGCGCGTTCACTCCGCCGAGGGGCTCGCGCCGGACAAGACGCCTTTGCGCGTGCGCCTCTCGATCCGCCGCTCGCCGCCCTTCGAGGCTGGAACCTATGTGCGCGCGAAGGCGAGGCTCCTGCCGCCTGCCCGCGCGAGTCTGCCCGGCGGCTACGATTTTGCCCGCGACGCCTGGTTTGCCGGGCTTGGCGCCGTCGGCAATGTGCTTGGGCGAATCGATATCCTAACTCCCCCTGCCCCGCCGGGCATCCTCACCTCGGCGCTGATGGCGATCGACCGCGGCCGTAATGCGCTCGCCCGCCGGATCGATAAGATCGTGGGCGGCGACGCCGGAGCAATCGCCGCCGCGATGGTAACGGGCAAGCGCGACCTCCTCTCGGAAGAAGCCAAGGAGGTCATTCGAGAAGCCGGAATTTTTCACATCATCACGATCTCCGGAATCCAAATGACACTCGTTGCGGGCATGTTCTTTGCCGGGGTGCGCAGGCTCCTTGCATTAAGCGAGACGCTTGCCCTTTCGTATCCTATCAAGAAATGGGCTGCTCTTGCCGCAATGGCGGGCGCTATTTTTTACGACATCGCGACCGGCTCGCGGGTCGGGACCGAGCGCGCCCTCTTTATGACGCTCATCATGCTGGGTTCCGTCCTCCTCGACAGGCAGGCGCTGACGATGCGCAATTTGGCACTCGCGGCAGCTCTCGTCATTGTACTTCAGCCCGAGGCGATCGCGGGCGCAAGCTTCCAGCTCTCCTTCGCTGCGGTCGCGGCGCTCGTTGCCGTGCACGAAGCGCGCATGGCTGCAACGGAACAAAGCCGGCGAGAGAAATTTGGCTTAAGCGCACTCACGCCGGCGCCGGACCGGAAGCGAGCTTTTTGGGAGGCCGTCAGTCCTTATCTGCGGCGCGGGCCTCTCGGGGTGCTTTTCGCGACCGTCTGCGCAACGTCGGCGACCGCCTCCTTCATGGCCTATGACTTCCACGAGCTCAGCCCCTACGTCTTGATCGGCAATCCGCTGACCTTGATGGCGATTGAAATTTTCGCTGTGCCGGGCGCGTTCATCGGCGCTTTTCTCTATCCGCTCGGCCTCGACGGATTTATTTGGCACTATGTCGGCCTTGGTATCAGCGGCGTGATGTGGGCCGCGCGCATGATCGGGAGCTGGCCCGGGGCTACCATCCATCTTCCGGCCTTCGCGCCTTGGGCGATTGTGTTTCTGAGCCTTGCGGTCCTCTCCTCGGTGCTGTGGCGGACGGCAGCGATGCGCGCAACGGCCATACCATTTGCGGCGCTCGGTCTTGCGGGAGCCGCGGCCGGGCCTTCCTTCGATATGGCCGTGGCACCGGCGGGCGATGCGGTCGCCTTCCGGGCGGCCGACGGCAAGCTCACGGCCGTCGGGCGCGGGCGCAATAGCTTTGCGGCGGAGCAATGGCTGCGCGCCGATGCCGATGGCCGGTCTCCCGCCGAGGCCTCAGCCAAAGCTGGCTGCGATGAGCTCGGCTGTGTGGCGCATCTCGCGAACGGGCGCACTGCCGCGCTTGTTTTTGATTCGCAAGCTTTCGCCGAAGACTGCACCCGGGCGGACATCGTCGTTACGCCCCGCTACAGTCCGGAAGGTTGCGCCGCGGGACTCGTGATCGGCCGGGAAATGCTCGAGGAAACGGGCGCGGTCACACTCTCCTTTGCGCGGGATGGCAGTCCGCAGCTGCGCTCAGCCCGGGCTCCCGGCGAGAACCGGCCCTGGTCACCAGCGCCGGAACGGCGCTGGGGCAAAGCCGCCGCATCCGCAAGAACCTTTCCGCCAGCAGCAGAAAGTCCTGCGACCGACGGCGGCGAGAGAGCGCACTCGTGGCCAGATGAGGATTCCTACGATCCGCCGATGGAATGAAGGCGGCTGCCGCGAGCAGCCGTTTCCCCCCTCGGGACTGAACTAGGGCGGACTCAATCGATCCAATTGCGGAGAGCGGTGGCACGGAAGGGAACGCGAGATGATCATTGATGCCAGCCTGCGCCGTGAGCGCGAATTTCGGCCACCTTGCTCGCCCGCCCCTTCTGCGGAGGCCGCCAAATTGTGATCGAACTTCTAGAGCCTCTGCTAAGGCCCCGACGGCCACGAGCCGGCCAAAGTTGGCGGGCATTGCGTCGGTGAGATCCGTGAATCAGCAACAAAGGCATTTTGCAGCGCCTGGCGCTCGATCGGTTTTTGTAGAACTCTACAGCTAGCAAAGCGGGCGTCGATCGCCTCGGTTCCATACCCTGTGCTGAAGACAAACGGCACGCCCTTAGCCATCAGACTCTCTGCCACCGGGTATATCGGCTCGCCGCCGAGATTGATATCGAGAATAGCGGCGTTGAGATCGTGGTTGGTGACGGCGGCAAGGGCTTCGCCGACCTTGCTATAAGGGCCTATTACGTCGAAGCCGAGCTCTATCAGCGTGTCCTTCATGGCCATTGCGATCAACGCGTCATCCTCCACCAGAAGCAGGCGATTGCCGCCAAGCTGCGGAACTGCGGCCGCCCTCTCGGGCGACAGCACCGGCAAAGCACCGTTCCCCCGCTTGGCCAGCTTCAACTTATCATCTAGGGGAATAGACAAGGTGCAATGGAGGCCATCGCGCCGCCAGTCGAAGGCCACGGCGCCATTAAGCACGCCTCCAATGCTAGAGTTGATGAGCCTGCTGCCAAATCCTTGCGTTGATGGCGGCTCAACGGGAGGGCCACCGGTTTCCGACCAGTCGAGCAGCAAGTCTCCAGACCGGACCTCCCAGGTGAGTGTGGCCTGCCCCGCCGGCGCCGACAAAGAACCGTATTTGGCTGCATTCGTGGCGAGCTCATGCAAGGCAAGCGACAGCGACTGGGCGGCGGCGGGCTCCAGCACGACTCTTGGTCCGGCCACGATGACCTTGCCGCGCCCGTTAGCCCGGTAAGGAGCTAACTCTTCGTCGACGAGCTTGCCAAGGTCGGCTCCCCGCCAGCGTGAGTGAGACAGGAGGGCGTGGGAGCGAGCCAGGGCACCGATGCGGCCTTCCACGGCGGCGACATATCCATCAATGCTGCGTGCCCGAGTGAGGCGAACTATCGATTGCACTACGGCAAGAGCATTCCGCGCCCGGTGATCGACCTCGCGAACCAGCAAGGCCTGACGCTGTTCGGCCTCCTTTCGATCTGTAATGTCGACGGTCACGCCGCTCATCCGGACGATTCGACCGCTTTCAAAGCTTGCTGCCGCAGTACCCATGCACCAGCGCAGCTCGCTGCTGGGCCGCCGCACGCGGAACTCGGCCTGGAACTGCGGCGTATTTCTGGTGACTCGCGCCCAGGCTTTCGTTAACTCGCCCCAGTCCTCCGGATGGATCAAGCTTCGAATATTTTCGATCGTGATTGCAAAGTTCTCCTGATCGACGCCGAAAATCCGGTATTGTCCATCGTCCCATCTTCCTTCATTCCGGACGATGTCCCAGTCCCAGGTGCCCATCTGCCCAGCGGCGAGCGCAAGTGTACGCAACTGCTCGCTCTGAATGAGCCGGGCGTTCGATTCTGCGAGCGCGGCTGTCCGCTCGGCGACGCGGGCTTCGAGCTCACGATTGAGCAGCTCCAGCTGGCGAGTCTTGCGGTAGAGTTCGGCAAACACCTTGACCTTCGCGCGCAGCACTTCGGGAATCACCGGGACTGGTACATAGTCCACTGCACCCATTTCGTAGCCACGCAGCCGGTCAACGTCAGTCAAGTGGATAGCAGATACGAAGATGATTGGCGTCTTCTGAAAGCGGGGATGATCACGAACCATTGAGGCAAACTCAAAACCGTCGAGCTCCGGCATGCACACGTCGACCAGGATCACTGCAATTTCGTGCTTTAGCAGATGCTCGAACGCCGATTTCGCGGAGTTAGCCTTAATCAGATTCTCCCCGAGGTCCCGAAGGATCACCTCATAGCTCAGCAGCTTCGCAGGCTGATCATCGACCAATAGGACATTGGCTTTATTTTGCGTCATCTTGATGATTTCATCTCTCATGCCGGATCACCTGCGAAGCCACTTCCGCAACGTGGACAACAGCTGTTCGGTATTAACCGGCTTCGCCAGATAATCGGACGCGCCAGCTTCCAGACATGTCTCGCGATCGCCTTTCATGGCCTTGGCAGTTAATGCGACGATTGGCAAGTGCCGCAATGCAGGATTCTTGCGGATCGCCTCCATCGTGTCATAGCCATCCATCCCTGGCATCATGATGTCCAAAAGTATGATCCCGATATCTGGATTTGACTGCAGGATAGTCATCGCCTCCCGTCCGGCCGTTGCGGTAAGCACGCTCACGCCCCGGCGTTCAAGGACGCTGCTCAAGGCAAAAATATTTCGCGCGTCATCATCCACCAGCAGCACCGTCTTCCCCGCCAGGTCCTCGTCGGAACTATGCAAGCGATTAAGAAGGAGCTGCTTTTCGGCGGGCAGATCCGAGACTTTAAGATGCAAAAACAGCGCGGTTTCATCAAATAATCTCTCAGGAGATTCCACTACCTTGACAACGATACTACACGCCATTGTGCTTAGCCGCGCCTCCTCCTCGGAGGAAAGCTCGCGGGGGCCCGTAAAGACGATCACCGGCAAGTCCAAATTCTCGGCATCGCCGCGAATCCTGTCGAGCAATTCGAAGCCCGACATGTCAGGCAACCGAAGGTCGATGACGGCGCAGTCCACTTTATCCCGGCGTATCTCGGTGAGCGCCTCCTCTCCAGTTTCTGCAACAACGATTTCAATCTTGTCATGGCCGAGAAGCTCAGAAATACTGAACCTCTCGGCGGCGTTGTTCTCCACAATGAGGAGCCGCTTGCCCGGCCGCGCTGTAAACTCCCTCACTCGGGCCAGCGCAGCTTTCACGCCTTCGTTGGTCGCTGGCTTTGTCACAAAGGAAAAAGCGCCGCTTGACAAACCACGCCGGCGATCTTCGTCAATTGTGAGAATTTGAACTGGGATATGCCGCGTCAACGGATCTTGCTTAAGTTGACTAAGAACCGCCCAGCCGAGCATATCTGGCAGCAGAATATCCAGGCAAATAGCGCTTGGCGTATATTCTTTCGCCAGCGCCAGAGCGTCCGCGCCCTTTGTCGCGGCTAAAACCTTCATTCCGGCAATTCGCGCGACGTCAGCAATGATTTGGGCGTAACGCGGATCATCCTCAACAATAAGGAGGACCAGGTCATGAGGCGCCAAATTCTCGCGATCGTCCTGGAGCTGCTCGGCTATCTTCTCCCAAACCTTGACGGGCGCGGTGACGGACTTGCTCGCGGCTGTCAAACGTCCATTGCTAATCGATCCCGCAAATTTGAGTGGCAAATATAGTGTAAAAACACTGCCGGCGTTCGGTTTGCTTCGAAGTTGAAGCTCGCCGCCAAGCAGATTAGACAATTCACGGCAGATCGCGAGGCCTAGGCCGGTGCCGCCGTGCTTGCGGCTGGCGCTGGCGTCGGCCTGCTGGAACGCCTCGAAGATAAGCTTTTGCTTATCTTGCGGGATGCCGATACCAGTGTCGGCGACCTCGAAGGCAACCACACCGTCTGCCTTTTGGAGGATCGGGTGATCGGGGCTCCAGCCGCCCCTTGCCGCCGACACCTTGAGCTGGACGCTGCCGCGATCAGTGAATTTGAAGGCGTTCGATAGCAGGTTTTTCAACACTTGCTGCAGGCGTGTGGGGTCGGTGACGATGCCGCGGCCGAGATCGGGATCAAGCTGAACGCCGAACGAGAGTTGCCGCCTCTCCGCCTCGTAGCGGAACGGCCGCGCCATTGTCTCCAGCAAATTGGCAAAGAAGACCTCCTCGGCATCAACCGTAACGGTGCCGGACTCGATCTTCGATAAATCGAGAATGTCGCTGATGAGATTCATCAAATCGGTGCCGGCACCGTGAATCGTCCGGGCGAACTCGATCTGCTTTTCAGTGAGATTGCCATCCAGGTTTTCGGCAAGCTGCTGGCCCAGAATGAGGATGCTGTTCAGCGGTGTGCGCAGCTCGTGCGACATATTGGCGAGGAATTCGGACTTGTACTTCGAAGTGAGTGCGAGCTCCGCCGCCTTTTCTTCGAGCGCGCCGCGCGCTTGCTCGATTTCTTGGTTCTTACGCTCCACCTCGACATTCCGCTCGGCCAGCTGCTGAGCTTTCTGCTCGAGCTGCTCGTTCGTCTGCTGCAGCTCCTTTTTCTGGGTCTGCAATTCTGCGGCGAGCTGCTGTGACTGCTTCAGCAATCCTTCGGTCTGCATAGTCGCTTCGATGCTGTTGAGCACGATGCCAATCGAGTCGGTGAGCTGATCGAGAAAGGCGATTTGCAGGGCGGTGAATTCGTTGACCGAAGCCAGCTCGATCACCGCCTTGACCTGGTTCTCAAACAGAATGGGCAACACGAATAGGTTATGCGGCGCCATACGGAAGAGCGCCGAGCCGATGGGAATCACGTTGGCCGGCGGTGACGTGATCAGCATGCGCCGCTTATCGGCCGCGGATTGGCCTATCAACCCCTCTCCGATCGCAATGAACGGCGGATGGCCGCTCTCACCGTTGTCGGCATAGGCCGCGAGCAGCCGCAAGCCCGGCGCATCCTCGCTTTCCATCCGATAGATCACGCCCTGCTGCGCATTCACCAGCGGGGTGAGCTCGCTGAGCAGCAGCCGGCCGACGGTCGCAAGGTCGCGCTGCCCCTGTAGCATATTGGTAAATCGCGCCAAATTGGTCTTGAGCCAGTCCTGCTCAGTGTTAAGATCCGTGGTGATCCGCAGATTGCTGATCATCGTATTGATGTTGTCTTTGAGTTCAGCAACTTCACCGCGGGCATCAACCTGGATGGCGCGTGAGAGGTCGCCTTTTGTCACAGCGGTAGCGACTTCCGCAATGGCGCGCACCTGAGTGGTTAGATTTGCGGCGAGCAAGTTCACGTTCCCCGTCAGATCCTTCCAGGTTCCGGCGGCGCCTGGCACGTTCGCCTGGCCGCCAAGTCGCCCTTCGACACCAACCTCGCGGGCAACCGTGGTCACCTGCTCCGCGAAAGTCGCCAGAGTGTCGATCATATTGTTGATGGTTTGGGCCAGCGCCGCGACTTCGCCCTTGGACTTCACCGTCAGGCTATGCTTGAGATCCCCATTCGCCACTGCCGTTACGACCTTGACGATGCCGCGCACCTGCTCGGTAAGGTTCGCCGCCATGACGTTGACGGTGTCGGTGAGGTCTTTCCAGGTTCCGGCAACGCCTCGAACCACTGCCTGGCCGCCGAGCTTGCCTTCAGTGCCAACTTCGCGGGCGACGCGGGTGACTTCGGAGGCGAACGCGTTGAGCTGATCCACCATAATGTTGATGGTGTCCTTCAGTTCAAGAACCTCGCCTTTTACGTCGACGGTGATCTTTTTTGAGAGGTCGCCGCGCGCGACAGCGGTGGTCACTTCGGCGATATTGCGCACCTGCGTGGTTAGATTGGCTGCCAGCAGATTGACATTGTCGGTAAGATCCTTCCAAGTCCCCGCAGCTCCCGGAACGACCGCCTGCCCGCCGAGCTTGCCATCGGTGCCGACCTCGCGGGCGACCCGTGTGACTTCGGAGGCAAAGGACCGCAGCTGATCAACCATCGTGTTAATGGTCTCCTTGAGCTGCAGCATTTCCCCGCTTACGTTCACGGTGATTTTCTTTGACAGGTCACCGCGCGCCACCGCGGTGGTCACTTCGGCAATATTGCGTACCTGCGCAGTAAGATTGCCGCCCATCAGGTTGACGTTGTCGGTGAGGTCCTTCCAGGTGCCGGCGACGCCCGGAACCACTGCCTGGCCGCCGAGCTTGCCTTCAGTGCCAACTTCGCGGGCGACACGGGTGACTTCCGATGCGAAAGCGTTGAGCTGGTCGACCATTGTGTTAATGGTCTCCTTGAGCTCCAGAATCTCACCCCGCACGTCGACTGCGATCTTGCGCGAGAGATCACCGCGAGCGACCGCGGTCGTCACCTGGGCGATATTGCGGACTTGGGCGGTCAGATTGCCGCACATCGCGTTCACCGAATCGGTGAGATCCTTCCATGTCCCAGCCGCTCCGGATACGATCGCCTGGCCGCCGAGCTTGCCGTCGGTGCCAACCTCGCGGGCAACGCGCGTCACCTCCGAGGCGAAGGAGCGCAGCTGATCGACCATCGTGTTGATGGCTTCCTTGAGCTGCAGGATTTCGCCGCGGACATCGACCGTGATTTTCTTGGACAGGTCGCCATTGGCGACCGCTATCGTTACTTCGGCGATGTTGCGCACCTGAGCGGTCAGGTTCGACGCCATGGAGTTGACGCTTTCGGTCAGCTCCTTCCACACCCCTGTCACCTCACAGACGTTAGCCTGGCCGCCTAGCTTGCCCTCGGTGCCGACCTCGCGAGCGACGCGCGTCACCTCGGAGGTGAACACGTTGAGCTGCTTGATCATGGTGTTGACAAGGTTAGCCGATCGCAAGAACTCGCCCTTAAGCGGGCGCCCATCGACATCAAGGCGCACGCTTTGCAAGAGATCGCCCTGCGCTACCGCTGCGATCGCACGCGTGATTTCGGCAGTCGGCCACAGCAAATCGTCGATGAGAGAGTTGATGGAATTCTCCATCTCGTCCCAGGCGCCGCTCGCGATCCCGAACTTTACCCGCCGCCGCGTGTTGCCTTCACGGCCTACTAACCGGCCGACCTGATCGAGCTGCTGCGCCATCCGCTCGTTGGCGGCAATTACTTCGTTAAATGTATCGGCAATTTTGCCGATGAGGCCTTCCTGGCCGCCGGGCATCCGCACCGAAAAATCCCCGAGCCGCATGGCTTGGAGCGCATGCAAAAGCTCGCTCAGATCGCCAGAGGATCCGCCGTTGAGGCCATTGTCTTCGATGCCGCCGGAATGGACTGCAACCGGGGAACGGTTGGGTTTTATGTCGGCGCCAGTCCCGGTTTTCGGCCGCATATCTCCATTCCATGCGATATCTAAAGAGGGATTCGAGAGCAGGAGTTTTGTTAGCTGCTGCCGGAGCTGGCTGCTTCACGCGCTTCCGCTCGAAGTGCCCCGTTAGAATGTCCAATCGCCGTCGACTATGCCCCGGCGCCGAGATTGCCGATCCCTTAGGGCTCCCTCTAAGCACGGCCGATGCCCAGTCAACGCTTCTCTAAGGCTAACGCCTTTGCTAAGCCAACGGTTCCAGTTCCGGGGTGAAATTCTCATCGCGGCATTGTGGCGCTCGCCATTACGCTGCATTAAACTGCGGGCATGCCGCTTAACACCAATCGAAGCGAGGCAGCCCGTTCCTTATCTGCTGCTCGCTGCCTCAAAAATCCTAGGGGCGCGCGTACCACTAGCAGGAATGCGTAGCACTTTCCCAAAGCGTTGGCGCTCAAGCGCCCATTTCAGAAGCTGTTTGGGTTGCCGCTCATCCGATTTCTGCGCAACGGCGCGTATCGGGCGGATATCCAGTTAGCGCCGAATCCGTTTCCGAACGGCGCCCCTTCCATTCTACTCAGGAAAAATCCGGTAGTGGTTTAATTTGACGCTTTTAAGGAAGCTTGGGCATAACAAGCTTCGTGGCAGTTCAGATCACGCCGCGGCGGCGGCTTAGGATGATGCCGAACGCCGATGCTTCATGAAATATTTGGCAAGGCGTACTTCGCGCCGCCGTCCATTGCGCAGCCTTCCGCCGCTTGTCCGTTCCTTTCGCGTGTGCTTCCTCATCGTGTCCGGATTTTCACCGTTCGGGAGATTTGTGGATTTGCAAAATGATTGCGAGATATTCCTCACGCAATTCGGCCGCCTGAGACTCGAATTTGTGCTCCAGCTCGCGCAGCTTCGTCTCGTAGAGAAATCTGGCTTCCGACAGCCGCACAATTTTATTCCGCGGTTGTGAAGGCACGCTAAAGGACGGTGTTGAGAGAGATCTCGCCATATATTACTCCTCAACGCTTCCGCATCCGGCGAACAGCCATACCGCTGTCGCCGCTATTGCAGAACGAACACGTGCAAGCAACGCTCTTGATCCCGGATATGAAAATCAAAGACATGGTTAATTAGGTCTTAACGCCATTCCCCAATAATGCACTAATTTGGCGCGCGGCTGGAGTGAAGGCGACATGCTCAAAGTTTAATAGGTCCTGAGCCGTCGCGATTTCAGCGTATTAACCCTCGAGGAGATGACGAATAAGGAGGAAGACTGGGTAGTTATCTTCTAACATTAAGCGTATCGAGGAGGCCATCAAGAATGGCGACTTCGAAGAAGTGCAGGGCGTTCCCGTTGTCGACGGGCGCCACGGCTCGTCTTGCCCGATTCTGGCGGAGAGAGCTGTGACCGCGCTCGCCGCAATTTCGAGAGTTTACAGCTTGCTACAGAACCGCTGATTCCCTTGCCACGTTTCTCACAAGTCAAAACCGCGCGGAACGCACGCCATGAATTATCGGCAGTTCTCCCGCCGGCAGTTTCTGATTGTTGCAGCCGCCGTAACCGCCCTAGGCGCTGGGCCGCCGCGAGCGGCATTCGCCGAGTTCTCGCGCAACATGCCGTTGCGGCGCTGGCGAGGAATCTCGCTTGGCGCGCAGGCGCGAATTCTTCTCTA
>Ga0209062_1002493_pt1 | contig 24480 bp, 21 predicted proteins | sample Coa_R2_2_FD_187158 | JGI IMG/M metagenome (GOLD analysis project Ga0209062, IMG submission 187158) | Surface soil microbial communities from Centralia Pennsylvania, which are recovering from an underground coalmine fire - Coalmine... | ecosystem: Environmental > Terrestrial > Soil > Unclassified... | reverse complement strand
CGCGGATCGTCCATCGATACGCCACGTGAGCGAAGCTCTTGCGCGAAGAACCGGATGCGGGAAATCTGCACGTCCGGGTCTGTGGGGGGCGAGGATGGCAACATCCTCGCCTACCCGGCGGATAGCCTTTCCCCGGCTTACGGTGCTGCGCACCTCCATCCGGGCTACAGCGCTACGCCTTCGCGGCGAGCTGCGCGCGGGCGGCCTTGAGGAAGGCGGCGCGATCGGTCTCGGCGCGCACGTGGGTGGCGAGCCGCGCGCACAGGTCCTCCGGCGTGCGGGCGTCGGCCGTCGCCTTCTCGATCAGCACCTTGGCGATCGGGCCGACGTGGCGGGCAAGCAGCGTGCGCACCGCCTCGAATTCCTTGCTGTCGGCCGCGAGGATCGGCGCGCGCTCCGGCTCGCGGGCGCGGGCCACCGCGACGGCTGGCGCGCTGGCCGCCATGGTCGCGCCGTCGCTGCCGGCGCGGTCGCCCTTGCGGATCGTCTCGACGAGCTTGCGCAGCCCTTTCGTTCGATCGGGAAACAGGTCGATCCACTGTCTTGTGGCGAGCTCGTAACGTAATGCGCCAGTCGGGAGGACGGGCGAGAGCCGCAGCGGATAGACCGGCATGTCGAGGCTGCCGGCGATCGACAGCTCTTTGCGGATCTCGCCCGAGCGGGCGGACTCGTCGGAGAACAGGAAAATGAGACCATACGCCCCCTCGAGCGCGTGGACGATCGTCTCCTGATAGTTCTGCCCGGGCGGAACGTCGCGCGCGGAGATCCAGCATCTCAACCCCTCGGCTTCGAGCGAGTCGACCACCCCGAGCGCGGCAGCGCTGTCCTTCGACGAATAGCAGATGAACAAATGGTCAGCGTTCGACGCGGGCTTGGACATTGGGTCGTTCGACATTGGGTCCTGGCTCGCGTGTCGTGCTTCATTCCCGCACGCGAAAAAGCTATGTAGGTGGAGGCCGGGCAAAATCCAGATTACAGCGTATTTCGCGCTTGTGAAATCGGGATGCGTGACTTTGTTTGATTCGGCGCCGGTTCGGCGAGGGCGGGAGTTTGAATTTGGGCCTGAGAACGAAGTTCAACCTGGTGGTCCTGGCCGCCTTCGTGGTCGGGTTCGCCTTCGCGGCGTTCGTCGGGCAGCGTTCCTTCGTTGCCAGCGCGCGTGACGAAGTCCTGCAGCAGGCCCGCCTCGTCATCACGGCCGCGAATGCGGTGCGCTCATATACGGCCGATGAGCTCGACGCGCTACTGCCAATGGAGAAGGCCGACAAGTTCGTGCCGCAGACCGTGCCGGCCTATGCGGCGCAAAAGAGTTTCAAAGCGGTGCAGACGCAGTTTGCGGGCTTCGTTTATCGCGAGCCGGCGCTCAACCCGACCAACCTGTCCGATCGGGCGCAGGACTGGGAAGCGGACATCATCGGCGTCTTTCGCAACCAGCCTGATAAGCAGGAGCTTGTGGTCCAACGCGACACGCCGGTTGGGCCGACGCTGAGCCTCGCCCGTCCGATCACCATCCATGACGAGGCGTGCCTTACCTGTCACAGTACGCCGGCCGCCGCGCCGGCATCCCTGACCAAGACCTACGGAACCGCGAACGGGTTCGGCTGGAAGCTCAACGAGGCCATCGGGGCGCAGATCCTGTCGCTGCCCATGGAGGTTCCGCTCAAGATCGCGCACGACGCTTATGTGGGCTTCCTCATCACCCTCGCCGAGATCTTCGCGGTGGTGTTCGTGATCCTCAATCTGCTGCTGCACTACCTGGTGATCGCGCCGGTCAAGCGCGTCTCGGCGGTGGCGGAGGCGGTGAGCCTCGGCGAGGACGTCGAGCCCTACGTCAAGCCTGGCAAGGACGAGATCTCGGCGCTGTCGGTCGCGTTCAACCGCATGCGGGAGAGCCTGCGGCACGCGATGGAGATGATAAAGTAGCTCGCTACGCCGCGGTCTTGCTCGCCGCCGCGAAGTCCTCCAGCATGCGCGGCACGTCGCGCGCGGCGAGCGGCCGCGACAACAGATAGCCCTGCACCTGGGTGCAGCCTTCCGCCTTGACCGTGCGCAACTGCTCGACCGTCTCGACGCCCTCGGCGGTCGTGGAAATGCCGAGCGAGCGGCCGAGGCCGGCGACCGCGCGCACGATCGCCATCGATTCCGGCGTCTTCGACAGGTCGCGGATGAATGACTGGTCGATCTTGATCTTGTCGAAGGGAAACTTGCGCAGGTAGCTCAGCGACGAGTAGCCGGTGCCGAAATCATCCATCGAGATATGGGCGCCCAGCTCCTTGAGATGGGTGAGCGTCGCGAGCGTCGCGTCGGTGTCGTGCAGCAGCACCGCCTCGGTGATCTCGAGCTCGAGCCGGCGCGGCGCGAGACCCGACGCGCCGAGCGCCGTCACCACGTCGAGCACCAGCGTCTTGCTGGTGAACTGGACCGGCGACAGGTTGACCGCGACCGAGAGCTCGCCCGGCCAAGTCGCCGCTTCGGCGCAGGCGCGACGCAGCACCCAGGCGCCGATCTGGGTGATCAGGCCGATATCCTCGGCGAGCGGGATGAACTCGGCGGGCGAGACGAGACCGCGCTCGGGGTGGCGCCAGCGCAGCAGCGCCTCGAAGCCCTTCACCTCGGCGGAGGTGAGGTCGACCAGCGGCTGGTACATCAGCTCGAACTGGTCGAGCCCGAGCGCCGAGCGCAGGTCGAGCTCGAGCAGGCGGCGCGCCTGCATGCTCGCGTCCATCGCGGCCTCGAAGAAGCGGTAGATGCCGCGCCCCTCCGCCTTGGCGCGATAGAGCGCGAGGTCGGCGTTCTTGAGGATGGCGTCCGGGTCGGTGCCGTCGTTGGGCGCGACCGCGATGCCGATGCTGGTGCCGATGACGACCGAGTGGCCGTCGATCTCGTAGGGCGCCGCGATCGTCTCGATCAGATGCTGAGCCAGCACGGTCGCGCCGACCGGCTGGGCGGCACCGATCTGCACGATGGCGAATTCGTCGCCGCCGAGCCGCGCCACCGTGTTGGTCTCGCCCGCGCCCGCGAGCAGGCGCTCGGCGACGACCTTGAGCAGCGCATCGCCGACCGGATGGCCGAGCGTGTCGTTGACCGCCTTGAAGTTATCGAGATCGAGGCACAGCACCGCCAGCGCCTCGTCGCCGTGCGCGCGGGCGAGCCCCTGCACGAGCTCCTCGCGAAACCGGATGCGATTAGGCAGCCGGGTGAGCGCGTCGTGGTGCGCCATGTGGGTGACGAGCGCCTCGGCGCGGGCGCGTTCCTCGGTCTCGTGCTGCAGGTGCTCGAGCGCGCGCGCGACGGTGCCGAGCTCGTCGGTGCGCGTCGTGTGCGGAATGGGCTCATCCTGCTTGCCGCCCGCCATCGCGTGGATCGAGCGGGTGAGGTCGCGCAGCGGCCGTATCAGCTGCAGCGCGTTGGCGAGCAGCAGCCCGAGCAGCACGAAGCCGGCGATCATGCCGCCGGCGACGAGATCGCGCGAGAGGGCGCGCGAGCCGGCGAGGATCGTCTCGATCGGCTGCACCACCTCGATCAGGCCGCGCACGTCGCCCACCTTCCAGTCGCGCTTGGGCGAGTCAGAGCTTGCATTGTGGCAGCCGACGCAGCTCTGCTGCATGCGGTCGGCGACCGCGACGCGCAGCACCTCGCGCCCGTCGACCTGCTCGCGGCGCGACCACACGCCGCCGGGATCACGATTGAGATGCGCCCACGCCTCCTGCTGGAAGCCGTCGAGGAGGCGGCCGGCGCGCGTCGGCCACGGATACGGGCTCACCAGACGGATACGGACGCCGTTCTCCTTGAACGCCTCGGCGACGTCCTGGATGAAAGTCGTCGGCACCGGGATCGCGTTGGGCTCGCGCTTGTAGGTCGGCGACGCGACCGTGCCCGACTTGGTCGCCGGCACGACGACGTGCTCGGAATAGAACGCGCGCAGGGTCTGCAGCTGGCGCGCCGTCTGCACGCCGCGCGCCTGCGCGTCGCTGACGGCGGTCGAGATCACCTCGTGCGGCGCGTAGTACGCGATCGCGCCGACGAGAGCCATGACGCCGCAGCACATCGGCACGATCAGGCGCCACAGCAGCGAGCGTTCGCCCCGCACGTCGGGACGCTCGCTTACCTCGCCGCTCGGGAGATCACCGACAACGCTACGCATGCCCACGCCCTCGCAATCGCCCGCGTGTACCAAAAGTGAGTTAACGCGCGGTATGCTCGGAAAGCGAGCACGCGGCTGACATGTCAGGCATTTCAACGTGTTGCGGCAGTCACGGTTGCGCGCGCATTTCAACGGTCAGTGCGACCACAGCTAATCCGCGCACAAATTTCTGTGAACTTTGTGTGCGGAAGCACCCATTTCAAAATGAAAGTGGGGGCTTCTTCCGTGACCGCCGTCTACAAAGACATGAAGAGTATGTGGGCCAGTATGACAATTCATGGTCACGCGTTGTTCTGCCTCGTCTACCTGCTGGCCACCGCCTCGCCGGGGCCCGGCATCGCCGCGATTCTGGCGCGGGTTCTCGCGCGCGGCAACGATGGCCTCTTCGCATTCATAGCGGGCTTCGTGGCCGGCGATCTGATCTGGCTCACCTGCACGGCGACCGGCATGGCGGCGCTCGCCCAGACCGCGCATTCGGTGTTCGTCGTGGTCAAATTTGCCGGCGCCGCCTACCTGCTCTACCTCGCTCATCGACTGTGGACGTCAGCCCCCCAGCCGCTCGGCGAAGGCAATGTGCCGTCGGTTCGGCAGCGCCCGTCGCAGCTGTTCTTCGGCAGCCTGGCCCTGACGATCGGCAATCCGAAGGTCATGGTGTTTTTTCTCGCGCTGCTTCCGACCGTTCTCGACCTGAGGAAGATCACCGTGGGCGATTTTCTGAAGGTGGCGCTGGCAAGCATGATCATCCTGTCCGGCGTGCTCAGCACCTATGCCTTTGCGGCGCTGCGCGCGCGCCGTCTTTTCAGGCATCCGCGCGCCCTCCGCTGGCTCAATCGCGGGACCGGCACCGCCATGGCCGGGGCTGCAGTGGCGGTCGCGTCGCAATGACTCGCGCGGCCGGCCGACAAGGGCTTGCTCGGTTCGTGAATCACCCCGCCGCCGCGTTCCGCCCCGCGTGGCCATCCGCCCCGCCCGCGAACATCGCGATCAGCGCCCGCTTGATCGCCGCATGCCGCGTCGGCGAGAAGATCTTCGCGCCTAGGAGATCCGTCACGTAGAACACGTCGACGACGCGCTCGCCGAAAGTGGCGACGTGCGCCGAGGCGATGTTGAGGTTGAGCTTGGAGAGCGCGCTCGTCATCTCGTAGAGCAGGCCCGGCCGGTCGAGGCCGCTCACCTCGACCACGGTGTAGCGGTTCGACCACGCATTGTTGACGTTGACCTCGGGCTCGACCGCGAAGGCGCGGATGCGGCCCTTCGGCGCCGCACGCTTCGCCACCACCTCGGGCAGCTTGAGGTCGCCGCGCAGCGCGCGCTCGATCGCCTCGGTGATGCGGATGGCGCGCCGGCCCTCGTCGTCGTCGAGCTCGAACTCGCGCGTGACCGAGATGGTATCGAGCGCAAGCCCGTCGGTGGTGGTGAAGATCTGCGCGTCGACGATGTTGGCGCCGGCCGCCGCGCACGCGCCGGCGATCACCGACAGCAGCCAGGGATGGTCGGGCGCGAGAACCGTGAGGACGGTGACGGCGGCGTCGAAGCTCACCGCGGTCGCGAGCTTCTTTCCGGCCTGCTCGGCGGCGTGGAGGAAGCGCGCATGCGCGACCTTGCGCGGCAGGTCGACCTTGAGCCAGTAGGCCGGATAGTGCCGCGCCACGTAGCGCTCGATCTCGGCCGGCTCCCACGCCTTCATCTCGGCGCGGAATTCGGCCTGCGCCACCGCGACGCGGCGCGCGCGGTCGACCTCGGAGAAGCCGCCGGTGAGCGCCGGCTCGGTCTCGTAGTAGAGCGCGCGCAGGAGCTGCGCCTTCCACCCGTTCCACACGCCCGGGCCGACCGCGCGGATATCGGCGGTGGTGAGGATGGTGAGCAATTTCATCCTTTCCAGCGACTGCACCACGGCGCTGAAGTTCTCGATGGTGCGCCGGTCGGAGAGGTCGCGCGACTGCGCGATGCTCGACATGGTGAGGTGCTGCTCGATCAGCCAGACCAGGATCTCGGTATTCGCCGCCGAGAGCCCGAACCGCGGCCCGAGCTTGCGGGCGATGCGGGCGCCGGCGATCGAGTGGTCCTCGACGCGGCCTTTGGCGATGTCGTGCAGGAAGAGCGCGACGTGGAGCACCACGCGGTGCTCGGGCTTGATGGTGCGCACGAGCTCGTTGGCGAGGCCGTACTCCTCGTTCTTGCCCGCCTCGATCTCGGCGAGCACGCCGATGCAGCGCAGCAGGTGCTCGTCGACCGTATAGTGGTGATACATGTTGAACTGCATCATCGACACGATGCGGCCGAAGTCGGGGATGAAGCGGCCGAGCACGCCCGTCTCGTTCATGCGGCGGAGCACCACCTCGGTGTCGTTCTTGGCAGTGAGGATCTCCACGAACAGGCGGTTCGCCTCTTCGTCGTCGCGCACCGTCTTGTCGATCAGCTTGAGCGAGCGGGTCGCGAGCCGCATGGCGTCGGGATGGAAATCGAGGGCGTGGCGCTGGGCGAGGTGGAAGAGGCGGATCAGGTTGACGGGGTCACGCTCGAACACCTGCGGGTCGACGACGCTGATGCGGTTGTGGTCGACGATGAAACCCTTGGCGTCGAGCGCGACCCGGCGCGGCCGGCGGCGGAAGCGCGCCACCATGCGGTTGAGCATCGGCACGTCTTTCGCCTGGCGCGCCTCGAGCTCGGCGCACAGGATCGCGGTGAGGTCGCCGACGTCCTTGGCGATGAGAAAGTAGTGCTTCATGAAGCGCTCGACGTCGCGCATGCCGGGATGCGACGTGTAGCCGAGGCGCACCGCGATATCGCGCTGCAAGTCGAACGAGAGCCGCTCCTCGGCGCGCCCGGTGACGAAGTGCATGTGGCAGCGCACGGCCCAGAGGAAATCCTCGCATCGGCGAAAGAGCTGATACTCCTGGCGGTCGAATACGGCGTGCTCGATCAGCTCCTCGGGCTCGCGCACGCGGTAGACGTACTTCGCCATCCAGAAGAGCGTGTGCAGGTCGCGCAAGCCGCCCTTGCCGTCCTTGACGTTGGGCTCGACCAGGTAGCGCGACTGGCCGGCGCGGCGCAGCCGCTCCTCGCGCTCGGCGAGCTTGGCGGTGACGAACTCCGCCGCCGTGCCCTGCGCCACTTGCTTGTCGAAGCGGGCCACCAGCTGGTCGTAGAGCTTGCGCTCGCCGAGCAGATAGCGCGCCTCGAGAACGGCGGTGCGGATCGTCATGTCCGCCTTGGCCTGGCGGATGCACTCGTCGACCGAGCGCGTCGCATGCCCGACCTTGAGGCCCATGTCCCACAGGCAATAGAGGATGGCTTCTGCGACCGACTCGCCCCAGGCGGTCTGCTTGTAGGGCAGGAGAAAGAGCAGGTCGATGTCGGAGCCCGGCGCCATCAGGCCGCGGCCGTAGCCGCCGGTCGCCACGACCGCCATGTGCTCGGCGTCAGATGCGGTCTGCGGCGGGTAGAGATGGCGCACCGCGAAGTCGTAGAGCACGCCGATGATGTCGTCCTGCAGCCGGCATAGCCGCTCGGCGCAGCGGCGGCCATGGCGGTCCTCGAGCAGCAGTTGCTCGGCGACGACGCGGGCGTCGGCGAGCGCCGCCTTGAGGCGTTGCGCCACGGCGGTGCGCAACTCGCGCTCGCGGCCGGAGAAATCCTGCGCCAACCGCGCGAGCTCGGCCGACATGGCGGCAGTGTCGAGCAGCTCGACGGTGGCGCGGGGCGGATGGTCGATGACGGTCATTGGCTTCCTGGATAGACGAGCGCCGCAACCCAGTCACGGGGCCTGTTGATCCCGGGTGACCTTGGGTCGGGGGCGCAGGCGCAGAATATTTGTCTAACAATGCCGCCAAGATCAGCTAAGACTTTCTCGTTGACGTCACCGAAAAACCGGCGGTAGAAGAAACCTAGCGCCGATTTGAGCGAACAGCTTGCGGGCGCTTAACAAATGCAGCTAAAGCGTGGGGCCCGCCCCCCTCGCCGAGCTGATGGCGGGCCGAAAATCCCGCCTCCATCAATCCGGTCGTGCGTGCGTTGAAGGGACGTGGGCGCGGCCTCGTGCTGGAGGTCGTCATGACCCTGATTTCCCGACGTCACGTTCTCGCCCTCAGCGCCGCCGCTCTCGCGGCGCCAGCCGTCCGCGCGGCCACCAAGCCGAGCGAAATCCGCATCGACTGGGCGACCTACAATCCGGTCTCCATGCTGCTCAAGGACAAGGGGCTCATGGAGAAGGAGTTCGCCAAGGACAACATCTCGATCCGCTGGGTGCAGACGCTCGGCTCCAACAAGGCGCTCGAGTTCCTCAACGCCGGCTCGATCGACTTCGGCTCGACCGCCGGCTCCGCCGCGCTGCTCGCCCGCATCAACGGCAATCCGCTCAAGTCGATCTACGTCTACTCGCAGCCCGAATGGACCGCGCTCGTCACTCGCAAGGAGACCAAGATCGACAAGATCACCGACCTCAAGGGCAAGCGCGTCGCCGTCACTCGCGGCACCGATCCGCACATCTTCCTGGTGCGCGCGCTCTTGAGCGTCGGCATGACCGAGAAGGACATCGTGCCGGTGCTGCTGCAGCACCCGGACGGCAAGATCGCGCTCATCCGCGGCGATGTCGACGCCTGGGCCGGCCTCGATCCGATGATGGCGCAAGCCGAGATCGAGGACGGCGCGCGGCTGTTCTATCGCAACAAGGAGGCGAACACCTGGGGCATCCTCAACACCCGCGAGGAGTTCCTCAAGGAGCATCCCGACCTCGTCCAGCGCGTGCTCGCCGTTTACGAGGAGGCGCGCAAGTATTCGCTCGCGCACTACGACGAGCTCAAGAAGAGCTTCATCGCGGTCACCCGCCTGCCCGACGCGGTCGTCGACAAGCAGCTCAAGGAGCGCACCGATCTGCACTTCAACCGCATCGGCGCCCAGCAGCGCGCCTCGATCCTCGCCGCCGGGCTCGCCCTGCAGCAGGCCAAGGTGATCCCCGCCGACGTCGACGTGAAGAAGGCGCTCGACACGCAGATCGACGACAGCGTCCCGCTGCCGACGAATTGAGCTGAGCTGTTCCACCTTTCTTCCCCGTTTGGCCGCGTCTTCGCGGGGAGAGGGAGGCGCGAGGTCGGAGTAAGCGGCTTCGGTCACCAGCGCCGTGCCGGCTCGCCGCATTGCAATCAGGTTGCGTCCCATGTCTTCTGTCGGCATGTCGGTTGAGGCAAAATCCGCGGCGGCGCCGAGGCCGCCGGCGAGACGGCGCGCCTTCGGCGCGTCCGCCGGCATCCAGCGTCTCGTGATCGGCCTCGTGATTCCGCTTGCGGCGGCGATCGCCTGGGAGATCGCCGTGCATGCCGGCCTCTCGGATGGCCGGCTGGTGCCGCCGCCATCGCGCATCTTTGCGGAGTATGCCGACCTTTGGCGCACCGGCGACCTCTTGAAGAACATTTGGGTGACGCTCTTTCGCGTCGCCGTCGGCTTCGGCCTCGGTGCAGCGGCCGGCACGCTGCTCGGGGCGCTCGCCGGCTACTCCTCGCTCACCCGTCGCCTGGTCGATCCGACCCTGCAGGGCTTGCGCGCGGTCCCGTCGATGGCCTGGATCCCGCTGTTCGTCCTTTGGCTTGGCATCTTCGAGACGTCGAAATACGCACTGATCGCGGTCGGCGTGTTCTTTCCGGTCTATCTCGGAGTCATGGGCGCGGTGCTCTCGGTCGACCGCAAGATCGTCGAGGTCGGCCGCGCGTTCCGCCTCTCCGGCTTCGCCATGATCCGCCGCATCCTGCTGCCGGCGGTGCTGCCCTCCTACGTGCTGGCGCTGCGCTCGGGGCTCGGGCTCGGCTGGATGTTCGTCGTCGCGGCCGAATACATGGGTGCCTCCGAAGGCGTCGGCTATCTGCTGATCGAGGGCCAGCAGTTCAGCAAGCCGGCCGAGATCGTCGCCGCCATCCTCACCTTCGCGGTGCTCGGCAAGCTCACCGACGCGCTCGTCGCCGCGGCCGCGGCGCCGTTCCTGCGCTGGGAGGACGCCTTCGGGGCGCGCCAGGGAGAGAGCTAGTGCTCGCGCTCCGTCATGTCGGCAAGACCTATCCCAACGGCGTGCGCGCGCTCGACGGATTCACGCTCAACGTCGCGCCCGGCGAGATCGTCGCGATCGTCGGGGGCTCGGGCTGCGGCAAGTCGACCTTGTTGCGCGCGGTGTCGGGCCTCGACCGCCCGACCACCGGCACCGTCACCCTCGACGGTGAGCCGATCACCGCGCCGCACGAGAAGATCGGCATCGTCTTTCAGGAGCCGCGCCTGCTGCCGTGGCTCAGCGTCGCCAAGAACGTCGGTTTCGGCCTAGAGGATCGCCCGAAGCCCGAACGCAACGCGCGCGTCAAGGCCCAGCTCGATCGCGTCGGCTTGGCCGACAAGGCGGCCGTGTGGCCGCGCGAGCTCTCCGGCGGGCAGGCGCAGCGCGTCGCCATCGCGCGCGCCTTCGTGACGAGGCCCGAGGTGCTCCTCCTCGACGAGCCGTTCTCGGCGCTCGATGCCTTCACGCGCGCCGACCTGCAGGACCATCTGCTCGATGTCTGGGCCGATCAGAAGCCGACCCTCGTGATCGTCACCCACGACGTCGACGAGGCGCTGGTGCTCGCCGACCGCGTGATCGTCATGCGCGCGCGTCCCGGCCGGCTCTACGAGGAGATCGCGACCGACCTCGAGCGCCCGCGCGACCGCCAGTCCGCTGCCTTCGACTTCGCCAAGCGCCGCGTGCTCGCCGCCCTCGACCGCTCGCTCGACCGCCGCGTGACGGGCGACGACGCCGAGACGAAGACCAGCGCCGGCGCGGCGCTGTGGTGGTGAAGAGAGTGCCCTGAATTCCGTCATGCCCGGGCTTGTCCCGAGCAGCCACAGCTTTATACGTAAAGCAAGACGTGAATGGCCGGCATGCGCCGGCCGTGGCGGGCGACAGCGAGGAGAACCGACATGGATGCCGCCGGACTGCGCGCGATGCAGGCGCCGATCAAGGACCGCTACAAGACCGATCCCAAGGCCGCCTGCATCACGCTCAAGGCCAAGGGCACCCTCGATGATACCAACATCGCCTGCAAGGTCGAGACCGGCCGCGCGCTCGCGGTGGCGGGCCTGCATCCGGCGACCGGCGGGTCCGGCCTCGAGCTGTGCTCCGGCGACATGCTGCTCGAGGCCCTCGTGGCGTGCGCCGGCGTGACGCTGAAGGCCGTCGCGACCGCGCTCGCGATCCCGCTCAAGTCCGGCACCGTGTCGGCCGAGGGCGATCTCGACTTTCGCGGCACCCTCGGCGTCGCCAAGGACGCGCCGGTCGGATTCGCGCAGATCCGCCTGTCCTTCGCGGTCGAGACCGACGAGAGCCAAGAGAAGCTCGACCAGTTGCTCAAGCTGACCGAGCGTTACTGCGTGGTCTATCAGACCATCAAAAGCGGCCCGCCCGTCGAGGTGCGCCTCAATCGCATGTGAGACATCACGGAAATCAATAAATCCCGCGGTTGTCATTGGCGACGAAAGCGCGTCAGTAGGGTGGGTAAAGCGAAGCGTGCCCACCGCTGAGTCGCGCGTGGCACGGGCACTTCGTGCCTTTGCCCACCTACGTATCCCAATCGATGTCTCCCGACCTTCTCTTCCTCGCCACGCTGCTCGTGAAGATGGCCGTCGCGGCCTCATTCGTCGTGATCGCGGTTTATTCGGCCGAGCGCGGCGGGCCGGTGGTCGGCGCGATGGTGGCGACGCTGCCGGTATCGGCAGGACCGGCCTACATCTTCCTTTCGCTCGATCACACTGCGCAATTCATCGCCGACAGCGCGCTCGCGAGCTTCGTGATGAACGCGATCACGTGCGTGCTGGCGCTGGTGTACGCGCTGCTGGCGCAGCGGCGTGGGATGCTCGTCAGTGTCGGCGGGGCGCTCGCGATTTGGATCGGCCTCGCCTTTCTGGTGCATCTGGTGACGTGGACGACGACCAGCGCCATCGTGTTCAACGTCATCGTTCTCGCCGGGTGCCTTGCGATCGGCGACCGCCTGCGCCACGTGCGAATGCCGCTGGTCGCGCGGCGCTGGTACGACATTCCGCTGCGCGCCGGCATGGTTGCGACCCTGGTCGCGATCGTCGTCACCATCAGCGCCCGCGTCGGCCCCACCGTCACCGGCATCCTCGCGGTGTTTCCGATCGTCATGAGCAGCCTGATGATCATCCTGCATCCGCGCATCGGCGGCCGCGCCACCGCGGCGGTGTTCGCCAACAGCATGCTCGGCCTGGTCGGCTTTTCGTTGAGCTGTCTCGCGGCGCGGCTCGCCGTCGTGCCGCTCGGCAAGGCCGCCGGGCTTGCGCTCGCGCTCGCGGTGTCGATCGGCTGCAATCTGATCTTTTGGTGGGCGCGGCGCGGCAGGCGGATCGCCGCGCCTATTCCTTCTTCTTCGCCGCCGCGAGCTTGAGCGCGTAGAGCGCCTCGAGCGCCTCGCGCGGGGAGAGCTCGTCCGGATTGAGCGATGCGAGCGCTTTGATCACCGCATCGGCGGTCTCGTCGCGCGGGGCCGCGGGGGGCGCGGCGCGCGGCGTCGCGGCGAACAGCGGCAGGTCATCGATCAGCTTGCGCGCCGGCGAGGTGCGGTCCTCGGCCTCGAGCTTCGCGAGCACGACCTTGGCGCGCTCGATCACCGGCGCCGGCAGTCCGGCGAGCTTGGCGACCTGGATGCCGTAGGAGCGGTCGGCCGCGCCCGCCACCACCTCGTGCAAAAAGACCACGTCACCATGCCATTCGCGCACCCGCACGGTCGCGTTGTACAAGCGCGGCAGCTTCGCGGCGAGCGCGGTGAGCTCGTGGAAATGCGTCGCGAACAGCGCGCGGCAGCGGTTGGTCTCGTGCAGATGCTCGATCGCGGCCCAGGCGATCGAGAGGCCGTCGAAGGTGGCGGTGCCGCGGCCGATCTCGTCGAGGATCACGAGCGAGCGTGCGCCCGCCTGGTTGAGGATCGCGGCGGTCTCGACCATCTCGACCATGAAGGTCGAGCGCCCGCGCGCGAGATCGTCGGCGGCGCCCACGCGCGAGAACAGGCGGTCGACCACGCCGACGCGCGCGCGCTTCGCCGGCACGAAGCTGCCCATCTGGGCGAGCACCGCGATGAGCGCGTTCTGGCGGAGATAGGTCGACTTGCCGGCCATGTTCGGCCCGGTGACCACATAGATGCGGCCGGCATTGGCCTTTGCCGGCGGCGAGAGATCGCAGTCATTGGCGACGAACGGCCCGTCGATCGCCTGTTCGACCACCGGGTGGCGCCCGCCCTCGATCGAAAAATCGATGCCGGCGACGATCTCGGGCCGCACATAGTCGCGCTCGGCCGCGAGCAGCGCGAGACCCGCGGCCACATCGATCGCGGCGAGCGCCTGCGCGGCGCCCTTGATGCTTTCGGCCGATGCGATCACCTGGTCGGCCAGCCGCTCGAATATCGCGAGCTCGAGCCCGAGCGCGCGGTCGGCCGCATTGGCGATCTTCGCCTCGAGATCGGCGAGCTCGGTGGTGGTGAAGCGCACCTGGCCGGCGAGCGTCTGGCGATGGATGAAGGTCTTGTTGAGGGGCTCCTTGAGCAGCCTCTCGCCATGCAGCGCGGTCACCTCCACGAAATAACCCAGCACGTTGTTGTGCCGGATCTTCAGGCCGCGCACCTGCGTCTCGTCGGCATAGCGCGCCTGCAGGGCCGCGACCACGCGGCGCGACTCGTCGCGCAGCGCCCGCGTCTCATCGAGCCGGCCGTCATAGCCGGTGCGCACGAAGCCGCCGTCGCGCTTGAACGCGGGCAGCTCGCCGGCGAGCGCGGCAGCGAGTTCCTGCGCGAGCGTCGGATCGGGCGCGCGCAAGGCGGCCGCCGCTTGCGCGATCTCGGCCGGCGCCGGCGCGAGTTGGGCGAGGCGCACTGCAAGCGCCGCAGCCGCATCGAGCCCGTCGCGGATCGCGGCGAGGTCGCGCGGTCCGCCGCGGCCCACGACGAGGCGGGCGAGCGCGCGGGCGAGATCCGGCGCGGCGGCGAGGCTCGTGCGCACGTCGCCGCGCAAGGCCGGATCGGCGACGAGCGCCGCGACCGCATCGAGACGTGCCTCGATCGCCGGCGGATCGGTGAGTGGCGCCGCGAGCCGCTGCGTCAGGAGGCGCGAGCCGGCCGCGCTCACCGTGCGGTCTATCGCGGCGGCGAGCGAGCCGCGCCGCTCGCCGGCGAGGGTGCGCATCAGCTCGAGGTTCGCTCGCGTCGCGGCGTCGATCGCGAGCGTCGCCCCTTGCGCCTCGCGCACCGGCGGCGACAGCGGCGGCCGCTTGCCGATCTGCGTGCGCTCCACGTAGGTGACGCAGGCGGCGGCCGCGGTCAGCTCGAGGCGCGAGAAGGCGCCGAACGCGTCGGTGGTCGCGACCGCGAAATAGGACGCGAGCCGGCGCTCGGCGGTCGCGCCGTCGAAGACGTCGCGGGTGAGCGGCGTCACCACCGGCAGCGTACGCAGCATCGGCGCCGTGTCGGCATCGCCGTAGAGCGCGTCCGAGACGATGATCTCGCCCGGCTCGAGCCGCGCGAGCTCGGCGGCCAAGCCCACGCGATCGCATTCGGTGAGACGGAATTCGCCGGTCGAGATGTCGAGAAAGGCGAGCGCGAAGCGGCCCTCGTCCGCCGGCGAGGAGACCCGCGCCCGCACGATCGAGACCAGGTAGTTGTTGCGCTTGGCGTCGAGCAGCGTGTCCTCGGTGAGTGTGCCGGGGGTGACCAGCCGCACGACATCGCGCCGCACCACGGCCTTGCCGCCGCGCTTCCGCGCCTCGGCCGGATCCTCGGTCTGCTCGCACACGGCGACGCGGTGGCCCTGCGCGATCAGCCGATGCAGGTACTCGTCTGCGCGCTCGACCGGCACGCCGCACATCGGAATGTCCTGGCCGAGGTGCTTGCCGCGCTTGGTGAGCACGATGCCGAGCGCGCGGCTCGCGATCTCGGCGTCCTGGAAGAACATCTCGTAGAAATCACCCATCCGGTAAAAGAGCAGGCAGTCCGAATTGGCCGCTTTGATCTCGACGTACTGCTCCATCATCGGCGTGACGCGGGCGGCGTCGGGCCCAGGAGCAGCCGTCGGCTCAGTCGGTTCGTCGCGAACTCGGAGTCGGGCGAGCGTCATGGCCGGAAAGTAGCAGATGAGCGCGGCGTTTTCATGCGTGGAGCGCCGCAACCCACAACTCTCGTTACCCGGGTGCGTCGTGCCGTTAGGGTGCGCAAAGGCGCGGAGCGCCGTGCGCACGCGCTACCGGCGGGCTCACCATTGGTGGGTAGGCTTCGCTTTGCCCATCCTACGGCTCATTGCACCTCGTTCGCGCGCGCGAGGCCCGCGATCATCGACGATTCGAGCAGATACGTCCGCGCCTTGTCCGCATCCTCGGCAGTCGCGATCAGGTTCAGCAGTTGCTCGCGCTGGACTTGCGGGTCGCGCTCCTCGAGCAGGCGCTTGTTGCGGATCGACATCGCCTGCACCTGCGCGACCGCCGCCGCGCGGCGCTGGCGCACATAGAGGTCGAGCGCGTCCTCGTTCGCCTCGCGGCGGAGCACCCGGCCGAGCTTGTCGGCGAGGTTGATCGCATCGTGGATGCCGCTGTTGAGGCCGAAGCCGCCGAGCGGATTGTTGAGATGCGCGGCGTCGCCCGCGAGCAGCACACGGTTGTCGCGAAACGTCTTCGCCACCCGCTGATGCACGCGATAGACGCTCTTGTAGCGGACCGCATAGCGTTCGCTGCGCGGCATCAGGCGCTGCAACGCGGCCTCGACGGCCTCGGTGTCGAGCACCTGCTCCTCCGACAGCGCCGCGTCGGTCGGAAACACCGCGCGCCAGATGCCGGGCGGCCCGGTGTGCGGCATCTTGAACACCGCCGCCCATTCGCGCGGATCGGAGACGTAGGAATTGAACGCGAATCCCTTCGTGGCGAAATCGAACGAGGTGCTGGCGACGAGGAACTGCTCCGGCCAGGTGAAACCCTCGAACTCGACGTTCATGCCCTTGCGCACGGCGCTGCGCCCGCCGTCGGCGCCGATCAACCATGACGCCGCGATCGCCACCTTGGCGTCGCCTGCCACGGCGTCGATGCGCACGTGGTCGGGCCTCTGCGTGTAGCCGAAGAGGCGGCAGCCGAAGCGGATGTCGGCGCTGCTCTCGCGGCGCAGGATGTCGAGCTGGATCGGCGTGAGGCGATGTTGCTCGAGATGCAGCCGGTACGGATAGGGCGTCACGTCGGCGAGGCGGCCGAGATCGAACTCGGCGACGAGCTCGCCGGCGCGGTCGCGGATCTGCCAGTGCCGCACCTTGATGCCGGCCTCGTGCATGCGCGCCGTAATGCCGTACGGCGCCATCATCTCCAGCGTGGGCGGGTGATAGGTGCCGGCGCGCAGGTCGTGCGCGAGCGCCGGCTCGCTCTCCAGCACGATCACCGGAATGCCCTGGCGGCCGAGCGCGAGCGCGCACATCAGCCCGGTCGGGCCGGCCCCCGCGATGACGACCGGCAGATCGGTCACGGAGTGCTTTCCGCTATTTGACAAGCTTGGTGCCGGTCAGCTTCTCGAGATTGCGGAAGTAGATGTTTTCCTTCTCGGCCTTCGGCATCTCGGCGGCGTCGAGGATGCGCAGCGTCTCGCGGGTGTACATGGTGCCCTTCTCGGGATCGAACGGGCAATCGGAGGCGAACACGATGTGCTCGTTCGGATAGAACTCGAGCCCGAGCCGCGTTGCCGCGTCGGAGGTGAACACCGCGGTGTCGACGATGAAGTCCTGCTTGAAGTAGTCGAGCGGCCGCTTCTTCAGGCTGCGCTTGAGGGCCTGGTAGTCGGCGTCCGAGGTGCGCGCGCCGATCTGGTCCCAGCCCGGGCCGATGCGCCCTTCGGTCATCGGCACGATGCCGCCGAAGTGATGCATCACCAGCTTGAGGCCCGGATTGTTGTCGAGCGTCTTGGAAAAGACGAGGCGCGCCATCGCGGCCGCGGTCTCGTACGACCAGCCGAACGTCCACCAGATTTCGTAGAGCGACTTCTTCTCGTCGAGATAGTCGGGAAAGTTCGCGTCGCGCGTCGGATGGATCCAGACCGGCTTGTCGAGCTTGCGCATGGTGGCGAAGAACTCGGCGTATTCCGGCCGGTCGAGCGCCTTGCCGTTGATGTTGGTGTAGATCTGCACGCCGAGCGCGCCGTTCTTGATCGCGCGCTGCGCCTCGCGCACCGCGCCTTCCGGGTAGCCGAGCGACACCTGGCCGACCCAGCCCGGGAACTGGTCCTTGTGCTTGGCGCAAATGTCGACGAAGCCGTCATTGATCAGCTTGCACAGCTCCTCGGTCTGCGCGCCCTGCACGACGTTCTCGATCGGCGGCATGCCGTGCATGAGGATCTGCGCATAGTCCGGAAACGTATCGACCACGCGGCGGCGCTCGTCGAGGTCATGGATGCAGGGGATCTCGCGCATGCGCTTGCCGATGTCGGCGAAGTTGCCGGCGATCTGCTCCATCTTGTCGGCGAAAGGTTTCGGGATGAAGTGCGTCCATGCGTCGATGCGCATCATGGGAGATTTCCTCCAACGTGGTGTGCGGAAAGCCGCGCCGGCAGGCGGGCAGTGGCGTCGCGACGAGGCGTCGCGTGCTCGTCAGAGCGCAAGGGCCACGGCGGCGCTGCGCTTGTCAAGCCGGCAGCATCACCCGAAAACGCTTGGCCCGTACGCGACAGGAGCGGGTGCCGGTCTTCGCAAAAGATCAGGCCGCCGAGACGCTCTTCTCGTCTGCTCCGGCGGCTTCCGCACGCTCCGCCGCCGCGTCGAGACCATCCCGCACGCGAATGAGGGCCGCTGTGAGCGACTTGAGCTCCTCGGCCGTGTGACCGCAGGCGCTGATCAGGCCCTCGTGCACGGTGCGCTCCTTGCACTTCATATCGAGGCCCTTCGGCGTGAGGCTGATGCGCACGCTGCGCTCGTCGGCCGGGTCGCGCGCACGGCGTACGAGCCCCATGCCCTCGAGCCGCTTGAGTAATGGCGTCAGCGTGCCGGAGTCGAGATGCAGGAGCTCGCCGAGCTCCTTGACGGCGAGGTTGTCGCTCTCCCACAGCGCAAACATGGCCAGATATTGCGGATAGGTGAGACCCAGCGCATCGAGCAGCGGCTTGTAGGCGCGATTGAAGGCGTGCGCGGTCGAATAGACCGTGAAGCAGAGCATCGAGCCCAGCCGCGACTTCGCCTCTCCGTGTTTTTTACCCATGGTCGTACCTCCTGCCCCGCCTTCTGACGGCGGGTGCTGATGGGCATTATATCGGAATTCTCGTTGGAAACAAGAAGATAGTGCGCAATTCAATTGTGCATAGCAGCCACGCAATATAGCATGCACAATTCAATTGCGAACAATCAAATTGCGAGCTATGTACGGGTCATCGATCGAGGCGGAAGCATCCGGCCTCCACCCCGGATCGAGGATCTTCAGACGAGACGACAGCTCTCGCCAAATTTTCGGGAATGGAGAACACCATGTCGATCAACACCAAGCTCGCCCTCGTTGCGGCCCTCACCACCCTCGTCGCGGCTCCGGCCCTCGCGATTGACCAACAGGCGTCCACCGAAGCGTCGCAGACGCAGATCCAGTCGACGGTCCCCGCCGGTGCCTATGCCTCCGCGGCGCCCCGTGGTGAGCGCTTCATCGCTCCGACGATCGAGCACAGCAACGTGGACTTCCAAGCGGTCGGCAGCCACTAACGTCATCCTCCCGCGTTAAGTGGTTTCGACCCGAAATCGGCCGGCTCTGCCGGCCGATTTTCTTTCGTGGAAAGGCGCGCGCCGATCGGTTCCGCGCTCGTGGATAATTCCACCACCCTCATCGGCCGTAAAAGCGGACGATCCAGTACTCTGCAGGCTCCCGAGGGCGCAGTCGACATTCCCAATCTGATGTCTCTGGCTAGTGCCTGCTTTTGCGGGCAAAGAACATCCTACGGCTTCGGTAGAACGATCACGCCGAAACCGTCTTCTCGGCTCCGCCCGCAGCACGGGCGGCCGCGGCATCGAGCCCGTCGCGCACCCGAATGAGTTCCGCCGTGATCGCCTTGAATTCCTCCGCGCTGAGACCGCTGGCCCCCATCAGACCCGCGTGGACGGTGCGCTCCTTGCACTTCATAGCGACACCAGCCGCCGTGAGAGTGATCCGCAAGCTGCGCTCATCGGCAGGGTCGCGCGTGCGCCGCACCAGACCCATCGCCTCGAGCCGCCTGAGCAGCGGCGTCAGCGTGCCTGAATCGAGGCGAAGTAGCTCGCCGAGCTCCTTGACCGAAAGATTGTCGCTCTCCCAGAGGGCGAACATCGCAAGGTACTGCGGATATGTGAGACCGAGCGCATCGAGCAGCGGCTTGTAGGCGCGATTGAAGGCGTGCGCGGTCGAATAGACCGTGAAGCACAACATGGAGCCTAGGCGGGACTTCGCCTCGTCGTGATTCTTGCTGTGATTCTTGCCCATGGCCGCGCCTCCTGCCGTCCCTACCGATGGCGGGTATCCGTCAGCATCATATCGGAATCGACCCTGAAACAATAAGATAGCGTGCAATTCAATTGTGCATAGCAGATACGATGATGTAACATGCACAATTCAATTGCGAACAATCGAATTGTGGTCTATGTACACGCCATCGATCGAGGCGGAAGCAGTCAGCCTCCGACCCCCGGATCGAAGGACCCTTCAGTCGAGACGCTTCGTCTCGCCGAATTTTGGGAATGGAGAAACACCATGTCGGTCAACAGCAAGCTCGCCCTCGTTGCGGCTCTCACCACCCTCGTTGCGGCTCCGGCCTTCGCCATTGACCAGCAGGCGTCCACCGAGGCTTCGCAGGCTCAGGTTCAGACGACCGTTCCGGCCGGCGCTTATGCTTCCGCACAGCGTGCTCCGCGCGCCGAGCGCTTCGTGGCTCCGAGCATCAACCAGAGCAACGTGGACTTCCAGGCGGTCGGCAGCCGCTAACGGCACCTCCCCCGTTGGTGGTTTCGACCCGAAATCGGCCGGCTCTGCCGGCCGATTTCCTTTTGCGCGCCATGTTCGGGCGAAGTGGACACGGCTTCGCCGACAAGAACATGCGCCGAAACAGGGCCTATCTTTTGTCCTCGAAGCGGATCGTCCCCATCGGCTTCCAGTCGATCGCCGCCAACTCCTGCTTGAGCCAGGCGTGGAACGCGCGCACGTCGGGACGCTCTCCGCGGCTTTTCGGGTTGACGAAGAAGTAGCCGCGCCCGGTGCGCAACCCGAGCCGCACCGGGATGACGAGGCGCCCGGTGCGCAGGTCGTCGTAGGCGGGAAGGTCGTGAGCGAGCAGCACACCGGCACCTTCGCCGGCTGCATCGAGCGCATGATCAGTGCTGTTGAAGCGCAGACCGTGGCCGACCCGCACGCCCTCGAGCCCGGCCGCCTTGAACCAATCCGTCCAGGTCGGCACCTCGGGGCGGCTCGTGAAGGTGTCGTCGTGAATCAGCGGGGCGCGCGCCAGCGCCTCGGGGGTATCGAGCGGGCCGTGCTCGGCCATGAACCGCTGGCTGCACACCGGCAGGAGCGACACGTCGGTGAGTTTGTCGATCATCAGCACCGAATCGCTCGTCGCATCCGAGGCCAGGTTGCGCACCGCGACGTCGACCCGGTCAGTGGTGAAATTGGCAAAGCCGAACGACGAGGACACCCGGATGTCGGTCTCGGGGTTGGCATTGGTGAAGCGGTAGAGCCGCGGCGCCAGCCACTTCGCCGTGAAGCCCGGCGGCGTGCTCAGCACCAGCACCCGGTGGTCACCGGCAAGGCCGAGGCCCGCGACCGCTTCCTGGATGCGAGCGAAGCCCGTCTGCAGGCCGGGATAGAGCAGCTTGCCGGCCGGCGTCAGCGCGATCGAGCGCACCCGTCGCTCGAACAGCTTGACCCCGAGGAACTCCTCGAGCCCGCGGATCTGGTGGCTCAAGGCGCCCGCCGTCACGTGCAGCTCCTCGGCCGCGCGCGTGAGGCTCAGGTGACGCGCCGCAGCCTCGAAGGCGCGTAGCGCGTTGAGCGGAGGCATCGCTGTTGGCATGAGAAAATCTCAATTATCGGCTGAGAACTGATCCTTTGTCCCGGAGACGAATCGCGCCCATACATATAACGCCACACGGAAAGATGAGAAACTCTCAATCATTCACGCTGCGAATGGTGTTCATTCAAAGCCGCGATGGCGTGGAGATAAGACGATGACCTACGCACCCCGTCCGAACGAGTTCGTCCCCTATTTCGAGGCACCCGCCGCCCTGGCGCGTACGATCGCTGCCCCGAAGCGCGGCGTGCTCCGCCGCCTCTTTGGCGGCGTCTTCGAGACGCGCGAGGCGCAAGCCGAGCGCAATGCCGCGAACTACATCGCCCGTACCGGCGGCCGCCTCACTGATGAGATCGAGCGCCAGATCACCGATCACATCATCGGCGGTAACTGGTGGCGCTGACACCGCGCCGTCAAGCACGTACCGCAACCCTAATATGCACACGACCGAGTAGGCCCGCCCGCTTGTCGGCGGGCCGGACCAGGAGCAGACTGCGACGCCGTCGACGCCCTTGCGTCGGCGGCGTTGATCATTTTTGCGTGCGATCGATCCGGTGTGTTGCGGCCCGGACGAGCGAAGAAGCAAGCCCAAAGAACCAGAACGATTGCCAGGGAGAAAACGATGCGACACAGCCTGATGTGGAGCCTGATGGCCGGCGTGGCCGTGCTGGCGCCGCAAGCGTTGCCGAACTCCGCGCTCGCCCAGGGCGCCGCCGCGCTGACCGGCGTCGTCAGCTCGGCGCAGGAAGGCGCCATGGAGGGCGTGGTCGTCAGCGCCCACAAGCCGGGCTCGATCGTCACCGTCAGCGTCACGACCGACGCCAAGGGCCGCTACAGCTTCCCCGACAGCCGGCTGGAGCCGGGCGAGTACACCATCACGATCCGCGCGGTCGGTTACGACATCGCGGCGCCCGCCATCGCCAAAGTCGCGGCCGAGCAGACCGCGACGGCCGACCTCCAGCTCGTGCCGACGCACAATCTCGCGAGCCAGCTCACCAATGCCGAATGGATGATGAGCATGCCGGGCCCTGAGGACCAGAAGGCATTGCTCTTGAACTGCACCAGCTGCCACACGCTCGAGCGCATCGCCCGCTCGACCCATGACGCCGACGAGTGGACCCACGTCGTCACCCGCATGATGGGCTACGGCGCCGTGAGCCAGCCGGTGAAACCGCAGCGCATGCTCGACGCCTCGCGTCAGGGCTCGCCCGAGCAGTACCGCAAGTTCGCCGAGTACCTCGCGACCGTGAATCTCAGCAAGACCGACACCTGGCAGTATCAGCTCAAGACGCTGCCGCGCCCGAAGGGCGAGGCGACGCGCGCGATCGTCACCGAGTACAAGGTCGGCCGCCCCACCACCGAGCCACATGATGTGATCGTCGCCAAGGACGGCAGCGTCTGGTACTCGGACTTCGGCGAGATGTTCATCTCCAAGTTCGATCCGAAGACGCTCAAGCTCACCGAATACCCGGTGCAGAAATACAAGCCGACGGCGCCGGAAGGCCAGCTCAGCCTCGAGTACGACGTCGACGGCAATCTCTGGTTCGATACCATGTACCAGGGCGCGCTCGGCATGCTCGATCCCAGGACCGGCGAGACCAAGTTCTATCCGCTGCCGGCGAAATGGAACGATGATCGCGTTCAGCTCAACTTCGTCGGGTTGCGCCACGACGTCGACGGCAAGGTGTGGACCAAGAGCGTCGGCACTCAGGATATCTTCCGGCTCGATCTCAAGACCGGCGACTGGGACAAATTCCACCCGACCTCGTCGCTGCCGGCCGGGCACTACTCGATCTACCAGGTGATCTCCGACTCGAAGAACAATCTGTGGATGGCGGAATTCGTCGACGGCCACATCGGCAAGATCGACGCCAAGACCGGCGCCGTCACCTGGTATCCGCTGCCGACCGCGCACGGCCGCGGCCGCCGCATGGAGATCGACGACCAGGATCGCATCCTGCTCACCGAATACCGCGGCAACGCGGTCGCGCTGTTCGACACGCGGGCCGAGAAGTGGCTCGCCGAGTACAAGCTGCCGACGCCCTACAGCGGCCCGTACCGGGCCCAGACCGACAAGAATGGCGACATCTGGGTCGCCGGCATGCAGACCGACCGCGCCATCCGGCTCGATCCGAAGTCGGGCAAGGCGATCGAGTACCTGATGCCGGGCGACACCAACATGCGCTCGCTCTACATCGACAACTCGACCAGCCCGGTCACCTTCTGGACCGGCAGCAACCACGACCACGCCCTGGTGCGAGTCGAGCCACTCGACTGACCCCAAGCACACGGTACCGCGCTCCTCTCCCCCTCGAGGCCCCTCGAGGGGAGAGGGTCGGGGGTGAGGGGCGCTTCCGCGAGTCATTGCCCAAGAAAGTGACGCACGGCGCCTCGGCACCCACCCATTCGTAAGCCGATTTCCCCGCATTCGAATTTGTAATTGGAATCCGGGCGCGCTACGCGGTCTGTTGCCTGTCCAACATTTGCAACGGCCCGACCGCCATGTACCGCCCCGACCACTTCCGCGTCGATGATGTCGCCGAGATGCACGCGCTGATGCGCGCGCGTCCGCTCGCCGCCCTCGTCTCCGCCGGCCCCTCCGGCCTCTACGGCACCCACCTGCCGACGGTGCTCAAGTCCGAGGGTGAGTTCGGCGCGATCGAGTGCCACCTCGCGCGCGCCAACCCGCACTGGAAGGACCTCGCCGAGAGCGGCGAGGCGCTGATGATCTTCCAGGGCCCCGAGGCCTACATCACGCCCAACTGGTACGCATCGAAAGCCGAGACCGGCAAGGTCGTGCCCACCTGGAACTATGCGGCCGTGCACGCCTACGGTCGGCCGCTGGTGATGCAGGACAAGGACTGGCTGCGCCGCCACGTCGGCGAGCTCACCGCCCAGCAGGAGGCGAGCGAGGCGAAGCCGTGGGCCGTCACGGACGCGCCCGAGAGCTTCATCGACGTGATGCTGCGCGGCATCGTCGGCTTCCGCTTCGACATCGCGCGCCTCGAGGGCAAGTGGAAGATGAGCCAGAACCGCGAGATGCGCGACCGCGTCACCACCGCCGCCGGGCTCGCGCAGCGCGGGCAGAACGAGGACGCGCAGGTCGCCGAGATCGTGCAGCGCTACGTCACGCCGACGAAGTGAAGACTTCGTCATGGCGAGGCCCGCGCAGCGGGCCGAAGACTGTATGTCCCTTTCCTTGCGGAGGCGACTCGCCCTCGATGCGAGTGCGAGGGTTACCCGGATAGGCCGGGCAGAGCCTCACGCAAGGAGGGCGAGTCATGGACGAGCATA
>Ga0209062_1002492_pt1 | contig 24481 bp, 20 predicted proteins | sample Coa_R2_2_FD_187158 | JGI IMG/M metagenome (GOLD analysis project Ga0209062, IMG submission 187158) | Surface soil microbial communities from Centralia Pennsylvania, which are recovering from an underground coalmine fire - Coalmine... | ecosystem: Environmental > Terrestrial > Soil > Unclassified... | reverse complement strand
GAAGTAGACGTAGGCGTGGCCGGCCTCACCCCACATCACCTCGTTGCGGGCGGTCCGGCGGCCGCCGGCTGAATGGGCCGCAAGGTCGTCCGGGCCGATGTACGCTTCGGTCTCCACGATGCGGACGCGCTTGTCCCGGTGCACCAAAAGACAGCCCAACAGTTCTCGCGCCACGACGAGCGTCGGGCGCTCGTAGAAGCTCCTCGGCAGCGGCAAACAACCCCTCCCCGTCTCTAAACTTATCCTCGGTGTCCCAGGACAAAATCAGCGTCCGAGGCGCGCGCGAGCACAACCTCAAGAACGTCGACGTCGAAATCCCGCGCGACCAGCTGGTGGTGATCACCGGCCTTTCGGGCTCGGGCAAGTCGTCGCTCGCCTTCGACACCATCTTCGCCGAGGGTCAGCGACGTTATGTCGAGTCGCTGTCGGCCTATGCCCGCCAGTTCCTTGGACAGCTCGAGAAGCCCGACGTGGACGACATCTTCGGCCTGTCGCCGGCGATCTCCATCGATCAGAAGAGCGCCAGCCGCAACCCGCGCTCGACCGTGGGCACCATCACCGAGATCTACGACCACCTGCGGCTGCTGTTCGCCCGCATCGGCCACCCCCACTGCCCCGTCTGCGGCCAGCGCATCGAACGCCAGACGGTCCAGCAGATGGTGGATCAGCTCATGGCCCTGCCGAAAGGCACGCGGATCATGATCCTGGCGCCGCTGGTGAAGGACCGGAAGGGCGAGTACAAGCAGATCTTCGAGGACGTGCGGAAAGCCGGCTATGTCCGCGTCCGCGTCGACGGCGAGGTGCGGGACGCGGCCCAGCCGCCCAACCTCGACCGCTACAAGATGCACTCGATCGAGGTCGTCATCGATCGCCTGGTGATCGAGGACGACGTGCAGACCCGCCTGGCCGACTCGCTGGAGACGGCTCTCAAGCTGGGCGGCAGCACGGCGCTGGTCGTGCTGGTGGACGGACCGGTGGCGGGAGGCACGCAGGACGGAGTGCCCGCCGATGGCGCCAAAGCGCGATCTCGAGCCCGAAAGCCGGAAGCACAGAGTCCGACCGAGATCCGCTTCTCCGAGCTGTTCGCCTGCCCGCTGGGGCATGCCTCGCTGGAGGAGTTCGAGCCGCGGACGTTCTCGTTCAACAGCCCGCACGGCGCCTGCCCGGCCTGCACCGGCCTGGGCACGACCATGGAGTTCGACCCCGACCTGATCATCCCCAACCCGCATCTCAGCCTGGCCGAAGGCGCGGTCGTGCCGTTCACCCAACACGCTCACCACGACGGCTATCACTGGCAGCTGCTGAGCTCGGCAGCGCGGCACTACGGCATCGAGCTGCGCACGCCCGTGAAGGACATCCCCAAGGACAAGCTGGAGAAGCTCCTGCGGGGAAGCGGCGACGAGCCCATCACCCTGCGGTACGAGAACCGCTACGGGCGCACGCGGGAATACCAGACGACCTACGAGGGCATCATCCCCAACCTGGAGCGGCGCTACCGCGAGACCACCTCCGACTATATGAAGACCGAGTTCTTCGAGCGGTACATGTCCAGCCGGCCGTGCCCCGAGTGCAAGGGCAAGCGCCTCAAGCCGGAGGTCCTGGCCGTTACCGTCGGCGACCGCTCGATTGTGGACGTCACCCGCATGGCGGTAGGCGAGGTGCTGGACTTCTTCGACAGGCTCGATCTCACCGACCGCGAGCGGCTGATCGCCGCCCAGATCCTGAAAGAGATCCGTGCCCGCGTGAAGTTCCTGGTGGACGTAGGGCTCGAATACCTGACGCTGGACCGGGCGGCGGCAACGCTGGCCGGCGGCGAGGCCCAGCGCATCCGGCTGGCGACGCAGATCGGCTCAGGGCTGATGGGCGTGCTGTACATCCTGGACGAGCCCTCAATCGGGCTGCATCAGCGCGACAACGGTCGGCTGCTGAATACGCTGGTGCACCTGCGCGACATCGGCAACACGCTGCTCGTGGTGGAGCACGACGAGGAGACGATTCGCACTGCCGACCACGTCATCGACATTGGCCCGGGCGCCGGTGAGCACGGCGGCGAGATCGTCGCCCAGGGCACGATCGACGACATCATCGCCTGTCCGCGATCGATCACCGGTCAGTTCCTGTCCGGCCGGCGGGAGATCCGCGTGCCTGGCCGGCGACGGCGCGGCAACGGCAAGTTCCTGGATGTCATCGGCGCGCGCGAGCACAACCTCCGCAATATCGACGTGCGCATCCCGCTGGGCATGTTCGTGGGCGTGACGGGCGTGTCCGGCAGCGGCAAGAGCACGCTGATCAACGAGATCCTGTACAAGCGCCTGGCGCAGCACCTCTACCGCGCCAAGGATCGCCCTGGCGAGCACGAGGAAATCCGCGGGCTGGAGCACCTGGACAAGGTCATCGACGTCGACCAGTCGCCCATCGGCCGTACGCCGCGCTCCAACCCCGCCACCTACACCGGCGTGTTCACGCAGATTCGCGAGACGTTCGCGCAGGTGCCAGAGGCGCGCATTCGCGGCTACCAGGCGGGCCGCTTCTCGTTCAACGTCAAGGGCGGGCGCTGCGAAGCCTGCCGCGGCGAGGGCATCATCCAGATCGAGATGCAGTTCCTGCCGGACGTGTACGTGCCCTGCGAGGTCTGCAAGGGCAAACGCTACAACCGCGAGGCCCTCGAAATCCTCTACAAGGGCAAGAGCATCGCCGACGTGCTGGACATGACCGTCGAGGAGGCGGTGGACTTCTTCCAGAACATCCCCAGCATCAAGAGCAAGCTCCAGGTGCTGGCCGACGTCGGCCTCGGCTACATCCGCCTCGGCCAGCCCGCGACGACCCTCTCGGGCGGCGAAGCGCAGCGCATCAAACTCTCCTCGGAGCTCTCGCGGCGCTCGACGGGCCGCACCCTGTACATCCTGGACGAGCCGACGACGGGCCTGCACTTCGCCGACATCGAGCGGCTGCTGCACGTCCTGCAGCGCCTGGTCGACGCCGGCAACAGCGTGGTCGTCATCGAGCACAACCTCGATGTGGTGAAGAGCGTGGACTGGATCATCGACCTCGGACCGGAAGGCGGCGCCGGCGGCGGCACGATCATCGCCGAGGGCACGCCCGAGGAAGTCGCCCAGGTCGAGCGCTCGTACACCGGCCAGTTCCTGGCGCGCATGCTTCCCGGCGTCGCCCGCGAAGCCGTAGCGGTCTAGCCTCCCTACCGCCAGTACCAGCGAGTCGCGCCAAGCAGCACGGCTGTGTAGAGTACGGACAAACCGTTATGGCTGATCGTCTGGTCGGGTTCGGCAAGGAGGCGCCGGCGCTGCTGGAAGTGATGCGCCTGGGCGCCCTGGCCGGCGACGCCGACCGGGTGGTCGACCTCTTGTGCGAGCAGGCGGCTCGTCTCACCGGCGCCGACTACGCCGGCCTGCGGCTGGAGGACGAGAACCATCAGGTGGAATGGCGCGGCATGTGGGGCAACCGCACGGACGCCTGGCGCAAGCACCGCTCCGCCTCGCATCGCGGCGCCGCCACGGAAGCCATGGAAACCGGCCGCACCATCGTCAGCAGCGGCCAAGAATTCCTGGCGCGGCGGGCCAGTGTGAACAGCCATTCCGTGCGGGCCAACGAGGGCGGTGTGGTGGAGATAGCCACGCCCTTGACCTATGGCGATCGGCCGATGGGCACCCTCATTCTGGGCTGGCGCTCCGAGGTGAGCATCAGCGACGAACAGATTGGCGTGGCCGAAGCTCTGGCCGGCTACGGCGCGCTGGTGCTCGAGAACGCCCGCTCCCGCCTCGAGTCCGAGCGGCGCCGAGCCGAGGCCGAGGCGCTGGCCGACCTGGCGCGCCAGGGCGCGGCCAACCAGCAGGTGGAGGCCGTGGTGGACCTGGTCTGCCGCCGCGCCTGCGAGCTGGTGGGCTCGGATTTCGCCGCGCTGCTGATGCGCATGCCGGATGGCGGCGTCGACTGGCTGGGCGTGTCCGGGAACCGCTCCGGCATCTGGCACGAGCGGCACCATCCCTCGGGCCGCGGACCGGCGGCTACTTCGATGGCCGAAGCTCGCACGGTCGTGTTCAAGAACCAGGATCCCAACGCCGACGGCACGCTCGACGGGCTGGCCGTGCTGGGCTCGGAGGGCACCCAAACGGCGGTCGCCGTGCCGCTGCTGCGGCGCGACGGGCCCTTCGGCAGCCTGGTGCTCGGCTGGCGCACGCCGCAGACCATCACCGATCGGCAGCGCCGGCTGACGGAGGCGCTGGGCGGCTACACGGCGGCAATCCTGGACAACGCGCTGTCGCATGCGGAGTCGGAGCGGCGGAGATCGCAGGCCGAGGCGCTGGCCGAGCTGGTGCGCGAGGGCGCCGGCGAGCACCAGATCGAGCGGACGATCACGCTGGTGTGCCATCACGGCGCTCGCCTGGTTGGGGCCGACAGCGCGTCGGTGACGTTCGTGGAGGGCGACCATCGCCAGGTGTACCAGGAGCTGGACGGCGAGATCACCACGCGCCAGGCCCGCCGTAGGCGCGGCAGGGGCCCCACCAACCGGGCCATCACGGCCGGACGCCCGATCGTCTTCGAACACATCCCCGACCAGGACGATCCGTCTCCTGTGCACACGCAGCATGCCGCCGTCACCGCCATCGCCGCGCCGTTCGCCGGCCGAGAGGGCCTGCGTGGCGCGCTGCACCTGTGCTGGCGCAGCGTGGTTCCAATCACCGCCGGGCAGCTTCGGTTGGCCGAAGCGCTGGCCGGCTACGCCGCCGTGGTGTTCGAGAACGCTCGGGCGCACGCGGCGCTGCAGGAGCGGGCCGAGACCGTCCGCCTGGCGAACGAGCAGTTGACCCGGCTGGACGAGATGAAAAGCAACCTGATCAGCAACGTCTCGCACGAATTGCGGACGCCGCTGACTTCAATCCGGGCCTTCTCCGAGCTGCTTCTCGATCCTGCCATGGACGGCGGCACGCGCCTGGAGTTCGCGCAGATCATCAACGCCGAGTCGGAGCGCCTCACGCGCCTGGTCAGCAACCTGCTCGACCTCAGCCGGATTCAGTCGCACGGCGTCTCCTGGGACTTCAGGGACGTGGACCTGACCAAAGAGCTGGAGCGCGCCGTGTCCGCGCTCATGCCATCGGCGGAGGAAAAGCGCCTGACGCTCCGGCTGGATGTCCCGCCTGAGCTGCCGTCCGTCACCGCCGATGCCGACGGCCTGCAGCAGGCGCTGGTGAACCTCATCTCCAACGCGATCAAGTTCACGTCGTCGGGCGAGGTGGTGGTCCGGGCCGAGCGGCGCAAGGGAAAGGTCCGCGTTGCGGTGCGAGATACCGGGCCGGGCATTTCGATCGAGGACCAGGTCCACATCTTCGACCGCTTCTACCAGTCCGGGAACATCCTGACCGCCAAGCCGGCCGGGACCGGGCTGGGGCTGGCGATCACCAAGGAAATCCTCATCCAGCACGGGACCGACATCAGCCTCACGTCATCGCCTCAAGGCAGCGAGTTCAGCTTCCTGCTGCCGTCCAGCGCTCCAGCCCTGGCGGTGTAACAATCTGCTGCGTATGAAGCGCAGCACGGACTGCATCCTCACCACCCACACCGGCAGCCTGGCCCGGCCCAAGGAGCTGCTGGAGCTGATGCAGGCGCGCTCGCAGGGCAAGGCCGTGGACCAGGCCGAGTTCGATGCCCGAGCCCGCGCGGCCGTGGCCGACATCGTTAAGAAGCAGGCCGAGAGCGGCATCGACATCGTGAACGACGGCGAGCAGAGTAAGGCCGGCTTCTTCGTCTACGCCGTGGAGCGGCTTACGGGGATCGAACCGACGGAGGCTGGCGAGGACCCCCGCGCCGGCTGGAAGGCCGAGATCGAGGCCTTCCCCGAGTACTACGCGCAGTACTTCGGCCACAACATGCAGAGCGTTGCCGGGATGCGGCCGCTGGCGATCACGGGGCCGATCTCGTACAAGGGCCAGGCGGCGATCAAGCGCGACGTCGAGAACCTGAAGGCGGCGCTCCAGGGCGTGCAGGTTGAGGAGGCGTTCATGCCCTCGCTTGGACCGCGGATGCTGGGCAAGAACCTGCACTACAAGACGGACGAGGAGTGCATCTTCGCCGTGGCCGAGGCGATGCGGGAGGAGTACCAGGCCATCGTCGACGCGGGCTTCCTGCTGCAGGTTGACGACCCCTGGCTGGCGGAAGGCTACAAGGACAACGTTCGCGCCGAGACGCACGTCGAAGCCATCAACCACGCCATTCGCGGCATCCCGCCCGAGAAGGTGCGCTTCCACACCTGCTACGGCATCAACGAAGGGCCGCGCATCCACGACTCGGCGCTGAAGGACTACATCCAGCACATGCTGCGCATCAACGCCGGCGCCTACTCCTTCGAGGCGGTGAACCCGCGCCACCAGCACGAGTGGCACGTGTTCGAGGACGTGAAGCTGCCGGAGGGCAAGCTCATCATCCCGGGCATGGTCAGCCATGCCAGCAACATCGTCGAGCACCCCGAGCTCATCGCGGACCTGCTGGTGAGCTACGCCAACCTGGTCGGCCGCGAGAACGTGATCGCCGGCAGCGACTGCGGCTTCTCTTCGCAGGCGACGTTCACGCCCGAGGTCCATCCCACCGTCGTGTGGGCCAAGTTCCAGGCCATGGCTGAAGGCGCCCGCCTGGCCAGCAAGCGCCTATGGCGGTAAGCGCCGCTCGCCCTCCGCAGGAGTTCAGCGGCTTTCCGCCGGGCGGGTTCGACTTCTTCCTGGAGCTGTCCCACCGCCAGAGCCGGGACTGGTTCAAAGCCAACAAGCAGCGCTACGAGACCCTCTGGGTCAAGCCGATGGAGGCGCTGCTGGCCGATATCTCCCAGCGCATGAGCGACGTGTTCCCGGAGATGCCCCAGGCGCCGAGGCACATCTTTCGTATCTATCGGGACACGCGCTTCTCGCCCGACAAGTCGCCCTTCAAGACGCACATCGCCGGGCACGTCCCCATTCGCCGTCACGAGATCGAGGGCGACTGGTCGATCCCCAGCGTGTACGTCCATTTCGGCCTGGACGACAGCGTCGCCGGCGTGGGCCGCTGGGGCATGGACAAGGATGCCGTTCAGGTGTTCCGCGAGGCGGTGGCCGACGACCGCAAAGGCGCGGAGCTCCAGAAGATGGTGTCGGCCCTGGAGGCGGACGGCTTCCACGTCTCCAGCCACGAATCCCTCAAGCGCGTACCAGCGCCCTACCCGCAGGATCATCCCCGAGCCGAGCTCCTCAAGCTGAAGGGCCTGGCCGTCTCGAAGGTGAACCTGCCCGAGGACCTCATGCCCTCGCCCGACTTCGCCGGCTGGCTGTCCGAGCAGCTTCACAAGGCGGCGCCGGTCGCCAAGTGGCTCGAGCGCCACGTCAAAGCGGGCCCTAACGTTTAGAGGCCGTAGAAGCGCTGGGGGTTCGTCTCCAGGATCTTGCGGGCAGCCGCTTCGCTCAGCTGGCCGTCTTCGACCTTGCGCTGCAGCTCTTCGAAGGCGCTCAGGTTGGCGGAGATGTCGGTGTGGCTGTAATCGGTGCCGAGCATCAAGCTGTCCTCAGTGCCGAACTTCAGCAGGTACTCCACGTCGTCGAACGGATCGAGCGTGATGAAGAAGCGGTTGCTGCGGAATACGTCCGAAAACAGCTCCATCAGGCTGGGGAAGTGGGTCTGCACGCCGCGCAGCCCCTGGCGCTTCTCCGCGGCGCGTTCGGCCAGCACGTAGGGTAGCCATGACGCGCCGGCTTCGATGAAGCCGAAGCGCAGGCTCGGGAATTTCTCCGGAATCCTGGCGCTCAACAGCGCGCCGAAGGCGCCGATGATGGGCGTGCCGCGATCCCCGGCCGGGTCGCGACCCGGGTGCCCGGTGTGGATGCACAGCGGCACATCCAGCGCATCGGCTTCCTCGTATACCGGGAAGAAGTGAGGGTCGCTCACCGGCCGCTCGAGGTCCAGTCCCCGTTTGTAGATGCCGCAGGCGCCGTTGGCCTTGGCCCAGCGCAGCTCCTCCGCGGCCTTCTCCGGCTGGAGCCACGGCAGCACCGCCGCCCACCGGAGCCGCCCGTTGGTGCCGGAGCACTTGTCCGCCATCCAGCGGTTGTAGGTCGTCGTCAGGGCGTACTCCGCTTCGGCGTTCGAGGTGCTGTAGCGGATGAAAAACGTCGGAAAGATGACCTGCACGTCCACGCCCATGCGGTCCATGTGCGCCAGCCGGCCGGGCACGTCCTCGAGCTCGCGGAAGACGCGTGGCGGGTGGTTGACGTCGTCGCGGATGGCGCGGTTCTGGAGCCGTCCTTCCACCACCCAACTGCGGCTGGTAGTGGCGTTCAGCCCGGTCCGTGCCGCCTCGTGCGGCGCCACCGTCACCGTGGCCGGGATGTACTTACACCAGGGCCCCTGCTCGAGCGCGCTCCAGGTGGACTCGGACTCGTCGACGTGGGTGTCAGCGTCTATGACCGGCATACCGCTTGCAGGGTAGCACCGCCTGCTGCACCCCTAAGCCTTGGGCGGGCCTACCAGAACGTCCTCGCCTTCGACGAGCACTTGGTAGGTGGTCAGCGGATCGACGGGCGGGCCCCAGGTGGCGGCGCCGGTCCGCAGGTCGAACTTGCCGCTGTGCAGCGGGCAGACGATCTCGCAGCCGGAGACGGTGCCCTCGTCCAGGTAGCCTTCGGCGTGGGTGCATACGCCGCTGACGGCGTAGAACTCCCCGCCGGCGCGCGCCAGCACGACGTCTTCGCCTCCCGCCGTGACCTGCCGCATGTCCCCATCCTGCAGCTCGTCCACGCGCGCCACGACCTCGAAACCTTCAGGCATTTACCGCCTTCCCGCTATTTTGATTTTCGCTTCCTTTCTGCGATACTACAGAAACCAAAGCTATGACCGACGCCATGATGCGGATCAACGAGCTGATCGCCGAACGGCAGGCGCTGTTCAGCGCCGGCGCCGACGGCCACCTGCCGGAGGAAGATCGTGCCCGCATGAAAGAGATTACGGCGGAGATCGCTCGCCTGTGGGACGAGCATCGCCGCGCCGGGCACCCTCCTGCCGAGCCCCCCGTGGACTACGACTTCGAGCGCCCTCGGCGGGGTCGCAAGCCCAAGCACCTGACCGAGCAAGCCGCCTAAGCCAGCAGTTGGCGGCGTTCCGGGCCGGCCGGTTGGTGGTCAAAGTCGCCGCTGCTGACGCCTCGGCTGGCTACACTCCCGCCTAGAAATGGACCTCCCCAAGGCGCTGCAGGCGAGGCTGAAAAGTCTCCCCGATAAGCCCGGCGTCTACCTGCACAAGGACGCCGAGGGGACGGTCCTGTACGTCGGCAAGGCTAAGAGCCTGCGCAATCGTGTCCGCTCGTACTTCAACGCCGAGTACTCCAAGACGGCCAAGCTGCGCTCGATGGTGTCCCAGGTGGCGGACGTCGACTACTGGCTGGTGGACAACCCCGTTGAGGCGCTGGCGCTCGAGTGCAACCTCATCAAGCGCTACCGGCCGAAGTACAACGTCATGCTGCGGGACGACAAGAACTACCCGTACATCAAGATCTCGCTGGACGAGGACTTCCCCCGCGTCTACCGCACCCGCAACTACCGCAAGGATGGCGCCCGCTACTTCGGCCCGTACACCAGCTCGAAGTCGCTGGACGACACGCTCCGGCTGCTGAAGCGCATCTTTCCTTACCGGTCCTGCAACCGGCCCATGGCCGATACGCCGCTCGATCCCAGCAAGCCGCTGAACGCCCGGACACGGCCCTGCCTCGACTTCTACATCCACCGCTGCGTCGGGCCGTGCATCCGCGCCTGCACCAAGGACGAGTACGCCGCCGTGATCGAGGACGTGGAGCGCTTCCTCGAGGGCAAGCACGACCAGATCCGCAAGGGTATGGAGAAGCGCATGCTCGAAGCCGCCGAGGACCTGCGCTTCGAAGAGGCGGCGCTGATGCGCGACCGCGTGAAGGCGATCAACCGCGTGCTCGAAAAGCAGCGGGTCGTCTCGACCGGCATGGAGGACCAGGACGTCGTCGGCCTGGCGCGGGACAAGGGCGACGCCTGCGTGATGCTGCTGACCATCCGTGGCGGGAAGGTGCTGGGCCAGCAGGATTACGTCATGCAGGGCACCCAGGACGAGAGCGAGGCCGAGATCCTGGAGAAGTTCCTGGAGCAGTACTACGACACCGCCGCCAGCCTGCCGCGCGAAGTGCTGCTGCAGCACGAGGTCGAAGAGCCCGAGACGGTGGGCGAGTGGCTGAGCCAGAAGCGCGGCCGCAAGGTGGTCGTGCTGACGCCCCAGAAGGGCGACAAGAAGCGCCTGATCGAGCTGGCCGAGAAGAACGCCCGCGAGACGCTGCAGACGCTCAAACTGAAGTGGCTGACCGACGACCAGAAGGTCCAGGCCGGCCTGACGGAGCTGGCCGACTACCTGGAGCTGGACCGCGTTCCGCAGCGCATCGAGTGCTACGACATCTCCAACATTCAGGGCAAGGATTCAGTCGGCTCGATGGTGGTGTTCGTGGGCGGGCGGCCCAAGAACAGCGAATACCGCCGCTTCAAGATCAAGACCGTCACCGGCGCGGACGACTATGCCTCCATGAAGGAGGTGCTGAAGCGCCGCTTCCGCCGGGCAAACGCCGCCGAGGACGACATGTCGTCGTGGGGCCGCCTGCCTGACCTGATCGTCATCGATGGCGGCAAGGGCCAGCTTGGCGCGGCCGTGGAGGCGCTGGCCGAGGTGGGCATCGACTCCGTGCCGGTGGCCGGCCTGGCCAAGGAGCGCGAGGAGCTGTTCCTGCCGGGCAATCCCGATCCCATCCTGCTGCCCGCCACCTCGCAGGGCCTCTACCTGGTGCAGCGCATCCGCGACGAGGCGCACCGCTTCGCCATCACCTACCACCGAAGCGTCCGCGCCAAGACCTCGATCGCCTCCCAGCTCGACGAGATTCCGGGCATCGGCCCCCGCCGCAAGAAGGACCTTCTCAAGCGCTTCGGCTCCGTCAAAGGCATCCGCCAGGCGTCACCGGACGAGATCGCCGCCGTGCCCGGCTTCAGCCGCAAGCTGGCCGAGCTCCTGAAGGAGTATTTGCCCGACGAAGAACTCCCTCTCCAGCCGCAGCGGGAGAGGGCGGGGGAGAGGGTCCCCGCCTAGCTTGGCTATCGACCCTCTCCCTAGCCCTCTCCCTCGCGCGGGAGCTGGAACTCAGTTCGTCGAGGTCGTGGTCGACACCACCATCAAGCGCGGGGCTCAGACCTACACCTACGCGCTGCCGCCGGGGGTCAGCGTCGAACCGGGCCAGCGGGTAGCCGTTCCATTCGGCAGCCGGCAGATGGACGGGGTTGTCCTGCGGCTCACGGATGAGCCGGTGCCCGACGTGCGGCCGCTGTTGCGCGCTGGCGAGCCCCTGCTGCTGCCGCACCAGCTCGAGCTGGCCGAGTGGATCGCCAGCCACTACGCCGCGCCGATCAACGACGCGGTGGCGCTGTTCCGCCCACCCGCCGGCGGCACGCCGCGCCTGCGGCGCATCGCCCGGCTGAGCCGCAACGTGGACGTTCCCGGCGTGATGGGCGAGCTGGCTCGTGCTCCTCGCCAGCAAGCGACGCTGGAAGCGCTGATGCTCGCGCCGCTGGGGCTGGACGCGCGAGTCTTGCCGTCGGAGGATGCGCTCAGCGCCCTGGTCGCGCGCGGCCTGGTCGAAGTCATCACGGAAGTCGACGAGCCGCCGCCAATCGCGCCCGAAACCGCGCAGATCCTGCCGCTGCGGCTGACCGAGGCGCAGGAAAAGGCTCTCGAGGCGATCCGCACTGAGCCGGGCCATCGCGTGTTCCTGCTGCACGGGGTCACCGGCTCGGGCAAGACGGAGGTCTACCTGCAAGCCATCGCGGACGCGCTGGAGCGCCGCAAGCAAGCGCTGCTGCTGGTCCCGGAGATATCCCTGACGCCGCAGACCATCGCCTGCTGCGCGTCGCGCTTCCCGGGCCGGGTGGCGGTGCTGCACAGCGCGCTCACCCAGCGTCAGCGGTTCGGGGAGTGGCACCGCATCCGGCAGGGCGCGGTGGACCTGGTGATCGGCCCGCGCTCGGCGCTGTTCGCGCCGCTGCGCGATCTGGGGCTCGTCGTCATCGACGAGGAGCACGACTGGACATACAAGCAGGAGCAGTCGCCGCGGTACCACGCGCGCGAGACGGCGATCAAGCTGGCGTCACTCGTCGGAGCCAAGGTGATCCTGGGCTCCGCCACTCCGGACCTCGGGTCGTACTACAAGGCCCAGACGGGCGCGTTCAGCCTTCTCACGCTGCCTGACCGCATCGCTACGCCGAAAGCCCTCAGCACTCAGGGCTCGGCGCTGAGCGCCTCATCCTGGCTCCCGCCGGTGCGCATCGTGGACATGCGCCAGGAGCTGCGGGCCGGCAACCGCACCATCTTCTCGCGGGAGCTGCAGGACGCGCTGCGGGGCACGCTCTCGCGCAGGGAGCAGGCGATCCTGTTCCTCAACCGGCGCGGCACCAACACCTTCGTACTCTGCCGCGAGTGCGGCTTCGTGCTGGAGTGCCAGGACTGCAGCCGCTTGCCGTTGACCTACCATGCCGTCGGCAACCGGCTGCAGTGCCACAACTGCGGGCGCGTGGTCCGCCCGCCGGACCGCTGCCCCGACTGTTCGTCGATGCGCATCCGCTACTTCGGCCTGGGCACCCAGCGCGTGGCCGAAGAGATCGAGGTGCTGCTGCCGCAGGCGCGCATCCTGCGCTGGGACCGCGACACCGCCCGCACCCGTGAGGACCACGAGCGCGTCGTGGAGGCTATGCGCGAGCACCAGGCCGACGTGCTCGTGGGCACGCAGATGGTGGCCAAGGGCCACGACCTGCCGCTGGTGACGCTGGTGGGGGTGATCTCGGCCGACGCCATGCTCCAGCTGCCGGATTTCCGCTCGGCCGAACGCTCGTTCCAGCTGCTGACCCAGGTGGCCGGCCGCGCCGGGCGCGGGCCGGGCGGCGGCTCGGTGCTCATCCAGACCTACAACCCACACCACCCCACGCTGGCGCTGGCCGCCCGGCACGACTTCCACACCTTCTTCCGCAACGAGATCCAGTTCCGCAAGCACATGGGCTACCCGCCCTTCAGCCATGTCGTGAAATTCGTGTACTCGCATGCCAGCGCCGAGAAGTGCGAGCGCGAGGCGCGCGTCCTATTCACTCAGCTGTCCGAGCGAATCGCCGGGCTGGACCCGGCCATCGACCTGACCGGCCCGCTGCCGCCGTACCTGGAGAAGTCGCACGGCAAATTCCGCTGGCAGATCGTGGCCCGCGGACCCGATGTCCGGCCGGTCCTCATCTCCGATTTACCAAGCGGCTGGTCAATCGATGTCGATCCAGCCAGCGTGCTTTAATGCCCGCATGAATCGCCGTGCATTCATCCGTTTGTCCGGACTATTAGCTCTCGGCGGGCTGCTCCAGGCGTGCGGCGGTGGCGCCGCGGCTCCGGCATCGAGCGCGCCCGGCTCGCCATCTACTGCCGCCCCGGCCAGCAAACCGGCTGCTCCAGCCAGTGCCGCCTCCGTCTCGGCCAAACCGGCCGCCTCCGGTGCTTCGGCCAAGCCAGCCGCCTCCGCGGCGAACGCCAGCGCGGCCGCCAAGCCGGGCTCAACGCCCAAGCTGCGCGTGACCTACGGCGCGCTGGTCGGCTCCTTCCTGCCGCTGTGGATGGCCAAGGAGATGGGCGGCTTCGAGAAGTACGGCGTCTCGGTCGAGATGAGCTTCGTCGAGACCAACAACGCGGTCGCCGGCGAGATCGCCAACGAGATCGACGTGATGGAGGTGTCGGCCGCGCCCGTGATCACTGCCGATACCAACGGCAACACCGACCTGGTGATGATCGCCTCGGCGCTGAACCATCCCATCCTGGCGCTGTACGCGGAACCGTCGATCACGACCGCCGATCAGCTCAAAGGCAAGCTCGTCGGCACCGACAAGCCTGGAACGCCGGTGGACTACGCCTGCCAGGTTGCCCTCAACCTGCTCGGCCTCAAGCCGACCGACGTGCAGCTGCGGCCTCTTGGCCCCGGCCAGATCCTGCCCGCGCTGGAGACCGGCCAGCTCCCGGCAGGCATGCTGGCGCCACCGGAGACGTACGAGGCCGAAGCCAAAGGCTTCAAGGTGCTCAAGGACATCTACTCCCAGCCCTACCAGAACGTGGCCCTGGTCGCCCGCAAGTCGCGGCTGGATCAGCTTGCGGCGGGCATCAAGCCGCTGCTAGCCGCCTACCGCGACGGGATCGCCGCCATCTTCGACAATCCCCAGCTGTCGATGAAGGTCCAGGGCGAGTACGCCAAGATCACCGACCAGACCATTCTGCAGAAGAACCAGGACTTCTACACCAAGACGGCGCCCTTCCAGCGGGACATGCAGCCGACCATGGAAGGCATCCAGCAGATGATCGACTTCCTGGGCAACAGCGTGACGCCGAAAGCCAAGGGCCACAAGGCCGAGGAGTTCGTGGACCTGCGATTCCTGAACGACCTGCCCAAGGCGTCTTGATGGATCGACGCGAGTTCCTGCGAGCGGCCGGGCTGGCCGTCGGGACGCTCGGCCTGGGAGGCCTGCTGCAGGCCTGCGGCGGAGCAGCCGCTCCCGCTTCCTCGGCAGCCCCGCCCGCGACATCCGCCGGAGGGGCGCCTTCCGCCGCCGCTTCGGCCAAACCGGCGGGCTCGGCTTCCGCGAAGCCGAGCGCGGCATCCGCCAAGCCAGGCGCTTCGGCGGCTGCCAGCGCGGCGGCCAAGCCCGGCGGCAAGCTGGTGGTGTCCTATGGCTCGGTGGCCGGCTCGTTCTGGCCGCTGTGGATGGCCAAGGAGCTCGGCGGCTTCGACAAGTACGGCGTCAACGTCGAGATGCCCCTGATCGAGACGAACGCCGCGGTGGCGGCCGAGATTGCCAACCAGCTCGACGTGATGGAGGTCTCGGCAGCGCCGATCATCGGCGCCGACGTCAACGGCAACGTGGACCTGGTCATGATCGCCTCGGCGCTCAATCACCCCATCCTGGGCCTGTACACCACGCCCGACATCACCAATGCCGACCAGCTCAAGGGCAAGGCCATCGCCTCCGGCCCTCCCGGCTCGCCAGTCGACTACTCGGCCAAGCTGTCGCTGTCCCTGCTGGGGCTGAAGCCAAGCGACGTGCAGCTGCGCTCCATCGGCACGGCCGAGCAGATCACGGCTGCGCTGCTGTCCGGCCAGATGCAGGCCGGCATGGTCGCACCGCCGCAGACCTTCCAGGTGGAAGCCAAAGGCTTCAAGCTGCTGAAGAACATCTTCAGCCAGCCGTATCAGAACGTGGCTCTGGTCGCCCGCCGGTCCCGGTTGGACCAGCTCGCGCCGCAGCTGAAGCCGCTGCTGGCGGCCTATCGGGACGGCATCGCGAACATCTACGACCAGCCCGACCAGGCCATCAAGGTGCTCGACAAGTACGCCAAAGTGGGCGACCAGGACATCCTCAAGAAGACGCTGGACTTCTACACCAACCCAAGCTTCGCGCCCTTCCAGAAGGACATGCAGCCCACGACGGAAGGCATCCAGGCGATGATCGACTTCCTGGCCGAGACCTCACCGAACATCAAGGGCCACAAACCGGCCGAGTACGTCGACCTGCGCTTCCTGAACGACCTGCCGAAGTAAGCCGCCCACGAGGCGCGCTCAGTGCATGTTGGTGCCGCCGTCCACGTTCAGCGTCTGGCCGGTGACGAACCGGCTGGCGTCTGAGCACAGGAAGATCATCGTGCCGACGAGGTCCTCCGGCCGCTGCTCGCGCTTGAAGCGCCGGTCCTGGGCGCGCGACTGCATGTCGGCTTCGGGGTAGACGGCCTTGGCGCGCTCGCTGGAGGTGAGGCCGGGCGTGATGCAGTTGACGCGCACGCCGTACTCGCCCATCTCCTTGGCCAGCACGCGGGTCATCGCCCACACCGCGCCCTTGCTGCTGACGTAGTGCATGAACCCCGGCGAGCCGCTGAAGATGGTGCCGGAGGAGATGTTGACGATGACGCCGCCGCGCTGCTGCTTGAACACGGGCGCCACCGCGCGCGAGCAGAGCCAGACGCCGCGGACGTTCACGGCCATCACCTTGTCCCACTCGTCGATGCCAATGTCCTCGAAGCTCTTGCGCGGCAGGACCTCGGTGAAGATAGCGGCGTTGTTGACCAGGATGTCGATGCGGCCGTAGGCGTCCAGCGCCTGGGCCACCATGGCCTTGACGCTGTCCTCGTTGGCGCAGTCGACGCGCACGCCGAGGCCGTTCACTTCCTGGGCGACGCGCTTGGCGGCGGCCTCATCCAGGTCGGCCACGACGACTTTGGCCCCCTCGCCCGACAGGCCGCGGCAATAGCGCATGCCGATGCCGTTTCCGCCGCCGGTGACGATGGCGACTTTGCCTTCTAAGACCATGGAAATACCTCAGCTACGTGCTTGTTAGCCATCGTTATACTCGAACCCGCGATATGCCCAAGCTGCTAACCGTCCGCCAGGACGGCGACCCCGTCCTGCGCCAGAAGGCGAAAAAGGTCAGCCGCGTCGACGACTCGCTGCGGCGGCTGATCGACGACATGTTCCACACCATGTACAACAACGAGACTCGGGGCATCGGCCTGGCTGCGCCTCAGGTGGGCGTGAGCCTGCGAATGGTCGTCATCGACATGCAGGACGACGAGCACGAGCCGGTGGCGCTCATTAACCCCGAGATCATCAAGGCTTCGAAAGAGCTGGTGTGCGGCACTGAGGGCTGCCTGAGCGTGCCCGGCCTGCGCGGCGACGTCGAGCGCCACGAGTGGGTGACGGTCAAGGCGCGAGACGATCGCGGCCACGACACGCGCTTCAAGGCCGACGGCTGGTTCGCCCGCTGCATCCAGCACGAGATCGACCATCTGGACGGCATCCTGTTCACGGACAAGGCCACCAACATCCGCTACGCCGACGAAGACGACGTGGCCGAGGAGAACGCCGCCCGGGACGAGCGCGGCGAAAAAGTCCCCGTCAGTATCTGACTGACGCGCGCTGGCGAGTTGCGCCGCAAGCCAGCCGCCTAACCTACCTCCTCTCCTTCTGACCGCTTTGATCGCGATTCTCCTCTTTACACCGAATTCGTATCGCAGTACGATACGATTCACGCAAGGAGGCAGGACATGGCGGCAATCGGTCCACTGTTTCAGGAGCAGGTCTTCATTGGGGAAGAGGAGGAGGAGCGGCAGCCGAGCTGGCTTGCCCAGACCTACAAGACCCACGGCAGCCGCATCCTGGGAGTTGTGGCCGTCGTCCTGTTCCTTGCGCTGTGGGAGTGGGCTGGCACCAGCGGCGCCGTAAATCCGCTGTTCAGCAGCGCGCCCAGCCGCATCGCCACGGCCTTCGGCGGGCTCATCGCCAGTGGTGAGCTGGCCCACGACTGCGTCGTCAGTGGTCTCGAGTTCGTCTACGGCTTCGCGCTGGCCATCGTCATCGGCATCCCATTCGGCATCCTCATGGGCTGGTACAAGCCGCTCAATGCCATCCTCGACCCGTTCGTCAACTTCTTCTACGCCACGCCGCGCGTCGCTCTGCTGCCGCTGATGATCATCTGGCTGGGCATCGGCATCAACTCGAAGATCGCCATCGTCTACCTGGGCGCCATCTTCGCCATCCTGATCAACACCATCACCGGCATGCGGGCGCTCGACGCCAGCCAGATCAAGATGGCTCGGTCCTTCGGCGCGAACGACATGCAGGTGTTCAAGACCATTGCGCTGCCCGGATCAGTGCCGTTCATCCTGGGCGGCATCCGCCTTGGACTGGGGCACGCGCTGGTAGGCATCGTGGTGGGGGAGCTGTACGCGGCCACGGCCGGGGTCGGCTACCTCATCGCCGTCGCGGGCAACACCTTCCAGACAGACAAGGTGTTCGTGGGCATCGTGATCATCGCCGGCGCGGGCATGCTCCTCACCGCCATCTTCAAGCGGATCGAGGATCACTTCGACTCCTGGCGCCCCGAACGCTCCGTCTGATCTAGGCCCGCGTATCCTGGCCTACGATTGACGTATGGCCAGGATCGTCGGCGTGTTTGCCACCGGGCACGCGCCCAACATGGTGACCACTTTCGAACGCGCAGGCGAGGACATCTGCAGCCGCAGCGTCGCCGCCATGCAGCAGGTCGGCCAGCGGATCAAGGACGCCGGCGCGACCACGCTGATCACGATCAGCAACGACCACTTCAACAACCTCTTTCTGAATAACCTGCCGGCCTTGCTGGTGGGCGTGGCCGACGAGTGGATCGGCCCCGAGGACGACCTCCGCCAGGGCCAGGTGCGGATTCCCGGCAGCGGCGCCCTGGCCAAGCACATCGTGCAGCACATGTACCAGCACGAGGACTTCGAGCCAGCCGTCAGCCATCACCTCAAGCTGGACCACGGGACCTACGTGCCGGTCCGATACACCTTCCCCGACTTCGACCTGCCGCTCATCCCGATCCTCCAGAACACCGTCCAGCCGCCGCTGCCGCGGCTCGAGCGCTCGGCGGGGTTCGGGCACGCCCTGCGGCGCGCCATCGAGAGCTTCCCCGGCGACGAGCGGGTGGCGGTCGTCGGCGCCGGCGGGATGTCCCACTTCATCGGCGTCCCCGGCCAGGGCCGGATGAACGAGGAGTTCGACCAGCGCTGGGTATCGCTGTTCCGCGACGGCGACCTGCAGGGCTTGATCGACCTCAAGCCGGAGGAGATCGAAGCGGCCGGCAACGGCGCCGAGGAGATCCGCAACTGGATCTCGGCCATGGCCTGCGCCGAGGGCAGCCGCGCCGAGTGGCTGATGTACGCGCCCGTGCCCGCATGGCTGATCGGGATGGGCGTGGTGGACTTCCACTACTCGAAATAGTGCCGAGGCTCGTCTTCGCCGGGACGCCGGATTTCGCGGTGCCCTCGCTGGCCGCCCTTCTCGAGGCAGGCCACCGGCCGGAGCTGGTACTCACCCAGCCGGACCGGCCGGCGGGGCGGGGGCAGCAGCTGCAGCCGCCGCCGGTGAAACGCCTGGCGCTGGAGCGCAGGCTGCGCGTAGAGCAGCCCACCAAGCTGGATGAGGTCCGGGACGAGCTGGAGCGGCTCAAGCCGGAGATCATGGTCGTGGTCGCTTACGCGCACAAGATTCCCTACTGGCTCCTGACGCTGCCGCCGATGGGCGTGTTGAACGTCCACGCCTCCCTGCTGCCGAAGTACCGCGGCGCCTCGCCGGTCGCGGCGGCGCTGCTGAACGGCGACGAGGAGACGGGCGTGAGCATCATGCGCCTGGCCGAAGGCTGGGACACCGGCCCTGTGTTCCGGCAGCGGGCGCTTCCGATCGCGCCCGACGACAACGCCGGCACGCTCACCGACAAACTGGCCCAGCTCGGCGCCGAACTGCTGGTGGAAGTGGTGGACCTGCGCGCCCGCGGGATGATCACGCCCAGGCGGCAGGATGAGTCTCGGGCGAGCTACGCGCCGAAGCTCACGAAGGACGACGGCCGCATCGACTGGACGAAGCCGGCGATCCAACTCGCACGAGAGGTCCGCGCCTACACGCCCTGGCCCGGCTCCTTCACCACCTGGGACGGCAAGCTGCTGAAAGTCCTCGCCGCCAAGCCCTCCACCGCGGCGGGCTCCGGGCCGCCGGGCGCCGTCTCACCCGAGCTGACCGTGGCGACGGGCGAAGGTGCCCTCGCCCTCGAGCGCGTCCAGCTCGAGGGCCGCAAGCCCATGGACGCCGCCGAGTTCCTCCGCGGCCAGCCGGCCATCGCCGGCGCCGTGCTGGGCTGAGCGCCGCTCGCCGAGTGGTGTAGTCTCTGTCTCTGTTCCCAGCGCCACATCAAAGGAGATTCGTTTGGCCGATATTCCACGCCTGAACGGCGTTATCAAGCAGCTTGCGGCGGGCAAGCCGGTGTTCCTGCCGTTCACCCCGCCGACGGTGGAGGCGGCGATCGCCATCTCCACCACCCAATACGACGGCTGCGTGTTCGAGATGGAGCACAGCATCTACGACATCCGCGCCCTGCGCGATGCGCTGCAGTACATGCTGAACCGGCAGCAGCTGGTGGAGGGCGGCACGCTCGCGCCGCCGGTGACGCCCTTCGTGCGCATCCCGCCCAACGGCATCGAGAAGGTATCCTGGGTGGCCAAGCAGGTGCTGGACATCGGCATCTACGGCATCGTCTGGCCGCACTGCAGCACTGTCGAGGAAGCGATCAACGCCGTCAGCGCCTGCCGCTACCCTCGCCGCGAGGAGGCGCCGCGCTACTTCCCGCCGGGCATCCGCGGGGACGCGCCGACCACCGCCGCCCGCTACTGGGGCATCAGCAACCAGGAGTACTACAAGCGGGCCGACGTGTGGCCGCTGGCGCCGGACGGCGAGGTGATGGTCGTCCTCCAGTGCGAAGAGCTGCGGGCCATCAAGAACCTGCCGAAGATGCTGGAGGAGGTGCCGGGCATCGGCGCCATCCTGATCGGCGAGGGCGACCTGTCGCAGGAAATGGGCATCCCCCGCCAGTACGACCACCCCGATCTGCGCGCCGCGATGAAGGACATCGTGGACATCTGCAAGGCGCACAACGTGCCCGTCGGCCATCCGCACGTGGACGCCGACAACGTGGAGCGCGTGCTGAGCGAGGGCTACACCTGGCTCATGCCATCGGCCGTCACCACACATCCAGGCTTGATGAAAGGCCGCCAGCTCGCAGGAAGGTAACGAATGAAAGTCTGCATGTTCCACTTGATGCCCTATCGGGTGCTGCCGAACGACTTCAAGGAGCACTACAAGAGCGTCTGGGTGGACATTCCCAGCGAGCTGTTCGATCCACAGGTCGGCGCTCAACTGTACGACGAGTACCTCGACCAGCTGGAGTACGCCGCCACGCTTGGCTTCGACGGCATCTGCGTGAACGAGCACCACCAGAACGGCTACGGCCTCATGCCCTCGCCGAACCTGATGGCCGCCTCGCTGGCGCGCCGCACCAAGGACGTCGCCATCATCGTCCTGGGCAACTCGGTGGCGCTCTACAACCCGCCCACGCGCGTGGCCGAGGAGTTCGCCATGCTGGACTGCCTCACCGGCGGGCGGCTGGTAGCGGGCTTTCCGGTGGGCACGTCGCAGGACACCAACTTCGCCTACAGCGTCAATCCCGCCACCCTGCGCGAGCAGTACTACGAAGCCGTGGACCTGATCGTGGACGCCTGGACGCGACCCGAGGTGTTCAGTTTCGACGGCAAGTACACCCAGCTGCGCTACGTCAACATCTGGCCGCGGCCCATCCAGAAGCCCCATCCGCCGGTGTGGATCCCAGGCGGACGGTCCATCGAGACGTGGGGCTGGAGCCTGGACCACAACTTCGTCTACGCCAGCCTGTCCTACGGCGGCTACAAGCGCGCCCAGACCACGATGGACCACTTCTGGCAGGTGGCCGACAAGAAGGGCTACGACCGCAATCCGTATCGCGCGGGCTTCCTGCAGCTGGTGGTCGTGGGCAACAGCCGCGACGAGATCGACGACAAGTACGCCCAGCACGTGGAGTACTTCTACAACCAGATGCTGCACGTCTGGCCGGGCTACCAGGATGCGCCCGGCTACCGGTCCATCGACACGATCAAGGCCAGCCTTACCGGCGGGACGGCGCAGCTCGGCGATGCCGTCACCCGCTACGCGCCCTGGAAGCAGCTGGTCGACAACGGCAACGTCGTCGTCGGCACGCCCAGCCAGGTGGCCGAGGAGCTGGAGCACCTGGCCCGCAGCCTGCACGTCGGCCACCTGATGCTGCTGAACCAGATAGGCTCGATGCCGCCCGACCTGGCGCGCGAGAACATCCGCCTCACGGCCACGGAAGTGCTGCCCAAGATCCGCCACCTGTGGGACGGCGAGTGGGAAGACCACTGGTGGATTGCCTCGCAACGCTCTCCTGCGGCAGCGGGAGCTTTGTCATGACGAACGCAGTGAGGCATCCGGCCACCAAGCACGGATTCCTCGCTCTGCTCGGAATGACAACCGGGTTATGAGTAGCCGTCTGCTCCAGATCCACGGCGGCCAGCTCGAAATCGATGAGCTGGGCAGCGGCTCCCCGGTCGTATACCTGCACGGCATCTGGGATGCGCACGAGGACGCCTTCGTCGAAGAGCTGGCCAGGTCCTTCAGCGTGACCCGCCTGCACCTGCCCGGCTTCGGCCAGTCCACCGGGGATGAGAAGCTGCAGGACGTGCATGACGCCATCTACTGGCTGCTGGACGCCCTGGACGCCGCCGGCATCTCCGAGGCGGCGCTCATCGGCCACTGCCTGGGCGGCATGCTCGCCGCCGAGCTGGCGGCCGTCCAGCCGCGGCGCTTTCCGAAGCTGGTGCTCATCTCCCCGTTCGGCCTGTGGAACGGGCTGCACCCGACGATGGACTTCTTCGCCGCCAGCGCCGCCCAACTGGCGGAGGCGCTGCATGGCCCCGGCGCCGCGGCGCCCCTGCCCGGCGGCCAATCACTCGAGGAGGTGGTCGCGCGGGCCAAGGCGCGCGAGGTAGCGGCGCGGTTCCTGTGGCCGCTGCCGAACCGCGGCCTCAACAAGCGCATTCACCGGATCACCATGCCCACGCTGCTCGTTTGGGGCAGCGAGGACGGCATCACCCCGCCGGACTACGGGCAGGACTTTCGCCAGCTCATCCCCAGTTCGGAGCTGCACGTGGTTCAGGGCGCCGCGCACATGCCGCACCTGGCGCAGCCCCAGGCGGTGGCGACACTAGTGGAGGCATTCCTGAAGTGATCCGCGAGAGACTGGCTCCAGCGCTCATGGCAGCGATGACCCTGCTGGCATCCTGCGGGGGCACGGCTTCCGCGCCGGCATCCGGGTCGCCGAGCGCTGCGCAGCCGGCCGCCTCCGCTCGGACCTCTGCCGCGAACCTGCAGACGATGAAGATCGCCATCCCCAACAAGGGCTTGGGCTTGGGCTGGCTTGACGTGGCTCAGGCGTTGGGCTACTTCGAGCGGCAGGGGCTGCGCGCGGAGGTCACGGCGATGCCGCCGGCGACCAGCATCGCCGCGCTGCAAGCCGGTGAGCTGGACTACATGACCTCTACCGGCTCCGCGACGCGCGCCATCCTCAGCGGCAACGTGCCCATCCGGATCGTCTACATCGCCGCCAACCGGCCCGGTTTCCTGCTGGTAGGCGCCAAGGGCATCACCGATGTAAGCCAGCTCCGGGGCAAGGTGGTCGCCGGCTATGCGCCCCAGAACACCGTAAACGCCGTGCTCGTGGAGCTGCTGCGCCGGCGGGGCCTGGACCCAAGCCAGTACACCCTCGTGAATGCCGGCGCTGACGACGGCCGTGGCGCGGCGATCGTCAACGGCGTGGCTTCGGCCACGATCTTCGAGGTGGGCTCGGCGGTGCCGTTCATCAAGCAGGGCTACCCGGTGCTGGCCAACGCGGCCGAGCAGGTCGAGGTGCCGTTTACCGGCCTCATCGCCTCGACGGCGGCGCTGCAAGCTAAGCGCGATTTCATGAAGCGTGGCATGGCCGCGGTCATTGAGGGCCAGCGCACCATGCGCACGCAGAAGGACCAAGCGGTGCCCATCTTGGCCAAAGCGTTCGATTTGGGCGCCGACGACGTGGCGCGGATCCTTGACGAGCTGCAGCCGGGCTGGTCAACGGACGGCCGGCCGAGCGCCGAAGCCATCAAGTTCGAGTTCCAGCAGGATATGCAGGACATGAAACTCAGCAGCCTGCCGCGCGAAGACCAGATCTACGACTTCTCGCTGCTCGATGAGCTGTCGGGCAAGGCTTAGGCGCCGCCCAGCAGCTCCGCCAGGCGGCCGTTGACCCGCGCTTCGTAGTAGTCCCACGACTTGGTCGCGAGCAGGGCGGCGGCTTCGCGCGAAACGTTGACGTGCATGGGCGCGGCCCAGGCTGCAACGTCCTCCGGGCTCCACAGCTCCGGCTCCTCGCCGCGCGAGAGCAGCTCGTGCAGCACGTCGGCGTTCTCCTTCAGGTTCAGCGCCTTCAGGACTGTCCTGGCGACCTCGCCGGTCGCCACGACGTCGCCGTGGCCGCGCAGCAGCGCCGCCGAGCCGGCGCCCAGGGTGCGCGCCAGGGTGTCGCCGCGTTCGACGGAGTTGATCAGCCCGGCGCCGCGGTAGACCGGCAGCCCCTCCTGCCATTCCGGGACGTTGGACATGAGCAGGCCGCGCAGCTTGTGCCGCGACAGGCTGAAGATGCGCGACAGCCGCTGGTGCGAGTGCAGGACGCTGTTCACGTCCGGCCGCGCCCGATAGATGCAGGCGTGGATGGGCCACTCGGCGTTGGGCGTGCCATTCCCTCCCACCACGTTGCCGTCGAGGTCCAGCACGATGAAGTCCTCGGGGGTGACGAGCGCGGGACTGATGCCGCGGTTCATCAGGAACAGGTTGTCGTCACCCGGCAGGCGGGCGGACAGGTGCCCGAAGGCATCGACGATGTCCTGCTCCGCCAGGATGCGGCAGCCGGTCGTGAGCTTCTGAGCAAGCTCTTCAGTATTC
>Ga0209062_1002491_pt1 | contig 24497 bp, 20 predicted proteins | sample Coa_R2_2_FD_187158 | JGI IMG/M metagenome (GOLD analysis project Ga0209062, IMG submission 187158) | Surface soil microbial communities from Centralia Pennsylvania, which are recovering from an underground coalmine fire - Coalmine... | ecosystem: Environmental > Terrestrial > Soil > Unclassified... | reverse complement strand
GCGCGCACCGGGTTCGGCCCCGACCTATTCGCCAACCTGCGCTACCTGGCCGACGGCACCACGCCGGACCCGGACTTCGTGCTGAACTTTCCGCGCTACCAGGGCGCCAGCATCCTGCTGGCCCGCGCCAACTTCGGCTGCGGTTCGTCGCGCGAGCACGCGCCGTGGGCGCTGCAGGAGTACGGCTTCCGCGTGCTGATCGCGCCCAGCTTCGCCGACATCTTCTACAACAACTGCCTGGGCAACGGCATGCTGCCGATCGTACTGCCCGAGGAGGATGTCGACGCTCTCTTCAAGGCAACCGAAGCGCAGCCGGGTTTCCGCCTGCACGTCTCGCTGCCCGAGCAGACGGTGGAGACGCTTGACGGCACCGTCTACCGCTTCGAGATCGACCCGCGGCGCAAAGATGCCCTGCTGCGCGGCATGGATGCCATCGGCTGGACGGAGCAGTTCAATCCCGATATTGATGCCTATGAGGAGCGACGGCGCGGCGAGGCGCCGTGGCTGTTCGCCACGGCCTGAGCGCGGGAGGCGCAAGATGAGCACACAAGAGAAACCGACCTCCGCCCTGTACGCCACCATTCATAGCCAACCATCGCTGATACGGTCGGTGCTGGATGGCGCGTCGGAGTGGCTGCCGCGGGCAACTGAGTTGCTGAGCGGTGCCCGCCGCATCTTCCTGGCCGGTACAGGCACTAGCAGCCATGCCGCCGTGGTCGGCGAGCATCTGCTGCGCGCCGCCGGCCTCGACGCCTATGCCACCACCAACTTCGACTTCGTCACCTACCCGCGCCCGCTGCATGACGATGATGCCCTGATCATCTTCAGCCATCGCGGCAGCAAGACCTTCGGCAACCTGGCCATCGAGCGCGGCGCCGCGGCCGGCATCCCGGTTATCGGCATCACCGGCCAGGACTCGCCGATGGCCGGGCCCAACCTGGTGATCGCCACGGCCCCGCAGGAGAAGTCGGCCACGCACACGGCGAGCTACACGGCCAACCTCGCCGCCATGGCGGCCATCGCCGTGGCCCTTGGCGAGCAACGGGGGGAAGACATGTCCTCCATCGGCGCGGGCCTGCACCGCGTTCCGGAGGCCATGGAGGCGATGCTGGAGCGCGAGAACGAGCTGCGCTTGCACGCCTCGGCGCTGGCCGGGCGCAAGCGCCTGGTGCTGGCCGGCGCGGGCCCTAACGCCGTGACGGCCAAGGAAGGCGCACTCAAGATCAAGGAGTCGTGTTTCATCACGGCCGAGGGCTTCGAGCTGGAGACGCTGTTGCACGGCGGCCTGCAGGCGGTACACGAGGGCGATCTCGCCGTGGTGATCGCGGCCAACGGCCCGGCCATCGGGCGCACCGGCGACGCCGCTCGGGCCCTCTCGCTCATCGGCACGCAACTGGTGCTGGTCGCCGACGAGAGCATCGCCGGCATCATCGCGCCGCCCGGTGGGGCGATGGTGGTCGGTTTCCCCTCGGTGCCGGAGCAGATCAGCCCCATGCTGGCTGTCCTGCCGCTGCAACTGCTGGCCGCCTTTACGTCACAGGCCCTGCGTACCAATCCCGATGCGTTCCGGGCCGACGAGTCACTGTACAAGAACGTCAACGCCAGTTACAAGCTATAGAGATGCCCCGGCAGCTCATCAACGAGGCCATAACGGCAGGCGAGGTCGTGCTGATCGACCAGGACGGCGCCGACCGCGGCATCATGTCGCGCGCAGAGGCGCTCTCCCTGGCCCGTGCCCAGGGCTGTGACCTGGTGCAAGACGGCACCTTCTCCAGCCCGCCGACCTGCCGCCTGCTGGTCCGGGGCGCGGCGGCGCGTGCCTCTCGCGTGGCCGCGGACGCTCCGCCCAAGGAGATCCGCATCAGCACGGCCATGGGCGCCCACGACCTGGAGACGCGCCGGCGCCAGGCCGCGGATCTACTGGCCAGGGGCCACCGCGTCAAGCTCAGCTCCCGACTGCAACCGTCGGAACGATCCAACCAGACGGCGGCCCGCGCGCTGCTGGAAAGCACAGCGCGCCAACTGTCGGACAGTGCGTCGGTCGAGCGCAACGTGTTCAATGAGAAAGGCGCGCTGTCGATCCTGCTGGCTCCTCGCACCATTTGACGCCGCGCCCTCAGCATGCTACTGTTAGGTGGAACTTCAACTGAATAGCGTACCTACGGGAGCTCGGGTAGCCGGGCTGAGAGGGTGGCCAGTGGACGCCGCCGACCGTCGAACCTGATCAGGGTAATGCCTGCGTTAGGAAAGATGTTTCCCCCATCGGCGCCGCTGGAACCATAGCGGTGCCGTTTCGCTTCTATGGCCCTCCGCTCCGCACCAGCACTCCTTCGGGACGCTACGGAGGATTTGCATGGCGGTCATAGAGCGAGCAGATGCCGGTTCGCTTGCGCCTGCCCGGGCGAGGGGCGGCGCCGGTGCGATCGACATAGCCGGGGTGTCCAAGACGTATAGCATCGACGGCACGCCGTTACGCGTGATCGACGACGTCAACCTGCACGTGGCGACGGGCGAGTTCGTGACCATCGTCGGCCCCAGTGGTTGCGGCAAGAGCACGCTCCTGCGCCTCGTCGCCGGGTTAGAAGAACCGTCGGCAGGAAATATCTCGATCGCCGGACGGCCCATGGCCGAGCGCATGAACGCGTGCGGCTACATGCCCCAACGCGACATGCTCCTCCCCTGGCGCAACGTCGTCGACAACGCGGCATTGCCGCTGGAGTATCGCGGGCTGTCGCGCGGGGAGGCGCGCCGCGAAGCCGCGGCGCTGCTCGATCGTTTTGGCCTGGCCGGTTTCGAGCGCGCGGCGCCGCACGCCCTCTCGGGCGGCATGCGCCAGCGCGTGGCCCTGGCCCGCACCGCCCTCACCGGGCGCACAGTCTTGTTGCTGGACGAACCCCTGGGCGCGCTGGACGCGCTGACGCGCCTGGATATGCAACAGTGGCTGCTACAAGTCTGGAGCCAGTTGGGCAGCACCGTGCTGCTCGTCACGCACGATCTCGACGAAGCCATCATCCTCTCGGATCGCATCTACGTGATGAGCGCCCGGCCGGGGCGTATCGTGGCGGAGATTCAGGTGCCCCTGGCTCGGCCACGCCCCGAGAGCCTCGTCGCCTCCGCCGGGTTTGCCGGTCTGAAGGGCCGGCTGCTGGACGCCGTGCGCGCCGGGTCCGGGGAGAGGGACCGCAAATGACTACCGAATCCGCGACCTTCAAGCCGGCGCTCTCGACGGTGCAGCGCCGGGGCGGGCGCCTGGTCTCCGCGCTTATCGTGGTAACAGCCATCGCCGCCTGGCAGGCTGCAACGGTGTTTGGACGGCTCGAGAACTGGCTCTTGCCGTCGCCGTGGGACGTCCTGGTATCTTTCACGAAGCCCGATACGCAGAACCTGATCCTGGACAACGTCTGGGTCACCGTGGAAGAGGCCCTGATCGGCTTCGCCACCTGCCTGGTTATCGGGGTCGGCCTGGCGGCGGCGATGGCCGCGTGGCGCACCTTGCGCAGCGGCCTGTACCCGCTACTGATAGCGTCACAGACGGTGCCGATCATTGCCATCGCCGCCATCCTGGTGGTTGTGTTCGGGTACGGCCTTGCTCCCAAGATCGTGGTGGTCGTGCTCTTCTCGTTCTTCGCCGTCACCGTCAACGTGCTGGATGCCGTGCAGTCGCTGGATCCTGAGCTGCCCGGACTGCTGCGCTCGCTCGGCGCCTCGCGCTGGGATATCCTGCGCACGGCGCGCATCCCGGCCGCGCTGCCCGGCTTCTTCACCGGCGCGCGGCTGGCCGTCACGTACAGCGTCGCGGCCGCGGTGTACAGCGAATGGGTGGGGGCGACCGGCGGCCTGGGCTACGCCGTGATTCAGGCGGCCAACCAGTTTGCCGAGGCCCAGGTCTTCGCCCTGGTCGTGGTCATGGCCCTGCTGGGATTGGCCGGCTTCGGCGCCGTGACGCTCGTCGAACGACTGTGCGTCCCCTGGCTCCGGCGCGATACATACGCGTAATCCTACGTGCAGCTTGGTGAAAGGGTAGCAATCATGAGACCGATCAACAATATCCGGCGACATTCATCCCTCTTGCTCCTGGCGCTTTTGATCCTGGCCGGCGGCGCGGCGGCGCCTGCCTATCCTGCCCGCGCGTCCACGCAACACGTGACGCTGTGGCTGGACTGGTATCCCAATTCGGACCACGCCGGCATCTATGTGGCCATGGCCAAGGGGTATTACGCCCGCGCAGGGATCGACGTCACGGCACAGGTACCGCCCGGAGCCGCCGACGCCCTCAAGCTACTGGCCCACGGCGACGGCGATATCGCCATCTCGTACGAACCAAGCGTGCTGCTGGCGCGCGCCGCGGGCCTGCCAGTCGTGGCCACGGCAGCCATCGTGCACCGCCCTCTGAACTGCATCATGACGCTGGCCAGCTCGGGCATCACCCGCCCGCGCCAGCTGGAGGGCCGAACCGTGGGCATCGCCGGCGTGCCGAGCGACTACACCGACATCAAAGCGGCGGTCGGCGGGGACGGCGGAGACCCGAGCAAGGTCAAGACCGTTGTGCTCAACTATGCCCTGCTGCAAGGACTGCTGTCCAGGCGCGTGGATGCCGTTGAGGGCGTCTACTGGACATGGGAAGCCCTGCAAGCGGAGCAGAGCGGGCACAAGGTCAATGTGATGCACCTCGACCGCTACGGCATGCCCACCTATGACGAGTTGGTCCTGGTCTCGTCTGCTGCGCGCGCACGGCAGGAAGCGGCCACCCTGCGTGCCTTCCAGCGCGCCACCTTCGAAGGCTACGCTTACGCCATCAAGCACCCAGCGGAAGCAACGTCTATCCTGCTGAAGGTGAAGGGCGTTCTGTCGAGCAGCCGCGGCCTGATCGAGCAGAGCATCCATCTGCTTAGCCCCATCTTCACCGACGAGCAGGGCCATTTCGGCACCCTCTCGGCCACCCGCTGGCAACGCTATGCCAACTGGATGACGGCCCATAAGCTGCTGCCCCGCCACGTCGATGCAAGCGCGGCAATGACCATGCAACTGCTGCCGTGAGCAGTTCCCTCGCCGGTGGCTCGAAGCATATAGCCCACCTGTGATAGGTGAGCGCCACGCCGCCCCGACGGTGCAGGAAAATCGCAGCCGCACTGGGGCGTGGTACGGCACTCGGACTTCGGAGCGCGGACGTCCCCGTCCGCAAGCCCTCGGCTCCAAGCCAAGTGGCTCTCAGATATGACGTTCGCCGATCCGTTCCGTGCACTGGCCGAGCATCCCAGGAGTCGCGTTGAAGCGATAGACGGCGCTGGCGATGGCATACCCGGGCGTGCCGACGAACACCCGCCATTGCTCTCCGAACCAGCCGGTCCCGCATTGGCGATCGTGCAGCCCGTTCAGGGGAAAGGGCTGCCAGCCCGCGTCGACCGCAAAGCACTCACCCTGTCCCAGCACGTAGCCTGACGACTGCTGCATGACCGCTTTACGAAGAGCCTGCTCGGGAGCGCGCAGCCGGACGGTGTGGCCACACCGCACCAAATGCAGCATCCGGTCGGCGGGTATCCGCGGCGACACCCAGAGGGTGAGGCTCGGCCAGCCGGAAGCAAACGGCGCATGGCTCGAGCGAAAGAGGGACGGGATGAGGTCACGCAGCCGCCTCAGCGGACCGCCGGGCACCGGCAATCCCGCCGACGCCACGCGCGCGTTCTGATCAAACTGAGCCTGCACGCTGAGCGTCAGCCGGCCGGCAGCCGGCAGTCCTACCAGGGTACGTAACCGCAACGAGGCGCCGGCGCGAAGCGTCCCTGGAGGCGGGGGCGGGCAACTCATCGACACTCCCAGCTCTGCACCGACCGGCAGAACATCCTGATCGCCGTTCGTCATGTGTACGGTCAACGCCGACTCGCCGCACGGAGCTGAGATGCTGGCATGGCCGAAGTAGGTGGCGGGGTGGCCACTATTGTTGGTCAGGACGAGCGTCACCGGCACCAGCTCATGGCGAAAGAAGTGCCAGCGTGGGAGGCTGATCGAGAGGCGCAGGCCGCCGTCATCCCGCACAGCGGTGAGCGCGGACGTGGGACCGGTGCCCATGGCGAGCAAGGTCGCACGCCACGCGGTGATGGCGGCTAACATGAGAAGCAGCAACGCCGATCAGCCGCTCCCAATTGACGGTGGGACCTACCCGACCATCGCCCTCCACGGCCAGGATCTCGTCCGCCGGTCGGACCGCGGCTCCTCGCAAAAACAGTCCGGCCCGCGGCGCTGCGCGACCGCGGGCCGGGCAGGGGACACGAGGCGGCCAGGGTCCGATGGACGCCTACATGGCCGATTACGCCGAGTGGAGGCCGAAGCCGTTACCGTCCTGGTCCACGAACTCGGCCCACCCGCCGAAGAACTCGCGGGAGGGCTGCTTGGTGAAGCGCACGCCACGCCCCGACAGCTCGCTGTACGCCGCGTCGATGTCGTCGGTCTCGAAGACAAGGCCCGTGGGCTTGCCCAGCGGCGCGCCGCCATCGCCGAACCCGCGCGCCAGCACGATCTCGGTGTCCGCGCCGGCCGGCGCGACCGTGAGCCAGCGCATGCCCTCGCCCATGGGCGCGTCGGTGCGCTTCTCGAAGCCAAGGCGTTCAGTGTAGAAGCGCAGGGCCTCGTCCTGATCCGTCACGTTGACGGTGACGACGCTAATGTGGGAAATGGCCTGGGCGGTGCCTGCATTGCTCATGTCTTGGGCTCCTTCCTCATATCCACGGGTGGTGCGATCCGGCACGGTCAACGACCGGCCACTCTCAGAATATAGCACATCCGTTCTACAAATACTTCTCCGATCTTGCTATTCGGGGGCCTCTCCGGCGCCCCTACCGTGGATGCTGCCGGGCCACCAGGAGGACCGGCAGCGCGACCGGCTCAATCTGACACATCCGGCCTGACCTGATCGGGCTGCGCCATCCGGCAGACAAACGGACACATCTCGCCCCGCGCGTTTCTCCGGTCGCTCCCAGTATGGCCCTCGCGCCGTAGAGCTTCAAGTAGGACCGCGACGAGGGTGATTTCGTCGTACGCGCGGATAGGCACGTCCAGCGGCTCACTCCCGTGCCCACGGTGCCGCATCGGGCCATGCCCGGTATAGTTGAGGTATGACCTCTATCCTTCTGGACCTCCACAAAGAGCGGCAGGACACACACCCACAACCAGGCGCCATTGGTTCTACCAACCACGCGCGCCTGTCTGCACTCCTCGCCGCCTCACCCGTCATGCTGGCGCCGATGGAGGATGTCACCGACATACCGTTCCGGACGATCTGCCGCGAGATGGGAGCGGACCTGACCTTCACGGAATTCGTGAACGTCGACATGTTGCTGGCCGGGGCGGCCAACGTGCGGCGCAAGATCGAGCTGGGTCCGCGGGAGGGTCCAACCGTGGGCATCCAGATCTATGGTGCCAACCCGGAGACACTGGCCCAGGCCGCCCGGGTCGCGGAAGCGGCCGGTCCGCTGCTCATCGACATCAACTGCGGCTGCTGGGTGCCGAAGATCGCGCGACGCGGCGCCGGCAGCGCCTGGCTGCGCGATGTCCCGGCCATGGCCGCCATGGCAGCGCGCATCGTGCGCTCGACCTCGCTGCCGGTCACCGTCAAAACGCGCATCGGTTGGGGCGACAGCCCGCCGCGCCCCGATGAGATGGCCAGACGACTGGAAGATGCCGGGGTGGCCGCTATTACCCTGCACTGCCGAACCGCGCTACAAGGGCACGAGGGGCGTGCGGATTGGAGCTGGGCCGCTCGCGTGCGCCAGGCAGTCCGCATCCCGGTTATCGTGAACGGAGGCGTGGAGACGGCCGTCGACGTGCAGCATGCATTCGACGAAACGGGGTGCGCCGGGGTGATGATCGGGCGCGCCGCCCTGAACCATCCCTGGATCTTTCGCGAGGTGCGGCAGTTTCGCCGGGGCGAGCCTCCCGCGCCTCCGAGCGTTCGGGAGCGCCTGGACCTGTGCCGGCGACACCTCGCCGAGTGCGTGTCGGCCCGCGGTGAGCGCCGCGGCGTGCTGGGCTTTCGCAAACACTTGCAGGGCTATTTGTCCGGCGTTCCGGGCGGCATGGAGCTGCGCCGGGCGCTCCTGGCGGAGGCGACACTGTCGGGAAACATCGCCCTCATCGACGCTCACGAAGCACGACTGTCGGATGGGAATCCCGGCGCGCCTTCATAACAAGCTGGCTCAACAGTTGCGCACCAGCATCTCCTCTCACTGCTGTGCGATCTCCGGCACGGCGACGACATCGGGCTCGGGCAGATGGCGGCGCAGCGTGTGCGCGTACAGGAACAGCACCGGAGCCAGCAGCGCCGCCGACGCCACCAACGAGACGCGCGTGGAGAAGGCGGTGGCGATCAGGCCGATGACCGGCCCACCCACCACCTGCCCGATGGCATCGACCTGATTGCCCAGCGAGAGGACCGTCGCACGAACGCCGGCCTCGATGTTTTGGTTCATCCAGGCCACCGTGAGCGGCTGGCGCGTGCCGCGCATCAGCGAGGCCGTCCAGTAGGCGCCCAGCGCCAGGGCGAAGTTGCCGGCCAGGCCCAGCGCCACAACCGACGCGATCAAGATCGCATCCATGGCGAACAGGGCTCGCGCCACGCTGTGATGGCCCGAGGTATCGATGCGCCGGCGTGCCAGCTCCGCCGCCCCGATGTTGAGCGGCATCAGGCCCGCCGCGATCAAGCCGAACCACACCACCGGCTGCACGTGTCCGATAGCTGGAAAGCTCAGATTGTGCAGGAAGTGATATTGCCACAGGCGGTCGAAGCCCTCGGTGAACATGCCGAAGCAGGCGCTAATACCCAGGATGGTCCACAACACCGGACGCCCCCGCACGATGCGCACGCCAGCTCGCAAGGTGTGTTCCATGTGCTGCCAGGTGGTGCGCTCCTCACGCGGCCTCGGTCTGAAGTTATGCTCGGGCATGCGCAGCAGCAGGAAGATGCCGAGCAGCACGTAGAGCAGGCCGCCGATGAAGACCGGCAGGTTCAGGCGCACGCTGGCCAGGGCCACGCCCGCGCCGATACCGACTAGCCCGGCGGCCGAGCCGATCTGCGCGGCGCGCAGGTAGGCCCGACCGCTGTTCGCTTCGCCGATCTCATCGGCCAGCCAGGCCGCGTCGGCGCCGTCGGTGAAGGCCGCACCGGTGCCCCACACCACCTGGGCCAGCAAGACGGCCCAGAACCGCGGCACCGCGCCTTCTAACATGAAGCCCGCACCGATCAGGACCATGCCAATGACCACGGACCAGCGGCGGCTATAGGCGTCGGCCAGCACGCCGGTCGGCACCTGGGCCAGGAAATACACGGCCTCCAGAGTGGTGCCGACGAGCACCAGTTGTAGCGGATTCAGGCCGATGGTCTCGGTCTGATAGACCAGGTTGACGGTGAAGATCATGGCCCCAAACAGCGACGTGCAGGCGCTCATGATCAGATAAATGGGGTACGCCCCACGGTACATACGCTATCCCTCACTGGATGATGAGTTGTGTCATCGGCAAGGCCCGCGACACGGCCCGCGCTGGACGATCGGGCGGGTACAGGGAATGAGGGGGAGCGTCACACGTTGGAGCGCGTCTGCCGGCGGCATGCGGGCGCCGGCGATGCTCTCGTCGCGAGAGAGGGAAAGGTCAGAGTGCGGCGGTAGCTGACGTCAGATGGCAGCCGCGATCGACGGAGACACTCCAGGTGCGGCCGGCATTGACATGGTTCAGCTACCTCTTTCTCGGTGATAGGACGATCTCTTACTCCACCAGTATGCGATGTACCGTCCGGCCTGTCAACTGCCCTGGCAACTTTCCCGAACAGATGGTCGCGGGTGAGGTCCCAGACGCTGTATGATGCTCTTAAGAAGATCAAGAGGAGACTTGTCCATGGCTGTGCGCGCGTCATCACTTTCCGCTCCTGATACAACAAGGCCGGAGACTGTAGAGAATTTGTCCAGACCCGACCTGTTTATCAATCGCGAACTGAGCTGGATTGAGTTCAACATGCGCGTACTTGACCAGGCCGCGGACCCACGCCATCCGTTGCTGGAACGAATGAAGTTCCTCGCTATATCCAGCAGCAACCTCGACGAGTTCTTCATGATCCGCGTCTCCGGTTTGCGGGAGCAGGTGGCGGCGGGGCTGAGCGACCTGTCGCCCGACGGCATGACGCCGACCGAGCAACTGGTCGCCATCTACGAGGCGCTGCCGCCACTGTTGCGCCGCCAACAACAGTTGTTGAAGGAGGAGTTGCTGCCCGCCCTGGATCAGCGCGGCATCCATGTCCTCAACATCGCGGATGTCACGCCCGAGGAGCGAGAGGCGCTCGACCGCTACTATGAGAAGGAAGTCTTCCCGGTCCTGACCCCGCTCGCCGTTGACCCGAGCCACCCCTTCCCCCATATCTCCAACCTCAGCCTCAGCCTGGCCATCGCCATCGACGACCCGGTGCTCGGCCAGCGTTTCGCGCGCGTCAAGATCCCCAATGTCCTGCCGCGCTTCATCTCCGTCCCACCGCCCGAAGGTCCGACCGAAGAGACCTCATTTGCCTCGGCCCTGGCCGCGGAACGCCGGCTGGTGCCCCTGGAACAGTTGGTCGCGGCCAACCTCGACGACCTGTTCCCGGGATTGCGCGTGGTGGAGTCGTACCCGTTCCATATCGTGCGCGATGCGGACATCGAGATCGCGGAGGACGAGGCGTCCGACCTCAGCGTCTCGGTTGCCGAAGGCCTGCGCGAGCGCCGCTTCGGCTCGGTGGTACGCCTGACCGTGGACGCCACGATGCCGGAGCATATCCGCACCCTGCTGATGGCCAACTTGCAATTGACCTCGTGGGACGTCTACACGGTCGACGGCATGCTCGGCCTCAGCGACGTGATGGAGCTTTACCGCCTCGACCGGCCCGACCTCAAGGACCCTCCGTTCCAGCCGCGCGTGCCCGCGCCGCTGCACAGCAGCGAAGACATTTTCTCCGCCATCGCCCGCCACGACTGGCTGTTGCATCACCCGTACGATTCGTTCACGCCCGTCGTCGACCTCTTGCATGCCGCGGCACACGACCCCAACGTGCTGGCCATCAAGCAGACGCTCTATCGCGTCGGCGGCTCGCACGCCCCGGTGGTCGACGCTCTGCTGGCCGCCGCGGCTGAGGGGAAACAGGTGGCCGTGCTGGTGGAGCTGAAGGCGCGCTTCGACGAGGAGAACAATATTGAATGGGCGCGCGCCCTGGAACGCGCCGGCGCCCACGTCACCTACGGCCTGGTGGGGCTCAAGACGCACACCAAGATGTTGTTGATCGTGCGCAAGGAACGCGACGGCCTGCGGCGCTACGTGCACCTCGGCACCGGCAATTACAATGCGACCACGGCGCGCCTCTACACCGACCTGAGCCTGATGACCACCCGCCCCGAGCTCGGCGCCGACGTGTCCGAGCTCTTCAACTTCCTGACCGGCTATTCGCATCAGACCGAGTATCGCAAGCTGTTGGTCGCCCCGGTCAACATGCGCCGCCGCCTGCTCCGCCTGATCGAGCAGGAGACCGCCCAGGGCGAGCGCGGCCATATGGTCTTCAAGATGAACCAGCTAGAAGACCCCGAGCTCATCACCGCGCTCTACCGCGCATCGTGCGCCGGCGTGCGCGTAGAGCTCATGGTACGCGGCTTCTGCTGCCTGCGCCCCGTGGTGCCCGGAGTCAGCGAGCGCATCCAGGTCACCTCGCTGCTGGGCCGCTTCCTGGAGCACAGCCGTATCTATTATTTCCGCAACGGCGGCGAGGAGTTGCTGTATCTGGGAAGCGCCGATTTGATGCGCCGCAACCTGGACCGCCGCGTGGAAACCCTCTTTCCGGTGGAAGATGCCAAGCTGCAGCGGCGGCTTTTGCACATCCTGGCCGTCTATCGCCGCGATCGCGCCAACACCTATATACTCCAGCCTGACGGCGGCTACGTGAGAGCCAATCGCCACGGACGCCATCCCTTCGACGCTCAGGCCTACTTCCTGACCCAGGACGGATAAAGAGCACTGCATGGACAAGACATACGAACCCAGCTCGGTCGAGCCGCGCATCTATCGCTGGTGGGAAGAGCAGGGCTACTTCAAGCCGCGCGAGTCCGCGCAGGGTACGCCCTTCGTCATCTCCATGCCGCCGCCCAACGTGACCGGGGAGTTGCACCTCGGCCACGCCCTCACCGCGACCATGGAAGACATCATGATCCGCTACCACCGCATGCGCGGCGTCCCCACTCTGTGGGTGCCCGGCAGCGACCACGCGGGCATCGCCACGCAGGTGATGGTGGAGCGCGAGCTGCGACGGGAGGGCACCGACCGTTACGCCCTGGGCCGCGAGGCCTTCATCGAGCGGGTCTGGGCCTGGAAAGAACAGTATGGCAGCCGCATCGGCGAGCAGCACCGCCGGCTCGGCGCCTCCTGCGACTGGAGCCGCGAGCGCTTCACCCTCGACGCCGGCCTCTCACGGGCCGTGCGCGAGGTGTTCGTGCGCCTGTACGAAGAAGGGCTCATCTACCGGGACGCCCGCATCATCAACTGGTGCCCGCGCTGCGCCAGCGCCATCTCCGACCTGGAGGTCAACCACCAGGAGCATGCCGGCAAGCTCTACTACGTGGCCTACCCACTTGCGCCAGGAGCGGCCGCGGCCGGCAGCGGCGAGACCATCGTGGTCGCGACCACCCGCCCGGAGACCATCCTTGGCGATACGGCGGTGGCCGTGCATCCCAACGACCCCCGCTACAAGGACCTGATCGGGCGCGAGGCCATCCTGCCCGTGTTGGGACGGCGCATCCCCATCGTGGCCGACGAGGCGGTGCAGCCGGAGTTCGGCACCGGCGCGGTCAAGGTGACGCCGGCGCACGACCCCACCGACTTCGAGATCGGCAACCGCCACAACCTGCCGCGCATCCAGGTCATCGGCTTCGACGCGCGCATGACCGAGGAGGCCGGCCCCTATGCCGGGATGGACCGCTACGAGGCCCGCGAACGCCTGCTGGCCGACCTGGAAGCCGCCGACCAACTGGTGCGCGCCGACGACTATACCATCCCGCTCGGGGCCTGCCAGCGCTGCGGCACCGTGATCGAGCCCCTGGTCTCCCGCCAGTGGTTTGTCTCCATGAAGCCGCTGGCCGGACCGGCGCTCAGCGCCGTGCGCTATGGGCGGACGCGCATCGTGCCCGAGCGCTTCGCCAAGGTCTACGCCGACTGGCTAACCAACATCCACGACTGGTGCATCTCGCGGCAGCTCTGGTGGGGACACCGCATTCCGGCCTGGTATTGCGCAAACGGCCACCTCACCGTGGCCCGCGAGGACCCGGCGGCCTGCGCCGTCTGCGGCAACGAGAGCCTGGAGCAGGACGCCGACGTGCTCGACACCTGGTTCAGCTCGTGGCTGTGGCCGTTCAGCACGCTCGGCTGGCCCGAGCAAACACCCGACCTGGAGCGCTTCTACCCGACCTCGGTGCTGGAGTCGGGCTACGACATCCTGTTCTTCTGGGTCGCGCGCATGATGATGGCCGGCATCCACTTCACCGGGTCCGTGCCCTTCCACACCATCTACCTGCACGGCATGATCCGCGACGCGAAGGGCGAGAAGATGAGCAAGACCAGGGGAAACGTGGTCAATCCGCTGGAGGTGATGGACGAGTACGGCACCGACGCGCTGCGCTTTACCCTAGCCACCAGCTCGACGCCGGGCAACGACATGAAGCTGGTCAAGCAGCGTATCGAGGGCAACCGCAACTTCGCCACCAAAATCTGGAACGCGGCCCGCTACGTGCTGGCCCAGGTCGACGGGCCGTGCCGCGAGCCCTTGGCGGACGCCGATCCAGAGGCAGCCTCGCTGGCCGACCGCTGGATCGCCTCGCGTCTGGGCGGCCTGATCGCGGAGGTCACCCACCTGATCGAGGAGTATCAGTTCGGGGAGGCAGGCCGCCAGATCTACGACTTCTTCTGGAGCGAATACTGCGACTGGTACCTGGAGATCGCCAAGGTTCAACTGCGCGACGCTGGCGCCGCCGCGCGAGCGACGACGCTGCGCACGCTGATTCAAGTTCTCGACGGCGCCCTGCGCCTGCTGCACCCGTACATGCCGTTCATCACGGAGGAGATCTATCATCAACTACCGGGGCACGGCGAGGCGCTGATCATTGCCGACTGGCCCGAGGCCGCCTCGCGGGACCTGGAGGCGGAGCGGCAGATGGGCCTGGTGATCGAGCTGATCGGCGGCATCCGCACGGCGCGCGCCGAGCTGAATATCGAGCCGCGGCGCCGGCTGACGGCAGTGGTGGTAGCGCCTGCACACCATGCTCTCCTGGAGAGCCAGCGCGCGATCATCGAAGCGCTGGCCACACTTGAGCGGATGGACTTGCATGACGCGCCTGTCGCCATCCCGGCTCAATCGCTGCACCTGGCTTTCCCCGAGCTTGAGGCCTATCTGCCGCTCGAAGGTGTCGTCGACATGGCCGCGGAACGTCTGCGGGCCGAGACGGAGATGGCACGGGTAGCGCAGTCCATCGCCGGGCTGCGCGCACGCCTGGCAAATGCCGAGTTCACGACAAAGGCGCCTGAAGCGGTGGTCGAGAAGGAGCGGGCGCGCCTGGTCGAGAACGAGGAGTTACTTGCCCGCCTCCAGGCGCGCGTCGCCATGCTATCCGGCGCAGCCGGCGGTTAAAACCGCCGGGCAAGCGGAAGGGAGAGGATAGCACCAAGAAGCTCGGCAGGAGTAGCGTGCGCGGGCGTTGGAGCGCTGGCGTCCTCGCCCGCCGTCGTCTGCCAATTGCTCATAGGGAGGAGCGAGTGAATGGTGCATGTGAGCGTCGAAGGCGTCAGGAGGAACTTTGGGATCAGCAGCGTTTTCATGTACACCGTCACCCTGGTCGACGAAGCCGGGCGACGTATGTTCAACTTCGGCATTGAACGGCACGAAGCCGTGGCCATTCTTAAGCCAGGCCCATGGCCTCGCGCACCTCGGCCATGGTCTGGCGGGCGATGGCGCGGGCGCGCTCGGCGCCGTCGCGCAACGCGGCGCGAACGAGATCCGGCCGCGCAGCAAGCTCGGCCCGCCGCTCGCGGATGGGCGCCAGCATGGCGTTGATGTTCTCGCTGAGGATCTTCTTGCAGTCGATGCAGCCAATCCCCGCCGTCGTGCAGCCCCAGGTGATATAGTCCTGCTGCTCGGGCGTGGAGATGGCATAGTGCATCAGCCCAATGGGACAGTTCCGCGGGTTGCCGGGATCGCCGCGGCGCACGCGCGCCGGGTCGGTCACGGCCACGCGCAGCTTGGCCCATACCTCGTCGGGCGACTCCACGATCTCGATGGTATTGCCCCGGCTCTTGCTCATCTTGGCAAGGCCATCCAGGCCCGGAAGGCGCTTGGCTTTGGTCAGGATGGTCTGTGGCTCGGGGAAGACCTCGCCGAAGCGGTGGTTGAAGCGGCGCGCGATCTGGCGCGTCAGCTCCAGGTGCTGCGCCTGATCTTCCCCTACCGGTACGGCCTCTGCCTTGTAAAGCAGGATGTCGGCCGCTTGCAGAACAGGGTAGGCCAGCAGGCCGAGATTCAGGTTGTCCTCGTGTTGCTGCGCCTTGTCCTTATACTGCGTCATGCGCTCCAGCGCGCCGATGCCGGTGATGGTGGAGAGCAGCCACTGCAGCTCGGTGTGCTCGGGCACGTGCGACTGCACGAAGAGGATGCAGCGCGCAGGGTCGATGCCGCAGGCCATCAGATCGACGGCCATGTCCTGCACCCGCTGCTGATAGAGGCGGGGATCGTACTCGATGGTCAGCGCATGCAGGTCTACGATGCAGATGATGCAGTCGTAGCTGTCAAGCATCTGCACCCAGTTCTGCACCGCGCCAAGATAGTTGCCCAGATGCAGGCCGCCGGTCGGCTGGATGCCGCTGAAGACGCGCTGTCGCACGCCGGGTGCCATCTCAGTCTCTTGTTGTGGTTTCGTCTCTATGGTCATACATCTCTCCCGGAAAGCGTTGCGGGCATGCGGCAGCGCTGCTCCTGCACGAAGCCATCCAGGTTGCGGCGCACCTCGTCCATGCTGTCGCCGCCGCATTTCTCCAGCAGGGCATTGGCCAGCACAAAGGCCAGCATGGCCTCGGCGATCACACCGGCCGCCGGCACCACCGCGGTATCGGAACGCTCGTAGTGCGCCGGCACCTGCTCGCCCGTCAACAGGTCGGCCGACGGCAGCGCCCGCCGCATGGTGCTGATCGGCTTGACGGCGATGCGCGCCAGAAGGGGCTCACCGTTGGTGATGCCGCCCTCCAGCCCTCCGGCCCGGTTGGTCGTGCGCCTCCAGGCGCCGTCCTGGTACTGCACAACGTCATGCACCTCCGTGCCGGGCAGCAGCGCATTCTCGAAGGCGGGGCCGATGGCCACCCCTTTGACCGACTGGATGCTCATCAGCGCCGCGGCAATCTGTCCGTCCAGCTTGCGATCCCACTGCACGTGGCTGCCCAGTCCGGCCGGCAGGCCATAGGCGGCGATCTCGCAGATCCCGCCAAGGGTGTAGCCCTCGCGCTTGGCCTCGTCGATAGCCTCGACCATCGCCGCGCCGGCAGCGGCATCCGCGCAACGCACGGGCGATTCCTCGACCTGTTCCCAGAAGCGCCGCAGGGCCGCGCGGTCGGACGTCGCCGCCGCGGTAGATAGCTCCGCCGGCAGCTCCGGCGCCACGACGCTGCCGATGGCCAGCGTATGGCTATGGATGGTTATGTCAAGCTGGGCCAGCAGGGCGCGGGCCACGGCGCCAACCGCCACGCGCGCCGCCGTCTCGCGCGCGCTGGCGCGCTCCAGGACATTGCGCACGTCGTCGTGGCCGTACTTCAGCACGCCGGCCAGGTCGGCGTGGCCGGGACGCAGCGCGGTCACCTTCTCCCCGGTATCGCCGGGCTCGACGTGCATGCGGTCCTGCCAGTGATCCCAGACGCGATTGGCCACGACCAGGGCGATCGGGCTACCCAGGGTGAGGCCGCCGCGCACGCCGCCCACGATCTCGGCGTGGTCGCGCTCCATCTTCTGGCGCTCGCTGCGCCCATGCCCCAACTGGCGGCGCCGCATGTCGGCGTCGAGCAACTCAGAAGTCAGGGCCAGGCCCGCCGGCACGCCGTCGATGATGGCGGTCAATTGCGGCCCGTGCGACTCGCCCGCGGTCAGGAAGCGGAGCATGCGACGCTCATCCTTTCGACGTAACCCCCGACCTCCCGCTCGCGCTCGGCCTCCGGCGTGGCATCCAGCAAGTCGATCAGCGCGCTGGCCACCACGGCGCCGTCGGCAAGACCGCGCAAGCGCTGCAGGTGCTCCGGGCGCGAGATGCCAAAGCCGACCACCAGCGGCAGCGGCGTTCGCTCACGTACCCGCGCCAGGAATGGCGCCAGGTCGGCGGCCAGGTCGGCGCGCGCGCCGGTGACCCCCGCCACGGCCATGCAATAGATGAAGCCCGAGGCCCGCGCCGCCACGCCGGCGATGCGCTCCTCCGTGGAGGTCGGAGCCAACAGATAGATCAGGTGCAGATTGTGTGCCCGGCAATGCGCCAGCAACTCGTCGGACTCCTCCACCGGCAGGTCGGGCACGATCAGGCCGCAGACGCCCGCGGCCGCGGCATCGGCGCAGAAGCGCTCCAGGCCGTGGCGCAGGATCGGGTTAAAGTAGCCCATCATCACCACCGGCTTGCCGGCAGAGGCGGCCAGGTCAGCGGCCAGGGACAGGGCCCCTTTGACGGTCATGCCGCCCGCCAGGGCCACGCTGCTGGTGCGCTGGATGGTCGGCCCGTCGCCCAGGGGGTCCGAAAAGGGGATGCCGACCTCGAGTATATCCGCGCCATGCCGCGCCAGCAGGATACCGATGGCCAGAGATGTTGGCGTATCGGGATAGCCGGCCGTCACGTACGGAACGAAGGCCAGGCGTCCCTGCGCCTTCAGGTGCGCAAAAGTGGCATCGACGGCGTTAGACGTCGCTGTCTCGATAGCCATGGCCACTGCCCTCCTTCCTCCACTAGAGCGTCACGCCGAGCTGGGACGCCACCGTATTGATGTCTTTGTCGCCGCGACCGGAGAGGTTGACCAGAATCAGGGCCTCGGAACCGGCTTCGCGCGCCAGTTCCGCGGCGTGGGCCACGGCGTGCGCGCTCTCCAGCGCGGGTATGATGCCCTCGGTGCGGCAGAGCAACTGAAAGCCCCTCATGGCCCCCTCGTCGTCAACCCCGACGTACACGGCACGCCCGCTCTCCTTCAGGAAGCTGTGCTCCGGTCCGACGCCGGGGTAGTCGAGGCCCGCCGAGATGCTGTGCGTCTCCTGCACCTGGCCATCGTCGTCCTGCAACAGATAGGAGCGCGCCCCGTGCAGAACCCCTACGCTGCCGCCAACCAGCGTGGCGGCGTGCTTGCCGCTGGCCACGCCGTGTCCGGCCGCCTCCACGCCCACCAACTGCACGTCCGCATCGTCGCGGAAGGCGTGGAAGATGCCCATGGCGTTCGACCCGCCACCGACGCAGGCCACCACGTGCGTGGGAAGCCGGCCGTGCTGCGATAGGCACTGTTCGCGCGCTTCCTGGCCGATCACGGCCTGGAAGTCGCGCACCAGGGTGGGATACGGGTGCGGACCGACCACGGAACCGATCATGTAGTAAGTATCGCGCACGTTGGTGACCCAGTCGCGGATGGCCTCGTTGATGGCATCCTTGAGCGTGGCCGTGCCCGCGGTCACCGGGCGCACCTCCGCGCCCAGCAGCTTCATGCGAAAGACATTGAGCGACTGCCGCCGGATGTCCTCGGCTCCCATGTAAACGATGCAGTCGAGGCCGAGCATGGCGCAGACGGTCGCCGCGGCCACACCATGCTGCCCCGCCCCGGTTTCGGCGATGATGCGGCGCTTGCCCATGGCCTGCGCCAGCAGCCCCTGGCCCAGCGCGTTGTTGATCTTGTGCGCGCCGGTATGGGCAAGATCCTCGCGCTTGAGCAGAATGGTGGCGCCGCTCTCGGCGCTCAGTGCGCGCGCGTGGTAGAGCGGCGTGGGCCGCCCCACGTAGTCGTGGCACAGGTAGCGAAAGCGGCCCTGGAACTCCGCGTCCTCCTGATAGCGGGCATAGGCATGCTCCAGCTCCTGCAACGCGGGCATCAGGGTCTCGGGCACAAACTGGCCGCCGAACCGCCCGAAGTACGCCGGTAAGGCGCGCGGCACCTCCAGAACCGTGGCGCCTGCCGCCTGCCGACTATCGTCCTTCATCTCTCCTCCTTGCCGGCGGGTTCGCCCGCGGCACTGTACTTCGCCGCGCTAACAAAGGCGGCGATTCTGGCCTCGTCTTTCACACCATCTACTTCCACGCCACTGCTGACATCCACCGCCCACGGCCGGACGGCGCAGATCGCCTGCGCCACCGTCTCCGGGCGCAGGCCGCCGGCCAGCATCACCGGCCGGTCGATCAGGCGCACGGCCTCGGCGGCCAGAGCCGCATCGATGGCCATGCCGGTGCCACCCCAGCGGTTGGCCCCGGCGGCACCTGCCGTGTCGAGCACGATCGCCGCCGCGCCGGGATAGAGCGCGGCGGCCTGCGCGATCTCCCGGGCCGGCATCTCGTCGCGCACGTGCAGCACCTTCAGATAGGGAAGGCGCAGCTCCGCGCAATAGGCCGGGGACTCGTTGCCGCTCAACTGCACCAGATCCAGCCGCACCTCGGCGGCGAGACGGGCCACCTCCGCCGGGTCCTCGTTGACGAAGACGCCGACGAAGCGCGGACGCCGGGCGTACGGCGCCGTGGCTATCTCGTGCGCCTGCTCCGGCGTAACGCACCTGCGGCTCTCGGCGAAGACAAAGCCGACCATGTCGGCTCCCGCTTCGGCCGCCGCCCGCGCGTGGCGCACCTCGCGGATGCCGCAGATCTTGACCAGCGGTGCGGTCATGGCTATGCCCCTCGCGCTCCCAGGGCGTCCGCTGCCGTCGCGTAGTGCATCCCAACTGAAGTAACGTCGGCGAGCCGTACCGCCGCCAGCTCGCGTATCAGCGCGGCAGGATCGGCCGCCCGCACCAGAGCCTCGCCGACCAGGATGGCGCAGGCCCCCGTGGCGGCGACGCGCTCGGCGTCGGCGGCGCTCAGGATGCCGCTCAGGCTGACCACGCGCGTCTGTGGCACCAGCAGCGGCGCGATCTGCTCGGTGGTGGCCAGCGTGACCTCGAAGGTGTGCAGGTTGCGGTTGTTGATCCCCACCAGCTCGGCGCCGATCTCCAGCGCGACTCTAGCTTCATCGGCGCTATACACCTCCACCAGCGGCGTCATCCCCAGGGCGCGCGTCTCCGCCACCAACCCGGCCAGGGTGCGCTGTTCCAGCGCTGCCACGATCAACAGCACCATATCCGCGCCGGCCGCGCGCGCCTCCAGCAGGCCATAGCGGTCCAGGATGAAGTCCTTGCGCATCACGGGCGGCTCTACGGCGGCGCGAATGGCGCGCAGATCGTCGAGCGAGCCGTGGTAGAACTGTTCGTCGGTCAGCACCGAGATGGCCAGCGCGCCACCCTCGGCATAGCTCCGCGCCTGGGTCGTCGCGTCCAGATCCAGGGCGATGGCGCCTTTGGACGGTGAGGCCCGCTTGACCTCCGCGATCACACCGAGTGAGCGGGGCGACAGCCGGTCGATCACCGCACGGGCGGGCGGGGCGGCGGCGGCCAGCCGTTCCAGTTCGGCTTCCCCGACAGCCTGTCGCCGCTCCGCCAGCTCGGCGCTCTTGTGCGCCAGGATGCGCTCCAGAAAACTGCTCATGGTACCGCCGCCTCCACCTCGGCCGCCAGGCGGTTGCTGATGGCGCGCCATTGCTCCAGCTTGCGCCAGGCCAGCCCTTTGTCGATGGTGTCGCGGGCCATGGCCACGCCGGCCGGCAGGTCGGACGCCACCTCCGCCGCCACCAGCGCCGCGCCGGCATTGAGCGCCACGATGTCGCGCGCCGCGCGCGGCCCGTCGCCTTGCAGCAGGGCGGTGATGATGGCCGCGTTGGTGGCGGCGTCGCCGCCCTTGACCTCATCGAGTGGGGCGCGCTCAACCCCCAGTTCCTCGGGCGTCACAGAATATTCGCGCACCTCGCCCTGGTGTAGCTCGGCCACGTAGGTCGGGCCGCTGATGCTGATCTCGTCGGTGCCGTCCTCGGCATGGACCACGAAGACATGGCGCGAGCCCAGGCGCTGTAGCACCCGGGCCACCATGCCGACCAGGCGCGCGTCGGGCACGCCCATCACCTGCGCCTTGACCCGCGCCGGGTTGGTCAGCGGCCCCAGGATGTTGAAGACGGTGCGAATGCCGATCTCGCGGCGCGGCCCGACCGCGAACTTCGTCGCCGGGTGGTAGAGCGGCGCCAGCATGAAGGCGATGCCGGCCCGTTCCAGGCAGGCCGTCACGGCATCAGGGCCGAGGTTGATGGCCACGCCGAGGGCGTCCAGCACGTCTGCGCTGCCGCAATGCGAGCTGGCGGCGCGATTGCCGTGCTTGGCCACGGCGGGACCCACGGCCGCGGTGACGATGGCGGCGGCGGTGGAGACGTTGAAGGTGCCGCGACCGTCGCCGCCGGTGCCACAGGTATCGACCACCATCCCGATGCCGTCGGCGCGCACCGGCACCGCCTTGTCGCGCATGACCCCGGCGAAGCCGGCGATCTCGTCGATGGTCTCACCCTTCAAGCGCAGCGCGGTCACCAGGGCGCCGAACTGCGCCGGCGTCACCTGCTCCTCCATGATGGCCGTCATCACCGCGCGTGCCTGCTCCTCGCTGAGGTCACGCCCGTCCACCAGGGCGGCGATGGCCTCTCTAGCGCTCAACATATGCCACCTCCTTCGATGGGACCCATCTACCGGCCGACAACCGAAGGCTGGCGACGCCCGGCCTGATAGGCGGCCGCCAGGGTCAGGAAGTTGCGCAGCAGGTCCTTGCCGCTCTGGGTCAGGATCGATTCGGGATGGAACTGCACGCCCCAGATCGGATGCTCGCGATGGCGGATGGCCATGATGGTATCGTCGGCGGCGCGCGCCGTCACCTCCAGGCAGCCGGGCAGCGTGGCCGGGTCGATGGCCAGCGAATGGTAGCGCACCACGTCGAGCGGGTTGGGCAGGCCCTCGAAAATCTCGCGCCCGTCGTGGCGAATGCGCGACAGCTTGCCGTGCACCACCTCGCGCGCCCGCACGATGCGGCCGCCATACACCTGGCCGACGCACTGGTGGCCAAGGCAGACGCCGAGTGTCGGCAGGTGCGGACCCAGCCGGCGGATAGCTTCCATGGAGATGCCGGCCGCGTCGGGATCGCTGGGGCCGGGCGAGACGACCAGGGCCGACGGCCGCAGCGCCTCCAGGGCGTCGACGGTCGCGGCGTCGTTGCGCACCACGGCTACCTCCTGGTCGAGCTCGCGCAGGTATTGCACGAGGTTATAGGTAAAGCTGTCGTAGTTGTCGATCAAGATTATCATCGTGCGTCACCTCCCCGTACGCTACAACCGTCAATGTTCAGCCGGCAGTTGATCGCCGTTCAGGCCCGTCTCGGCCAGGTCGATGGCCCGCAGCACGGCCGCCGCTTTGTGGACCGTCTCCATATACTCGTTGGCGGGCACCGAATCGGCCACGATCCCGCCGCCCGCCTGCACGTAGGCCACGCCATCCTTCACCACGGCCGTGCGGAAGGCGATGCAGGTATCCAGGTCGCCGCCGTAGGTCACGTAACCGACGGCACCGGCGTACAGGTTGCGCGAGCCGCGCTCCGTCTCGGCCAGGATCTCCATGGCGCGCACCTTCGGCGCGCCGGCCACGGTCCCCGCCGGGAAGCAGGCCCGCAGCGCGTCGAGCGCGGTCAGGCCCTCGGCGAGATGCCCTTCCACGGTCGAGACCAGGTGCATCACGTGCGAGTATCGCTCCACGCTCATCAGGTCGCTGACGCGCACCGTGCCGGCCTCGGAGACGCGGCCCACATCGTTGCGCCCCAGATCCACCAGCATGATGTGCTCGGCGCGCTCCTTGACGTCGGCGCGCAGCTCCTCCTCCAGCGCCAGGTCCTCCTTCTCGTTGCAGCCGCGGGGCCGCGTGCCGGCGATGGGATGGTAGTAGATGTCGCGCCCCGTCACGCGCACCAGCGTCTCCACCGAGGCGCCGGCAATCTGCACGTCGCCGGCGTGGATGAAATACATGTACGGGGTAGGGTTGACGGTGCGCAGCGCGCGGTAGATGTCAAATGGCCGCGCCCTAGTCGGCCGGGCGAAGCGCTGCGAGAGCACCACCTGGATGGCCTCCCCGCCCAGGATCATTTGCCTGATCCGTTCGACCCCGGCCTCGTGTTCTTCGCGCGTGACGTTGCTGCTGATGGGCGAGGGCTCGTGCCGCGACGAGCGCACGGCCTCGCGCGTGAGCGGCGCCCGCAGCCGGGCCATGATCTCGGCCAGGCGGGCCACGGCGGCCTCGTAGGCCTCCTCCACGCTGCCGTGCTCGGCCGGGCGCACGTGGGTGACGATCTTGATGCGATGGGCCAGGTGATCGAAGGCCAGCACGGTATCGGTGAGCATCAATACGCCGTCGGGCATCTCCACGGTTGGCCCGGGCGTGTGGGGGACGTGCGGCTCCCACTGGCGCACCATCTCATAGCCCAGATAGCCGACGGCTCCGCCGACCAGCGGCGGCAAGGCCGGATCGACGTAGGCCCGCGCGCCCAGCACTTCTTCTGTCAGCAGCGGCAGCGGGTCGCCGCAGGGGATGACTTCGCGCCGCCCACCGGCGCCCAGGCGCTCGCCGCGCTCGCCGCGGAACAGCAGCACGGCGCGCGGCTCCGTGCCGATGAAGCTGTAGCGGGCCTGGCGTTCGCCGCCCTCCACGCTTTCCAGCAGAAAACTGTACTCGCCGCGCGCCACTTTCAGATACGCCGTCACGGGGGTTTCGAGATCGGCGATCACGTCGAGGCAAAGCGGGATCAGGGCATACTCCCGTGCCAGGTCGCGCACGGCTTGCAGCGTCAGTGATAACGCCATCTCGTCCACCTCCCCTCGCCATCCCGCGGCCGGCAGCCATGGCTAACACCAACAAAAAACCTCCCGCCCCCAGAAGGGGACGAGAGGCCGGTGTCTCGTGGTACCACCCCGATTCGGAGACGCCGCGGCGTCTCCCTCGTTGGTCCAGCTATCGGTGGACGTCCGTCCCCGCTCTCCCCGGCATCTCAAGCCGGCACGCACCGCGGGCTATCGCGCAACTCCCGGGCCCATTCCGCCACCGCGCGCCGCCGGCTTTCCACCACCCGCCGGCTCTCTGGAGGCCGCTCCGTCGCGTACTCTTCCCGTTCAACGTTGCCCTGATATCGATGTAGTTGGTAGTATAGCAGCGCACCCGCTGAAGGTCAATATTGTAGGAATCTCCAGTTCCAAGAAAACTCTACGGAGCGTGAACAGCTGGGACAGCGGCTTATCGCGGGCTGTCAGCAGCAGCCGAGGGGACGCAATGCTGCACTGTGCGCCATCCGCCTTCGCAGTAATGCGAC
>Ga0209062_1002461_pt1 | contig 24538 bp, 11 predicted proteins | sample Coa_R2_2_FD_187158 | JGI IMG/M metagenome (GOLD analysis project Ga0209062, IMG submission 187158) | Surface soil microbial communities from Centralia Pennsylvania, which are recovering from an underground coalmine fire - Coalmine... | ecosystem: Environmental > Terrestrial > Soil > Unclassified... | reverse complement strand
CGTTTGCCAGTATCCTAGCAACTGTTTTATCGTAGCGGCAGCAAAACGGTTGCTGTCATAGTCAATGCGGATAGTTAATTCCCTGCCAGGCTCGACAAAAATTGTAATCGGATAGTTGGTCCTTGCTGCTTCGACCAGTTGGACTCTGGCAGCCTCTTCTGCCTGGTTGCGTAGGGAAGAGTCAAGCGGAACATTTTTAAAGATCAGGATACTCTCAAAAAGAGGTGTGCCCCCAGGTACCTCGCTCCACTGCTGGATTTGTGCTAATGAACTATATTCATATTGTCCTGCTTCTGCCTGCTGGAGTTGAAGTTCTTTCAACCAGGATGTCAAAGGTGCAGTAGGAAATAGACGTACGCGCATAGGCAGGGTGTTGATAAATAACCCGATCATTGCTTCTATGCCTGCTAGAGGTGCAGATCGACCGGAAACGGTGACACCGAAGACGACATCGTTATCACCACTATAGCGACTGAGCAGAATTGCCCAGGAGCCTTGCAAAATCGTATTAAGGGTAATCCGCTGCTGTTTAGCCAATGTCTGCAGGTCTTGAGTGGTATGTATTGAGAGCTTTGCCTCCTGAGAAGCGAAGTCATCTTCTACTACAGCGTCGTAGGCGCTTCCTTTTCCCATTGCCAGTGGCGTGGGAGCGAAAAAACCGCTGAGGGTTTGTCGCCAAAACATCTCAGCTTGCTGCATATCTTGCTGTTGCAACCAGAGAATATAATCCCGATACGGATGCGAGCGCTGATAATGGTAAGGCTCACCGGCGCACAATGCTTCGTAGAGGGTAAAGATTTCCTTATAGAGGAGGCGCAGGGACCATACATCCAGCAAGATATGGTGGTAACTGAAAATGCCTTGATATGTGCTTTTTGTTAAGCGAAAGAGTGTTAAGCGCATGAGCGGAGCTTCAGAAAAATCAAAGCCACGTTTTCGATCTGCGCGTAAGAATGCTAGGAGTCGTTCTCTTTGTTCGGTGGAAGATAGCTCTTGCAAGTCACAAAGTTCTAATTGGAACTTCACATGTCGGTAGACAACTTGCAAAGGCTTATCAAGGTCTCTCCAAAAAAACGCTGACCGTAGGATGGGGTGATGGTCTATCGCCTGTTGCCAGGCTTGTTCGAAGATGGTTATATCATATGCGTCACTCAGATTAAAAATGGACTGTTCAAAGTACAGTGCCAACTCAGGGCTGTGCAGGCAATGGAACAACATTCCTTCCTGTGTTGGCGATAACTGATAGATATCTTCGACATTTTCCAGATTCATCCCAAATTCTCCTCATTCATCTTTTTCGGCAATCTTTGTCATAAGGATCTCTAGATCGCTCTGGCCGATCCTCGCTGCGGGAAAATCAGCTGGCGTGTATCTACTCATTTCAGAGGATTGGCAACGGGCAATAATGGAACGTAGCACTCCCATAAAATTCTGTACCAGTTGCTTGATAGTGGCAGGTTTGTGGATATTTTGGCTGTATACCCATGTAATGCTGAACTGTCCATCCGTGATACTTCCAGTAACCTCTAGCAGGTAGCGCCGATGATCCTGGGGGCTACGCGTGTTTCCCCGCTGCTCCCGAGACGGCCTCCATAAAGCTGTTTCGGCAAATCCCTGGTTAAATTGACCTAGATAATTAAAAATAATCTGTGCCTGTGGTAGCATTTGCAGTTTTGTGGCGGTTTCTGTGCTGTGCAGATAGCGTAATAAGCCATAACCAATCCCTTTTTGAGGGATCTCCTGTAGCTGTGCTTTTACTCTCTGTAGATTATCATCTAACGTATGAGCCTCTGATAAAGACAAAGATACTGGAAAGACAGTGGTAAACCAGCCAACTGTGCGCGAAAGTTCTATCCCCGCAATGATCTCTTCCCTTCCATGTCCTTCCATCTCTATGAGACAAGATCGCATTCCTGTCCAGTCTGCAAGAGTCCGCGCCAGCGCGGTTAACAGGACTTCATTGATCTGAACATGAAAGACTGCGGGAACTTTCCGTAGTAGTATTTGCGTCTCATCAGGGCTCAAGCTGACCATCTCTTCACACGATGAGTCCACGGTATTACTTTTACCTGCATAGTCAAGCGGCAGGGCAGCAGCTTTCTGATGGATGCTACCCAGACCAAGCCAATACGCCAGTTCTGATTCTACCGTACTGGCCTGCGCATATTGCCTCAACTGCCGTGCCCAGTGTTGGAAGGAGGTAGTTTTCGCAGGTAAAAGCACGGGCTCATCGTGTTCAAGCTGTTCATATACTGTTTGTAAGTCTTCGAGCAGGATACGCCAGGAAACCCCATCTACGGCAAGATGATGGATCACAAGGAACAACCTGTCCGGCTCCCCGCCTCCCAGCCTGAAGAGTGCTACTCTGATTAGGGGTCCTTCCGTCAGGTTTAAACTACTTTGAAGCGCTTCTTTTGTCTGCTCCAAAACGTGCCTTTGCCTGTTTTCTTCTAACTCTGCAAGATCAAGATATTGGAATATAGATTGTTCCTGAACCCCTGCATTATATTGCTCCCAGCCGGAGGCTGTTTGTACAAAGCGTAAGCGAAGTGCGTCGTGATGCATTAATAAATGCTGCAATGCCCTTTCCAGGAGCGTAGGGTTGAGGGGACGCTGAGCAGTTAGCAACCTTGCCTGGTTCCAGTGATGTGGCGCTGATAGGTTTTGTTCAAAGAACCAGTATTGGATAGGAGTGAGCGGTATCGGCCCGGTTACTACTCCCTGTTCAGCCTGATTTGATTCCACTGCCTGGGCAACAGCAGCCAGGCTCGAAATCGTCTGATACTGGAAAAGTTGCTTTACCGTTAGCGAGAGACCCACTTTTCTAGCTCTGGCAACCACCTGGATAGTGAGAATAGAATCGCCACCTAATTCAAAGAAATTATCGTGAATACTTACTTGCTTGACCCCAAGTACTTGCAACCAGATGTTACAGAGCATTTGCTCGACAACGGTACGAGGCGGAGTCAAAGATTTTGTGGTTTCAACCTTCTCCCATTGACGGGAGAGCAGGGCCTGACGATCTACCTTTCCGCTGCTTGTTAATGGTATGGCTTCTAATTGCACAATTAGCGACGGTACCATATAGTCTGGTAGTTGCTCTCCTAGATAGGCCCGCAGTTGAGTGGCTAGATCGGAAAAAGGCGCATCCGAGAAGCTCTTTGGCACAATACAGGCTATAAGCCGCTTGTTCCCTGAAACGTTTTCCTGGGCAATCACGACACATTCCTGTACTGCGTCGTGCTGCCTTAATACCGCTTCTATCTCTCCTAGCTCGATGCGGAAACCACGCACCTTAATCTGGTGGTCATCACGTCCTAGATAGACAATTGACCCATCTGGTAGATAATATGCCCGATCTCCTGTTCGATAGAGTCGCGTTCCAGGTATATCATCCAGAGGATTGGGTATAAACCTCTCGGCGGTCAAATCAGGACGATTCCAATATCCTCTTGCCAGACATATGCCAGCTATATAAAGATCACCAGGAACACCAATTGGCACAAGTTGGAGATACTTGTCTAATAGATAAACCTGGGTATTGGTAATAGGATGACCAATCGGAACGCACCTCAGAGGACTGTTCCGCAGGCACTCCCAGTACGTTACCTCTATCGAAGCTTCTGTTGGCCCATAGAGATTATATAATTTTGCCTGCAAGCTGGCAAAAAAACGCTCTTGCAATTCGACCGAGAGAGCTTCCCCGCTGCATATTACAATTTTGAGGCCATGGCATTTCTTGATCTCTGGCTCCTCCAGGAATACCTGCAACATTGAAGGAACGAAATGAATCACCGTGATACCTCGTTCCTCTACGATTTCTGCCAGATAGATACTATCGCGGTGGCCTTCTGGTTGAGCCATTACTAAGCAAGCGCCATTTGTTAAAGGCCACAGCAACTCCCAGGCAGATACATCGAAACTGAGAGGCGTTTTTTGCAGTACCTGATCGCTTCCTGTCAGTGGGTAGATGGTTTGCATCCACTCTATGCGGTTCCTCAGCCCTCGATGGGTGTTCATGACGCCCTTAGGTTTGCCGGTGGAACCCGAGGTGTAGATGATAGAAACCAGATTGTCTCCTGTCACAAAGTCCTTCAGATTATCTTCATTCCTCTGAGCGAACAAATCCTGGTCAGTATCCAGGCAAACGATCTGTCCATTGTATTCAGAAAACCGGGCAAGCAGGTCGTTTTGCGTGAGGAGCAAAGAGAGGCGAGCATCGCGCACGAGCCAGCTCACGCGCTCAGAAGGATACGAGGGGTCCAGCGGCACATAGACCCCTCCCGCCTTGAGGATGGCGAGCAGCGCGATCACCAGCTCCAGCGACCGCGGCAGACACAGCCCCACCCGTCCTTCGGGTTTCAGTCCCCGCACCCGCAGGTAGTGGCCCAACTGGTTGGCTTGGCGATTGAGCTCCCCGTAACTGAGCTGGCGGTCCTCATGCACCAGCGCGATGGCGTCGGGCTGACGCTGCCCCCAGCCCTCTAGCTGCTCGACCAGCCCGGCCTGCTGCTGCGGCTCGCGCTGCCAGCCCGGCCTGAGCAGCATGGCGCGCTCCTGCTCGCTCAGTAACGTCACCTCTCCGACCCGCCGCTCCAGTCCCCAGGGCATCTGCTGCCAGACCTGCTGCAGGTGCGCCAGCAGGCGCTGGGCCGTCGCTGGCTCAAAGAGGTCGCTGTTGTACTCCAACTGCACGCTCAAGCCCTGCTCGGTCTCACTGATACTCACGCTCACATCAAATTTGGCCGTCTGGCTCGGCTGGGGCCAGGGCTCACAGCGCAGACCTCCCATCTGACTGACCTGCACCGGGGGCACATTCTGGTAGACAAAGGCCACCTGCACCAATGCCTGTCGGCTGGCATCGCGCTGAGGCGCCAGTTCCTCGATCAGCTTCTCATAGGGCAACTCCTGATGGGCATAGGCCTGCAAGGCGACGTCGCGCACCCGCGCCAGCACCTGGCGCAGGCTGGGGTTGCCGGTCAGCCGAACGCGCAGCGGCAGCGTATTGACGAAAAAGCCGATGAGCCCGGCGAGGTCGTTGCGGGTGCGATTGGCGATGGGGGTGCCCACGATCAGATCGTCCTGCCCGCTCCAGCGAGCCAGCACGACCAGCCAGCCGGTGAGCAAGGTCATGAACAGGGTGACCCCCTCGCGCTGGCTGAGGGCCTGGAGCGCCTGACTGAGGGAGGGGGAGAGCGTGGTGGGGATCATCCCACCGCGGAAGCGTTGCAGGGCGGGGCGAGGATGATCGGTGGGCAGGTCCAGGGTGACAGGAGCGTCAGCCAACTGGGTCAGCCAGTAGGAGAGCAGGTCGTGCAGCACGGGCCCTTGCAGCCAGCGCCGTTGCCAGAGGGCGAAGTCGGCATACTGCCAGGGCAAGGGGGGCAAGTCGGCAGGCTGCTGGCTGAGCGCAGCTTCATAGCAGCAGGCCAGTTCGCGCCAGAAGATGGCGCGGGACCAGCCATCAAAGAGGATGTGATGGACGGAGAAGAGGAAGAGGTGGCGCTGGGGATGCAGACGCAGCAGGGCGTAGCGCAACAGTGGCCCAGCCGCCAGGGAGAAGGGCTGCAGGGCTTCCTGTTGGGTCAGCAAGAGGAGCTGTTGCTCTTGCTGCGGGGCAGGCAGAGCGCTCAAGTCGATGAGGGGGAGCCGGGTGCGGGCGGTGGGGGCGATGCGTTGACAGGGGCGGCCCTCGATGGTGAGGATAGTGGTGCGCAAGACCTCGTGGCGTTGTTCGAGTGTGCGCAGGCTCCGGTGCAGGGCCGCAACGTGCAGCGGCCCTGTAAGATAGAAGCGGGAGGGAATGATGTACGAAGGGTTCTGTGGCTCGAACTGATCGAGGAACCAGAGCCGCTGTTGGGCAAAGGAGAGCGGGAGCTCATCTGGCCTGGAGTAGAACTGCTGTGGGGAAGATGCCACAGTGGAGGTGCCTTTATCAGACTGTCGAAATGTTTCCACTTGCTCGGCTAGCCAGGCGACCGTTAGAGTTGCAAAAAATTTAGAGCTTACTTCATCCTCTTCATCCTCAGATTGCTCTAAGATTTGCAGTAGTCCATTAAGATCGAGGAGAGAATCCATCTTCGTAATTTCAGTCATTACCTGGATCAGGGAGACAGAATCGCCCCCTAGCTCGAAGAAGTTCGCGTCAATACTGACCAGATCCACATCCAGGACTTTTTGCCAGATTTTAGCGATGGACCGTTCCGTTTGAGTACGAGGTGCAACATAGCCATCTTCCGACCGTGTCAAAAAAGCTTGCTCGCCTCTATTCTTGTTATTCATGGCATTTGTCCTCTCTTACAAGATAAGCCAATCCGCTCGATAGATATATGAACCGCTATCTACACATGATTTAGTCGTGTATAAGGTTCTCTTCCTCCAGATGAGCTATTAGTTGCAGGAAATTTTGTTCAGCGCGAAGCACTAAAGAGCATAATGACTCTAGGGTGCTAAGCTCTCTTTGCCCCTTTGAATCCATAATGGAAAGACCGAGGTGTAATTTCTTCCAGGCTTGCCACGCTGCTATATTTGCCTTTTTAACCTGCTTTCTGGTTGCCTCGCTCCAGTTCTGCTCTGCAAGTAGCCTTAATAGGGTGTCACCAAGGATCTTCTGGCTGTTGATATACTTGATTTCTTCCCTGATCATCACGTCACGTTCTGATGATTGATAATGGCTTTGTCCTTGAAGAAAGGCGAATTTTCTTTGTAGTAGATTGGGAAAGTGATCATGGTAAGCTCTTATCTGGGCGATAATATCATGGAGGGCCTCACTCTTACTGGGAGGCGGCTCTTCTTTAACCTGAATAGTATGTATCGTATCTTTCTTAAATTGGTAGTGCATATCAGTTGTTTGAAAGACCTCAAGCAAAACATCTTCATCAATGGAGAATTGAGCATAGGCATCTTGTTCTTTTGAGGATGAAGGTTGTGATGGTTGGTGATTACGAACATTATCGTAGATGATGAACTGGCGTTTATTACTATCACAACCTATAATTAAAAGAGGGTAAATCTCAACGTCAAAGCGATAGTTTTTACTTATGAACAGCCTGATCTGATCTAGCCTGATTCGATCTATAGGAACGATGACGGGGAGCATCATATCCAATTGCTGGCGAATCACCTCCCCCAGGTTGTCTTGTATGGGCAGTTCCACAAGCTCCAGACCTAGTTTTTGCCGAAGGACGTAACGCTCAAGGGCATCGGGATTAGAGGGTTGTCTGATCAAGGCATTATGATGCGCTTCGATTCCCAGGAAATCGTAGTGGCTATACAAATAGAGGTAGGCGAAAAAGAGATCGGGATAGGCCGGCCCGAAGGTACTGATAGCCATATACCTTGCAGCTGCAAAACAGCTAAATCCATGACCTGAAAGGCTCAAATTGGTATCCTGAAATACAACAGGAGAAATAAGCCGCAGTTCCATAGACACCTTTTCACAACTAAACGCCAAGCAAACGAGCAATAATCTGGCGCTGCATATCAGAGGTGCCTGATAAGATCAGGGTTCCGATAGCATCTTGTAGATCATGAGCGAATTCAACGTCATGGGTATATCCGAGTGCTCCATGAATGCGAATTGCGTCGAGATAAGTAGCAACTGCACTTTCACTAAGAAACAGTTTTGCTGTGGCAGCTTCTAAAAGATTCGGTTTGCCTCTATCGAGAAGATCAGCCGCTTGATAAAGCAGCAGAGATCCGGCCTCTATTCGTACTTTCATGTCGGCGATCAAATTCGATACAGATTGAAATCGGCCTATTTGTTGCCCGAATTGTTCTCGTTGGCGAGCGTAGGAGACGCATTTTTCCAGGACACGGCGCATCGTCCCCAGGTGCGAAGCGAGAATCAAGGAACGTTCCCAGCCCATTGAAAACTGGAAGATAAGCGGCCCTGCACCTTCTTTACCCAGACGTTGTTCTAGTGGGACGAGGCAGTTATCGAAATTGAGCACTCCCATAAGTGCATGTTGCAAGCCCATTGTCTCTATTGTGCGCGCGACTGAAATGCCGGGTGTCTCTCGCTCAACAATAAATGCTGTAATACCTTCTTGTCCTCGCTCTGGATCAACCGTTGCGAAGACGACCAGGATATTGGCTACTGGCGCATTGAGAATATAGGTTTTTGTTCCATTGAGCACATAACCATGCTCAGTACGTTTCGCCGTAGTTTGTAAATGAAAAATGTCAGAGCCAGCCTGCTGTTCAGTGGCTCCATGAGCTGCAATCCAGCTCCCATTACAAAGAGAAGGGAGATAGCGTCTCTTTTGTTCCTCATTCCCGAATTTCCATATAGGGAGTAGACACCCTAGCAGGTGCGCAGCCAGAGAAGCCAGCAGCCCATTGTTATTACATCCGTAGCCAAGAGCTTCCAATACGATAGCAGTTTCGCTCGCCGTATATCCCAGACCCCCATCGTGTTTTGGAATGGATAGTCCCTGGATGCCAAAGGAACCACAGCGGTCCCAGAGCTGTCTGGGAAAAGAGCGGGTGGTTGCTGATACTGGTTCCGTATCCCGGAGTTCCGTGCGAGCAAATGAGACAATTTGCTCCCATAACCGAGCTTTTATCTCTGCATAATTCATGAATGTATACCTTCTTTGCTGCTGCTATAGTACGGGCTACCATCCAGAATAATGGTGAGATATAGCTCTATTGTTTTCTCGTTTTGTGCATTTTGTGATCTCATACTCTACTCACAACTCAAGGGCCAGAGCCTCAATAGCATCAGTAAGCTTCTCTTCCAGTTTGCTCAAATTGGCGATCTGTTCTCCCAATTTTGTCCGGCATTCCTTTGTGTCTTTATACCCGAGAAGATAGAGCGAGGCTGCCACCTGATCCCACAATTCCATTGTCTGAGTAAGCAGTGTCTGAGCCTGTGCCACAAGGTTGTCATATTGTCCTGGTAGTTCACTTAAGATTAGATGAAGAAATTTCCTCTGTCCAAGGATGTACTTGCGTATACAGGGAGGCAGATGCCAGCGTAAAAAGAAGCGATAGAGATTTGTAGCTAGTTGGGATGAATCAAGGGAATCGATGAAGTGGGTAAACCCGCGGATGGCGTAGAGCCCATGGTCGCTAGAAGGAGTGGAGATGCGATTGCCCTTGCGCGCAATAGTGACGGACTCTAGAAGGAGAGAGCGTAATTCAGTCTGCCAGGGGACCGTTGCTTCCTCTATTTTATAATCGAACCAGCTAAATTCTTCCCGTATCGCATCTTCCAGACTGGTCAGGGGAATCCATCCTTGATCTTTTTTTTCAAAGCCTCCTCGTGCAGCAGGCAATGGGCTCCTGTCCAGAATATAAAGCATTCTATCCTTATGGCGGTAATCGAGGACAGCTACTGCGTGAAGAAAACCGCGCAGCTTCTTATATGAAGGACTAAAAGGCACATGAAACCATTCTAAGCGTATAATAGGAATACGCCCGCTTGCCAGACATTCCTGGATGCGCTGACAGGCCTCTTCTGGAGAGTCTTCGTGACGCCATTGTGCACTCACTCCCTGGTTAAAGTGGGGTTGACTAAATTCCTCCTCTGGACCTTCCCATAACCAGGGATAGAGATTTTTATCGACCCAGAAGACGAGATGAGGTGGCCGGAAAAGGGCATGAAGAGGGGAGGAGAAACCGTGATACAGTAGTACATCACGAAAAATATGGTGGAGACAAGGAATCCACCAGCCATCTAATCCTTGTGCATCAATACGCTCCTGCAGCCAGGGAAATGCAGAAGGTGTATAAGATGGTGATTTACTGTGCATCATATATGATCTCTCTCTTCATTCTGCTCAATAAAGGCAATAATTTCTGCTAATGTGCCAAATTGATCCAGTGATACTTCTTCCAAGGGGATAGACAGGTGAAACTCTTGCTCGATGAGCGAGATCAGCCAGACAAGGCCCAACGAGTCCAGAATGCCACTGACAAATAAAGAGTCGTGTAAACCAAGAGTATCTACTTGCTCTGGAAATAGAGATACTTTACGCAATTCAGTACGCAATGCAACTTCTATAGACATAGAGAATTCTTTGCTCCTTTCCCCTTTTATATGCAAGTCAGCTCTTATGTATGAAGCGATCTCCTAGCCAGATGACTAGGAGAGGCTTTTCCCTTTTCTACGAGGCGAATAAAGCCATCCAAAGATAACTGACGTGCAATATGAAGCCGACGAATAGTATAAGGATTCTCTTGCCAGTTCCATGTCCCGCAGTCCTCTGAAGCAAAAGCAAGTTCGAAGTAGCGAGACGCAATGCGGGCGGCTTCAACTGTAAAGCCGCCGTAAGGGTAGGCATAGGCAACGACAGGCTTGCCTGTTAGCGCCTCCAAACCAGCCTTCGCCCCTACCATCTCAGCAACCATCCTGTATTCCTCAAAACGCGTAATGCGCTGATGTGTGAAGCCATGAGCTCCAATGGTTATTCCCGGCACATGGGCCAGTTGGTATACCTCTTCAGGGGTAAAGTGCTCTCTAATCACTTCTGCACGGGGATTCCAGCGATCATCGCTTCCTAGAGCCTCGATCAGCAAGAAAAAAACAGCCGGAATAGCATACTTGAGTAATAGAGGGACCGCATGCTCCAGAACCTCCCGATAGCCATCATCGAAGGTGATCAGAACAGCGTCTTTTGGGACCCGGTGTGTTTTAAGGGCTGTCTGAGCTTCAGCAAGAGTTAAGGGGCGGCGGTAGCGCGCAATCCAGGCCATCTGTTCGGCGAAGGCCGCTGCCGATACGCTATTATAGTCTTGAGCCGTGAGAGAAATGGAATGGTATGTGAGAACTGGAATGTGGATTGCTTGAGATACCTGCTGCGAATCAGGTTCCTGCTTATCTAGTTTCATACGACATCTCCTCTCCATATAATTCAACCAGAGCACGCCGACGAACCTTACCGGAGGCTGTGCGAGGGAGGTTCTGCAACCAGTGTATGTGGCGAGGAACCTTAAACGGGGAAAGATATCTTCGGCAAAACTGGATGATCTCGTCTGCAGAGGGCTTTTCGGAAGCCAGGTTCTCTTTCTTGATCAGGAAGGCGACCGGGATTTGCCCTAAGCGCTGATCGGGATAGGCGCAGACGGCAGTTTCCTGTACCGCAGGATGGAGGGATAAAACTTGTTCGATTTCCTGCGGCGCTACTTTCTGACCACCACAATTGATCATTTCGTCCTCACGCCCGTAAATATAAAGATAGCCTGCTTCATCTAGCCATCCTAGATCGTGCGTGCGGAGCCAACCATGCTGTAGTCTTTGTTGTGTCAGTGCCGGATCATTATAGTAGCAGCGCATCACGCTCGGCCCTGTCACTACTACTTCTCCTATGGTACCTGGAGCAATTTCTCTTCCTGCTGCATCCCAGATCGCGATGCGCATTCCCGGTATCGCTCGTCCCGATGAGCGGGCATGAGAAGACCATTCGGACGGTAGCAGCGTACTGACTCGCGGCGATGCTTCGGTCAAGCCATACCCGTAGAAGATCTCAGCTTCCGGCAAAAATTGTCTCAGGGCTTCCACCTGATCTACCTCTATCGCGCCAGCGGCGATAGAGATGATGCACTTCCCGCGTATTACGCGTTTTTGTCGTTCCAGTTCAGCCAGAAGATCGTAGACCATTGTTGGCACCAGGCAGAGAAGCGTTGTTGCTGTCTCTTCAATCCACGCAGGGACCGCGCGTGGAAGGAAGCGTCGTCCTACAATTACGTGCCCTCCAGCTTGCAATAGCAACAGCATTTCCATAATCGTAGAGGAGTGAAAATACGGTTTGAGGACAAGCATCACATCCGCGTGCGACAGCGACTGACATTGAGCCACAGCTTCTTGATTGACCAGCAGATTTACGTGGGTTAGCACGACTCCCTTTGGTCTGCCCGTTGTACCTGATGTACAAAGAATAAAAGCATCGCCCGGCTGACTTGCTCCTGTAATTGGCAGCTTAGCTCGTTGCTGTAAGCTGCGTAAGACGGGCTGTTGCCCTTGCCAATCGACGATCCCTACATAACGTAGATGTTGGTTAAGTTCGAATAATGCGGTGGCTTTTGCAACCAGTGCAGGAGCCACCAGCAGCACTGTCACATCGCATTGATGACAGCAAGCGTTCCATTCCTCAACCGAGGCATGAGGGTTCAGTGGGACGGCGATGGCACCGAGGTCAGTGATAGCGTAAGAGAGAGAGATAAAAGTTTTGCCGCGTAGCTCTGCCCAGGCAATCTTTTCTAAAGGAGCACACCCAAACTGACGAAGGAAATTTTGCAGCAGGTGAATACAGCTACCGAGCTGCTGGTAAGTAAACGTTTCTTTTCCCTCAGAAAGGGCAAAAGACTCTGGCATACGAGCTATTTGGGCTTCCAATGCAGCAAAAAGCGAAGTATGTGTGCTCATCAAACCTCTTGTCCTTTGTTAGTGAGAGCTGGCTCGACGAGTCTGCGCGCTGTATCCAATATGGTCTGAGCGGCTGCAATTTTACCCTGGAGTGGTTGATCTGCTTCTGGCGTCACCGGGCTAAATTGCCACCGGGGTTGTTCCATCATCGCGAATAATCGTCTGGCGATATCTGCTGCGTCGAGACTTGCAGTTTGCAGATGAGGATACCTGGTCATTGCCCATTGAATTCGCTGTTCCTGATCATCAAAAATATGCATGACGGGTATGGCGATGGTGGGGACGCCGATGGCGATCACCTCATTCATCGTGTTATACCCGCCACGGCAAATCACTGCCTGAGCAGCCGCTAAAAGATCAGGTAGGTAGGGTTCATACTCATAGGTGGAGAGAGTAACGCCATCCATTGTTTTACTGGTAATCAGCCGGAGCTCCTGCGGTGTTAGCGGTCCCGTAATGAGAATGATATGAACTGGTAACTTTTGTGGTCGATGAGCGCGTAAAAGATCGGCAAGTTCGATGATGGTTTGGAGGAACTTGTCCTGAGGCCGTGGCTCTCCAGAGGGAGTTTTCGGGGGCTGATTGCCGCCGCCGTTGGTAGCAACAATGACAAATTCATCATTCTGCAATCCATAACGTTCACGTAGCAAGGCAGGCATCAGCTCGCTACAAGTACGTCTGACAAGGCTTCCGGTATAAACAATCCGCTCCGGCGCAAGCCCAGGGATTGCGGCATCGGGATATTCATCCCGGCTATGAGGAACAAGCACGAGATCCAGGTCTCGCCAGGGATCTTCTTTGCTTTGTGTACGCATTTTCTCGCTCCACCATGATTGACGCAAGATCCCAACCTGCATCGCTCCGTAGGCGCGGGCGGCCTTTTTTACGGGGGCGACAACATAGGTATCATGAATAACGATAGTTGGACAAAACGTCTTCATGGTGGCATCAAGTAATGCGTGCCAGAGCGATAAGCGACGCTTCGCTTCTATTCCTTCCCAGGGACCTCCTTTGAAAAGGGTTGCGAGGGAGGCAATTTGTAGACAGGGTAGTTGAGCCTCGCGAGCCAGACGAGTATCCGGGAGCTCGGAAAGCACCAATATTTGAGTCGATGGATCGACGCGACGAAGTGCTATAGCCAGAGTTATCACGCGACTTAAATGACCAAGACCATTTATGCCTGTCTGGTAGAACAGTACGCGATTGTTCTGGCCGGGGATGATGTCGTTCATCTGACGGGGCGATACGTTTTCTTTCTCAGTGTCAATCATCATCGATCTGTTTTCCTATGGGCTGCTCTTTTTGCAGAAGATCTGCACGTAACTGCATACGGTCCACTTTCGCTGTGGCTGTCAGTGGAAAAGAAGGATATATGTGAATTTTGGCTGGGACCATATAGCGTGGCAAGCGGAGAGCACAGTGATGACGTATGTCTTCCAGATTGGTTGACGTTCCCGGTGTCAGAACAACGCAGGCTTCTAACCGGTTGCCAATGATTTCATCGGGTAAAGGTACGACCACTGCCTGCTCAATGTCACAATGAGCATTGAGCACCGCTTCAATTTCTCCAAGCTCTATGCGATAACCTCGGCTTTTGACCTGATGATCCTGCCGCCCCAGGAAGTAGAAGGCTCCATTTGCTCCCAGGCGTACCATATCCCCCGTTCGATAAAATGGACCGGCTAACCTGGATTTGCAAGGCAGCGTTTGATAGAGGACTTTTTGGGTGGCCTGTTCATTATTCCAATAGCCGCGCATAATCGTCGCACCACGGACATAGAGCTCCCCTTCATCACCGACCTCCTGGACAAGATCACCATTTGTACACACGGCAAAAACATCACTATGCTCACATGCATATCCAATGGGAATATCTTCTTGTACGTCGTACGGTACTAGATAGTATGTGCAGACATTCGTTTCTGTAGGGCCATAGAGGTTGTAGAACCGTGCGGCAGGCAGAAGGTTCATCAACTCGCGGAGGTACTTGAGAGGGAAGACTTCACCGGCAAACAGAATCTGGCGCAAGGAAGTGAGGTTCGCATTGGCAGGCTTGCCATAGAGCAAGATCATCTTAAGGATCGATGGTACAGAATACCATATGGTGATTTGCTGCTGCTCAATCCACTTCACTAGTTCAAGTGGAAAGAAAGAGATTTCCAAAGGGATTAAAGCAAGCGTTGCTCCAGCAGCAAGAGCGACAAAAATGTCGAAGATGGAGAGGTCAAAATGAAATGGCGCGTGGCTGGAAAGGCGATCTTGGGCCGAAACAGAGAAAGCAGCAGCTCCCCATTCGACAAAGGCGAGCGCGTTGCGATGCGAGATCATAACTCCCTTGGGGATGCCTGTAGAGCCAGAGGTATAGAGGATGTAGGCCAGGTCATTCTCCACGATCTGAGGTCGTGGCAAAGGCATGAGCGTCTCAGGAAAATCTTTCCAGGATAAGAATACCGTCGTATTGCCTGGCGGGTCAGGAAGCCCATCATCCAGCACCCCAACCCAGTCCAGAACGCCTGCTTTTTCAGCTTTGATGGTTTGGATGGTGGGTAAAAATGAAGCATCGGTCAGGATAAACTTGATTTGACAATCGCTGCAAATTGTTGCAATTCTCGTTCCTGGAGATGTAGGATCCAATGGCACATAAACCCCTCCTACACGTAGGACGCCCAGGATTGCAACAACAGTGCGAAGGGATTTATGAGCATAGATACCCACAAGGTCACCAGCCTCTAGCCCGCCGAGCAAAAGCGCCTGACCAAACTTATTGGCTAGCCTATCCAATTCCGCATAGCTCAGATGGTTCTCTGCATAAGAGATAGCAATCTTTGCAGGATAGCGCTGGCTCGAAGCTGTTAATAGGTCCGAGAGTAAAAATGCCATTGCAAAACATTCACCTGATACTAAACTTCATGAAGCCTGTTTAATCTGTTGAAACCTCGGTAGACAGCGCTTCTACAAGATTTATTAGATCGTTCAGGCTATCCATCTCTCTGGTTGCTAAGTCCTCTTCGCTCACCATAACCTCAAAGGTATTCTCTATCTCCACCAGCAGTTCCATAAATTGAAAAGAATCCAGGCCCTGATCCTCAAGCGGCAGGTCAGAGTCAATCTTCTCAGGAGTCATTCCAGGCCCGATGCCTTCACAAATAAGCTGCCGAAGGGTTTGCTCTATCTGCTGTCTGCGTTCCGTTTGGGTGGCTTGTGCCTTTTGATCCATCGCGTTCAACCTCTTCTAGAAAAAAATAACAACAAGGTTCTAACTGCTATATTAAATAATTGGAATTACTTTCGTTTTTTATATTTAATATATTTTAGGAAAACGTATGTAATTTTATAAATTTAATGTTCATCAACAGAGCAAGGCCCAGAAATAACAATTAGAGTATACCAAATGAAAAGCAAGAATGTCAAGAAGTATATTACTGCTATTGCAAAGCAAGGAAAATGATAATCCAAGCCTTGTAATGTCTCTATAAATGTGCTATACTCCTTTCATGTGCGGAAAGAGAGCAACGCTGCTTGGATATTTTATTGAAAACAAGGGTTATTTATGTACCGATTCCCCAAATCCAGTGAGCTAGCCCATAATGTGACTATACTGAGCCAGGGGAATCCAAATTTGAACAACTGCATTGCTATGTATAAATACTGGAAATGATGGGCAGTCAAATATGATATTTTTGTAGAATCGGACTTGTCGGCAAGGTACTAATCAGTAACATCTATATGTGTTCAATAGATCGTTTCTGTCATGGTCTGCCTGTTTGCCTATCGATATTTCTCACAAAGAGTTAAAAGCCTGCTCTACTTCTCAACCACGAACATCTAGGAGAACATGGATGAAGGTATCTTACAAGCAGTATTTAAACTTACTCGTTACCTACCTCCGGCCTCAATGGCTAAAAGTCTGTCTAATGGCTGCGTTGCTTGCCAGTGATATTGGCTTTCAAATTATTAACCCACAAGTATTAGGCTACTTTATTGATGCAGCTCAACATCATGTAACATTGACTGCATTAACCTGGATCGCCCTTCTCTTTTTAGCTGTAGTGATCATCGGTCAAGCGATTGCAACCTTCGCAAATTATGTCAGCACAGATGTCGGGTGGGCTGCTACAAACTCCTTACGGGCTGACCTTGCCACGCATTGTTTACGACTTGACATGTCATTTCATCACACTCATACATCGGGAGAATTAGTTGAGCGCATTGACGGAGATATCGCCGTCTTATCGGACTTTTTTTCCCAGTTTATCATACGGATCGTCGGCACCCTGCTGTTACTGATTGGTATATTGATCGTTCTTTTCTTACAGGATTGGCGCCTCGGACTCGTTCTTGCGCTCTATTCTGCTCTTGCCGTTTTCGTCATGAATCGTGTGCAACCTATCACTATCCCCTTTTATGCTGCTGCTCGCCAGGCGGCAGCTGATTTCTCTAGCTTTTTAAGTGAACGGCTCGCCAGCCGGGAAGACATTCGCTCTTGTGGCGCTGAAGCCTATGTGATGCGCATCCTGTACCAAAAGATGCGTGTGATTTTGAAAACAGGGCGCTTGAGCGAGGTCATGGGACGAGTTATTACTGGCACCTCGCGCCTTTTATTCTCTATAGGTACAGTCTTGGTTTTTGTGCTAGGTGCGTATCTATTTACCTCTAACTTGATTACCCTGGGTATAGTTTATGTACTCATCCGTTATACAGATCTAGTGAGTAGCAATTTACTTCAACTGACAATACAGCTTGACTCATTACAGCAATCTCGCGCGAGTTTGCAGCGTATTGGTGAACTCTATTATAGAGCCAGTAAGGTTCAAGATCCAGATGTTGTAGCGTCAGAAATTGCACCTGCTGCTCTAGAGGTTGAGTTTCAGGATGTTTCCTTCGGTTATAGCGCGGAAAACCCCGTTTTGCATAATATCTCCTTCCAGCTGGCTCCTGGCGAAGTCCTGGGCTTGCTAGGGCGGACGGGAAGTGGTAAGAGTACTCTGACACGTCTGCTTTTCCGCTTCTATGATCCGGACCAGGGTGCGATACTCCTCAATGGAAAAGATATACGCACGAGCCGTATCGCCGATCTTCGGCAGCGTATCGGTCTGGTGACACAGGAAGTACAGCTGTTTCATGGCACTATTCGTGAGAATGTCAGCTTTTTCGACCAGCATATCAGCGACGAAAAAATCCTGGATGCCATCAAAAACTTAGGGTTGTGGGAGTGGTTTCAGGCATTACCCGATGGCCTGGATACAGAGGTGAGTTCTAGCGGTGCCGGAGGAGGACTTTCAGCGGGAGAGGCTCAATTGCTAGCTCTAACACGGGTGTTCCTCAAGAATCCCAGCCTGGTGATCTTGGATGAAGCTTCGGCGCGCCTAGATCCTGCTACGGAATATTTTATTGAGCAAGCTCTGAAGACGTTGCTTCAGGGACGTACATGCATTATCATTGCGCATCGCTTATCAACGGTCAAACGAGTTGACAAAATCTTGATACTAGAAGAAGGACGCATTAGTGAATATGGAATAAGGCAGGACCTGGCTGCCGATGCCCATTCCCGTTTCTCTCAGTTGTTGCTGACTGAGCAGCGTCATATGCAAACGGAGTTGTTGTCTGCGGACCAGGAAGGCGAAATAGCTGACGATGCACAAAACATGGAACAACAAGCAGCCAAACCTGTTGTTGAGAGTAAACCTCCAGCTGTATCCCAGGTAAAAGCGCCGCAAGGCAAGCGGGAAGAGGTAAAAATTTGGCAGGCCCTCCGGAGTCTTGTGCGCTATCGCCCTGGCCTTTACCTGATTGTTCTCATTGTGCAAATTCTATACGGCCTCCTTTTTTTGCTTCAGGGCCCGATTATTCTAAGCTATTTAGATACGCTGAGTAATAGTGCTTCGATTATTCATAAGGTTGGGGGGACGCAAACGCTTTGGACGATGATCTGGATATTGAGCGGGCTACTGATAGCCGCCACGTTAGTTCATGCGCTTAGCGCCTTTGGGACTGCTGTGGTTACTCCGACCTATTATAATTATACGGCCTCTCTCCTGCGCCGTAACGTTTTTGTTGATATCCTTGAGCGTCCTGGCGCGCAGGCTTTACCTTATTCGCCTGGAGAAGTAATTAGTCGTATCCTGGGAGATGTGCGTGAGATCACATTTTTCTGGAGCACTATATTTATGGTTGCTTTGTCCTCAGCCTTGCTGGCATTGAGCGCCGTTATTCTAATGGTAATTATCAGCCCTTTCATTGCCTTAGTCGTTAGCGTACCTCTGCTTGGTATAGGTATTGCGATGAATTTTTCTGGAAAGTACATTCAAAAATATCGCCAGGCGAGTAGACGGACAAGTGGTCAGGTCAGTAGCTTTATTAGAGAAATTTTTGAATCAGTCCAAGCCATTCAAGTCGCTAATGCGGAAAAGCCTGTAATTGCTCATTTTCAGCTTCTGAATGAGGCACGACGACAGGCTCAACTAAAAGATGTGTTGGCAAGCGAAATCGTCAAATCTTTATCCAATAATGTAGCACAAGTTTTTGTTGGCATACTATTGCTCCTCTGTGGTCAATTGTTAGAGAACGGTACGTTTACTGTCGGTGATTTTGGCTTCTTTATTTTTTGCCTGCCGTGGGTAACGACTGGTATATCTAACCTGGGAGGCGCATTTGCGGGCTACAAACAGGTAGGAGTTTCACTGGACCGTCTTGTCGCTCTTCAACAAAATGTATCGCCGAAAGCTTTAATTGAGCATCATCCTGTCTATCTCAGTGGTTCGCTGCCCGCAATACCATATGTATCCACAACCGAGGCCAAAAACTTGGCAACACTGCAAGCCTCTGGTCTCACTTATGTGTATACAAGTACGGGACGAGGCATTAGAAATGTTGATCTCTTTATTAAGCGGGGCTCGTTCGTTGTTATTACTGGGCGAGTGGGCTCAGGGAAAACGACGTTACTACGTACTATACTGGGTCTTTTGCCCAAAGATGCGGGTGAGATTCGCTGGAACGGTGAGATTGTTCACGAACCTGCTGCCTTCTTTATTCCCCCCCGCTGCGCATATACTTCCCAGGTGCCTCAACTGTGTAGTAATACCCTGAAGGAAAATATTTTGATGGGGTTACCAGAGGAAAAAGTTGATCTGGCGAAGGCTATTCATCAGGCTGTAATGGAACAAGATTTAGCCGAGTTGGAATATGGACTGGAGACGGTAGTTGGTCCAAGGGGAGTTAAGCTTTCGGGCGGGCAAATTCTGCGCAGTGCAGCTTGTCGTATGTTTGTACGCAATACAGCCTTATTGGTTTTCGATGACCTCTCTAGCGCCCTTGATGTAGAAACTGAGTACACATTGTGGGAGCGACTTTTCCAACAGCAAGATGTAACCTGTCTCGTTGTTTCGCATCGACGAGCTGCGTTGAGACGAGCTGATCATATCATTGTGTTGAAGGATGGTCAGGTAGAAGCAGAGGGGAAGCTTGAAGATCTTCTGTCTACCTGCGAAGAGATGCGAAAACTTTGGGAAGACGCTCCCAGTACTCCAACATCTGATACTGAAGAAACCCGTTCTTTTTCTTGAAGGAAGGGAAAGGATGAAAAATATTTCTGGCGGTGATCTTTCTCAAGAAAAACGTGCCCTTCTCTTTCAACGCTTAAAAAAGAAAAGAGAGATGAAGCAACAACCACAGGTTGGTCTTCAGGAAAAAAGGCCAGATGAGCTTCCGCTCTCCTTTGCCCAACAGCGACTCTGGTTCCTCGATCAGTTCGAGCCACAGAACCCTTCGTCTATTGCTTCGTCTCGGATCTATCTTACAGGGCCGCTGCAGGTCGCGGCCCTCTACCAGAGCTTGCGTACGCTCGAACAACGCCACGAGATCTTGCGCACCAATATCCTCACCATCGAGGGCCGCCCCTGCCAACGCATCGCTGCCTGCCCGCGCACCCGGCTCCCCCTCATCGACTTGAGCGCTCTGCCTGCCCAACAGCAAGAGCAACAGGTGCTCCTGCTGAGTCAGCAGGAAGCCCTGCTGCCCTTCTCCCTGGCGGCTGGGCCGTTGCTGCGCTACAGCCTGCTGCGCCTGCATCCTCAGCGCCACCTCTTCCTGTTCTCCATCCATCACATTCTCTTTGATGGCTGGTCCCGCGCCATCTTCTGGCGCGAACTGGCCTGCTGCTATGAAGCTGCGCTCAGCCAGCAGCCTGCCGACTTGCCCCCCTTGCCCTGGCAATATGCCGACTTCGCCCTCTGGCAACGGCGCTGGCTGCAAGGGCCCGTGCTGCAGGACTTGCTCGCCTACTGGCTGACCCACCTGGCCCAGGCGCCGGCGGTGCTGGACCTGCCCACCGATCATCCACGCCCGGCCCTGCAACGCTTTCGCGGGGCTATGGTCCACAGCACGCTCTCCTGCTCCCTGAGCCAGGCGCTGCAGGCGCTCAGCCAGCGCGAGGGCGTGACGCTGTTTATGACCTTGCTCACCGGCTTTGTGCTGGTGCTCGCCCGTTGGAGCGGGCAGGACGATCTGATCGTGGGGACCCCCATCGCCAATCGCACCCGCAACGACATCGCTGACTTGATCGGCTTTTTCGTCAATACGCTGCCGCTGCGCATCCACCTGCATGGCAACCCCACGCTGCGCCAGCTACTGGCTCGGGTGCGCGACGTTGCCTTGCAGGGCTATGCCCATCAAGAGCTGCCCTATGAGAAGCTGATCGAGGAACTGGCGCCTCAGCGCGATGCCAGTCGGCAGGCGCTGGTGCAGGTGGCCTTTGTCTATCAGAACGTGCCTGCGGTCCAGGTCAGTCAGATGGCTCAGGTGCGCTGTGAGTCCTGGCCCCAGCCTACCCAGACCGCCAAGTTTGATCTGAGCCTGAGTGTCAGTGAGACGGAGCAGGGCTTGAGCGTCCTGCTGGAGTACAACAGCGACCTGTTCGAGCCGACAACAGCCCAGCGCATGCTCCAGCAGCTCCAGCGCGTCTGGCAGCAGATGACCCGAGATCTGCAGGGCAGGGTGAGCGCCGTCTCGTTGCTGAGCGAGCAGGAGCGGGCCCTGCTGCTGGGCCAGGGCAGGCTACGCGAGCCGGTGCGGGAGGTCGGGCTGCAGCAGGAGCTGGAGGGGTGGGCGCAGCGTCAGCCCGATGCCATCGCCCTGGTGCAAGGGGAGCATCAGCTCAGTTACGGGGAGCTCAATCGCCGTGCCAATCAACTGGGGCAGTACCTGCGGGAGCGCGGGCTGCCGCCGGAAGGGCGGGTGGGCGTGTGCCTGCCGCGGTCGCTGGAACTGGTGATCGCCTTGCTTGCCATCCTCAAGGCGGGAGGGGTCTATGTGCCGCTGGACCCCTCGTATCCTTCCGAACGGGTGAGCTGGCTCGTGCGTGATGCTCGCCTCTCTTTGCTCCTCACGCAAAGGCGATATGCTGCAAACATAGATAGTCGAGAAGTTGATATAATTTGTGTGGATGCAGAGAAAGATCTCATTGCCTGCCAGGATATCAAAAATCCAGTAAATCACATGATGGCTGATAGCCTTCTCTATATAGATTGCCACGATGAAAACGCAGACGAATTACAAGGGGCAATGCATACATATCGTGGCCTGCAAACGAGCTTACACTCTCTACAACAGCACTATTCTTTGAATGAGACGGATCGTGTTTTAACGATGCCTGCTAGCTTTAGAACCTCTATCTGGGAGTATCTTTGGCCTCTGCTCTCCGGGGCTTGCCTGGTAGTTTTTCAACCAGAAGGGGACCAGCATCCTGATCATTTGATGCAATATCTGGCTCCCGCTCTGATATCTGTACTTAGCACGACGCCTTCTTTGCTTTCTGCCCTCCTAGAGAATCACAATACCTGTATTTCTGAATGTGTAAGACAAATTATATGTATTGCGAGAGAACTACCTACAAAATTTCGTGAACAGATCCCTCCTCATTTATCAGCAAAACTCCAGCGTGCTTATGAACCAGCAGGAATTGCACCAGGAAGTATCTTTTTCGCTTATGTGCGAACTGATCAGGAGCGCCTGGTATCAACAAGCCGATTTATGACCGATGCCCAGGTATACCTGCTGGATGGCTATCCCCAACTTGTGCCGATTGGCATTCCTGGGCGATTGTATATTGGCGAGAGGGATTTAGGACGAGGTTATCTTCATCGTCCTGATATTACGGCGGAAAGATACATTCCAGATCCTTTTAGCCAGAAGCGTGGTGCTCGGCTCTACCAAACAGATGAAGTCGCGCGCTATCTACCCGATGGCACTTTAGAATTTCTAGGATCAGTGCATGAATATGTGTGGGTTGGCAATTTTCATGTTAAACTAGGATGGATAGAGACTGCTCTTCTACGTCACCCTCATATAAGCTCTGTAGTAGTTCTTGCAGGGAAAGATGATGCAGGTAATCAGCGTTTGAATGCTTATTTTACGTCAGAACCAGAACGGAAAGTAACAAAAGAAGAGTTGCGCAGGTACTTACAGGGAAAGTTGCCCGATTACATGATCCCGACTTCCTTTATTCCCCTTGCATTCCTGCCTGTTACATCTGAGGGCAAGATAGAGTATCATAAGCTACCAATGCTCGAACTAAATGAGATTGGGGGAGCATATGGCTATGTTGCTCCTCGTACTCCGTTAGAGAGATTGCTCGGAGCAATCTGGGAAGATGTGCTCAAGGTCAAGCGCGTAGGCATATTTGACAACTTCTTTGCACTCGGAGGGCACTCTTTGCTCGCCACCCAGATCATATCCCGGATCATGGAAGCTCTTGCCGCAGAGGTTTCTCAGGAAGATTTTGAACTCGAGGGCCTGCTGGTAAGCACACTTTTTGAGAATCCAACCATCGCCAGTCTGGCTGAACACATTGCGGTGTACCAGCAACAAACACAACAGCATCTGCAGGTGCCAGTTTTACGACCTGTTCCACGAAGTGGGCCGATGCCATTATCATTTGCCCAGCAGAGATTATGGTTTTTAGACCAACTTGTTCCTAACCATCCGTTTTACAATATTCATAGCCCCGTGCGTATCAGAGGGCCCTTGCAGGTCGCTGCATTGCAAAGAAGTTTAGAGGCAATCGTGCATCGACATGAAGCCTTACGAACCACTTTTATGGTGGTAGATGGATTGCCCATGCAAGTTATTGCTCCGGCTTCTCCTTTATTATTACCAACGATGGATCTGAGTCAGCTTCCTGAAGCTCAACGTGAAGTGACGCTTCTCCAGTTAGCTCATCAAGAAGTTCAGCAGCCATTTCACCTGGCTGATGGCCCCCTCTTCCGCGTCACACTATTGCGCCTCTCAAAAGAGGAATATGTGTTGCTGATGACCATGCACCATATTATTTCAGATGGCTGGTCAATGGGTATTATCTGGCAAGAACTCTCAACACTTTATGAGGCATTTAGTAGTGGAAATTCTTCCCCGTTATCTCCATTGCCGCTTCAGTATGCAGACGTTGTTGTTTGGCAGCGACAATGGTTAGACGAAGGAGCCCTTAAAGCACAACTAGAATACTGGAAACGGCAACTTACAGATGCGTTACCTGTGTTGGACTTGCCTACCGACCATCCCCGCCCGGCAGTGCAAACCTTCCGAGGGGCGGTGGTGCCTTTTGCTCTCTCTGAAAGCTTGACTACCAGGCTTAAAATTCTCAGCCAGCGAGAGGGAGCTACCCTATTTATGGTCTTGCTTGCCACTTTCCAGGTATTGCTCTATCGTTACACCGGTCAGGAAGATATTTCGGTAGGTTCCCCAATAGCCAATCGCACGCGCACTGAATTTGAACATATTGTTGGATTCTTTGCGAATACCCTTGTCCTGCGGACAGATCTATCTGGCAATCCCTCGTTCCGAGAACTTTTAAGCTGTGTCCGCAATGTAGCGTTAGGCGCCTATGCACATCAAGATCTTCCTTTTGAAAAACTTGTAGAAGAATTGCAGCCAGAGCGGGATTTGAGCCGTAATCCTCTTTTTCAGGTGATGTTCGCTTTGCAGAATGCTCCTCAAGGAGATCTCGAGCTGACGGGGCTGAGTACAACTTCCTTGAAAATTGCGAACGAAACGACAATGTTTGATCTAGATCTGTTCATGTGGGAAGGAACGCATGGGCTCAGAGGAACATTAAGGTATAGTACCGATTTATTTGACAACTCCACAATTATCCGCCTATTGAAACATTTCGAGACC